>Ga0187833_10006491_pt1 | contig 10788 bp, 13 predicted proteins | sample ETNtaG_37_FD_167968 | JGI IMG/M metagenome (GOLD analysis project Ga0187833, IMG submission 167968) | Marine microbial and viral communities from oxygen minimum zone, Eastern Pacific Ocean - ETNP2014_SV_400_PacBio MetaG (Illumina Assembly) | ecosystem: Environmental > Aquatic > Marine > Hypoxic... | reverse complement strand
AGGGACACTAAGGCAGGAGCCCTTTGCGTCACCCCGTGGATATAGTGGAAAAACTATTGGTAACGATAAGGTTGTCTTTTTCAATAGAGATTTCGCTAATGAAAAAAACTCAGACTGGGCAAATGGACGAGAGGCCACTGGTGCATTATATGATATATCCTTTAATCATGATCCTGTAAGATATGCTAATTCAGATGCGGGACCATGGAAGGCAGGTGGTAGATCTGCAGAAATGATGTTCGAAAGTGCTGATGGGTCTTCTGCCTTTAGGAGCAACTTAGAAAATAGCGATAAGTATCGACTTGAAATAGGTAGTTTGGCGTCTGCTCCGAATGAGAATACTCATTTGAATGCAGTGTGCATTGGTGATTATGTTCTTTGTATTGTTGATGGAGAATCAGAATCTGCGTTGTATTATGTTGGAAGAAACGGAGAAGAAACATCTCTCATGTTCCCAAATCCTGAATCGTGTGTTGAATATTTGCAACAGATTGAACATGGAGAAAGTACTCTTCACGACGCTTTTTCAGCAGTTGATTTTGATACCTCAAAAGGAAAAGCGAATAGGAATAAAAGTAGAGCGACTGGATTTGATAGTCGAGGTAGGCCTATCTTACAAGGTAATGAACATGCATCTGCAAACGATACATTAAGAAATAGTATCACTTCGTATTTTAATTCTACAGATGCTCTTAGAAATGGTGATATGACTCAGGCTATTGCCGATCGCAAATAACTTCTGCGATATCTTTAGCACTATCTTTATGCACTCCGTGGTGTACTCCTTTATAGGTATGTAGAATTGAATTAGGAATTTCTGATTCCATGATTTTGGCATCTCCATATGGAGTCATGCCGTCATCTGTTCCCCAGAAGAGATCTGTAGGAAGAGTAATTTCTTTCAGGAGTGGGCGTAGATTTTCACGGGTAACTTTGATCATTGTTTTGCGCATGACTTCTGATGCTTTTTCGTAGTCATGGACTCTTACAAGTCTGTAGAGCAATTTCTTTCCAAGGGGTTCCAGTCGTTTAATGCCTGGAATGGAGAATAGTATCTTTCCACCTTTTGCGAGTATCAGACCGATGACACGTTTTGTATGTCTGGGATGATGAATACCAGCAGCAGCACAGAGGAAAAGATGAGTCGGAGTCGAGAGTTGAGACTCGAGAGTTGAGAGTTTTTCAGTAACGAGCTTTATGGCAATGCGGCCACCGTGAGAGTGACCTAATAAATACCAATTCTCATTCTTTTTCCATTTTCCACTATCCACTATCCACTTTATAACCCAATCGGCATAATCATCAATAGTATAAGGATCTTTCGGTTCTGGTTCGTCACCAAAGCCTGGAAGATCTGGAGCAAGCACTTCGAAGTTAGAGTCTTTCAGATGCTCACGCAGTGCGTCAAACGACTCTGTAGAGCCGCCCCATCCATGAAGGCAAAGGAGAACATGTTTGCTCATTATTTGTGACGGAGAAGTCTATTTATTTCACCCGCTATGCGGTTGGGGTGGGGGACTTGGTCGATGATTGTGTTAGCATCAGATGTATCAGTACCACCTGTATCAAGCCACAAACTTCCGTATCCCAGTACAGTTTGAAATATGCCAAGCTTTCTTGCCTCTACTCCCTGGATTCTATCTAATGGAATTTGTCGCATTTCATCTATTGAGAAGAGCGCTTCTTTTATCCAGATGATACGTCTCGTAGTTATGGTGATATCTTCCATGGCTTCACTAAGAAGCTTATGAAAGAACCAGTGCAATGAGAGGTATGTCAAAATCAAACCCAAAAATAGTAGGAAGTATGAGAGTATCGGAGAATTATCAGAAGTTATCCCTGCTCCAACAAGCATAGAAGCGCTAGCGCTTATAACGATTAAAAAAATACATGTAGGACCAATGTATTTAATCCAGTGCGTGGAGAAGGCATAGACAATGCCTTCCTCATTAGGTGACTGAAAATCTCCTGCACTCATGATAGAGCTGGAGTAAAGAAGTATATAGCAGAGGATGCTATAGCAACTATCAGAACGCAGATGACGTAGAGCCAGATAATGATAGTGCTCTGAAGAGTACAGCTTGGCTTTATCCCTGGTTCTATTGTGTGGACCAATCCTTCGTGCTTATGAGAAATTCGTTTATATTCGTGTACAAACAGAAGCATCACAGCAAGTAAGAGCAGTTGAATCACTATAAAGGCGATAGTAACCATGTATCTAAGTGTACAGCAACTTTTCACCCAAAACCCCTTTTTTCTAAGCATGTGATACTGCATAATCTCTTGCACAAGCCACGGTAGCTCAGTTGGTTAGAGCGCGGGACTCATAAGCCCGAGGTCGACAGTTCAATTCTGTCCCGTGGCACCATTAATGTCCTCCTCCAGATGAAAGGATATACATCAGCCCAATACCCACAATCATCATTGTTAGCTGAATAGCGGCACCTTTAATCCTAGTATCTTTGTGTAGTTCTGGAATAAGGTCTGACCCTGCGATGTAGAGGAAGTTTCCAGCAGCAAGAGGCAGAAGAATCATTTCGATATTTGCAATAGATTGCGAGAGCCCGATGACGATTCCTACACCTGCAAATGCTGTGAGTGCAGAGATAAAGTTGAAAAGGAGAGCTTTTCTTTTCGACATCCCGCTATGTATTAGTACAGCGAAGTCGCCGAGCTCTTGTGGAATTTCATGTAGAAGGACCGCTACGGTGGTGGAGATTCCTACGGGGATGGATACAAGATAGGCGGTTGCGATCAAAATACCATCAAGTATGTTGTGCACAGCATCACCAATAATGACTAGTGGGCCAACAGGGTGAACGTGTGTGGCACATTCAAGATCGTGACAGTGACGCCAATGGATGAATTTTTCAATAACAAACGAGAGGAGAATACCTAGGAGTACGTAGATCAGATGTTCGTGGCTTTCTTCTATGACCTCAGGAATCAAGTGGAGGAACACGTTTCCAAGCAATGCACCTGTAGAAAAAGAGACCAAATACATCAGCATCTTTTTGAGGAGATCTGTCTTAAGAGACAGAAACAACACGCCTGCCAGAGAGGCAAGGCTTACAAGAAAGACGCTTAAGAGGGTGTATTGGAGAGGGGTCATGTTGACGCATTCTACTGGGAAAGTCGCCAGACAATCCAGACAACATCCTTTCTTTTCATACCTTCAGAAGGGTTTAGAGCCTCGAATAGAATATCGTTAATTTGGGCATGGTCGTAGAATTCTTGATACCAAGGCCCATTTGAAGGGTTTGTAGCTATATTGAGGGCTTTGTAGGCCATCTTTAGAGCTTCTGCGATATTAACCGTCACACCTGGTCGAAACGTGCCATCAGGATATCCTTGAATGATGCCGGCCCTTTTTCCTGCATCCACATATGAGGCATACCAGGCGGATTCTTCGACGTCTGAGAAGTTGAGAGAGCCAGCACTCGGAATGTCAGAACCGAGGTCTTCGAGAACAATTTTGAGGAACTCTGCCCTATTTACAGTACGATCGGGCTGAAATGTTCCATCGGGATATCCTCCGATGACTCCTGTTTCTTTGGCCCATGCAATAGCGTCAAAATACGGGTGATCGTCGGATACATCGGTAAAGAGCATGTTAGCTGTTGGACTAGGGTTGGAACTAGGATCAGGAGCATCAGCTACTTCCTATATTGGTGTTATGAAGACAGAATTGAGAAAGTCTTCATAAAAGAAATGATCTGCCTCAAAATATTCCTCATTGCGGGCGCGGTATCCGATGGTATAGACATAGCGTCCAGCAGATACCCACGTCTCTTCTCGTTTCCCAGTCATCGTACTAAATTGAATGTTCCAAGCAGGGTATCCATCCACTTCAATCTCTTCGGAGTCACCCCAATAAAATTCGTTGAACCTTGATGGAGTTTTTGTTTTAGCAAATTCTTTGAGTGCATCAAATTCAAGTTGTTGCCCTGTGTCCCATACGAGGTTGGTAAGCTCTAGGAGATAGTTCTTTCTTTGTCCGAGCTCATTGTCGTGCGGCATGATGCGCGCGGAGTTGTTTTCTATAATTGGATCTTGCCAAGACTCAGGGTACGTAGTGCGCAATCCGTATTCTTCCCAGTTGAAAAATTGCATGCGCCATCCTGCATCACCATTTCCGCTGTAGCTTTCTGCACCTTCACGAATAGATCGCATAGAAGGACGTGCTATAGCAGGACTCGCTAGAGAAAAAATAATAACAGATAGCAATAACTTATTTCGCATGTTTTTCAACGAAGGCTTTCATATTTGCACGTTCTTCATCGGTGGGTTTAGGTAATTCCTCTCCTATATTCCAGTACTTTCCTTGGTGGTAAATGAGAGGGTCTTTGTCTTTATCATGCAATATAGAAAGTATTTCGCCAGTAAAGACGGTGTGATCTCCTCGAGTCACTTGATCTATAAGCTTACATTCCATAATAAGAGCAGATTCATCGACGAGCAAAACATCGATATGCTTTCCTTCGGAGAAGGTAAATCCCATATCTTTGAGAGCAGAGATTTTATCCACTTTTCTACCAGAAGATCCTCCGGCAATACTCGAAATGGCGGTTTGCTCTTCGCTTGCGATACTGATTCCAAAAAATTTAGTTTCAGCAATATTCTCGTGTGTTGCTTTGCTAGGACCAATAGATACAGAAATAAGTCCAGGATCATGAGAAATTTGGAATGTCCATTCTGCAGCCATAATGTTATTGCCGTTCTTTCCATTGCTGGTAATCAGCCCTACATTTGTTACAAAAGGCTCCCTAGCAGAATTTCCATATTTTAGATCCATGAGTACATTGTAACAGGGGAACTTTGACGTTGCACCACTAATCCATTCTGACGTACTATTGAGATGAATTTCTTTTCCCACTTTATCATGAAAAAATTTATTGCACTTATTGGATCATTCGCACTACTTAGCGCGTGCACATTCACTGTAACTACAGAAGTGAAGGATGATGAATCTGATGACACTCTTCCTGCCGAAGAAACTATAGAAGAAGGCGGAGTTGTAGAAGAAGACGATGGCACTGTTGATGGTGCTACAGACGAAGATTCTGGTGGAGACGGAACAAACACTACAGGTGGTGACGATGCCGCTTCAAGTGAGGAGGCTTCTTCAAGTGAGGAGGCTGTTTCAGAGGCTGCTTCAAGTGAGGCTACTTCCGAGGCTGCAGCTGAGTAATGTCAAAAGCCTTTCTAGTTCTGGTACCCGTACTGCTTCTTACAGCATGTGAGCGGCAGTACGAACAAAACCCAGATCCTAATCATACCCATGCAGACTTTGCAGTATGGGTAGGTGGAGAGAAAGTAGAGTTTACGGATGCTAAATATATGTCTGGTGTGTCTTGGGATGAAGAGTCTCATGATGAGGTGCATGAATATCTAGATGAGCACTTACATCTTCATGATGAAGTTGGCCATGTGCTGCATCGTCACAAGCCAGGTCTGACACTTCAAAAATTCTTTGATTCACTCGATTACACATTTTCTGATGATTACACGTGGAGGATGTTTGTAAATACAGAAGAGATGGAATTTGATTTGCAGTATGTCTTCAAAGATATGGATGCAGTATTGCTTACGACATCTGCTGGGAGTGCAGAGGTTTTGGATCAAGTAGAGAAGCTAACTGACGATGCTTGTCGTTACAGTCGAACATGTCCATGGAGAGGAGATCCGCCAGCGGAAAATTGCATTGCAGACCCTGCAGTGCCTTGTGTTGTTCCAGAGGATGATCTTTAGCCGACAACCAAAAACAAGTCTCGATAGACGATGTAGCTTATATATAGGATGTATCCAGCTAGGAGTACTCCTCCTTCGAATTTATTGAGGATGTAGTCTCGCTCTTGTTTCCACCAGAGCAGTATTCTTCTGTGCAATCCTCCATTATGGATAAGGAAGAAAAGAAGGGCCGTGCAACCTACGACAACAAGAAGATCCACATTCAATGCTGGCTGGAAAGGGAGGGGCTTGATAGTGGCAGATAATCCTAGGATCCAAAAGATGTTGAAGATATTGGAACCTACGATGTTTCCAATAGCGATGTCTGTCTTTCCTTTTTTCGCAGCTACAATAGATGCAGCAAGTTCTGGAAGCGACGTACCAAGTGCGACGATCGTAAGACCAATCAGTGCCTCAGAAAGTCCAAGCATGGCAGCAATAGATTTTGCTCCTTCTACAGCAAGATTACCTCCTACTCCTAGCCCAACGAGTCCTATCAAAAATAGTATCCATGCTTTACCCAGTGACATTTTGGGTTTCGAGTAACCATCTTCCAAAATTGTGTGCTTGGAGAGGCCAAAGGTGTAATAGAGGAATATAATGAAGAATCCAAGGAATGCCATTCCGTCACTTCTGCTGAGTTCCGATTGAGCATAGCCATCCACAATCATGTCATTGGCCATTATCAGAAGTGTGATAGAAGCGAGAAGCATAAACGGTATTTCCTTCAAGACCGTAGACTTCTGCACTGCAAGTGGCGTTATTAATGCTGTAATACCCAAGATAAGCATGGTATTCGAAATATTTGAACCCACGATGTTACCGATCGCGATATCTGCACTTCCTTGGAATGACGCGATAATGTTTACAATAAGCTCTGGAGCTGATGTTCCAAAGGATACAACGGTCAAACCAATCATCAAATCACTAAGACCCACTCGCTTTGCAATAGATGAAGCACCCTCTACAAGCCAGTCTGCACCCTTAATAAGCAGAATGAATCCACCGACGAGATATACGAGAGGCATGAGCATTACAAAAATTATAGAGAGGTTAGTGGATAATGAATAGTGGATAATGAATAATGGGTGCAATGTCCGACCAGAAAGATCCAGCACAGGCACAAAATGATGGAGGCGATGAGCTTGCGAAGCTCAAAGAGCTAGCAGCACGTGCACAGGCAGATTTGCAGAATGCCAAAGCACGCATGGAGAAAGAGGGTCAGGAGATTCGCAGTTTTGCTATGCAGGGTCTTATCGAAAAGCTGCTACCGACTATCAGTAATTTTCAGAGAGCGTTCGAGCATTTACCAGAAGAGCTTTCAGATCACGATTGGATAAAGGGATTGTATGCAACGGAGCAGCAGCTGATGGCAGATTTACAGTCTGTAGGTTTGCAGAAGATCGAATCGATGGGGCAAGCTGTGGATCCACAGATACATGAAGTACTACAAGCAGCTGAAGGGGAGAAAGATATTATCGTTCAGGTACTAGAAGAAGGATATAGCTTAAACGGAAAAACCATTCGTCCAGCGAAAGTTATTGTGGGTAGCGGAGAGTAGTTAGCAGGATAATATCGCCCACAAATTATGTAATGTGAGTATTTCAACTTTTCTTCGAGCAGCAGGATTTTGACTCGCAAACTTTCTGGTTTTTATCAATTCGCTATCTCTTTTTTGGCAAAATTCCTCTCCGCCGTTTTGGGGCTTTAGGAGTTTGCGGTAGTCTTCGATCTCGTGAGAGGTGAGAGTAATCGACATTACTAAATCATAACTATCTATGATCCAACAGCAAGCATTATGCATGGTTTTCTATACATTTCTTGAATACATCTCCCTTCTCCTCAAAATCCTTAAACATACCGTAACTAGGAGATGCTGGAGAGAGCAGTGCTATTGGGAATGAATCACTCGCAATCTTTAATTCAGTTTTTGCGATAGATACTGCTTCTTCCATCGAAGAGGCTTCGTGGATGATGATTTCTGGGGCGGTGATCGCTTCTTTGATACGCGGCCCACTCTCTCCCATCAAAATAACATGTTCTATGCCAGATGCAGCTAGCACCTCTCCGAGCTGTGCAAAATCGTTCCCACGATCTTGTCCGCCGAGAATGATCGTTTTGATATTTGGCGTAAGTGAATGAATAGCAGCGATGGTGGATTCTGGTGTTGTAGAGATAGCATCATCTATCCAAATAATATCGTGATGCTTTCCTAGATTTTTTAGTCTGTGCGGAAGTCCTTCGAATTTGCGTACAGCTTCTACGATGGTCTTATCATCAATTCCTAGATGCCTCGCAACTGCTGCTGATCCTGCGATATTAAAAAGATTGTGTGCACCGACCAAATTTGTATCGATAATCGCAATAAGGGAGTCTTCTTCTGTGTACGAAACCTTCGATCCTGCAGATTCATTTGCGATCTCTTTTGCTCCGTCGGATTCTTTGTAATAAAAGACAATGTCATCTGATGATTGAAATTTTGTCACATGTTTCTTTGCTTCCTTATAGTTTTCTAGGGATCCGTGATAATCCAGATGCTCTGGGAAGAACGATGTGACTACTGCAATGTGAGGGCTACTTGTTACCTGCATGAGCTGGTAGCTACTTAGTTCGAGAACAACGAAGTGCTGAGTGCTGAGTGCTGAGTGCTGAGAGAGATAACTAATTGCAGGTTTGCCTATATTGCCAAGCAAGATTGCTTCCTTACCAGCTTCTTTTAGAATCGCATAAATCAAACTTGCAGTTGTACTTTTTCCTTTTGACCCTGTTACTCCGATCACCGTAGTTTGTGGATCAATCGAATCGAGAAATATTTGAGTCGAGTTGGTGACATGTGCGTCACCAGTGTTTGTAATGAGATGTGGAGGAATACCAGGTGCTTTTATCAGTACATCGAATTGATCGAGGTTGTCTAGGTAGCCATCTCCATCTTGCATATCCCTCAGGCTTATCTTTGCATCAGGAGCAAATTGCTTGAGTGCTTTTTGCATAGCAACACCTTCGCGTCCGTGCGCTCCAAGAATTGCAACCGACTTGCCGTTGAGATCCCTAATATTCATTGGTTTTCTTGGTACATTTGCATGACAGGTGTGTTATCAAATTCCCCTCGTTCTTTGATCATCTCAAAGGCCTGCTTTGTTTCTTCTGATGTGCCAACACATTCAAATGGCTTGAAGCCCTCGAGCCCTAATAGCTGCTTAAAAAGGGGAATTGTAGATTGATCTTCAAAGATATTCTTTTCAAACATCTGTTCTACAGTCTCGCGCTTGAGGTGTGCTGCCATCAATGCAAATACGAACGTACATTTGGGGCAAGTGCCACACCAACGATCTTCGAGATGCTCTCCTGCGACCTTCCAGTTTTTATTGCAACTCGTGGTGCAGGCAAAGTAGTGCGGGAGCTTTGCAAATTCTTCAGCAATCTCAAGCTCGGTCATATTCCGAAGCTTGCTGAAATATTTTAAATTCTCATTCACATATTTTTTGATGTAAACATCAAAAGCTTTTTCAAACTCTTCGCTCTTACTCCACTGATGATTAATTTGCTTTCCGAGGTATTCCACATTTCCCTCGTTCGCACTTTTTTCATTACTCATTATTATTTCATCAAATCCATAAACTTCTGCAATGACGACAGCGAGGCATGAGAGATATGCAGTAATAGGGATGTGACCATTAAGTGCTCCTTGCTCATTCATCTCAAATAATTTTCGAGGAAGTTTACGTTTGACGGTAATGCAGGGGAGTCCGGTAACACTGACGAGATCATCAATTAATGGATGTCCGCCCATGCGAAGTAAAGTAATATCTCGTCCTTCTTCTCGCAACTTCTCTATGGTAACTGTGGAGTCTTTTCCTCCACCAATTGGTACAAGAACTTTCCCAGTTGATGGCCTATCAGACTGATGGAATACAGGTGTACCAGGTTCATTTACTGGAAATTTGATCAGCCCCTTAAAGTCGATCTGATTTTTGTAGAAGAATTCTCCAAGACCATTTTCATAAACCATATTCCAAAATTCTGCCTGATCTGTATTTAGTACACCAGAGAGCACTTCGATATTCTTTGGACAACAAGTTTTATAGTAACTGGCTCCTCCAGCCAAATGTAGAGCAAATAGTGCCTGCTCTATTGCATTGAGACAGATGCCTTCTGTAGGGATCTCCAGAATCTCTGTAAACTGAATATCATTATCCAAAGAGTAGATAAGACGAATTTCACCTGTTTCTGGATCAAAGGCGTAGGAGTCGAAGATGAAGGAGTTGTATTGCTTCATATACAAGTGGTGCCGGAGGAGAGACTTGAACTCTCACGAGCGTGAGCTCACACGATTTTGAGTCGTGCGCGTCTACCAGTTCCGCCACTCCGGCACATAGCTACTATACTATGATCCCTGCTCTCAGTAGAGCGTTTTTTACTGAATAGTAAGTCCTGCTTCCGAAGGGCTTACTAGCTCTGCGCTTCCTGTAGGATTTTTAATCTTAAATCGGAACGTTTCTCGAGGGTCATCTCTATCGTCAGCAAGAATAGGGATGGCCACTATCTTTTGAGATTCACCTTCCTTAAAGGTAAGAGTTCCTGAGGTTTCTGTATAGTCATCTCCTGCTCTTGCCTGACCCTCTAACGTTTCGTAATCTACTGTAATTTCTCCTGCGCTTCCTCCTGTTCGGTCGATAGTTATGACCAGAAGATTACCTTCGGATCCGTTAGGATAGTTATCTTTAGAAAGCTTAAGTTTTCCATTTCCAAAGGATGATATCTCGTCATCTACTATAACGAGAGTAGAAGTGCTAAGAGACCCTATATCTGAATTACCTGTAGGCAGGCTAAGCTTTAGATTGATGGTCTTGTTTCCATTATTGTTATTGTTATCTTTTACAGTAACAGTAACAGTTTTTACACTTTCGCCTTCGGCGAAGCTAAGTGTTCCGATGTTTTGGTCGTAGTATGAACTATTTGCTGTACCGTCAGATGTTTCAAATTTTATGGTTGCAGTCCCTGTTGTTCCACTTGTGCGATTAATGTCGATCGTAATATTTCCTCCATCTTCTGCTACTT
>Ga0187833_10006490_pt1 | contig 10788 bp, 12 predicted proteins | sample ETNtaG_37_FD_167968 | JGI IMG/M metagenome (GOLD analysis project Ga0187833, IMG submission 167968) | Marine microbial and viral communities from oxygen minimum zone, Eastern Pacific Ocean - ETNP2014_SV_400_PacBio MetaG (Illumina Assembly) | ecosystem: Environmental > Aquatic > Marine > Hypoxic... | reverse complement strand
TGCTTCATAAAGATTCTTCGCTATATAATCTGGAGTAGCATCATCAAAACCATCATCTCCACCATACCCAGTTTTAAGAATTATTGTCTTGCATCCAACTCTCTCCCCAGCTAAAATATCTCCAGTCCTATCTCCAATCATATAACATTCATCAATATTCTTAATCCCTAAATCCTTTTTTGCAGCAAGAATCATTCCAGGATTAGGTTTACGGCACAAACATTCTCTAGTATATCTTGATTCATCACCATGTTTTGGATGATGAGGGCAAAAATAAGTTCTTTCAATCTCTGCTCCTTTATTTTTAAGTAGTGCATTAACATGTTTCCCAATCCCAACACATTCCTCAATAGTGCAAAGCCCACGCGCAACAACTGCCTGATTCGTAATCACAATAACCTTAAACCCATTTTTATTTAGCAATTTAATTGCTTCAGCAGATCCTTCAATTAACCTCACATCTTCTTTTTTATGAAGTAAATGTGTATTCTCAACAATCACGCCATCACGATCAAGAAAAATATACTTATCCATAATTTCTAACTTTTAAGAGTCTTTATTAATATTCTCATAAAAATAAATATATTATGCAAGCTAATCATTCAAGGCTTTTAACTTAGCCATTAACTCATCAACTATATTTTTATTACCTGCAATAAATCCCACTTTCCTTTTGCCAGGATCATAATGTTTTAACTGTAATTCATCAATAGGAAAACAGTTTCCTTTTTCATCCATCTCATAAAACTTAATTATCCCTCCAGCCTCCTCAACAAGAACCTTCCCAGCAGCATAATCCCAAACGCACTGCAATGGTTGAACAAGCGCATCAACTTTTCCAGCAGCCACAAGAGCCAAGGGTAAGGCACAAGATCCATTCATATTAGTTGTTCTAATGTCATCAGATATCTGCCCCATTAACTCAAAGTGTTTAGGATATTTACTTTTAATAACACAATCTGCACCAAAGATAACATAAGCATCTTTCAATTCAGTATCTGAAACAGAAAGTTTTTCATCCCCGCTATCTTCACTATCAACTCTTTCAACTCCTCCCAATTTATTCTTCTCTCCAATTTGCATAAACGCTCCTTTATCTTTTGCTGCGTAAAACAACGCCCCACCGTAAACCTTCGGTGCATAAATTGCCCCAGCAGAATGTTCAAGCCTATCAACATATCCAACAGAAACCGCCCACTCATAATGCCCAATTTTATGACTACTTGTTCCACAAATCTCATCGATTACATATGCCCTACATTCTTCTAATTTATCAAAACTACTCTCATTTAGAATCCGATTAGAAATTTCAGAAATAGTAGTCTCTTCCTCAGTAATAAAATAAGAATCAAAATCAGATTGCAAGATAGTTAAAATTGCTTTATTAGAGGCAATATCAGCATCTGTAACAATTGCATGCCCTTCACCTACAAAAGATTCTTTGATAACAACTTCGTCACTAGAAGTCAACAGCGAAGCCTTCCCTCCAGCTAACGCAGCATTGATACAATGATTAAGTGGAGTTTCTATTTCCATTATTTGTAATAACACTTGTTCTTTTTATATTTTTATAACTCTAAAAGGTTAGTAATAACTACAATAATCCTTAAATACAAGAAACAAAACCATGATATATGAATGGTGAGAAAAAGAAGTACCAAGCACTAATACTTGTAGCAGGGGTAGGAACCAGATTAAGACCACACACCGAAACCGTCCCCAAACCCATGGTCGAAATAGACGGCAGACCCTTTCTAGAATTCAAAATTGAAAGCCTAAAAAAACACGGAATAACTGATTTCATTTTATGTGTGGGACATTTAGGTCATATCGTAGAAGAACACTTCGGAGATGGAAAAAGATTCGGATTAAACATAAAATACTCTTACGAAAATAATGAACTTTTAGGAACCGCCGGAGCCATAAAAAATGCCGAACATCTAATAGAATCGGACTTCATCGCAACAAACGGAGATACTTTCTTAGATGTTGATGTAGAAAAACTTATAGAAACACATGAAACAAATCAATCAAAATTCACAATGGTCGTAGCTCCAGCCACTCACCCAAAAACCCAAGAACTTGTAGAAGTTAATGAAAACAAAATATCAAAACTACACAAAAGAGAAACTATAGATCATGAACAACATCTGATCACAACAAAATACCCTTTCGTAAATGGAGGACTATATGTAATGAACAAATCAATATTAGATCCAATCCCTTCAAACCAAAAAATATCATTAGAACAAGAAATTTTTCCACAACTTATAGGGACCATAAATGCTTTTGTACATCAAGGTTACATGCTAGACGTCGCAGACGAAGGTGATTGGTCAGAATTCCAAAAAGATGTTAGAGCCGGATTAATTATTCCCAGCATTTCAGGACATAAAAAAGTAGTAAGAAGCAGAGCCCCAGTCAGAATAACCTTCGGAGGCGGAGGAACAGATCTACACCCCTACGATTCAGAACATGGCGGAGTCTGCTTAAACGCAACAATCAATCGCTACGTCTACTCGACATTAAGATTAAGAGACGATAAAAAAATCAACATAAAATCAGACATAGTAAATAATTACGGAGGATTTGAAACCCTCACACAATCTTTCAAAAATATAGACGAACTTACATCTGACGAACCATTAAGAATAATCAAAGAAACAATTCTCGAAATGAATCCAAGACACGGATTTGATCTATATGTTAGAAGCGACGTACCACCAAAATCAGGATTAGGAGCCAGCGCTTCCTTATGCGTTTCAATAATCGGAGTATTAAATCATCTCAGAAAGAAAAACCGTTTAACCAAATACGAAATAGCAGAAACCGCTTTTAGAATAGAAGATGAAAGACTAGAAAATACTGGGGGAAGACAAGATCAATATGCAACAGTATTCGGAGGAATAACTTTACAGGAATATAACGGAAAAGACAACGTCAAAGTTCATAATATAGATGCAAAAAAAGATCAAATCTTAGAACTAGAAAAGAATCTTCTAATTTTATCTTCTCCAAGAAGTGTAAGTTCTTCAGGAGAAGCCCATGATAAGGGCCCTAATTTAGTTAATGAGGATGAAAGATTAAAGAGACTACACAATCTCAAGGAAATAGCAAAAGACATGGAATTCAATTTAAGACGTGGAAACCTCAAAAAGTTTGGAAAACTAATTATGGAAGGTTGGGAAAATAAAAAGAAATTCAACCCTTCATCAACCGATATGTACATAGATGCATTAGTAGAAGAAGCCTTAGCAAATGGAGCCATAGGAGTTAGATTAATAGGTGCCGGTGGTGCTGGTAACTTACTAATTTTCAGCGAACAAGACAAAGAACATAAAATCAAGGAAGTTCTATCCGAAAAAGGATTAAAATCTATAGATTTTAGTTTTGATTTTGATGGGTTAAGTATCTGGGAGGTAGATGAATGAAAGCATGGATAACTGGCGCGGGAGGCATGATGGGCCAACACCTAACAAGATTCCTATTAGAAAAAGGTTACCAAGTTCTAGCCACCTACTACAAACCAACAACAGACATAATTCAACTACCAAAAGAAGCCATAGTTGAAGAATGCGACATTAGAAACCGTGATTTAGTAAAAAAATTCCTCAACGACTTCCAACCAGACGAAATCTACCATCTAGCTGCTCAATCCTATCCCTCAGTTTCTTGGGAAAATCCTTGGTACACAATTGAAACAAACGTCCTTGGCTCCATTAACTTATTCGAAGCAGTAAAAGAATTAAAAGAATTAAGCGAATCAAGACAACAAAACACTCAAAACAATAAACCAATCTACAACCCAAAAATACTAAGCGCTTGCACGTCAGCAGAATACGGTTACGTCAGAGAAGACCAAGTACCCGTAAAAGAAACCATGCACCGTCAACCACTCCAACCTTACGGCGTCTCAAAACTAGCCCAAGAAACTCTAGGCTATCAATACCACAAAAACTTCCAATTACATATAGTAAACTTCCGAATATTCAACACAACAGGCCCTTTCAAAGCAAACGATGTCTGCGCAGATTTCACAAAACGTCTAGTAGAAATAGAAAAAGAACTAACCAACAACCAAAAAGAAAATAACAACACAGTCACAAACCAAGAATCAGTAGAAAAAAAACTACGTGTTGGAAACATAGAAACAAAAAGAGCAATCACAGATGTCAGAGACCTCATCAAAGCATTCCACATAGGGCTACAAACATGCCCCTCAGGAGAAGTCTACAATCTAAGCGGACAAGAAGTTTACAAAATCTCAGACATCATAGAAACCTTAAGAAACCTAGTAGATTTCGAATTCACAACCTACATCGATCAATCCTTAATCAGACCAACCGACGAACCAATAATCTACGGTGATTCATCTAAGTTCAAAAACCTAACTAACTGGAACCAAGAAATACCTTTAGAAAAAACCCTTAAAGATATGCTAGACTTTTGGAGAAGAGTTTTATAATATAAAAATTTGATAACAATCATGGAAGAACAAGAAGAAACAAAAAAAGAAGAAATCCAAGAAACAACACAAGATCCCAATAATCATAATAATATCGAATACCAAGAAAACAATCCAAACCATCAGTCTAATACAACCAATTCTCAAGAACCATCAACTCAAACCCCTTCAACCCAAACCCCTCCAGAAACCCCATCAACCCCCACCGCCGAACAACTCCTCCCTCCAACCAACCTCTTAGACCAAACCAACCATCCAAACAAAATCAACCAAAAGAAACCCCTATCAATCAAAAACATTCTATTCGGATGGATCGAAGACAACTACGACAAACTCTTCCTAATAATCCTTCTAGCCGCATTCATAATCCGAATCCTAGTCTACACAAAAACCCAAGACCAAGCTCTCTGGTGGGACGCCGCCGACTACATGGTCAGCGCAAAAAAATGGGGCCTCTCACTTGGAGGATTAGACCTTTGGTACTACCGTCGTGGATTCCTCTGGCCCATGATCGGAGCTTTCTTTTTCAAAATAGGCCTCGGCGAACTATCCATAAGATTCTTAGTAGCAATCCTATCCACAGGAATAGTCCTAGGAACTTATCTACTAATCAAAGAAATGTTCAACAACCGTCTAGCCCTACTAACCAGCATCCCCGTAGCCTTCTCATGGGTATTCATATTCTTCACCGGAAGACCTCTAACCAACCTCCCTGCAACATTCTTCTTCATCTTCGCCTTATTATTCTTCTGGAAATCTTACGTCAAAAACCAAGGCCATATCTATTCAATCCTCTTCGGAATCTTCTTCGCCCTCTCAGCACTAATCAGAATGCAATACTTAATGTTCAGCGTAGCTTTCTTAGCCTTAGCAATAGTAAAAGAAAAACATAAATTCCTAGTAAGCAAAAAACTCTGGATCTCAATAATAGCCTTCTTCATAATCCTAATCCCTCAATTCTATTGGCAATCAACCAAATTCGGAAACCCCATCCTAGACCTAGCAACTTACTATCTCGGAGTCGGAGGCTCACAATCCGGCGAAGTAGGTGTCCAACTAGCCAAATTCTCAGACCTCTTCGTCTACTTCAACAACATCCCCTACATTCTTGACGCCAACCAAGCCGGATACTCAACCCTATTCATCCTCACCCCATTATACGCACTATTCGTAATCGGATTCTTCCTTTTCTTCTCAGACCTGTTCCTAAATTTCAAAAAACTCTTCAAAAGCGAAAAACTACAAAAAAAATTCTTCATCCTCTTCTGGACATTATCAGCTTTCCTCTTCCTAGGCTACATCGCTCCTCACCTAGAACAAAGATACATCATGCCCATAATCCCTTTCCTATTCCTAATAACCGTCTACCCATTATACCTATCAGCCATCTACATAAAAGACAAATACAAAAACAAATTCAACGACAAATACAACCCAATAATCATCTTCATAATCCTATCCGCAATCCTAATCATCTTAATGATCCCCAACTACAATTTCGGAAACAGCCTAGTAGACTCAAAAAAAGCAGGCTACATAGAAATAAGACAAGCCGGAGAATGGATAAAAGCCAACTCAAACCCAGAAGACATCATCTTAGGAGGTTCCCTCCCCCAACTAACCTACTACTCCGAACGAACAGTCTACCCCTTCCATCTAGCATACAGAAGAGACATAGAAAAGAAAGAAGAAGCAGACCTAGACAAATTCATTTTAGAAAACCGCCCAAAATACTTCTCAATATCCGGCTACGAAGCCGAAAAAGACTGGGCCTTCGCCTACCCCCAAAAACACTCAGACCTCCTAACCCCCGTCCAAGCCTTCCCCCCAACAGAACAACCAATACTAATAATATACAGATTCGACTACTCAAACATCGAAGCCGTTGCGAGATTGGCGGATTTGGGTGGAGTTGGGATAGACAACTAACAATCACCATCCATCCCTTCAACCAACAACCCTCTATCTCACCCCCCAAACCCATACAAATAAATATGACAAACCGTAAAAAAATTAACCCTCTTCTTAAACTTAAAATGCTTATTTAACAACTTAACAATCTGATTATACGAAGTAATATGCTCATCTGGAACCTCTTTCTTCCCCACCAACCTCCTAACCTTCCTAGAAAGCAAGTTCTCCGTAGGAATCGAAACCACAATGTCAAACCCCCTATCCGAGCTTATCTTCTTAAACTCCCCAAGAATCTCATCAACCACCTCATAAGGAATATGCTCAAACACATCAAGCGCAAATATCTTATTAATCCCGACAAGCTTCCTATAATCCTCGACAAAAGTCTTATCCGGATTATTATCATACCCCAAAATATCATACCCCTCAAGTTTCCTCTCCAACCACCCCCCACCACACCCAAAATCAAATATCCTATCCCTAATCCCAAGCTTAGCCAAACAAATAGCAGTATCCACCCTCCACCTAAAATAAGTCCGAACCAACCAATTCCCACTAGTATAAGTACTATCCAACCGATTATCCTCTTTCTTATTCGCCTCTAGGCCTCTTTCACGAGTCTCCTCCCCATTCCCTTCTTCGTTATCCTTCTTAATCTCTTCTTTATCAATATTAGATTCCATTTTTATATCCTCAATTCCTTTCTCCATTTTAAATCAGTCCTCTATCTAAAAAAGCAAAACCTCCATAGCTTATATTCTTATTTACCATTACCAATATATTAAGCGGAGCTACCCATCGAAGTGGGTAGCGGAGCGTCATTACCATCATCATTTAATTCATCCTCATCTCTTTTTCCATTTTTCATATCGACTAATATTTCATGCAACTCTCTAACCTTTAAATCTTTCCTCCCCCCATTCTTATCCAACAAATAAAAAGCCCTCATCTCCTTATCCTTCCCATCATACCCATGCATCCCCTTAACAACCCTAGCATTAAAATAATTAGGATAAATCAAAACCCCACTATTAGCCATAAATATCAAATCCCCAAACCTCTTATCCGGCCAATCCAAAACCGAACCATACTCCAAAGGCAACCCCCCACGAATAACCTCCAACTCACTAACAGACCCCCAATATCTAGCCATATCCGAATCAATAAAACAATCATCACTAATAGGAACCTCAACAACCTTATCAACCTCAACCATCCCATGATCCGAAAAAATCAAATCAAACTCCATCCCCTTAAGTGACTCATCAATCTCCCTAACCGCCTCCCGAATCTCCATACTATCCGGCCCAAACTCATGCCCCAATTCATCCAACTCCCCAAAATAAAAAAAATCAACCCATTCATTCTTAGCAAAATGCCTCTTAACACTAACCTCCATCTTACTCAACTGCCTAACCGGAATCTTTCCCGTCTTAAACATCTCATATCTCCTAAGCATTCTAGGCAAGTTAAACAAAACATCAATCCCAAACCTCCCTACTTTACCTAGCTTCTCCAACCAACCAAACCAAGAAAGCCACCTCAACTTACCATTACCCTTCCTAAAAATAGAAAGAATCTCCGACCTCCCCTCAAACAAAACCTGTATACACCCCCAATGCCCAGCCGTCATCGTCAACTCCCCCCACTCATTCCTCTCAACTAACGACCTAAGATACGGCGCATACTCCAAATACTTCGGCTTAAACGCATCAATCATAATCACCTTCAACTTCTTTTTCTTGTCCATCTTAAAACATACAATTTTCACTTTAAAAGATTATATCCATTAAATCAAAATAGTTAGAAAACATATAGATATATTTAAATAAGTGACATCACTTATACAATCATGACAAATATAACTCTATCTATTGAAGAGCAAGTTTATAGCAAGATGAAGCAACATTCAGAAATCAAATGGAGTGAATTTGTAAGAAAATCAATTAAAAAAAGAATTAACGAGTTAGAAATTCTAGAAAATCATCCAAATAAGGAAGGCATTTTAACAATGCTAGCTTCCGAGGAAGTTCTAAAAAAAGACTGGGACAACAAATTGGACGAGGCATGGGACGATGTATGATCAAGGAGATATTGTACTTTTACCATTCCCTTACTCAGATTTAACCGGTAGTAAACAAAGACCTGCCTTAATCATTTCTAATGAAAAATTTAATAAAACAAATGATAGAATCTGTTGCCTAATAACAAGAAACTCTTATCTAGGTGATGCGGAAATAAAAGAAATCCATTATACTGAAAGAAAGCTACCTTTCAAGAGCTTCATTAGAACTTACAGAATATTTACAGTAGATAAAAGTGTAATAAAAAGAAAACTTTGCAAAATTTCATTAAATCTTCACAACGAAGTCATATCAAAAATTAATGTGTTTATAGATACCGAAAAACATAATAATTTATAAACAATTCCAACAACCTACCATAATACAATGGTCGATCAGGATTACGAAAAACAAAAAGCCAGAGAAATGCTCACCCTAATCCAACAATACGAGGAAACAGACGAAAAAAAAGAGATTAATGAAGATCTTTACAAGTTGTCGGATGAGTTGTATAATCAGAATAGAGAGAAACTTTCGCAGGAGATGATTGATATTTCTTTATCGGTTTTTTCGTTTACTGAGGCGGCGAGGAGCGGCGGGCCGTTGCAACCGTTGGATGAGTTTATGGGGGATTTGAGGGGGGTAATTGGGGGGTAGAGATTCTCTATTCAGATAACCTTTAATATCTATGTTTGATCATTTTTATATGGTAGATTTATCTGAACAAGAAACTAGGGAACAACTAATTGACAAGCAATTAAAATCTGCAGGATGGATTAAGAAATATGTTAAAGATGAAGCCTGGCCATTTTATCTTATTGCGGAAGAGGATAGGATGATTAATGCAAGAGATATTTTAGTGAGAGATTATGAATGGAATAAACTTTTTGATTTTTGGAGAGAAGAACATCAAAAAGCTTGTTATGAAGAAATAACAACCCCTCAGATTTTAGATAATAAACTATGGAAAATTTCAGGACATTGGGATAAATATAAGGATAATATGTTTACAACAGATTATGAGGGAAGAGAATTTGCAGTAAAACCAATGAATTGTCCTGGAGCAATGATGGTTTATCGTTCTAGTCCTAAATCTTATAAGGACTTGCCATTAAGATATGGGGAATTAGGAATTGTTCATAGGCAAGAACTATCCGGAGTTCTTTCAGGATTATTTAGATTGATTCAATTTACTCAAGATGATGCTCATATATTTTGTACGGAAAAGCAATTAGAAAGTGAGATAATTTGCATAATGCAAATGATTGATAAATTTTATAAGATATTTGGTTTCAAATATTCTGTTGAACTTTCAACGCGTCCTGAAAAAAGAATTGGGGATGAAAAGGTTTGGGATAATGCAGAAAAGGTTCTTGAAAAAACTTTAAAGAAAATGAAAACTAAATTTAAGATTAATAAGGGAGATGGAGCTTTCTATGGTCCTAAGATAGATTTTCATATCAAGGATTCTTTGAACAGAAGTTGGCAGTTGGCAACTATTCAATTAGATTTTGCAATGCCTGAAAGATTTGATTTAACATATAAAGATAATAAGGATAAGAATAAGAGGCCTATAATTTTGCATAGGGTTATTTATGGTGCTATAGAGAGATTTATAGGAATCCTTTTAGAACATACTAATGGGCATCTTCCTCTTTGGTTGGCACCAAAACAAGTAAGAGTAATTAATTTTACGAATAGAAATGATAAAGCTTGCAAGGCCTTAGATATAGAATTAAGTAAGAAAGGGATTAGGGCTGATTTGGATTTGGGAAGCGAGCCCCTTTCAGGGAAAATCAAGAAGGCTGAAATGGAGAAGATTCCATTAATCGTTGTAATTGGTGATAAAGAAGAGGAATCTGGAGATTTGGCGGTTAGGAGAAATGGGAAGATTACGAATATTAATAAGGATGAGTTTATTGAGATGGTTGAGAAGGAAGTTGAAGGAAAAAAATAATTAAAAATTTTAGATTATTTTGTGTTTAAATCGCCAACACCCATATCTGTAGCTCTATCAGCAGCCTTGCAAGCATTACATTCACCCCACCTATCTAAATCCCAGGAATTTCTTACTTCTTTCCCACAATTTTCACAAAGTATTTTTTTTGTTTCTGTCATTTCTTTACCTCCTTTAGTATATCTTTTTAGAACTAATTCTTTATAAAAGTTTTTGAAGATTAAATAGAAGAGGGGTTAGTTCTAAGGCAAATCGGATATACGCCCGTACATTCATGGAAATAACTGGCATTGACATAAAGAAAGTATCATTATAGGAAAAAATAAATTTTGGAGTTTTGAAAAGAAGGTAAATATCATTGAAGATAATTTTTGATCACTATATAGTGA
>Ga0187833_10006489_pt1 | contig 10791 bp, 7 predicted proteins | sample ETNtaG_37_FD_167968 | JGI IMG/M metagenome (GOLD analysis project Ga0187833, IMG submission 167968) | Marine microbial and viral communities from oxygen minimum zone, Eastern Pacific Ocean - ETNP2014_SV_400_PacBio MetaG (Illumina Assembly) | ecosystem: Environmental > Aquatic > Marine > Hypoxic... | reverse complement strand
CTACGGACGTGGAGGTTGAGGGTTCAAATCCTTCAGGGCCCACCAAAATCGAAACGGTAAAAAACTATCTCTTAAAAAAATAAAAAAAAATTATAAGGGATTATTATACATTTTCCCTAATTATTTTTTATAAAAACTCAAAGAAATTATCTAAAAATTTAATTACTTTATGATTATTAAATACTAACTTCTTATTTATTTTTATTTTTTCAATAATATTGTCGCGAAAACTAGAATTTACTGACATTTTAACTGCTAAATCGACATATTCTTTCTTAGAATTACAAATTAATTCGTCCAATTTCAAAATTTTTAAAATTCCATAAGTATGTCGACTTCGCATAAAATTTGATGGTAATGTAATTATTGGTTTATCTAAGCTTATTGCTTCTAGAGATGTATTAAGTCCTGACCATTCTAAACTATCTAAAATAACATCTGACTTACTAATTAGATTCAAATAATTTTGGTAAGAAGTTTGAGGATAAAAAACAAAAAAATTATCTAAAAGTAAAGCGTTTTTCTTACACATTAATGATATTCTTTCACTGAACTTGTCGGCCACAAATTTATTCTTCGTTCCAATAAACCAGAATTGACATTTTGGATTATTTTTTATTATTTCAAAATAAATATGATCATGTTGTGGTAATAATTTAAAATTACTTTGTAAACTTAAAAAAATGATTTTATCTTTTTCCTTTTTATAGTTTAAATCATTTATATCTTTTTTTTTGGGATTGTCATAATCAACGCCTAAAGCAGGTAATTTAATTAATTTTTCTGAATAATGTTTTTGAGAAGTGTCTATCTCCATACTTTCCCCGCTGAAAAAATAATCTATATTTTCAAAACCAGTCGTTACAGGCACTCCATAAGCGCAACATTGAATTGGAGCAAGCTTTAAAGATCCTAAAATTTGCATCCTGGGATCCATTCCAATATCTAAAAATATTAATACATCTAGCTGATCAGAGATAATTTTATTAATTACAACATCTATGTTTGTTTTATGAAAAAAACTATAACAATTTTCCTTAATTAAATCAGTAATATAATCGTTTTCCATACCAACTTGGTAAACAAAAGTTCTAAACTTATTTTTATTTAACTTAATGATCCAGTTTTTAAATAATTTAGAAATTACGTGTTCGCAAAAAAAAGCTGATATAAAACCTATTTTTCTAAATTTAGAAGATTTATTAAATACAATTTTTTTATGGAATTGCGGGTAAACGTATTTCGTTAATTTATGTAAAAGTGCCCCGTATCTTTTTTGTAAACTCGTAATATCATCTCCGTGGTAGTGAAGATAAAAATTGGTGCTCGAATTTAAAGCACTTAAAATTTGTTTTTTTTCAAAGATATTATTTTTGCTTATTAAATCTTCAAGTGATCTTAGATTTTTTTCAAAATGTTTTTTAAAATAATCTATTTGTTCAAAATTTTTGTAAATGATCGGAAACGTGTTCATCATTAACCATTTTGATCTTAAATTTTCTGGTTCAATTTCTAGTGCTTTCTTATAATAAGTAATTGACAAATCTTCATTTCCAATTTCCTGATTGTATTCACCAAGATTATTAAGGGCCCTAACATTTTTGGGATCTTTTTCCGTTGCTTTTTCACAGCAACTTATAGCTTCATTTAAATTTCCATTTTTATTTAATGAAATGCTAAGATTTATAAGTGCAGAGACAGAATTAGGATTTATGCTAATTGCTTTTTTATAAAGATTGATCGATTTTTTGTAATCTCCAAGTTCTCTATAAATATTTCCTAAATTATAGTAAGGTTTGTCTTTACTTTTTTCCAGATCAAGCGAGATTGCGCATTCATAACTCTCTATGGCTTTATTTAGATTTTCTTTTTTCTTATACACGTTTCCTAGATTATTAAATGCATCAGAAAAATTAGGATTCAATTTAACAGCTTTTTTATAACAGTTTAAAGATTTATCAAATTCAGATAATTCGAATAACGCGTTACCAAGATTATTAAAACCCTCTGCATATTCAGGATTTATTTTTACAGTCTTGTTAAATAATTCAACAGCTTTATTAAAATCTCTTGATTGAGAAAAAACTATTCCAAGATTACTCAAAGCTAAAAAATGATCAGGCTTAATTTTTAATATTTTTTCATAAATATTTTTGGCATCAATAATTTTGCCTTTCATATGAAAATCAACAGCTATTTTAAATGATTGATCTAATGTAATTTTTTTTTCGTTCATTGTTAGTATACTAAAGTTTTTCTAATTGCTTGAGACCAACCATTTAACAATTTTAATCTTTCTGAACTTTTTATTTTTGGAATAAATTTTCTGTTTAATTTCCATTTTTTTGAAATATCATTTAATGATTTAAATACGCCTATTTGTAACCCTGCCATAAAAGCTACCCCCAGTGCCGTAGTTTCATCGGTTTGGGATCGATAAACTTTTATATTTAAAATGCTTGATAAAAATTGAGAAAACCAATTATTTTTCGCCATTCCACCATCTATTTTAATGACCTTAACTTTTAATCCATCTTTCTTCATAGCGTTGAATAAATCATAACTTTGATAAGCTGTTGACTCAATAATAGCTCTAATAATTTCTTTTGTTCCAGTATTTCTTGTTAGACCAGACAAGACTCCCCTTGCTTTAGAATCCCAATAAGGAGCACCCAAACCAACAAAAGCTGGAACTAAATATACTCCACTATTGCTTTTAAGTGATTTTACAACTTTTTCTGTATCGCTGGACTTTTTAATTAATTTCATTTTATCTCTTATCCATTGAACACCCGCACCAGCAATAAATATTGAACCTTCTAAAGCATAAGTAGATTTACCATTCAATCTGTAGCAAATTGTTGTTAACAATCTATTTTTTGAATATATTTTTTTATAGCCTGTGTTCATCAATACAAATGCTCCTGTTCCATAAGTACTTTTTACTGAACCTCTTTTAAAACAACATTGGCCAATGGTGGCGGCTTGCTGATCTCCTACTACAGCGGTAATAGGATAGGGTTGTCCAGTAATTGTTTTATGAGTAAATCCAAAATCATCAGACGAATTTTTAACTATTGGAAGTATATGTAATGGAATTTTTAGACTTTGAAGTATTTGGCTATCCCAATTATTGGTACTAATATTATACAACATTGTCCTAGAAGCGTTTGTTGCGTCAGTAGCATGAGTGGTTCCTTTAGTTAATCTCCATAACAAAAATGTATCTATTGTTCCAAAGAGAAGCTGTTTTTTTTTTAATAGTTTTTTTGCCTTAGGTACTTTTTCTATTATCCACTTAATTTTTGTTCCTGAAAAGTAAGGATCTATAAGAAGACCTGTTTTTTTATTAATTATTTGTTCTCTTTTATTTGATCTAAATTTCTTACAAAAATCAGCTGTTCTTCTATCTTGCCAAACAATAGCATTATAAACGGGCTTTCCTGTAACTCTATCCCATAAAATAGTAGTTTCTCTTTGATTGGTTATCCCTATAGTTAAAATATCTCCTTTAAGTTTTTTGCTTTTATTAATTACATCAACCAAAACTTTTTTCGTTTTGTTCCATATTTCTTCAGGATTGTGCTCAACCCAACCATTTTTTGGAAAATATTGTTTAAATTCTAATTGAGATTTAAATAATAACTTACCCTGAATATTAAATAGAATAGCTCTGCTTGATGTAGTTCCTTGATCTATCGCTATAATAAATTTTTTTCTAATTTTCAATGGATTTTCTAAAATTTTTCCAATTAACCTTTAATGGTGTTTCGTTACAAATCGTATCAATCATGCTGATCATTAAAGGAAGTGTGCTGCGATCAAAGTCACTTTTCACCTTTGAACCAATTTCCAAAGCAAGGTCTGCTCCCTCAACAGTATCTTTAGGCATTTTTGTTTTCTTAGCTGCTCTGAAAGTCATGCCCTTTCCTAAATATTCGCCCATTTTACTATTTCTTCCACCGTCAGCACTCACATATAAATCACCAATACCAGCAAGACCCATGACAGTTTCTTTTTTTCCTTTTAATTTTTCTGTAAAGATTGTCATTTCATATATGGATTCCTGAATAAGTGCAGCCGCTGTGTTCAAATAATATTTTTCTTTTATCTCTTTAGATGCATTTGGGTGACACAAACCTTGTGATGCACCTATCGCCATGGAAAAAATATTTTTTATTGCAGCGCAAGTTTCTACGCCCACAAGATCATCAGAAGTAAAAACATGATAATAATCAGTTAACACAAGTTGAGAAATTTGTTTTGCAATATTAATATCCGTGTTGGCAAAAACAACAGATGTATGAACTTTATTGACTAAACCTTTCGCCAAGCACGGACCTCCCGCCGCAGAAATATTTGTTTCCTTTATTCCATTTTTTTTCAATAATCTTTCCATTTTGTGAGCTAGCACTTCATAATTATTGTTATTAATTCCTAAACCCTTAGTGAGTATTAAAATCGGAATATTGATTTTTAAAACCTTACTCAATTCTATGGAAGCCCACTCAATCCCTTTAGAAATCACAGCAACTACAATAAGATCGACTTTTTTATTAATCTCGTCCCCTAATTTTTCAAATTTTAAAAATTTTATACCTTCGGGAATGCTGCAATTTAGAGCTGGGTGATTTTTTTTTGAATTAATCTGATCAATAAAATCATTTTCTAAATGCGTTCCTATAATAGAGACAGAATGGCTGTTGTCTGAACAAGGAAAAGAAAAAGCCGTTCCCATAGATCCTGCACCTAGAATTAATATATTTGCCATAAACTACTCTCTAAAAATAAATCTTTTAATTAAATATATAACTGCAATTATTTCAATTTTACCTAATATCATAAAAAGTATTAATGACATCTTTGTTAAGTTGTTTAAATCTAAAAAACTTAAATTTTCAAAGCCATATAACGCTGAGCTCACTGTACTAGTAAGTGTGAGTATGGATAATTTAAAAGAATTTTCAAAAGTTAAATAATCGAGCGCCAATATACTTGATAAAATAAATATAGAAATAATAAAAACAAGAAAAGCTAAGAAAGCTATTTTTACATCTTGATCATCAATCTTAGCTTCTGAATTGTATAAATTTTTATCAATAACATTAATTGGTTTTACTAATCGATAGATTTCTTGATAAGAAATTTTAAGAAGAATATATATTCTTGTATACTTAAAGCCTGAAGAAGTTGATATTAAAGATCCTCCAATAACTGTTAATAATATAAAAAATAAAGATAAATCTAAATCTAAATTTGAGGAATAAGTTGTTATTCCTGATGTAGAAACTGATGATGTAATTGCAAACAATACATTAGCAAAGCTAAAATTGGGAATTACAAAAAAATAAAAGAATAAAGTTAATAATATAATTAACAAAAGCAAATGCAAATCTTCTTGATGATTGCTAAATGAGAATTGTTTTGTAATAACATCGTGTAACAAAAAGAAATTAAATATTGGTAATAATAAAGTAATAGATAAAACAAAAATCTGTAAGTTAGTTTCTATAATATTAGATAAATTATCTGTTGGTATAAAGCCGCCAGAAGATATCGTTGTGAAAGCAAGATTAAATGCATCAAGTAGCCTGACATCAATTAGGCTATAAAGAAAAATGACAAAAACAGTTGAAAAAAAATAAATTAGTAAGATTTTAATAAAATTATAATTAAAATTATTGTAAAAATTTCTACCTGAGGCGCCTCCCGAAATTAAATAAGCAGGTTTTATTTTAATTTGTTTTGAGCCAATTGTTCCAATAGTAGCTAATAAGAACAATAAACCACCCAACCATTGTGAGCTTGATCTCCATAATATTAGAGGTTCGTCAATATTATTAATATTTTGGATAATAGAAAAACCTGTTGTAGTAAATCCAGATACAGATTCAAAATAAGAATTTAATAAACTAATATCATAAATACTGAAAAGATATGGAATACTAATTAAACAAGGTATCAAAACAAAACTTAATAGAATAAAGATAATCTGATCCGTTAAAATAATATCTTTTTTATGATTGCGTCCTACATAACAAAATAAAAATCCTACGATTCCAGAAATAGAAAGCGTCATCAAATAAGAATTAAGGCCTATAATAAATTCGAAATAAATAGAATAAAAAATATTTAGAATAGAAAAAAGAGAAACAACTAACGAATAAATTCCTAAAAAAAATAGTATGCCTTTATAATTCATTAAATTAATGAACTTATTCTAAATAAACTTTCTACTTTTTCTAAATGTTCTCTTCTAGTTAAAAATACAACTAAATCTTTTTTTTCAAATACAAAATCAGATTTTGGTATAATTACTTCTTTTTTTCTTACAATCGCTCCTATTCTTATTTCCTCTGGAAGGTTTGAGTCCTTAATTGATTTACTGATTAGTTCAGATGTTTCTAAAACTTCCGCTTCTATAAATTCATATTCCCCATCTAAAAGAGTATAAACAGTTTCTATTGTTCCTTTGTGAACATGTTTTAATATAGTTGAAATAGTTGTTAATCTTGGATCTACTAAATCGTCAATTTTAAGCGATGTTTGTAATAAACTGTAATTTTGCTTATTCACTAAAGCAATAGTCCTTTTATTTGGAGTGTTTTTTTCCGCAAGAACACCAACCATAATATTATCTTCATCATCATTAGTAAGAGATAAGACGGTTTCAGCTTCCTCAATATTAGCTTCTTTCAAAACATCTTCATCTAACCCGTCTCCGTTAATAACAATAGTGTTGTTAAGTTCATTGGCAATAAATTCAGCCCTTTCTTTGTTTTTTTCAATTATTTTTACTCTAACGCCTTTTGAATCTGTTTCTAATCTTTTAGCTAAACTTAAACCGATATTTCCTCCCCCAATAATAAGAATTTTTTTTGCCATTTTTTCTTCATGACCAAAAGCTAAAAGAGTTGCGTTAATTTGCGAGGCATTTACTACAACAAATGCTTTATCATCAATTATCATCTTATCTTTCTTTTTAAGTATCACAAATTTTTCACCTCTAATTACGCCGAGAACATTCGCTTTTAGAGCCGGAAAATTTTCCGTAAGTTTTGCTAATTCAGTATTAACTAAAGGACAATTTTTGCCTATATTAATTTCTAAAACTTTTATTTTTCCATTTGCGAACGGTACACTATCTACAGCTCCTGGCGCATCTAATTTTCTTTGTAATGATTTGGCAACTTCCAATTCGGGTGAGATTATTACGTCAATTGGAAGATTCGATTCTCCATATAATTTTCCCCATTTTCCACCTAAAAATTCTTGACTTCTCAATCGTGCGATCTTTTTATTTATTTTAAAAATTGAATAAGCCACCTGACATATTACCATATTTGTTTCATCATTTTGAGTTACTGCAATAATCATATCTGCATCTTCAGCTCCAGCTTTTTCTAAAACAGAAGGAAAAGTAGCTCTTCCAACTACAGCATTTACATCTTGGGTGTCGCTAATTTTCTGAATAAATTCACTAGATTGATCAATCACTGTTATTGAATGGCCTTGAGCTGACAATTGTTTTGATATTGAAAAACCAACTCTACCGGCCCCACATATAATTATATTCATTTAATTAATATCTTTAATACCCAAGCTTTTCAGTTTTCTATGAAGAGCAGATCTTTCCATTCCCACAAATTCTGCTGTTTTTGATATATTGCCTTTATGCTTTTTTAATTGCGAAGATAAATAGTTCTTTTCAAATTTTTCTCTAGCTTCTTTTAAAGGATATAAAAGCACATTGTCATCATTGTAATGCTTTGAAGAAACGTTTTTCTGTAATAAGGAGTCTTGTACTAGTTGATTTATATTAGTCAAATTTTCATCAATAGATAATATAGATATTCTTTCAACTAAATTTCTTAATTCCCTAACATTGCCAGGCCACTCGTATTTAAAAAATAAGTCAAAATTAGTATCGAGTTTTGTTTGATTGATACCATTTAATTCAGCAATTTTTTTAGAAAAATAGTTTAACAAAAGTGGGATATCTTCAGATCTATCTTTTAAAGGAGGTATGAAAATTGGAACAACATTTAATCTATGATATAAATCTTCCCTAAAATTTCCCTTATCAATTTCTTCTCTGATATTTTTTGTAGAAGTGCTGATAATTCTTACGTTCACATTAATTTCTTTAGAACCATTAACTCTTCTAAATTTTTGATCAATTAAGACTCTTAAAATTTTTGCTTGGGTCTCCAGAGGAATTTCTGAAATCTCATCTATTAGCAAGGTTCCATCCTTTGCTTTTTCGAAAAAACCATAATTTATGGTTTCATCTTTGTTTTCCGATCCAAAAAGTTCTTGTTCATACTTTTGCGGATCTAGTAATGCTCCATTTACAACAACAAATGGTTTTTTTGATCTTGACGATTTACCGTGAATTTGCCTAGCAACTAACTCTTTTCCGGATCCTGCTGGTCCAGAAATAAAAATTCTACTTTCGGTTCCACTAAGTTTTACAATCAAATTTCTTACTTTCTCTATAGAATGACTTTGTCCTATAATGTCATATGAATGAAATAGTTTGCTTTCCAATAAATTTTTTTCTTTTTTAAGGTTTATATTTTCGACAGCTCTATTCGTAAAATTCATCAATCGCTCGGATGAAAAAGGTTTTTGTATAAATTCAAAAGCTCCAAGTTTTAATGAATCAATGGCCATTTGAACATTGGCATGTCCAGATATCATGATAACCGGTACATCATCATCAATTTTTTTTAAATGAACCAATAATTCAACGCCATCGTTATCTCCTTTATCTAATTTGACATCTATAATTGCCACATCAGGTAATTTTTTATTAATTTCCAAAATTGCTTGATCAAAATTAGCCGCTTTCCTTACCGTAAAGCCCGCATCTTTTAAAATACCTGCAATCAATTGTCTTATGTCAGAATTGTCATCGATAACTAAAATCTCATTAGTCATACTATTTTGGTATTGTAATTTCTACCTTTGCTCCATTTTTAACAGAATTAAATAAAATTGAATAATTATGATCACTTATAGTTTTAGTAACTATTGCCAACCCTAAACCTGTTCCTTTTTTTTTGGTCGTAAAATATGGTGTGATCATTTTTGTTTTATCAACTTGTTCAAAACCCACTCCATTATCTGCAATTGTAACGTATATATAGTCACTATCATCTTCAATATCTACGGTAATTTTCCCTTTAAAATCAGTGTTTTTAATTTTTTTTTCATTAATGGACTCGATTGAGTTTTTAAATAAATTTAGAAAAACTCTATTAAGCTGTTCTTCATCAGCATTTATTTTGAGGGAAGATTTTTCTTGTGATAAATTAAATTTTATATCCACTTCTGACAATTCGAGTAATTTAACTGATCTAGAAATTAACTTATTTAAATTAATTTCTTTAAAAATAGGTTTGGGTATTCTCGCAAAATCAGAAAATTCGTTTATCAATAATTCAATATCGTTAATTTGCTTTGCGATGGTATCCAAATAAATAGAAAAATTATTATCATTTTTTTTGATTAAATATTTTTCTCTAATCCTATCTATAGATAATTGAATAGGTGTAAGAGGATTTTTAATTTCATGGGCTAATTTTCGAGCTACATTCTCCCAAGCCATATGTCTCTCTGACATAAGAAGTCTTTCTTGTTGTTTTTTTAATTTATCAATCATTGAATTAAAATTTTCATTTAATTTTTTTAATTCATCATCAGTATCAATTTTGGGTACCTTAGCATTCAAGTCACCAGAACTTATTTTTTCCGAGGCGCCGATTAGATTTATAATTGGCACGGTAAGCCTTGAGGCAAAATTGATTGAAATAATAATTGAAAGAAATAGAAATAAAGTGACAACTAACAAATAAATAACTCCAAAAGTAATTTTTATGCCTGTTTTGCTTTCTTGTATGTTAAAATAAAAACTAACTGCCTCACCTGTTTGTTGTAGATAATTAATTACTTTTGGGTCCATAAATCTCACAATATAAAGATATGTATCAATAAAATTATTTAATTTTACCAAGGCCGAAGTTCTATTGGTAATTGGATCCAAAATTCTTACAGGTTTTCCATTTAAAGATCTGTCAAACGCTTCTTCCGTTGGAGGCACAAAATTTATATTCGGATCAACAATATTAGACATAATAATATTAGCTGAACTATCGAGTAGATGAACCTCGTCTAATCTTCTTAATAATCTTTGAGATGTCAGTAAATTTAAAAATCGTTTAGGATTTTCATAATATAATGCGGATTGATTATTAACATCTAAAACCATAAGTAATATATCTGCCTCGATAGAATTTCTTGTTTGTTCAACGTAGTTTTTTGCTAACTCAGCAGAATTATTAACTATGCTTTTCATCTTATCGTCAAAATATCTTTGAAGACCAACATTAAATAAAATGAGAGAGAATACTGCAATTATTATTGAAGGTAATAAGGTGGTACTTGAAAAGTAAATTATATATTTTAAATTTACTTTTGAACCTAATTTTTTTTTCTTTCGTTTACTTAATATTTTATAAGTTTCATAAACAATTAATCCAAAAAATAATGTCAATAAAAATAAATCAGTAATTAGTAATATTTGAAGATTTAAATTTTTTAGCGTAATAAAGCTTTGGTTTGTAAAAGTAAAAAATGTTAATAGGCCAAAAAATATACAAATTAGTGATGTTGCTATTATCCATTTATAATTTTTAATGATATGAATCATTTAATAAATAATAGTTAATATTTAAAATAAATATATGGCAATTTTAACAAAATGAGCTTATTTCTTATACTATTAGC
>Ga0187833_10006488_pt1 | contig 10792 bp, 1 predicted proteins | sample ETNtaG_37_FD_167968 | JGI IMG/M metagenome (GOLD analysis project Ga0187833, IMG submission 167968) | Marine microbial and viral communities from oxygen minimum zone, Eastern Pacific Ocean - ETNP2014_SV_400_PacBio MetaG (Illumina Assembly) | ecosystem: Environmental > Aquatic > Marine > Hypoxic... | reverse complement strand
ACCTGGCTTCCTGCCGCAATATCCGTATCCCAGGTAACAGTGGCGCTGTAGGGAGTTAGCCCTCCCGAAGCCACATTGGATATGGTAACAGCAACAGAAACCGCGATCGTTGTAAATGTATCATCAGAGGATACCGCCTGGTTGCCCACCCTGTCTTCTGATCTAACCCTGTAGTGATACTCCGTTCCCGGAGTAAGGCCGCTAAGGGTCTGGGCGTGATCGGTGCCAAGAGATGTATTCAGAGCCGCCGTCAACCCGTAGGAATCGGTGGTTCCGTATTCTACCCGGGTGGTCGCAACCTGGTCCGTCACCCAGTCAACACGGGCATTCGTCTGCGTTATAGCGTTTTGCGGTGCGCTTATACTGGAAATAACCGGGGCGGTGCTGTCTATTGTAAAATCAGCGTCGCTCATGTCAGTGCCTGTATTTGCGGCCATATCGGTGGCGGTAACTCTCACCCTCGCCGTGTTGACATTAAGGGCGGGGACGGTCCAGTCATAGCTGCCCGTATCGGCGGTGCTGGCAGCTATGGTATTCCAGCTGTTACCGCTGTTTGTCGAGTATTCTATCTTAACCGTTCCTCTGTTACTATCAGCCGTTGTCCATGTGATATCGGTGGCGGTGCCGCCCTTTAAGTATTCCCCTCCGTTGGGGATGGCCACCGTTACGGCGGGAACCACGGTCTCAACGCTAAACGAAACCATGGCAGACGCACTGTTATTGCCCGCGCTGTCCTTGGCTCTCACATATAGCACGTGGCCGCCGTCTGCAACAGCGCTTGCCAGCGCGTATGTGTTCACATAGCCAATATCAGTCCATTCACCTGCGTCGAGTTTAATTTCATAGGTATCGACGCCCGTTCTGGCGTCGGTGGAGTGCGTCCACGCAAAGGAAGGGGTGGCATTATTAGCTGCGGTCGTTCTGGTTAGATTCAAAGGAGTCGTGGGACCGGTGCCATCAATGAAGAAGGTGATATTACCTGCGGTGGTACCGTTACTACCTACTTCCCACACATAGAAAACATGCGTGCCATCCGCAATTGTGCTGGGGTATTGATACACGGTCGTGTTACCCAGCACAACCCAAGACCCCGGAGTTGTGGCGTCCAGCTGAACCTGGTAATTATCAACACCTATGTAATCATTCCAAATAAAGGTTGGAGTGTTAACATTGTCTGTGGTGGTCCTGCTAACGACAAGCTGCTTTGAAACAACCGTACTGGTAAGTGTGAAAAGAACATATTCGAAAGCGCTCAGGTTCCCCGAACCATCCTTCGCCCTGACGTAAAAAATATGAGTGCTATAAGACAACGCATCATCTTCGGCAGGAACGGTGTAAGTAGCGACGAAACTTCCTGTATCTGTCCATGCCTCATCATCTATTTTAATCTCATACGAACCGATTCCCGACGTTGCGTCTGAAGATGGTAGCCAGCTAAAGATTGGCCTGGTAACACTGTCAGCAGAATCCTTGGCAACATTTGTTGGCTTTGTTGGCAAGGTAACATCTATAATAAAATCGGTAAGAACGTCCTCGGGGCCGGCATTGCCCGCGCTGTCCTTGGCTCTCACACTAAAAGTATGGGTTCCATCATCCAGCACGGTGCCGTGGGTATAGGTTAAAACGTTGGCTATATCTGTCCATGAGCCGCCGTCCATCTTAATCTCGTATAAAGCAGCCTGTGCCGCTGCATCCCATGTGAAGGTGGGGGTATTATCGTTGGCCCCGGTTGTTCTAGTCAGGCCCGTAACCTTGCCGACAGCCGTGGTGTCAATACTGAAGTTTATGGTAGCCGCAGCGCCGGTAGTATCAAACAGGTCGATAACCCTTACGCTAAATGTGTGATCACCGTCACCAACAGTGCTGGCAAGCGTATATTGTGTGCCAGCGCCTATGTTGGTCCAACTGCCGGAATCAGCATTAACTTCATAAGCCTTTACCCCGCCGGGAGTACTGGTGGGAGCGCCCCATTTCATCGTGGGCGGATCAGTATTTATTGCCGTATACTGCACGGTGTTGGTAGGCGCAGACGCAGCAGGAAGCGCCCCCGCAACTGCAAAATCCAGCTCGTTACCGGCGGATCCCGTCGCGAAAGTCACACTTGTTACATACTGGTCACCAACGTAAAAGTCCACCTGGTCACCGGTTAATCCACCCTCTTTACCAGGAGTATCACCATCGTCAGCTGGCACTAGAAATGAGAAGGGATTATCACCATATCTTCCGGGGGTACCCAGACTGTTTGTAAACGTGTATGTAGTTTGATATGTTATCCCGTCAATCTTGGCATCTATCTCTATGCCGTCCGGAGCTGTCTGCCCATTGATAGACACATCACCGTGAAACTGCATGGGTTGTTGCGGAACAGCAGAAGCCGAATATGGCGCAATTATTATAACGGAAAGCAAGGCTAAGCACACTGCTATGCTTATCACTCTTTTCAGTTTACTCATGTAAATCCTCCATGCTGTTCCTAAAAAATTATTTATTATATCCTATCTTTTTAGCTTGCTCCGCAATAAAGAAACCCCTTCCCGGTAAACTCGCTTTTTGTTCTTCCGAGAAGGGGTTTCTTAAGTTTTTGTTCTACTAAGCTATTCTAGGTTACCAAGAATTATTACCCTTCACCATTAAGGCATCGCTACGAGCTTACCGTCTTGAGTCAGATAGAGCCAGAAGCCAGCCGCCGGATTCATATCATCCGTTTCAAGCAAGGTTCTGAACGACCCAAGGTATATCTCGTACGGGCTCGATTCGTCGTCGTCACCATTATTATTAATCTGATTATTCTCATCACCGAAGATCTTATTGAGCAACCTTACTACGTCAACAGTGATGTAGTTATCGTATTGCAGCAATGCCGCCCATGTCTGTTGCGGTACGGATACCGGTCGCAGATAGGTATCTACCGGCTTGGCCCACTCGGAGTGTATTCCGATGGCGTTCCAGCCATCGTACACATCGTACGTCGGTGGAACCGTGCCGGGCTCCAGCACCTCTCCGGTGTAGTTGAATAAGATCGGTGAAGGGGTAGGCGGTAAGCCTTCGTCAAACGGAGCCGAAAAGTCAAACACGCCCTCATCCATATCGGCCCAATAACCTCTGCCTGTATATATAACGGAAAGGGTATCGTTCAAAGAATTCCCGTCAGGAGTATAAACCTGCCAAGTCGAACTGGCTGCGTCGAAGTACTGCACGGACTTCAGTCCGGTAATACCGCCCATAAGGGTCTCTATGCTTGTCGAATCAGGTGTCAAAGGCACCGAGAAGAAGTTCCAGTTAGGCATCAGATAAATGTTATACTCTGACAGCGTGGATACCACCTGTGCCAGCAGGTTCTCATCTCCAGAGCCTGTATTACCCGCAAAGTCAGTCGCTCTTATTTCCATCTCATAGTTACCAGGTGCCGCGTCGTTAGGTACAACCATAGGCAGCAAGTACTGTCCTATGGTGCCCCATGCATCTCTAAACGCCTCAGGCAATTGGTGCGCAGGTATCATATGCTCCCAATTATCATCACCGGGCATACGTACCTCTACCTTTCTGACGCCTGAAGGTATGGTACCCTGGTCAGTTGCGTTAGCCTGGAAGATAAACAGGTCACCGCGCCTGGCTGAAACCCCACCCAGGTAGAATACGGTTGGCAGCACCGTAAGCGAAGGTGCAGCGGCATCCCGGATAACGGTTATTGAAGCTGACGCGGGAGCCGGATCGGCCGATGCGTTAGGTACATCCCAGATGTCCGCAACAATCTCGTTCTCTCCGTCCACCAGCGGTACACCAACTGTAAAGTCCCAATCAGGAGCCGCTTCTCCTTCAGGAACCGAATCAATAGTCGATATCAAAGCACCGTTTCTCTTTATCTGCATTCTGTCAAAGTTAAGCTCATATACGCTACCGGTTATATCTACCATCCCCTCATTGGTGCTCGGATACGGATCCAGGCTGATAATAGGTACAGTCGTATCAAGTGATACTGTTACCGACTCCAAGTCATTGCCCGTTTGACCTACATTGTAAGCGCTCTGGCCAGCAACAGATATTGTATTGACACCCTCAGCTAACTGATACTCTGTTTCCCATACCAGCGTATCGGGGTCTACCGGTACATTAAATCCGAGGAACCCGGCACCGGATACCCTTACACTATCTATAAACCAGCCCTCCATGTCATTCATGAAATCATCCATGGTGTCCATGCGGAATCTCAACCGGACATCATTTACATCCGTTATCCCCTCTTGAGTAAAGTCAATTGTCACTTCGCTCCAGCTCCAGCTCGGTCCGCCGCCGAATTTCTGCCCCATAGTATCCCAGCTCCATGCCATTGGGACATAAAGAGGTATTCTGTTGCCATTAAACGGATCATGGTACCACGGCCCGTCAACAATGTATGCCAACGGCACCCAACCCGAACCAAAATCAATGTCTATGAGCTTCCGGTCCACATCAACCCAGGGATCGGTATCCCATGCTGTCGAGAATGTAAGAACCGTATCCTGACCAATGTTGAATGGAGTTGAAACAATGGAGCCGGAATTAGCCATTCCGGGAGTACTGTACCCGTAACCGTTCGCGTTTGAATAACTGAAGGATGAGCTACCACTGCTCGCATACTTGGTGCTTCGATGCCACAGGTTCTCGTTTGAATAATTTGCCCAGCCGTCCTGTGGCGCACCCTCCTTGCTGAATTCATCGCTGCTAATAGCATCCCCATTTTCCATATTATCTTCAAAGAATAGAATCATCGGCAGATCAATTCCAACCTGTACCGTATCTATTGACGGATCATTTACAGTACCCTCAATATCAATTGTAGGAGTGAAGTAAGCTGCTCCATCGGCAGGTGTTGTAATTGTTACACTGACCGGATCCGAAAGTTCGTTCAGTGTGAACTCTTGTTCTGTACTGGTGGCCGCACCTTCGTTCACTACCAGCTGAGAGTCGTAATCGCCTGTAGTATCCAGCTTGACCGTACCAGGTATACCACTTGTGCTCACATAGCCTGTTCCTAAATTGTTCGTGTAGCCTATATACATGGTACTCTGTATCATGGCAAGGCCACTAATGGAGTTAATTCCGGTGCTATATGCCTCTTCCTGTTGCATCCCCTGATGCTGATCCATCTCCAGCAAATATATCGTGCCGGTGGGGGAGGCATACAAAGTCGTGCTGGACTGGGCAACGAGCGCAGTACCTCCGTTGTAGTGGCCACCCTGCCCGCTAATCCACATTTCGTTCCAGCTGTTAATATTATCAGGCGGGAAAGTATACACCATATCACCTTGGGCGACGCGACCATAAAGGACTTGGCCGTCAAAACCCAGTCCAGCAAGGCTTTGCTGGTTCGGTGATTGGCTGTGCTCTACATATTCGCCACTGTTTGCTGGGTCAATTTTGATAATGCTGTTCTCCGGCCAACTATGCATTTCCGTATAGCTATAAGAAGCGGTTAACGTGCCCAGCGTTGCCCCGCCCTGAAGTACGGGGTTGCTCTGATCTCGGGACCATGAGGCGCCGTTTCCGGAAATCGCTTTTCCTATCTTGGGGTCGCCTTGTTGGTTTAGTCCCACATACCACATTTCTAATCCTGATTCCATTACAACCGTGGGGGAAAGAACAGCATTGTCTTCCCAGTCGTCACCACCACCACCCCACTGGGATTCAAGTACCGCGTTCTGTCCACCACTTTGCCAGCTCTGGCCGTCATTGGAAGTTGCATAGCCGATTGACTTTGTCTGGTTGCTAGAAATAGCGGCAAGCCACATACGGTAAGTGCTGCCATCATATATGACACTCGGCTCACTCACGCCCTGTTCAGCAAACCAAAAATCGCTGTCTGTTAGAATAGGATTCTCCGGTGCGTCCTCTGAACGCCATATATCAAAGGTACCGGAAACGTTTGCGTCTGATGCGTAATAAACCCAGTTCCCATCGGGAGAATATGCAGGTTGATAATCTACCGCCCCAACATCATCGACAAACTCTGTTACCGTTTGGCTAACGTTGTTTAAATTGTTTTCATCCCATTGAAGAACCTGTATCGATTTATCAGAAGAGCCACCTTTTTGGAAGTACAGTTGCGTGCCATCGGCAGACCATGTCGGAAGGCTGTTGTTGCCTCCTTCTGCTACCTCGCTGCCGTTATTGTTCAACCAGCTGGAATTCATCCCGCCACTTTGATCAACCGTAATATAACCTATGTTGCCGTTGCTGACCAGTACTATATACTCGCCACCGGGGTGCCATGCGGGAGCCGTATGCGGAGCATTCCAATGCCCCTCAGTTACGTTCCGCGAGGATCCCCAATCACCACCGCTTGCCGGACCGATGGTCCAGAGCACTTTGGCGTTTTGGTTTTCACCCTTGCCGGAATAGGCAATCATGGTGCCGTCCGGGCTATATGTCGGTTGGTTACTGTCATAGCTGCTATTTGTAACCCTGCTGAATGTAGGGCTGCCAACGCCACCGGATAGATCAACCTCAAATATCTGGTCGTCACCGGTTAAATCAGAAACAAATGCTATAACATCAGCGTCTGTTGGGTGCCATACAGGTGTAGTTTCAGCTCCGCCGCTCTGTGTTGCCGGGCTTGTGATCACTATTGCGTCAATGCCAACCGTGTTACCACTTGAGTTAGAATTCTTGCTTTCCAGTTGGGTCAAGACCATAGTGTGAGAGCCGGCCGGCAGGTCATCGACTATGTTTTCTGAATTTTGGTCGTCCCAATTGTTATACATATCAATAGTGTCGTAGGTCGTCCCGTCGATAACCACACCCAGTTCTCCATACTGCCAACTCTCTCTATAAATTAACGTCACTCCGGTTCCGCTAAAGGTTATGCTTGCCGAATTCCTTGTCGGATTTGGCTGTTCAATCCCGTCAATATATATCTGGTAGTTATTGGAGGAACTATTCTTTGTTTCCAGCTGGGTGACGGTCAGAACGTGTTCTTCGTTCGACAGATCATCCGCAACAGTATAAGTTTCAAAATTATGCCCTTGATTGTTGTATGTATCAAAGTCGTCATAGGACGTTCCGTCGATATCAAGGCTTACTTGTCCATGCTGATCGCCACCTTTGTATCTTAGCGCGACTTCAGTCCCGGTAAATGTTATGGCTACCGAATTCGCTGTCGGATTTGGCTGTTCAATCCCGTCAATATGTACCTTGTAGCCATTGGAGGAATTGTGCTTGGTGGTCAGCTGGGTGATGGTGAGAACGTGTTCTTCGTTCGACAGGTCATCGGCTATGGTTTCACTGGTATTTCCACCATTCGGGTTATACATACTAATGTTGTCATAGGCAGTCCCGTCGATATCCACGCTTACGATTCCTTGGTCTGTACCTTCTTTGTACCTTAACGCGACTTCAGTCCCGGTAAATGTTATGGCTACCGAATTCGCTGTCGGATTTGGCACTGAAACCCCGTCAATAGGAATCCTGTATCCGTTGGAACTGCTGTGTTTACTGTTTATCTGTGTAAGAGTCAAGGTGTGAGAGCCGGTCGACAGGTCATCGGCTATGGTTTTATCTTTCTGATCCCAATGTTGGCCATACATATTAAGGTTGTTATAGGCCGTCCCGTCGATATCCACGCTCACTGTTCCATTGTCATTGCCCATAAAATAATTTAACGCGACTTCAGTCCCGCTAAATGTTATGGCAACCGAAGTACCTGGTTCATAATCGTGTGGCGACTGCATGTAGTCGTTCCCAGCATCATCGTAACTGGTCCAGGACCCAGTAAAAGCGAAACTGCTGTCTGTTTCTTCAGTTTTTACATCTGCAGGAAGATCGTCTACGTATTGGGCCGCATCGTCATTGTAATTTTCCCACTGTGTATCGTCTTCAAACCAGTCTCCTGTCCAAGCGAAACTGCTGTCTTCTTCGTCAGTTATTATAGCATCAGGAAGGCCTGATACATAATAGGCACTTCCTTCATTAGCACCAGAATCATTTTCTTCAAACCAGTCTCCTGTCCAAGCGAAACTGCTGTCTTCTTCGTCAGTTGTTATAGCATCAGGAAGATCCGTCGCCAGCATTGCAGCCCCTTGCCAAGAGCCACCGTTTTCTTCATCCCAATCTCCCGTCCAGGAAATATCGTTGGAGTCGGCATCGACCGTTGTGTCTTCTGTTGTGGCCAGTTCCCAGGATTGGGTGATATTGGTAGTGGTGCTGCCGTCTGACACGATGAGGTCACCATCCCTTATCGCGGCTATCCTGGTTGAATCGGAGGACACACTGGGGTGTTCTGCGTTGGCTAAATAAAGTTCTGTGGTCTTGCTGAGTTCTTCCCAGGTAACGCCATTGCCCGAGGTGTTAGTTGCATACCCAATCTTAGGAGCGTAACTAAACTCACCTTGAGCGGTGTAGTACATTGTAAAGCCATTTGCGCTGATTACGTTCACATCCTGGATCCCGCCCGCATCCCACTCACCGGGAGTAGGCTCATGTACCGGGTTGGCTCCATTTTTGGTCCAGTTCACACCGTCGGTAGAAGTGGCATATCCAACAGCGGCCGATGCTATGTACCACATATGATAACTGCCGCTGTCGTAAATAACACTGGGATTCGAAACGCCATTGGCATCCCACTCGCCGGTATCGCCTTCCAGCACGGGGTTACCCGACACTTTGACCCAGTTCACACCGTCGGCAGATTCGGCAAGCCCTATCTTGTCACTCGCACCAAATCCCTGATCGGAATGATAGTACATGTAATATGTACCGTTAACAACAAGCACTGACGGGGCGCTGACGGCATCATCGTCCCATGCGGGATCGGTAACTACAGTGAAACTTCCATCCCATTGATCAAAGCCAGTGGTCGGAACTACACCCTCGATGCTGGAGGTTACTACCAGGCTTCCCTGCACAATGTTACTATTATTTCCATCAAAGTTATCAAGCGAGTATTTGTCACTATTATCTCCACCCCACATGCCGCCGCCGCCCTCGGTGACATTAGCGCCTGTCACCGAGAAAATTCTCTGGTAGTTATCTGCGTATACATACAGATTATTGTTAGCATACGCGATAGCATTGGTCTGACTGTGGGGCGCATCATATTGCTCCACGAGGTTTCCATTAAAGTCTGTCTTTAAGATTTTGTCGGCTCCGTCCCAGCTAGCACCATCCACCAATATATAGAGATATGTTTCATCGGAGGTCATGCCCAGAGGCGTTTTACTAGCGGAAATACCAGTGGCATCCGGTATTTCCCAGGCAAGGTCTGTAGCTGGCAACTCGGCATCGGGGTTCTGCAATAAATAAGGCGGTCTCCAGTTAATAATATAATCGATAGAACCGCCTCCGGCACCGCCGGTAAAATCATAGGTGGCATAACCATAGCCATAACCATAGCCATAACCATCTTCAGCCTGAACGGCACTTACATTATTATGCGTAACGGTCACAATGAGCCTGCCATTTTGCATGGTATGAACACCCGCTTCTGTAGGCAACGTGATATCATCTATGTCATCTACGGGGTCCGGGCCGTCAACCTCCAGAACAACGCTGGTAAGGCTTTGCTCCTCAGCATCGCCAAAAGTTATACTGCCCGTTAGCGTTACCCACTCGCCCAGCAGATACTGGTCTCCGGTGAGCATACCTTCCCCTTGACGAGCCAAGGTCGCAGTAAGCGCGCTGGCACCAAAGGGAACGAGCAGTAACGTGCTCATAACAAGCGATGTTACCACCACGGACGACAGTGCTTTCATTAACCATTTATGCCGAATAATTCTAGCCATTAATAACCTCCCGGTGTATGCCTAATAAAAAACAACAGCTAGCGCAACATAGGGCATTGCCCTAGTTGCGATTTTTGCAACCGTTGTTCTAATATCATTACTCAATTTTTTCCGACTTTCCGGAGCCTTAATAAGTGTCCTTTGAAGCTCATCTCACTCTCTTTAGAGTCGGGTCATCCGATAATATCACAAGACTTATAGCTTGTCAATACCTTTTAGTGGTACTTAGCGCCTTTCTATTTCACGAGGACTTGATCAATAATATTTTCTTAAAGAGCCTACCGTGAAAAACACCATTAAATATACCGATACCCGACATTTCAATTAATTTCTCTTTATATCTATCACAAATAGCATTTTTTTGTGGAGAAAAAAGTTGCTAATCTGTCCTGCGGTGGTATAATGCATGCGATATATGGAATGAGAATAAGGAAGGCGGCAATGCCTTTATCTGAAACAATCCACTCTCTTTATCTCAAGGAGAATAGCTGGATGATAGTTTTTTAAATATAAAGTAGGGAGATATTTCAAGGATATGAATGGCGGAGACCTGCTTGTAGGACTATTTCAGGATCATGGTATTGATCGCATATTCTGCTCCCCGGGATCAGAATGGACGCCGGTCTGGGAGAACTTGCTGCAACGCTATGGCCGCGGAGACAGGGGTATCGAGTATATAAATTGCCGTGATGAGACATTAGCTGTTTCGGTAGCATTAGGCTATGCCAAATATTCGCAAAAGCTAAGCGCGTTATTGTTTCATGCCAACGTCGGCCCGCTTCATGGCGCAATGGCTATGCGGGCAGCACTAAAGGCGCGTGCTCCCATGATCATCCTCAGCTCATACACCGCCGATTATGGTGACTACGAGGGGAATAAGAAAAGGGATACACACTGGTTGAGTCACCTGTCCGATATTGGGGGTCCGAGCCAATTGGTAAAACCGTATGTAAAATGGAGCAATACCGTTACATCGAAGAAGGCACTGGCAGACTCGATCAACAGGGGGTGCCAGATTGCGCAAACCGCTCCATGCG
>Ga0187833_10006483_pt1 | contig 10797 bp, 9 predicted proteins | sample ETNtaG_37_FD_167968 | JGI IMG/M metagenome (GOLD analysis project Ga0187833, IMG submission 167968) | Marine microbial and viral communities from oxygen minimum zone, Eastern Pacific Ocean - ETNP2014_SV_400_PacBio MetaG (Illumina Assembly) | ecosystem: Environmental > Aquatic > Marine > Hypoxic... | reverse complement strand
AATGAAATTATTTCATTAACAGTTGAATAATTACGGTCCATATATTCACCTAGATAAATCTTTTTGTTGTAATCTTCTTTTTTAAAACCATGGTCAGCCGGGTGTAATTCATCAAGATATTTTCTTTCCATCATCTTGAGTGGATCAAGATTCGCAATAAGGTGCCCCCTAATTCTATAGGCTCTAATCATCGCAATAGCATGCACTGATTGTTCTTTCTCTTTTTCATAACTATCTTTTGAAATTGATGTGTCACCAATAGATTCTTGTTTGTCTTCAATCAAATCTTTTTCTAAAAGATCAGTTTTTATGTTATCATTTTTTCTAGGAACCCAACTTGGTCCTAATATTTCCTTTTTTATAACTTCCCGATCTTCATCAAGGCCGTCAAAAAATTCTATCCAAGTTTGAGGAATGGATTTTGGATTATTTAAATATTTTAGATATAAATCTTTAATAAAAGGACTGTTAATTCCATGTAAAAAAGAAGTTTTTTCAAAAATTAAGTTATCTTTATTTGTTGCCATGAACTGAAAAATAAATTTTCTTTATTATAAAATCGTTAAAACTATCTTGCAAGTTTGTCATACAAAGTTTTACCGATTTCTGCTGGTGACTCTGCTATAAAAATACCACTAGATTTCATTTTTTCTATTTTGTCTTCAGCGCCACCCTTTCCGCCTGATATAATTGCTCCCGCATGCCCCATTCTTCTCCCTGGAGGAGCAGTTTTTCCTGCAATAAATCCAACTATAGGTTTTTTGATTTTCGAGGATTTAATAAATTCTGCTGCTTCTTCTTCTGAAGATCCGCCTATTTCTCCTATTAATAAAATTGATTCTGTTTTTTTATCTTTTAAAAAAAGCTCTAAACAGTCTATAAAGCTTGTTCCGCTAATAGGATCGCCTCCAATACCTATAACTGTTGACTGACCTAGTCCATTTTCACTTGTTTGTGCAACAGCCTCATAAGTAAGTGTTCCCGAACGGGATACGATTCCACAAGAACCTTTTTTATGAATATTTCCTGGCATGATTCCAATTTTACACTCATCTGGCGTAATAATTCCTGGGCAATTTGGTCCAATTAAACGAGATTTTGATTTAGCTAATTTTTCTTTAACTTTAACCATATCTAAAACTGGAATTCCTTCTGTTATACAAACAATCAAAGGAATCTCGCTTTCAACCGCTTCGATTATTGCCGAAGCAGCAAATTTAGCCGGCACATAAATCATTGTTGCATTTGCTCTAGTTTTTTTAACAGCTTCTTCAGCTGTATTAAAAACAGGCTTGCCTAAATGAAACTGTCCTCCTTTTTTTGGTGTCACACCTCCAACTAAATTGGTTCCATAGGCAATAGCTTGTTCCGAATGGAACGTTCCATGAGAACCTGTAAAACCCTGACAAATTACTCTTGTATTTTTATCGATCAAAATGGACATTCTATTTTGTAACCTCTACAATTTTTTTTGCAGCGCCAGATAAATTATTTGCTGATATAATTTTTAAATTTGATTTTTCTAAAATTTCTTTACCCAATTTTACATTGGTGCCTGCTAATCTAACAACCAAAGGTACTGACAAATTAATTTCTTTTGCAGCGTCAACTACTCCTTGGGCAAGAACATCGCATCTCATAATTCCACCAAAAATATTTATTAAGATTCCTTTTACATTTTTATCTGACAGTATAATTTTAAATGCAGCTGACACTTTTTCCTTTGACGCCCCTCCGCCCACATCAAGAAAATTAGCTGGCTCAGATCCGTATAATTTAATAATATCTAAAGTTGCCATAGCTAGACCTGCACCATTAACCATACAACCAATTTTTCCGTTTAATTTAATGTAAGATAAATCATGTTTGCTGGCCTCCAATTCTATGGGATCTATTTCGTTCGGATCTTTTAAAAATAAAATATCTTCATGACGGTATAGTGCATTATCATCAAAATTAATCTTTGCATCTAAACATATTAGATCTTCGTTGTTAGTCAAAACTAATGGATTTATTTCAATTAAACTTGCATCTTTCTCGATTAAAATTTTATGAATTGATTTAATAAGATTAAAAGCTTTATTCTTTAATTTTTCTGGCAAATTGAAAGGTTTTACTATCTTATTGACTTCTTCATCTTTAATCGATTTAGACAAACTTAACTTAACCGTAGTAATTTTCTCAGGATTTTTCTTTGCGACCTTTTCAATATCAACTCCTCCCTCAATGCTACTAATAAAGGTAATTTTTGAACTAGACCTATCAACCAAACAAGATAGGTAGAATTCTTTTTTTACTTCACAGGTTTCTTCGATATATATTCTCTTAACCTTTTTTCCAGCTGGACCAGTTTGATGAGTTATAAGTATTTTGCCAAACATATTTTTCACTTCTTTATTTAGATCACTAAAATTTTTTACCATTTTAATTCCCCCGGCCTTACCTCTCCCGCCTGCATGGATTTGGGCTTTTATAACAAAATTAGAAGAATTTAATTTTTTAATTTTTTCAGTTACTTCAATAAGATCATAAATTACAACACCATTTAAAATGGGAATGCCAAATCTTTTTAGTATTTCTTTAGCTTGGTGTTCGTGAATATTCATTATAAAATTTTATCACATTGATTAAGATTAAACTCAGTTAATAGTTCATTAATGTTTTTAGAAACTATACATTTATTTTGAAAAGTAAGTTCATCAAAAAAGTTCATAGTATGTTTTTCTTTCCCAATAAAATACATATATTTTATTTTATTAATTTTTATTTTTTTTAAAAAGAAATCTTTGTGAATTTTGTAATAATTGCTTTCTTTTCTGGGTATACTAAGATCATCATACCATTTGTTTGGAGAAGCAAATTTGTTATCTAATAAACTTGAAAAAAATTGGTAGTCTGTAATTATAATTTTTTCTTCATTTATTTTAAATAAGAATTTTTTAGTATCAATTAACAAATTTATTTCGTACAGAGGTTTTTCTGGGAAGCTGGGTGTAATCCATTTTAATCCTCTTAATCTTATATCTACTTTGGATGCATTTTCGGCCAAATTAAAATCAACATTAGCCAATTCCATAAATTTTTTATGGTGATTAAATCTTATATGATATTTTATAGTAGAAAAAATAAAAATTAATAAAATAAAATATATTAAATACTTTTTATTAAAATATTTAATTATATATGCATGAGAATATGCCGCAGAAATAGGTATTAAAAAGAAAATAAATATCTGATTTTTCGTAAGTAACTGAAAGTAAATAAATATCGCCACAGAAATCAAAAAAATCAACGATATAATAAATTCTTTATTTTCCTTTAAATTTTTATTTTTTTTAAATAAAAAAAAAGTAGCTATTATTAAGGGTGTTAATGCAAAATAAATAAACTTAAATTGAGAAACTAGATTTTTAAAATCTAAATTAAGTTTACTAATTCTTTCTTCTCCTAAATTAAAGGGATAATAAATATATTGTATTAAAAAATTTTTTATAGGAATTTGATTTATTAAAAAAATACTAAATATTAATAAAAATGAAAAAATAATACCTGAAAATAAATATAATAAATTTTTTTTATTTATATTATTTGTAAAAAAAAAGGAAAAAATAGTAATAGTAATAAATAATAAAGTTAAATAAGGAGAAGGTATTTGTTTTGAAAAAAAAGAAAATATAAGAAGAACGGGAGTTAAAAACCAAAACAAATTTTTTTTCAATAAAATAGCCAGTGAAAATGAATACAAAGATAATACACAAAAAATAATTGCGTGACTGTCAATAAATGGAGTTCCGACTGGAGGGTAGGCCAATATCGCTACACCTATAGAATATATAAAAGCATATAAATTTTTTAATCCAATTTTTGTAAAAAAATAAAAGGAATACAAAGTTAATAAAGCATTTAATAAAGATGCATGCAAAACATAACTAAACCAACTAACTTCGAATACTAAAAAAAATAGAGCCTGTATATAATCTAGAAATGGTCCGGTAATTAACCAATAATCTTTGAAAGGATGATTTCCTAATAAAATATTATGAGCAGCATCAAAAATTAAAAAACTATCTATAGGAAAAATTCCTCTATTTCCATAGTGCTGATTTATCAGAAAGGAAAAAAGGGAAAGTGAAACGAATATAAAAAACTTATTATTAAATAATATGATATTTTTCATTATTGGGTTCTTTTAAATACTTCATATACCCTAATACCATCTAAAATAAATTCATCTATCTTGGTAAAGTTAGATGGTATTTTATACTTGTCGTTACCATTTATATCAACCTCAGATATAAAAGCCGTATAAATATAATCTGCATTTTGATATTCCTGTCCAACAATAACAATTTTTTCTCTATCATCCTTATTTAATATTTTAATTGATCTTTCCAAAGTTAAAAATGAAGCGACGCCAATTTTTATTGGATATTTATTTTTTTCTAAAACTATTACATCATTTAAAAATTTATTCGCTGAAAGTCCCCAGTAATCAATTTCAAATTTATTATGAATATTCTTTTTAAAAAGAGAACCAAAATACAAATTTTGATATGGGTGGAAAATAATCATTTTATAAATAACAAAAATTAAAAAAATTCCTACAACTCCATATTGGATATTTCTATTAAATTTTGATTTTAGTTTAATTTGCAAATAGTAAAATCCATAAGTTGCAATATAGATTATAAAAATATTTAAGAAATAAATTTGTCTCCATCCAGTATAAAGAATTATACTAAATACAATTAAACCAAAAATAACACCTGTTAAATTAAGTAATATAAATAAATCTTTTTTTTCGTTAATTCCTCTCCAAAAATCAGGATAATAACTTTTTTCCTTTATATTAATAAGTCTTAAAAAAAATCTTCTAAAAATTACAAAATATCCAATTAAAAACAATATTATATAAAGTATTGGTGTAGTAATTAATATCCATGTAAAAATATAAGTATAGGGAAGAAAACTACTATGAATGTATTCCCCATTAAAAAACATTTTTATGCTAAAACCATCAAAAAACTTAAAATATTTGAATGAAAGAAATAAATTTTCAATTGGATTGCTCCAAAGTCCTGGCCAAAATACTATTAGAAATAGAAAGTATGATATTAAAAAGAATCCAATAAATTTTAAGTTTTTTATAATTTTCATATTTGATGAAAAAGAAAGAAAATAAAATATTGAAAAAAATACAGGAAAAATAACTCCAAAGATTCTCGAACTTGTACACATTGCGGCAAAAATTGAGAAAATTAATAAATTTTTATAATTTATTTTTTCAAGTGATTTAAAACAATAATACAATGCTATGGTTGCTAGAGATAAAAAGACTAAATCTTTATTGTTATAGAAGCTGCTAGCATAAATTCTGGGTGATAATACAAAAAATAAAGTTCCTACTAAAGCTAAATTATTATTTGAAAATCGATTTAATAATAATTTATAAAAAAATATCGAAGCAATAAAAAATAATCCAAAATTTAAAAAATGATAAAGATGATAATAATTTTTTGAATCTTCTATTTGAAAAACTACCTCAAAAAAAGCAGCTGGTAGACTAAAAATAACACCGTAAAATAGATTGTCTTCTGTCGTGGGAAGAGTAAAGCCTTTTATTTCCTGAAATTTGATTGCTACAACATTTTTCAGGTTGTCGAATGGTGTAAAACTTAAAACATAATTTAACCAGTAAAAACCTGACTGTCGTTCAAAGACCTCGTCACCCGTTAAACCATAATCTTTAAAGGTAAATATTCCTACTAAAAAGAATATAAAAAAAAATAAATATGCAATATTTTTTGTTATGTTGTTTTTATTTTTAAACAATTTGATTAACCGGTCTTTTGGCATACATAAAGCCATTTTTCAAACTTATATGTATTAATTATTTCATTAAAATTTTTTTCTCTGAGTTTGTCTCGAATCTTATAATGGTTTTTTAAGAAATAATGTACAAGAATTTTTTCCTCTTTTATAAGAGCGTCGTAACTTTTAAAAAGTTGAGAAAACGGCTCTAATATTTTTATAATAAATTCCATAACTATAAATGTTTTTCTACGTCCCGGTTCGCAAATAAACAGGTGCCCATTGGGTTTTAATACTCTCATAACTTCATCGATTACTTCAAAATAATCTTTATCTTTTCCGACATGATGGAATACACAATAGATAAAAACAACATCAAAAGAATTGTTTTCTAATTTTGTTTTTTGTCCAAATTGTACTGATGTTTTGATTTGTTTTGGAACTTGATTTAGTAATTTTTTGTCAGGATCAATACCGTGAAGATTTTTATAACCTTTGTTATAAAAATAATTTAAAAAATATCCAAAACCACAACCAAAATCTAATATGCTAGCATTTTCATTTCTTACAATTTCAAAAAATTTAAGTTTTTTAACCATAAAATCTCTATAAAATTTTGTAAGAGGCGATCTTGTTAATTTAACTGCATTATCGCTCCAATCAATAGGATTTATATTATTCGACATGATTTTTAAATTTAAAATAATAAATATCTGTCATTCCAAAAATATTCATTTTTTTTTTTATTAGTACTGCCTTGTCCAAAAGAACTTGTAATTGTTCTTTATAGGTAGCTCTAATATTGTCATGATAATTAAAATTCAAAGTCAAATACATTGCTATTTTACTAATTATATTTTGCTTCCCCATACTTAAAATAATTTCACAATTAGAATTTATTTTTTTTATTTTATTCAACAATTCATCAATTTCATTGGGATATATATACATTAAAACATGATTAAAAATTACGATATCAAAATATAAATTTTCATAAGTTTCACATTCCGTGTATTCTGGCTTAATGTCATAATTTATAATTTTATTATTTTTCAAAATTTTACTAAAAATTTTTTGACCACATCCAAAATCTAAAATAATTTTATTAGTATTTTTTAGATTGGCTATTTTAATTATATTTTTTGCAACTGAGATGAAATAATATTTTTGAGGAAACTTGTTATAATCAGTTGTTAGAAATTGTTTTAATTTGTTCATATTTAAGTTAAATTTTGTTATACAGATTAAATTTTATATTAATAAAATTATTTATGTATTTCAACTTAGTTGTAATAGGAAGCGGTTTATCTAGTTTGTCATTTATTGATTCTTACTTGGAAAAAAATAAAGAAATAGATGTGATTTCACCACAATTTAGAAAAACAGAAAAAATTTATGAATCTGAAAATTCGCATCTATATAATGATAAAAATTTACCACCACAAATGAAGAACAATGAAAATAAAATTAAAGATTATTTTTTGTTTAATAATTTTATTGTAAATAAAAATGCAAATATAATGGGTTCATTAGAATTCGGAGGATTATCAAACTATTGGGGATTACAAATAGATCAAAATATATTTTCTGATATAAAATGTTTATCAAAAAAAAATAATCTAAAATTACAACAATCTTTTTTCGAAATAGCAAAAAAAATAAAATTTTTAGGTAAATTCAAAATAAAAGACCAGGAATATACAAATGATTTTAAAGTGGATAATTCATTTGTAAATTTATTAAAAAAAAAAAAAATTAAAAATTTTAAAATTACCAAACCAATTTTAGCTATATCAGGGGAAAAATCTCATACACAAAAAAATATTGATTTAAATTTAATTAAAGAATCAGCTAATAAAATAAACGCTAAGAATTACTATAAAAAATTTTTAAAAAATAAAAAAATTAATTTTCATAACTATGTAGTAAAAAAAATTTTTTTAGAAAATAAAAAAATTGGCCTTATTTGTGAAAATAATAATAGTAAGAAAAAAATTTTCTATGCAAAAAAAATAGTTTTTGGTTGCGGCACATTGGTAACAACAAGATTAATCATGGATTTTTTAAAAATTAAAAACGAAGTAAAAATTAAAGAACATCCAAGATTAATATCACTCTTCTTTTCAAAATATAAAATAGAAAACTATTTAGATTTCATGCCGTCTCAAATGCAAATTCGAGATGACTCAAAAGGTAAGTCATTCTTAGTAGATTTTAGGCCTGGAAATAAATCTATTATTGATACAGCAACCAAAATTTATAAATATTTATTCCCTTTTAAACCTTTGTTGAATTTTTTTAGAAACTATATGATTTTTTCTAATATCCTTCTTGACTCCAAATATAGCAATATATTTATGAAGTTAAAAAATAACTCGAATGCTGCAATTTATTCTAAAAGCAAAGAATCTTACTCGATTTTTAAAAATATACATAAAAAAATTTTTAAATTTATTTGTAATGAAAAATTAATTTATCCTATTTATAAAAATTTTTTTTCAAATCATGGCAGCGCATATCATTACTTTGGTACAATTCCTATATCTAAAAAAAAAACTAAAATGTCCGTAAATAATTTATGTCAATTAAAAAACTTTAAAAATATTTTTATTATTGATGGTTCTGTTTTTGATTTTAAAATAAACAAATACCCGCTGGGACTTGTAATGGCAAATGCCAGGAGAATAGCTAAAGAAATTAAGCGATGAAATATTTTAGAATCCATATTTATCTTAATATAAAAAAATTCTTTGGATCGTTTTTTTTTACTATTTATAATAAAAAAGATGATTTAAAAATTGGAAATATTTTAATAAAAAATTCTAGAAAAAAATTTTTCCTTTTAACCAGTCAGTGTAGAATTTCTTTTTTAATACTTTTGCAATATTTAAAAAAAAAATTTAGAAAAAAAAATGAAATAATATTTTTAGCTTACAACCTTCCTGAAATAATAAATGTTGCTAAAAATTTAGATTTCAAAATTGTTTTCTGTGATTTAGATCGCAAAACAGGCTTCTTCGATTTAAAAAAATTAAAGAAAAAAATTAACAAAAAAACTATAGCAGTTGTCCTAACAAATATGTTTAATTCCTATGAGCAATCATTAAAGTTAAAAAAAATATGTTCACCTAAAAAAATTTTTTTAGTTGAAGATAATGCTATTTATTTTGATAATTATAAAAAATCAAAAAATTTTAAAAAATATTCTGGAGAACTCGGGGATTTTACGCTTTATAGCTTTAATTTAATGAAAAATATTTCTGCTTTGTATGGAGGCGCAATCACATCTAATAATAAAAACTTTGATACATACTCAAGAAACGAACTGCTTAAATTTAGTACTTTTCCAAGATTAATATTGTTAAAACAAATTTTTATTTTTTTTATTCTAAAAATTTTAGCAATAAATTTATTATACAAGTACTTCTTTTTTAAAATAATAAAATATACTCATATCAAAAATTTTAGTTTCTTGCTTAAAATATTTTATCCTAGCTTAAAATTTAAAGTAATTAATTTTCCAAATTATTACTTTACTAAAATTTCATCCTTATCAAAAAAATTAATTCTTTATCAATTAGTTGACTTAAAAAAAAGAAATCGGAACCATCAAATAAGAAAAGATAAAAATATTTATTATTATAAAAAATTATATAAAAAAAAAATAAAAGAAATTAGCTTAATAAAAATTTCTGATTTTAATTATCAAAATTTTATTGATTTTCCAATTCTTGTAAAAAATCGTTTAAAATTAAATAATTTCTTACTTAAAAATGGAATAGAAACTAGATTATACTATTATAAAAATTGTGAGAAAATTTTTTTTGATAAAAGAAAGCCGTACTGTTTAAATTCTCAAAAATTTGAAAATAATATTATTTGTTTACCTAATGGTGAAAAAATTACTTTCAAATATATTGATTATATTATTCAAAAAATTTCAAATTTTTATTTAAATTAAAAAAAATATTTATAAACTTTTATCAATATTTTTTGCTGCTTGATATAAATCTTTTACCGCTTTTATAGATAAATTAAATTGTTCTTTTTCTTCATTTGATAAATTAATTTCTATAACTTTTTGAACGCCGTTTTTTCCTATTACTACAGGAACTCCTGCATACAAATTCTTTACTCCATACTCTCCATTAAGATAAGCGGCACAAGGCAACGTTTTTTTTAAATCTTTTAGATATGATTCTGCCATTTCAACTCCTGAAGCTGCTGGTGCATAAAATGCTGAGCCTTTTTGCAACAATTTTCCTATTTCGCCTCCACCTTTGCGCGTTCTTTCAATTATCAAATCCAATTTTGCTTTTTTAATCAATTGATTTAGTGGTTTATTGTTTACTTTTGTTTGGTTTGGCATTGGAACCATTAAGTCCCCATGTCCTCCTAAAACAAAACTTTCAATACTTTTAACTGGAACTTTAAGTTCTTGCGATAGAAAATATTTAAATCGTGACGAGTCTAAAATTCCAGCCATTCCAACAACTTTATTTGTTGGTAGACCTGAATACTTTTGAAATGCCATTACAATAATGTCCAAAGGATTTGTAATACAAATCACAAAAGCATTTGGTGAAGTTTTTTTGATACCTTGAGCAACTTGTTTAATTATTTTTAAATTAGTACCCAATAAATCATCTCTTGACATTCCAGGTTTTCGTGGAATTCCTGCGGTAATAATAATTACATCTGAATTTACAGTATCTTCATATTTGCATGTTCCTATAAGTTTTGTAGTTGAGCCACTAACTGATGTCGATTGTGCTATATCTAGAGCTTTCCCTTTTGCAACGCCCTCATCTATATCAAAAAGCGCTACATCAGCAAGCTCTTTAATTGTTATAAGGTGCGCTAGTGTTCCACCAATTTGTCCTGCTCCAATTAGTGTAATTTTTTTTCTCATATTATTTCATTGTTGGCATTACAAACTCAGAATCAGATTTTAAGCTTGATGGCCATTTTGATGTTATAGTTTTT
>Ga0187833_10006482_pt1 | contig 10798 bp, 7 predicted proteins | sample ETNtaG_37_FD_167968 | JGI IMG/M metagenome (GOLD analysis project Ga0187833, IMG submission 167968) | Marine microbial and viral communities from oxygen minimum zone, Eastern Pacific Ocean - ETNP2014_SV_400_PacBio MetaG (Illumina Assembly) | ecosystem: Environmental > Aquatic > Marine > Hypoxic... | reverse complement strand
GATGTCATCACCAACTACTTCGATATCTTCAACACCAAGGTTGCGCAGCTCCATCGCATATCGGAGATAACCGACCTGATCAAGCGTATAGCCCATCACCTGCAAGCCAACCACATCAGCAGCGATTCCATGATGCGATGCGACAACAACATTAGATGGCATCTCGAATCCGTCGATAGGCCCATTACCCTGCATTCCAATCACACCGTCAATAACAGTTAGATCGGGAACGACGTGCTGAGCCATTTTGGCCAGTGTGAGGTTGATGGCTTTGCTGCCTTTGTGGATCTTGCGTTTCTGCTCTCTCCCTGAGAGTGTTCCGACCAGAATATTCTTGAGTCCCAGCGTCACAACAACGTTGTTGTGAGTCTTCATCGGGCAGACTGATACAACGTATGACTCTGAGAGTCGCTTCGACATGTACAGAGTCTGTGGATTGAGTTGATTATCAAATGCAGGCACAGGAATCCGATCGTCGGTATTCAAGTCCATAAATTCGATTTTGAAGTCGTTTGATAGTTCACGGTAGCCATAGTTCTCGAATCCAGAGTCAGGTGTACCAATTGCAGGGCCGACCGCTATAAGGAATTGACTCACGCCCTTTCCGGAAAGGTAGTCGAGCGTTGCACGGGTCGCGTCAACATGGGTGGCGGCGAGTTGATTCGAAGTAGTGACAAAATTCGGCTTGACCATCACCGGTTTATCGGGAATAGCAACCTCGGGATCGATTAGTTCAAGCGCCTGGGTTACTCCAGTAATACGATTACTACTGCTGACGATACTGACTTTGACCACGGTAATCCCCCGAATAGACTCGCATCTATATTCTGATGTTGGAAAAGATGATATCTCAATCGGTTGCCAGGTCGTATTCAACTAATCCAATTTAATTAGAGCAACTTTATACCTTATGGCAAGCAGCTCTTCGCCCATCACTAAGCGTTAGAGACATCGGTGTCTCGACAAAACAACGATCTTCTGCAACCGGACAGCGTGGACTGAATACACACCCCTTTGGAGGATCCAATGGGCTAGGAATATCACCTTTGAGCACCGTGCGGCTTCGTTTACGCTCGACGGCAGGATCTGGAATTGGCACCGCTGAAAGCAGAGCTTGGGTGTAAGGATGCTGGGGATTTCGATAAATATCATCAGCGTTGCCCTGTTCCACGATTTTACCCAAATACATCACCGCAACGACATCGCTGACATGCCTCACCACCGAAAGATCATGAGCAATAAATAAGTAGGTGAGTTGCTGCTCCGCCTTGAGACGATCAAACAAACTAATGATCTGCGCCTGTATCGATACGTCCAAGGCGGACACTGGTTCATCACAAATCAGTATATTTGGGCCCGAAGCTAGAGCTCTCGCTATACCAACTCGCTGCCTTTGGCCACCAGAGAATTCATGGGGATATCGACTAGCCATGGACCGATTCAATCCTACTGTGTCAAACAGCTCCATTACCCGGTTTCTAGTCTCTAATTTATTATCAAAGATCTTGTGAACCAACATCGGTTCCGCAACAATATTTCCAACTGTCATCCTAGGGTTTAAGGATCCGTATGGATCCTGAAACACCATCCCAATATTTTTACGTAACCGCCGCATTTCTCTACCACGTAAAGTCAGAACATCTTGACCGCTATACCTAATGCTCCCTCCCGAAGTATCATTTAGCCTCAGGATTGCTCGACCCAAAGTAGTTTTCCCAGAGCCCGATTCGCCAACAAGTCCGAGCGTTTCTCCGTGGTTGATTTCTATATCGACGCCATCAACAGCTTTCACCACACCCACAGTCCGTTGAAAAATCAACCCGCGCTTCACGGGGAAATGCACTTTTAGTTCACGCACCTTAAGGATTGGAACGGGATTTTCAGTCGTTGCAGGAGAATAGTTCACCGATCAAAAAATCCAATCTGGTCAAACATTAAGACTAACTGATGCATGCTCAAAGCAAGCTACCTGCTTTCCTTGTGATATTTCTATCAATTCCGGCTCCTCGATTGAACAGCGATCAACTGCCCACTGACATCTAGGGTTAAATGCACAACCACCTGGGAGATTTGTCAGATCGGGTATTTCGCCACCGATGGGAGATAACGGAGTCCCTTTTGCAGAATCTAGTCTCGGAACTGAGCGCAACAATCCTACTGTGTACGGGTGTTGGGAGGCCGCATATATATCGCTAGCATCACCTACCTCTCGCAATTTCCCAGCGTACATAACAGCCACCCTATCTGCGTACCTAGCCACGATTCCCAAATTGTGAGTAATTATTAGCAGAGCAGCTCCAGACTTCTCAGTCACTTCCTGCATCAAGTCAAGAATTTGGGCCTGAATTGTCACATCAAGTGCCGTTGTAGCCTCATCAGCGATCAGCAAGCGTGGCGTGCAAGCCATAGCCATAGCAATCATGATCCGCTGTCGTTGACCACCACTCAACTCATGCGGATATTGCTTGAGCCTAGTCTTCGAATCGGGAATGCCAACCATGTCAATCAACTCTTGAGCGCGATCATTCGCTGCGCCGGAAGAGAGATCCATGTGTATTTTCAACGGCTCAGCCAGCTGTGATTCAATGGTGAGGACAGGATTTAGTGAACTCATAGGTTCTTGAAATATCATCCCAATCTTCGAGCCCCTAATAGATCGCATTTCAGTACTCGACACCTTCAAAAGATCGACACCATCAAATTCAATTATTCCCGATGTTATTTCTCCAGGAGGGTTAGGTATCAGTCCCATTATTGAAAGTGCAGTCACACTTTTACCGCACCCACTTTCACCAACAAGTGCAAATGTCTCACCGGCTTGAATATTAAAGGAAACGTCATCGACCGCCTGCACCACACCACCTTCTGTACGGAATTGTGTACGTAGATTTTCAACCGTTAACAGTGCTTCCGTCATCTTGCAAAACTCATATAACTCTATTGCTCACTAATGCGTTGTTGTCCTTAGACGGCCTCTCAACTTCGGGTCAAGGTGGTCACGGATTGAATCGCCAATCAGCACTACCGCTAATACTGTCACCGTGAGAAACAGGCCAGGGAAAAATGAAATGTGGAATCCTACTTGAATGTACCCCTGGCCCGTAGCGATAATGTTGCCCCAACTAGGTACGTACTCGGGCACACCCGCGCCAAGGAAACTTAAGCTCGCTTCAGCAAGAATAGCCGATGCCAAAGTGAACGTAGCTTGAACGATAATGATGCTCACAATATTGGGCAACACATGGAGCATCAATATACGTGGCACTGGTACTCCAACAGCTCTAGCCGCCTCGACATAAGTCGACTCTCGCAAACTGAGTACAGCGCCCCGGACAAGTCGTATTTTCCCCGCTGTAGCGGTTACAGACAACGCTATGATCACATTCCCAATGCTAGGTCCGATTAACGAGATTAATGCAAGAGCTAAAAGAATCGTTGGAAACGCAAGAAATCCGTCGACAAAGCGCATCATTATCGCGTCTAAAATTCGAAAATAGCTAATAATCAACGCAATTGAAACACCTACTACTGTCGATATCAATGTCACCGAAAATCCAACTAGGAATGACAGCCGAGTCCCAACGATAGTCCGGTCGAATACATCCCGTCCCCAATTGTCCGTTCCGAACCAATGTTCAGTCGAAGGTGGAAGCATCCTGTTAACTGGATCAGTTCGTTCATAGTCAGTTCTAGCAAGTGTTGGCCCGAACACAGCCAAAAGAAGACCTAAAAGCAGAAGAGAAATGGATACGCCGAGAACAGCATCTCTTTTCGCTGCCTTAACGGTTGCACCGAACATGCCCCGCAATCGAGTTGACCAAGGCGGCGTAAGTTGCCATTCACTTCCCATATCTGAAGTCACGGTCATTGTTAATACCTGATCCTAGGATCAATATATGCGTAGAGAATATCAACAATCAGGTTAACTCCTATGAGCACGATCGCAACAACCATAAGCAAAGCCTGAATTATCGGGTAATCCCTCCTAACTATTGCGTCGACAAGCATCCTCCCCAATCCAGGAATTGCGAATATCGTTTCGGTTAGCACGAACCCGGTAGCCAGACCTGCGATCGAAGCGCCAATTACAGTAGCCACTGGAATTGCTGATGGGCGGAACGCGTGTCGAATGAATACAGAAAACTCTGATGCGCCTTTTGCACGAGCAGTTCGTATATAGTCCTCACGGAGTACCTCAAGCATCGCTGATCTGGTAATCCTGGATATAAAAGCGGAGGCAAGAATACTGTTAACCATCACTGGCAAAAACATACTGTGAAGATGAGGTATAAGTCCGTCTTGAATCGGTTTATATCCGATTACCGGAAACCAGCCAAGGTTTACAGCGAACAACCAAATTGTCAGAAATGCTAGCCAAAATCCAGGTGTGGCAAATCCTAGGACGGCCAAAATCATCAGGTTTCTGTCTAAGCGCGAGCCTGCCTTCCAGGCAGCCAACATACCGGTACTGATCCCGATCAAAGTGGACAACACGACAACTTGAAACCCCAGTGAAAGAGTGGGCTGGAGTCTAGGCGTAATTAGTTCGGTGATCTCGCGCCTAGAAAAATAGGACGTTCCAAGATCACCATGCAGCAATTTCCAGAACCAATCTCCCATTTGTACAGGGAATGGCCTATTAAAACCTAGATCCTCACGAATCGCTTCAAGAATTTCCGGAGTTGCCTCATCGCCAGCGATGATAGCCGCAGGATCTCCCGGCCCAACATACACGAGGGTGAAGGTAATTACCCCCACCATGATTATCACGGGGATCGACACTAGAACACGTTGCGCAATATACCGCCACAAGGGACTTAATCATTCCTTATCTACCGCACAGTTCTCGCTGTGCAATGGTTCTAGAACATTACTCGCGAGAGGGTGCTCGAAGTAACGCATTGTTAATCGCTCCGGGGGAGCGCAGCTTCCAAAACATTAGCTGTCACTCCCCCGGAGCGATATAAATTTGTTATCGGGTGTCCCGACCAAATTTTTTCTACTTGAAGAACTTGTCGTATGGCTTCTGTCCACCAGGATTGCCATGTAATCCATCGATGTCTTTACTGGCCGCCCAGTTGCTGAAAAATTCACCAACCTGGAGGAATATCGCATCATCGTAGAAGTACTGTTGGAACTCTTCCATAGCAACCTTTATCTTCGCTTCATCAGTTTCCGAAGAGAAAGTATCGAAAAGCGCTCTTTGGGTACCATCGGTATCAGTGTAGTGGTTGAACCACGCATCATACTGCAGTTCACCGAACCTCAGATGCCCAATGGGTCCAATTCGGACGCTGCGACCGCTCCAAGTATGGAAGAACTCCCAGCGGTCTACTGTTGCCCTGTCTTGCACCATCGTGGCCCAGTCCATGACCCGCAGATCCACGTCGAATCCGATGTCTTCGAGTACTTCACGGGTTACCTGTGCGGCACCGTGAGCAGGCTGACGATCAGCTGGATCCATCAATCGAATCGTATAGCCTTCATAGCCTGCATCTTTTACGATCTTCTTGGCATCTTCAACACGTTGAGCGTTGTACATGTTTTCACTGCCAGCGTTTGATTCCCATGCTGATCCACATTCCATAAGTGAAGCGCAAAGGTTAATTCGGTCAGGAGTTCCAGCCGCTGCCAATAGTGCCTTCTCATTGTTGTAGGCCATCACGACAGCTCGCCGCAGGTCTCGTCCATGTACCGGATCATTGAACGGTGGAATCTGGTAGTTAAAGTGACCGAGAAGCCTTAAGGGCGGATTCGCGATTAATTGAACGTTTGAGTCTTCCTTCAATCGGTCAATCAGGTCCTGTGAGAATTCCTGCACAAGGTCTACTGCGTCGGTCTGAAGGGCAGCCACACGCGTGGACTGGTCAGGAATCTCAATGTAAGACACCCGATCGAAGTATGCAGTGTGAGCACCTGCCTCACCATCGGATTTTTCTGGACTTGGTGAGTAGTTATCAAACGGAATTGCTGACCAACGGTCGCCAGGAGTCCAAGACTCAAAACGATATGGACCCGTTCCAATCGGAGTTCCTGGTGCCGATTCAGTAGCAGGAAGCGTAAACCACGACGCAAGTACCATCTGCGGTGTGAAGTTCTGCGGACCTAGTGCATCCAGTACCAAACCTGTCTGTGAAGTCAGATTCAGGCTGAACTCTAGATCATTTTCCTTGGTGACAAATTCGTCAAAAGACGCCGGTCCGAATCTCTCCCATACCAACTTGAATACCGGAGCTCTTTCACTCTGTCTACGCAGCGTGCCAATCACCTGGTCTGTAGTCAATAACGTTCCATTATGGAACTGAACACCATCGCGGATTTTGAAAGTCCACTTAAGGCCGTCACTGCTGACTTCCCAGTTATCCACGAGCATCTTCCCTATAGTGTTGTCTTCTTTATAGGCAAACAAAGCTTCGAGAATCAAACTAGAGACGTTTCCGGTTGAAGATGCAGTAGTCCATAGCGGGTCAAATGACTGCACGCTACCAACGGAAGAAATCCTTAGATGACCGCCTTTTTTAGCGCCCAGTGCAGCTGACGCACGTTCTTCAGCTGTCGTTGTTGCCGTTGCAACAACAATTTTTTGGACCTCAACTGCTTTTTCGACTACGACTGTCTCAATGACAGTAATGGTTTCTTTTTCACTCGCACAGGCCATAACCAACAGTGTGGTTAATGAAAGGACTGTGAAAATAATTTTCCAGAGTTTTTGCTGGAACAACATAAATGTATCTCCTAAGAATTCGAGCAGCGTAGTTACCTAAGCAGGTACGCTCGCACACGATACGGTACATCAGTGTGAGAACCAGATTATTAAATACTTATATGCGAAATGGCGATATATATAGCTTTTACATATATTTTTGCAACGACTACTGTGAATTATGTAACCCTTGTAATTTCAATCCGTCTAACTGAAACTTCGGCGAGGACAGATGGTATGACGAAAAGTTTTGCCAACATAGAACGAATATTCATCAACTTTAGGCCGTATTATGTCCTGTCCCAAGGATGCATCAACGTTGGTTTATTCGCATATCTGTCGTGACGAATCAATAGCCTGGTTCCGCAACCAGGATTAAGTTGCACCATGAAAAAAGAATTATCCACTGAAAACACTTCACCATCCATTTCCACCGTTATAGCCCTATGTTCCCCATATGCACCAGTCTGGACGATCACCCTTTTACCCTCAACTGGATCGATATTGACCAATGAAAGCGTGGTACTTACGTCTGTCATTTCCTCGACCAATGCTGCCACATCCTTAGGTATTCCGGCACGTCTATCAACTGGGTCGAAGTAGCGGACCCTCGCGTGAAGCGCCTCGCCGTATCGAGGAGTAAGGCCTCCGGTCATCAATTGCGTCAGGCATGTTGTGTTAGCCGTGTTGAACTGTAAAGTATTATCTGAAAGCCGGGTATCAGGTGAGCTTCTATCATTTTCCACCCCCTCCAATTTGAGGCGTATCGATTCGAACTCATTTGCCATAGCTTCAATCGGAAAATCAGGCTTAACTCCATCAAGGAATTTAAGCCAATCGGATGGTGGTACGTACTTCCGATCGGCTTCGTCCATCGACCAGTAATAGATATCAAGAGCGCCTTCGTTATAGGGCGTAAAACTGTAGGCATACCAACCATCCTCGCCGTACATATGGGGATAAACAGTTTTTCCGTCACTCAGCTTTGCATTACCGTTGACTGCGTCAAGCATTTTTCGCCATACATCGACATAAGATTGATTCCCCGTAAGGAGTAGCGCGTTCCCAAAGCCAGCTATGCCTCTATATATGGAATTCCGGTGTGCTTTTTGCCCCGTTTGTGGCACAGTTACGGTGAAGTCCCAGCCATAACAACCTCCATACCATTCACCATCGGTCTCACCACCAATTGTGCCATCAAGGCCGATATTACTCGGCAGTACATTGCCGTTATCAACCGCACGCTGGCTCCATGCATCAACGTATTCAATCAGCCAATCACAATATTTCGAATCACCGGTTGCCATGAAAGCATTTACCACCAGAGTGGTAGCTGCGAGATTTAGTGGATGATCGCCCACAATATCGGTGTATTCCTCAAAATGAGCGAGCATTTCTGAAAAATTACGTTCGCCGTGTGCCGTATCAAATCTGTCTTCTACCTCAAACGAATCACCTGCCCAGTCCAAAGCCGTAGCCTGACGCGATAAAGGACCGCGACTACCGTTGAACAAACTCCGAATTATCTTGTGCTCAGGATCATAATTTTTAGCCTGAAGATCTTCATTCATGTAAAAGCCGGCATAACGGCATACTCGCGTCATGAAGGTCTCGTTGTTCGGGTCGGACAGTCCCTGGAGATTAAACACACTCATACTTTCACCGTGATGGAACCAATCCAAACTCACTGGGAATTCCTTGTAGAGCATGCCATCACGTGCCAATTCCACTTCAACCGTTTTAGCTTCGGTGTACTGGAGCAGGTGTCCTTCCCATCCTAATTTGTACATTTCCAGAATGGAATCTGAGGCCCCTAATGCGTGTAGGAGCGGCCAGCCTGCCAAATTTTCAATAGCGTCATCAGAGCCATCATTGCCACCCCACCGTGGCACGCAAAGTAGATAGCCTCGCTCATCAAAATATTTCCTGAAAATTCTCTGACAGGCCTGAGTTTGGGCATCAATTAGCTTGCGCTCAAGAACCGCCCAAAACGGTGGTTTCAACGGCGTTTTAACTATTACAGGTAATGGCAATTTATTCTCCCCTATCAAACTCAACTCAGAATCGTCTATTTTTTCGGTTGTATGTGAGAGCTAATCCGTCATGGGAGTCCCATCGATACACATTTCTCCGATCACCACAGCATACCCCTTCCAAACACCAATCCCCTCCAGCCCCACTCGAGACATACCGCACGCACGATGAACCACGCGATAAAAGCATTTATTCATACTTTAAAGCGACTTTCCAGAGACAAACTGATACAGATCGTGTTATGGGGCGTGGTTCGTTGGTGAGCACTGGTCGAGTATTGTGAAACTTACTCAAGAAACGCTTGCTCAGCTGAGTAAGTCTGCATGTGTTGCTACTTGACCTTCCCTCTACCGTGGTTCCGCAACACTCTGTAGACCTGGTCGTTCCTTGCCCACACTATCTCGTCGTGCAAGTTAGTTACACCCTCTTGATAGGTGGGTATTACGGTCAGTTTGTCGCCAACTGTATACATGTGATTCGACTCACTGGTATCAACATGACCATGCTCGACGGACATACCCGAGAACTTAATTCTAGGGTCTTCGAGAATTAAGCCATACGGCATGGACGGGAACAATCGAAAAGTTTTCATACCGCCGTCGATAATGAGGCGATCTGCAGTCGGCACGCTCACCACGGTAGTAACAACGCGAAGCGGGCATCGTTCAGCTGAAAGCCCTTCGTTGCCGCTAGAGCCTTGGACACGACTCAAACCCTCGTACACATAAGAGCCGCTGCGATGTTCGGTGAATCCGAGTTCTTTGGATTCCCATTCCTCACCAGTACCTCCACCGCTGATAATGTCCAGAGGTAAGTTTGCCTTTTTGAAACGTCCAATAACATCTTCGATAATGGGCTTTGATGACACCCTACTTGGGTACGTCATCAGTCCACGTAATTCTAACCCGGGAAGCGTCTGCACTTGCTTGCCAAGCTCCTCGGCTGCAGCTGGTGATTGAACCCCCGTACGTTTTCCACCTGTGTCAATCTCAACAAGAATCCCGATTGTCACCCTGTCTAGTTTTGCCTGTTCTGAAATCCCCGACGCAATAGCAAACGAATCTACCGTGACAGTTATGCGTCGGTATCGAGCCAATTCCATAAGCCGCCTGACCTTCTGTCTACCAACGATGTTGTACGTCATAAGAATGTCGTCGAGACCGGCTCGAGCCATATTCTCGGCATCGCCAAGTTTTTGGCAGACGATGCCTTTTGAACCGGCAGCGACCTGCATCTTCGCAATTTCCGGACTCTTATGACTCTTCGTATGCCCACGCAGTGTGATTCCTAGCTCACGGCAGAGGGCTGCCATATCCTCAATATTCTTTTCGAGTACGTCCAGATCAATCACTACCGCCGGTGTATCCAATTCATAAATATGCAAAGTGAGGTCTTTCAGCCAGTTTGATATTAAATTCCTAGCATAACGTAGGGTTTCCCGATTCTTAGCTATCCCAAAGTTTGGGGCTGTGACATCGATTACGTGAGGTATGTCATAAAGTGGATCCTCGGCGGCAAAGCCCTTGACATCTACCGTGGCAACGTAAAAGCATAACCACACTCCCTTCGAGCAACCGCAACCAAAGGAAACAATCAAGTAATGGACTACCTGCCACTTCCGGGTACACCGGTCGAAGACCTCGACACTCCGGCGATCATCATTGACCTTGACATCGCCGAATCCAACATCAAGGCGATGGCCGATTTCGCCAAAGAAAACGGCGTAAGCATGCGTCCGCACATGAAAACCGGAAAGAGTCCATTCTGGGCCCGCAAGGTGATGGACGCTGGTGCAATAGGAGTCTGTGCAGCAAAGGTTGGAGAAGCAGAAATCCTCGCAGACGGCGGCATCCCAGAAATCCTCATTCCGAATCAAGTGGTTGGCTCAACCAAGATCCGGCGCCTTTTCGGCGTTTCAGCACGATCAAATGTGACTGTTGCTGTAGACAGCCACGAAAACGTAGCCGAACTCTCGGAAGCTGCACAGGCATTCGATATCGAACTCGGTGTGATTCTCGAGATTGAGACCGGCATGAATCGAGCTGGTGTCGAGCCTGGAGA
>Ga0187833_10006479_pt1 | contig 10799 bp, 14 predicted proteins | sample ETNtaG_37_FD_167968 | JGI IMG/M metagenome (GOLD analysis project Ga0187833, IMG submission 167968) | Marine microbial and viral communities from oxygen minimum zone, Eastern Pacific Ocean - ETNP2014_SV_400_PacBio MetaG (Illumina Assembly) | ecosystem: Environmental > Aquatic > Marine > Hypoxic... | reverse complement strand
AAGCCCGAGCGATCACCGAGGATGGCGGCCAGCACCAGGGCCGAGACGCCGCAGGTCATATGCACCACCAGGCCGCCGGCAAAGTCCATCACGTACATGTCGCCAAGCCAACCACCGCCCCAGACCCAGTGGGCAACAGGGGCGTAGACCACGATCAGCCAGAGGCCTGAGAATAGCACCACCGCGCCGAACTTGATGCGCTCCACATAGGCACCGACGATCAGCGCCGGAGTGATGATGGCGAAGGTCATCTGGAACATAAAGAAGAGGGTTTCGGGGATCGTACCAGATTCCGTCTCCAGGCCGACACCAGAGAGGAAGGCCTTGCCGAGCCCGCCTATCACCCGATTCAACCCGCCGCCGTCGCTGAAGGCCAGGCTGTAGACGAAGAACAGCCAGAGCACGGAGGCCAAGCAACAGATCGTGAAGCAATGCATGAAGACCGACAGCACGTTGCGCGAACGCACCAGCCCGCCATAGAACAGCGCCAAACCCGGCATGGTCATGAACAGGACCAGCGCCGTCGCAGTGAGAATCCAGGCCGTATCGCCGCTATCAATGACCGACGCATCCTGCGCCAACGCCGTCGCCGGCAACAAGGCCATGGTCAGGGCGGCCGCGCCGCCAAACAGTTTCCGTAAGGGCATCTCAACGTCCTCTCTCTGTAATCCCATGATGCGCCGGCCGCCCGGCGCACCGCCGCTATCCGGTCCCGTGCCTCTTTGCCTTGGGCCTACAGCGCTTGCGAGCCGGTCTCGTCCGTGCGTATGCGCAGCGCCTGGTCAATATTGGTGATAAAGATCTTGCCGTCACCGATCTTGCCCGTGTGCACCGCGCCCTTAATCACCTCGATCAGGCGCTCGACCCTGTCGTCGTCGACGACAACCTCCACCTTGAGCTTGGGCACGAAGTCGATGACGTATTCGGCACCGCGATAGAGTTCCGTATGCCCTTTCTGACGCCCAAATCCCTTGGCGTCCGAAATGGTCATGCCTTCTATGCCTTCCTCGTGCAGCGCCTGCTTCACCGCATCGAGCTTGAAGGGCTTGATGATAGCCTCGATCTTCTTCATGACACCGCTCCCCGTCTCAGGCCGCACCACGCGGCACGAAAGATACATATCTTAAGGCAAAGTGAGCAAATGCTCCAGCCTCGCCCATACCTTGTCCGCTTGCCAATCAGACGAGCCCGATGATGTCGATCAGCAGCACTCGCAGGAAGAAGACCAGGGCAATACAGCCGAACAACAGGCGCACCCAGTCGGACCGCCCCTGCTTGTCGCGCCAGGTCAGCGCGTGCAGCGCGACGACACCGGTGGCAACGAGGAAGATCAGATCGAGGCCATCGGGCATGATTCGTATTCAATAACAGGGCGGGAAGATGCAGCCGGCGGGGATGGCGGCGGCGTGGGCGAGGCCGATGATGACCGATACCGTGAGCGCCGTCCACATGGCGTAACGGATGCCGAGATAGATCATGGTGCGCGTCGGCGGCGCGTGCACGATACCGTAGCGCGCTGGATCAAAACCGGGTGCACGCCCGCGCCGGGTCAAGTCGCGGCAGAAGGAACGTACCCAGGGCGGCACCGAGTCGCGGTGGAGATAGGCGAAAAACTGGCGATCCAGTAGTTTCGCGTTGTTGTCAACCTTGCGCCCGAACCAGGCTTCGTAGGCCATCTCGAAGATGCGATACTCCGAGACCTCGAGGAGCGAAGCACTCTCGAGAACGGTGGCGACGTCTGGTGGCAGCTCTGGATCCAGCGTGAACATGTCTCCCTTGCAGTATACCGTGCCGCGCCGACGGCGCGTAACCTGCTGCCTCTTACCTCGGTGCTCGAACCGCGCGAGGCAAACCTCTCTCTCTTGAAACCACCCCCGAGCGCTGGGACGTGCAGCCACACCGCCCTTGGCGATGCCCGCATTGCCGGGAAAGTTGTTGCGCAAAAGGGCGAAGGCCAACGGGAGCTGAGCAAACTAATCCGCTTCAGTCGTATTTTCTGGCCGCCGCTAGCATGGCGTCGATCTCGGTGAACTTGGTGCGGGGGCGCTGGCCTTCGCCGGCAGCGATTTCAGCGGCGTCGATACGTTTCCAGTCTTCGTAGGTGGTGACCGCGACATCGCGCGCGGCGAGGAGCGCGTTAAGCGCCTCGGAGCCAGAATTTTCGCCGGCCGCGACACCGTCGGCGAGGATTAGATCGACGACCTCGCGGGCGTCGTTGCGGTTGGTACCGATGACGCCCGTGGGCCCGCGCCGGGCCCAGCCGACCACATAGGCACCGGCCTCGATGCGACCACCCTGGTTGCGCACGATGCCACGCGCCTCGTCTATCGGCGGACCGCCCTCACCGCCCACAGCACAGTAGCCAATAGCCGAGACGAAAAGCTGCGCCTCGATCTCGAACGTCTCCCCCGTCGGCACCGCACGGCCGCCTTCGAGCCGCGTGCGTTCAAGCCGCACCCCTGTCACCCGATCCTCACCGAGAATCTCCACAGGCGAGGCGCAGAACATCAAATGGACCTTGACCGGGCGTGGGTCGGCAGCAACATCCGCATCCGCGTAGCTGCGCAGAATTTCCCGGTTCTTCTCACGCTTCCTACGATCATTGTCCGCCACACCGTCGTCACTCAGCGCCAAGCATTCCGCGGGCACCACCGGCATGGCCTCTTCGAGTTGACCAAGTTCCTTGAGTTCGGGCGCCGTGAAGGCCGCCTGCATCGGCCCGCGTCGACCAATCACGTAGATGTCCCTGAGCGGCGCCGCAACGATCGCCGCTGCTGCAGCCAGATCAATATCAGTCGTCGCCATCTCGTCCGCGGTCTTGGCCAGCAGGCGCGCGATGTCCAGCGCCACGTTGCCGACGCCGATCACCACCGCCGCCTTGGCATCGACCTCCCGCGACAGGTCGAGCGAGCCGGGCACGGCGTTGTACCAGTCCACAAAGGTGGTCGATTCGACCGCGCCGAACAGGCTCTCGCCGAGAATGTGAAGACGCCTTGGCACCTGTGCGCCGATGGCCAGTATCACTACGTCATAAAGCGACTTCAACTCGTCGTAGGTGACGTCGTTGCCAAAGCCGACATTGCCGAGCAGGCGCACTTCTGGCTTCTGCAGAATGCGGTCAAAAACATTGATCACGTTCTTGGCACTTTGATGGTCGGGCGCAACACCCGCCCGCACCAAACCATAGGGCGTCGGCAACTTGTCCAGAATGTCGATGCGGCAGGGCTGCGGCTTACGCAACAGAGCATCCGCGGCATAGAGGCCAGCCGGTCCGGCGCCGACGATGACCACGGACAGGGGCACAGGCTCGCTCATGCGGCATCTCCGTCAAGTTCGGTATCGGGCAGACCGCCAAAGCGCGCGCGCAAGGTGGGCGACAGCAACCGCCCTTCGAAGGTCTCGAGCCGCTGGGTCACGTGCTCTTCGACCGGGAACCAGATGCATCGGTAGATATCGCCGCACAGCTCGCGCGCTTCTGACCCGGGCCAAGCTTTGGGCAGCAACGCCTCGGGCAGCATAGGGTCGTGCAACATGACGCGTCGGTAGTCGTGTATCAGGGTCGAGCGGATCACGAAGGCGACTTCGGGCCGCGTCCGCGGACGTGCGCCAAGCAGCCCACGGACCGTGCGGAAGCGATCGAGGAATTGCTTATAGGCCATCGCCAAACGGTCGAGGTCCCAGCCACGCGCCACCAGCGCCTGCAACGGCTGATCTTCGCCGATCAGACCGGCGGTGCGCGATTCGAGAATTAGTGCATCCTCGGCAATGCCGACTGCGGCCAGCGCCTGGGTCAACGCCGCGTGATCCGGCGCAGGGTGAGCATAGACGCCGGGCGCGATTGTGCCGAAGCCTTGCCAGGACAGCTCGCGGCGCAGGGATTCGCGTTGCGAGGGCGCCATGCCCGTGCCGGCCACCACCACCAGGTGCCAGGTGCCGTCCCACTCGGGCAGAGTCTCCGCATAAATGCGACGGGTCGCTTGCTCGAATCGCATGCGCCCGGTCTCGCTGAGACCAAAATAGCTGCGCCGACCCTTGGCAAGACGCTCCAGCCAGCCCGAATTAGTCAGGCGATTAGTAGCTGTACGAACCAAGCGTTCACTAAGCCCGAGAGGTGCCATGAGTTCGATCAGGCTACCGAGCCATACATGCCCGCCATAGGGGGCGAGTGAATCGCCGAATACCGTGACGATAAGCGACGTCGCCTTGGGGGCAATCAGATTGGGTAGATCGCGAGCCGCTTGTTCGATGGAGTTCTTAGGCATGGCGGCAATGGAGATATGTATGAGGTTCTCGGTGAATCTGCATAGCACAACAGGCGGCACGGGTCATCTCGATAAGGGCCACGGCACTAACGTAAGTCATTGTGATACATTTTTTCTAACTCTATACAAAACGTATTATATGAACTCTTTTAAAGGAGCTGAAGGATGCCGACCCATGATGTCGGCGATACCCTGCCCGACGGCTGTCGGACAGCGCTGATCAGCCTAATTACCTTTCAGGCGGACTCCGAATATACTGGCGGCCGGCGGATAGCCGAGAACATGCGCTTCGCACCACGGCCCGAGGAGGCCTACCGGCTGTCGAAGAAGGTGATGGAGGAGTTTGGGCACGCCTACTGCGCCTGAAACCCGCCTGTCGTCCTTGCCCGTCGGGTTGCCGGCTATGCGACTTACGGCATGGGGATGGAGAAACCGCGCGCGGGCACGTCGTAGCCACGCAGAGTAGTCGGGCGATCGGCAATCTCAGTGTACCACCGTGCCAGATTCGTGTAGGCAGCAAGATCCATCTCCTGCCATTCGAAACGCGAGATCCAGGGCCAAGTGGCGATATCGGCGATCGACAACTCGCCGGCCAGAAACTGGCGCTTGCCGAGCTGACGGTCGAGCACGGCATATATGCGCGCGTTCTCCTTGCTGTAGCGCTCCTCGGCATAGGGCGCCTTGCCGGGATTGAACTTCACGAAATGGTGGGTTTGGCCGAGGGACGGCCCGACCGAGCCCATCTGCATCATCAGCCATTGCAACACATCGAAGCGCTGCTCCATGGCCATCGGCCAGAGCGAGCTTGCGACCTTCTCAGCCAAGTAGATGAGGATAGCGCCCGATTCCATCAGCTTCATGCCGTTGTCATGGTCAACGATGGCCGGGATCTTGTTGTTCGGGCTGATCTCGAGAAATTCCGGGTCGAACTGCTCATCCTTGCCGATATCGATAGCATGGACCTCGTAAGGCAACCCGATCTCCTCGAGCATGATGGAGACCTTGCGGCCGTTGGGGGTGCTCCACGTATACAGGTCGATCATGACAGGCCTTTGCCACAGTTTTACGAAGGCCGGGACCATAGCCGCCGGCGCATGTCTTGGCCAATCGCGATTCGCAAATCCCGGCGCTTGGCGCCGCCACGAATTCACGCCAACGACCCTTTAAGAAATGACTTTAAGCCGCTAACACAACATGCCTCCGGCAGTGGCTAATAGCGCTGCGTCTCAGTTACCAGGTGAAGGCAGTGGGGCGCGCGAATTTTCTCGGCGAACCGGTTTGCGCTAGGGAAACTCCCAAGTATGAGAAGGCTTTAGCGACAACGGCTTGCACCAGCGCTACTGTGGCATCGCCACCGGCGCACCGGCAAGGAAGGGTGCCATTTCGTCGCGCCACTTTTCCGCGCGCGTTTGCCGATGCGCTCCGGTGGGAAGCCGAGCTGCGCCATACCGATGCCGGGATCAAAGATCTCCGTGTAGTGGGCCACGAGCCCGTCGCGCAGGTGAAAGCGGCTCATGCCCTCGAAGACTACGCGCCTACCCTCGCAGCCGGGAATGCGAGAGGTGTAGCCGAAGAGATAGCGCGAGTAGCCGCGGTCGCCGAAACACGTCGGCTCAATCATCTGCCACACCAGGTCTTCTGCATCGCCGTGGAAGTGTGCATCAATCATATCGGCGATGGCTTTGCGACCATGAAAATCGCCGTAAAAGCCATCGTGATAGATGCCGTCTTCGGTAAACAGCGCGGCAAGCTCTGCGCCACCGGCGCAGGCGGCGTCGCAAAAACGCTTGGTGAGGTCGGCGAAGTCCATGGCGTGGCTCCCTTCGATCAATACGGTATAGTTGCGTTCTAGGCGCGATAGGGGCATGGAGCAAGATAGCATGGCACGCATACCCTACCTAGACCAGGACGACCTGGCACCCGAGCACAAGGACATTCTCGATGGCGATGACTTAATTTTCCACCAATACTGCAATCATATCATCGAACTAACGAATAAAAGTAACACCAGATTCTCTAAGAATCTAGTTAGCTTAATATTAGCTATGTTATTTTTCATGGAGGTTAGCTGGACACAGGCTGCCAAGTGTAAAAAATTTCTCGGTTGACGAATAGCGCTGATCTATTCTACCGCAAGCCGGGCCGGCAGCGCAAATGGCCGGTCATGGCGCAGGCTCGGCACTTTGTCGCGGGCCTCGGCGACAGCGCCAAGATTAATGTCCGCGACTATGACACCCGGAGTTTCGCCACCCTCAGCCAACACCTCGCCCCAGGGGGCGACAATCAGGCTGTGGCCGTAGGTGCGACGGCTGCCATAGTGGGTGCCACATTGAGCCGGCGCGAAGACGAAGCAACCGGTCTCGATGGCGCGGGCACGCAGCAGCACGTGCCAGTGGGCCCGCCCCGTGGGCACGGTGAAGGCGGACGGAATCGCCAGCATACCGGCACCGGCCTGTGCGAGGGCGCGATAGAGGGCGGAAAAACGCAAGTCATAGCAGACGGTCATGCCGAGCCCGCCCCAGGGCGTCTGCGCCAACACGGCGCGCTCGCCATGGGAAAAATTGTCAGATTCGCGATAGCTTTCAGCCCCCAGATCGACATCAAACATGTGGATCTTGTCATATTCCGCGACTATCTCCCCGGCGTCATCGAAAAGCAGGGAGCGGTTGGCGAGTTTGCTCCCTTTGCGCTCGCCAACGCTACCGGCAAGCAGCCAGACGCCGCTCTCGCGCGCCACTTCGGCAAAGGCGGCGCGGGCCGGATGGGCGCCAGGCTCGCCCGCCTGCTCGCGCGTCTCGCGCGCCCCGGCCATTAGTGGCGCATTCTCGGGCAGTAGGACAAGGCGCGCCTCGTCCTGAGCAGCTTTGCGAATTGCTGCACAAGCCGCTTCGGTCGTCGCCGTCATGTCCGGCGTCGCGGTGGTCTGAATACAGGCTACGCGCAAGCAATTCGTCATTGGGCAATCCTACGCCAGGCCGATCGGCTGCGCTATACTGCTCGCGTGCGTATGAAGACTCGGTCAGCTTTCGCCTGTTATGGTTAGAGACTGGCAAAACCAAGGCCGCGTGCAGAGGGACGGGCACAGCCGGGACGATCGCCGGCTGGGCGACGATCAACGGTGATGCCTTCGACTATCTAGCCAACGGCTGGACCCTCCTCAAGGGCTGGCTCACCTCGCACCCGGCACCGGCAACCGCTACCCGCATCGTGTGGCTGCGCGGGGAAAGCACTGCCGTGAGCGCTATGGAAGGGCATATGGCGGCACGCCTGCGCATCTACGGCCGCGTCCAAGGCGTCTGGTTCCGTGGTTGGACGGTGGACCGGGCACAGGCACTCGGGCTTTCTGGCTGGGTTCGCAACCGCAACGACGGCAGCGTCGAGGTGCTGGTTTCAGGGCCTTCCTATGCAGTCGAGCAAATGATCACGGCCTGCCACGACGGCCCGCCCACGGCCCGCGTCGATTTGGTCAAGCGCGAGCCCGCCGCGGGCCTCACCGCAGGCGGCTTTACGCAGAAGCCGACCGCCTAGGCCGCCGCAATTGGGGCAGACGGCGTTCATCGCCGTCGTGCAAGCGGGGCAAAGGTGCATTCGTAAGAATACGATACGTGCTTCATCCTAATATAAAAATTTAATCCCATAATTTTTTTAATTACCAGTGACATACAATAACTTTCTCACATGATAGTCTGACCGAATTTCTGTTCGAATCGCTCCCGTAGGCGCATGTCCACATCAGCCATGGTGACGGACAGGCCAAGGTCGACTAGGGATGTCACGCCAAATTCGTCGATACCGCAGGGGATGATACCGGCATAGTGGTCGAGTTGGGGCTCCACGTTGAGCGAGATGCCATGGAAAGTGACCCAATGGCGCACTCGCACGCCCAGCGCACCGATCTTAGCCTCGCCGCACGGCGTCTCGACCCAGATGCCGGCGCGGCCCTCGCGGCGGAAAGCGAGGACAGAGAAATCGGCCAGGGTGTCGATCAGCCAGCCTTCAAGATGGCGCACATGGGCACGCACGTCCGCCTTGCGCCCTGAATCGCGCAGATTCAGCATGACATAGGCCACGCGCTGGCCAGGGCCATGATAGGTAAAACGGCCGCCTCGGCCAGTATCGAAGACGGGAAAGCGCAGCGGCGCGAGTAGCTCGTCGTCTGTCGCGCTCGTGCCGCGGGTGTAGATCGGTGGATGCTCCACGAGCCAAGCCTGCTCGCCGGCCTCGCCAGCACGGATCGCCGCTACCCGCGCCTCCATCGCCGCCACGGCATCTGGGTAGGCGACCGGCGCCTCGCTGATCGTCCATTCCACTGCCGACATGGCCCGACTGTATCACATGTTGCGCCGTGGCGCCGGATTTGCTACTTCGCAGCCGTCGCGGCCGTGGCGGAACTGGTAGACGCGCAGCGTTGAGGTCGCTGTGGGGGCAACCCCGTGGAAGTTCGAGTCTTCTCGGCCGCACCACCTTCTCTTTGATACGGGCGCCCGGTCATCAAAAAGATCGAGGCCTCGGTCACCAGCCAGGGGAATCGCGTCATGCCCGAGGCACAGAGCCCTGACAGCGACATCACCGCAGCCGAAAGCGCTACCACCGTCACGCCTGCCATTCACCCAAATCTCGTGCGTGAGGTCGCGGACGCTCTCGAGGGTGGCCGCCCGGACGCGGCGGCCGAACTGGTCAAGCCGCTGCACGCAGCGGACATCGCCGACCTCATCGAGGCCCTGCGGCCCGACGACCGCTCGCTGCTGCTCGACGCGCTCGGGCCCGCGCTTGAGCCGGAAGCCCTGGCCGATCTCGACGAGCATGTGCGCGACGAGGTGCTGGAGGAGATCGAGCCGGCAGAGATCGCCTCTGCCGCGGCCGAGCTCGACACCGACGATGCCGCTTACCTGATCGAGGACCTCGAGGCACACGAGCGCCAGGCGGTACTCGAAGCCATGCCACAGGCCGGGCGCGAGCGCCTGGAGGCGGCGTTGGCCTATCCCGAGGATAGCGCCGGACGGCTGATGCAGCGCGATTATGTCGCAGTTCCCACCTTCTGGACCGTCGGCCAGGTCATCGACTGGCTGCGCGACACGGACGAGCTGCCGGATGAGTTTTACGAGATCTTCGTGGTCGATCCACGGCACCGGCCGATCGGCACCGTGCCCCTATACCGCGCCATGCGCAACAAGCGCCCAGTATCGGTCAACGACATCATGGATCGCGCCCCGCGCCTGATCCCCGTCGATATGGATCAGGAGGAGATAGCGTATCACTTCGACCAATACAATCTCACCTCCGCTGCAGTGGTCTCAACCGACGGCCGCCTGCTCGGCCAGATCACCGTCGACGACGTGGTCGACGTGATCCAGGAGGAGGTGGAGGAGGATATTTACCGCATGGGCGGCGTGGCGTCCGAGGGCGACCTGTACTTGCCCGCGCTCGCCACAGTGCAACGCCGCTGGGCCTGGCTGCTAGTCAACCTAGTAACTGCGGTACTGGCATCGCTCACCATCGCCATCTTCGCTGAAACCATAGACCAGCTGGTGGCGCTCGCCATCCTCATGCCGATTGTCGCCTCAATGGGTGGTAATGCGGGCACACAGACGCTAACCGTTGCGGTGCGCGCGTTGGCGACACGCGAGCTGACCGCCGCCAATGCCGGCCGCGCCTTATGGAAGGAGTGCATAGTCGGCGGCACCAACGGCATCATCTTCGCCGCTATCATGGGGCTCGCCGCCAGCCTCTATTTCGACAACACCGTGCTCGGCACCGTGATCGCTCTGGCCATGATCGTCAATCTCTGGGTCGCGGGCATCGCCGGCATACTGATCCCACTCGGCCTGCACCGCGCCGGGGTCGACCCCGCTTTGAGCGCGGGAATCTTCCTCACCACCATCACCGACGTAGTCGGCTTTTTCGCCTTTCTCGGCCTCGCCAAGCTTATCCTGTTTTGAGCGCACGCCGAATCAAAACTTGGTGACCCCGCATCGTCCGTGCTGGGCGTAGCCCTGCATGGAGACACGGCTGGGGCAGCTTTGGACGCCGCCCGACGAGACCGCCGATGCCATGAGGCATGTCTTGATGTGCATCTTCTCTCTCCTTTCGTGTAATATGCTTTAGCCGCCTATGGCTTGATTAGAATCTTGCCGCCGCGACCGGGACGCTCGGCATGCTCGAGGGCATCGGACAGCTCGCTCAAAGGGTAGATGGCTTCGACGGTCACTGCGAGGGTGCCTGCGAGCACCAGGCCGTTGAGGCGGGCGTAGAGCGCCTGCACCTCTTCTGGCGTGCGCGCGGCAAGCGCATGGGGCAGCAGGAAGCCGCGGATGCGGATGTCGTTGAACACCGTCAGAGGCACGGGCACGCGGGAATCCTCACCGCTCAGGAGACCGTAGACGACCACGGTGCCACCCTTCTCCAGACAACCGGCAAGCCGGCCCGTGGCCTCACCGCCGACCGCATCGATGGCGAGCCTGGGCAAGGCGCCGTCCGTGGCTTCGGCGACACGCTGGGCGAGATCGTCGCCATCGACCAGCACAACGTCGGCCCCGG
>Ga0187833_10006478_pt1 | contig 10799 bp, 10 predicted proteins | sample ETNtaG_37_FD_167968 | JGI IMG/M metagenome (GOLD analysis project Ga0187833, IMG submission 167968) | Marine microbial and viral communities from oxygen minimum zone, Eastern Pacific Ocean - ETNP2014_SV_400_PacBio MetaG (Illumina Assembly) | ecosystem: Environmental > Aquatic > Marine > Hypoxic... | reverse complement strand
CAAGTGTGGACCATTACTAAAAAGAGAAGAGCTAATAAAACTTTGTAACATTTTAAACCCAAAAAATGAAAAAGGTAGAATTACGCTGATTTCAAGATTTGGTCATGATAATGTTGAAAAGTTTTTACCTAAATTAATTAGAGCTATTAATAAAGAAGGTTTTAATGTTGTTTGGTCATGTGATCCAATGCATGGAAATACAATTAAATCTGCAAATGGATTTAAAACTAGACCTTTTAATAATATATTAAAAGAAGTTAGGAAAGTATTTGCTGTTCATAAAACAGAAGGAAGCTATGCTGGAGGACTTCATATAGAAATGACTGGACAAAATGTTACTGAATGTACTGGTGGCGCTCAAAAAATATCAGAAAAAGACTTATCACATAGATATCACACTCATTGTGATCCTAGACTTAATGCGAATCAAGCGCTAGAACTTGCATTTCTGATTTCAGATGAAATTAAGAAAAATTCGCAATATTCAAAGAATAATATTCAAGCAGCATCTTAATAATTGAATTTTAATTATTAAGATCTATTTTAAGAAATAGGATATTAATATTTATGCAAACATCAAAAAGAATAGATTATATAAAAAACTGGATAACCGACTATTGTAAATCCATGTCTAAGGAACCAGATTCTTTAGTTATCGGTATTTCTGGAGGGATTGATTCATCGGTTACAAGTACAATTTGTGCATTAACAGGAAAAAAAACAATAGTTCTTTCGATGCCTATAAATCAAATAAAAGAACAACAAGATCTAAGTCTAAAGCATCAAGAGTGGCTTAAAAGTAAATTTAAAAATGTAAAAAGTTATTTAATTATCTTGGACAATTTATTTAAAACATTTAAAAATTCATTAAGTGAGTTTGATAGTGAACACGGATTAGCAAATTCTAGAGCCAGGTTAAGAATGGCAACACTTTACCAAGCAGCATCTTCAAATAATGGTATTGTTGTGGGCACAGGCAATAAAATAGAAGATTTTGGTGTTGGATTTTATACAAAATACGGTGATGGTGGTGTAGACATTTCACCGATTGCGGACTGTACAAAATCTCAAGTTTGGGAAATGGGAAAAGATTTAGGTATATTAAAAGAAATTGTTGAAGCACAACCCACAGACGGCTTATGGGATGATGCCAGAACTGATGTAAAACAATTAGGAATGTCATATCAAGAATTGGAAAAAGCCATGAAGGATTCTTCAAACAAGAATCACAAAAAGTATTTAGAAATAAGAAAAAGGAATTTGCATAAAATGAATTCTATACCTGTATGCAAAATGAAAGATGAGTAAAATTATAAATTTTTTTAACACGCTATCTAATAAAAAGGAACAATTTTTTCCAATAAACAAATATAAAATTGGAATGTATGTTTGTGGACCAACTGTTTACGATTTTCCTCACGTAGGCAATGCTAGGCCACTAGTTGTGTTTGATGTTTTGTTTAGATTTTTTAGAAAACTATGGGGAGAAACCAATGTTACATATGTTAGAAATATTACTGATATAGATGATAAGATTATTGAATCTGCTAAAAAAAATAAAAAAAGCATTCAAGAGCTTACCAAAACTATAACCAATAGTTTTCATGAGGATTGTATTTATTTAAATTGTTTAAATCCAACTAATGAACCAAAGGCAACAGAACACATAAAAGAAATGATAGACATGATTTCAAATTTATTAAAAAATAATCATGCCTATGAAAACAAAAAGCATGTTTATTTTTCAGTTTCTTCTTTTAAAAAATATGGAAAATTATCAAACAAAAATTCTGAACAGCTTGTTGCTGGATCAAGAGTAGAGATTTCTAAATATAAAAAAGATCCACTTGATTTTGTTCTTTGGAAACCTTCAAGCGAGGAAGATCCGGGTTGGGATTCCCCTTGGGGAATAGGTCGACCTGGTTGGCATCTAGAATGCTCTGTTATGAGTGAAAAATTTCTTGGCAAACAATTTGATATACATGGAGGCGGTCTTGATCTTATATTTCCACATCATGAAAATGAAATTGCCCAATCATGTTGCTCAAATAAAACTGATAATTTTGCAAATTTTTGGATACACAATGGTTTTGTAACATTTAATAAAGAAAAAATGTCAAAAACATTAGGAAATATTGTGACTATTAATAAGCTAAAGAAAAAAGTTAATGGACAAGTTGTAAGACTCGCACTTTTAAGTTCTCATTATAAACAACCACTTGATTGGAATGAAAAATTAATAGAAGCAAGTCAAAATACATTAAATAGATGGTATGACTTATACGATGAAAAAATTGATCTCAAAGAAATATATAGTGTAAATAGTAATTACATGGATCCACTTTTTGAGGATTTAAATACACCAGAGTATATAGCTCATTTACATTATCTTTATGACAAAGCATGCAAAGGCGATAAATTTTCCAAATTGCAATTTCTAGCTGGATGTAAGCAAATTGGCCTGTTCGAAGAAGATAAGAAATCATGGGAAAATTTTAAAAAATCTAAAGCTCAGGTTGATGAAAACTTTATTAATCATAAAATCAAAGATAGAAATGATGCTAGAAAAAAAAGAAATTATAAATTGGCAGATGCTATAAGAAAAGAATTAGAAGATAACGGTGTGATCATTGAAGATAAACAAAAAGAAACTTTATGGAAATATAAATGAGCAGAGAAAAGGTATATATTTTTGACACTACACTTAGAGATGGAGCCCAAACGGAAGGGGTTAATTTTTCTATTGATGATAAAAACAAGATAGCCAAAGCTTTGTCGAATCTGGGAGTTGATTATTTGGAAGGTGGATGGCCAGGCGCAAATACTTTAGATACAACTTTTTTTAATAATCCGCCTAAATTAGAAAATACAATTCTCACTGCTTTTGGCATGACAAAAAAATCGGGAAGAAGTGCCGAAAATGATCCAGGACTTTCTGCCTTACTAAATTCTAAAACTTCGTCAATTTGTTTGGTAGGCAAATCTTGGGATTTTCATGTTGATGTAGCTTTAGGCGTAACTAAAGAAGAAAATTTACAAAATATTAAAGAATCAGCAAAATTATTTGTTAAGAATAAAAAAGAATTTATGTTTGATGCAGAACATTTTTTTGATGGCTATAAAAAAAACCCCGAATATGCACTAAGTTGTATCAAAACGGCTTATGATGAGGGCGCAAGATGGATTGTTCTTTGTGATACAAATGGAGGTACTCTACCCAATGAGGTAGGTGAAATTGTTTCAAAAGTTAGTAAAAAAATTCCAGGAAAGAATCTTGGAATACATGCTCATAATGATACAGAAAATGCCGTAGCTAATTCTTTGACCGCTGTTTTAGCAGGAGTGCGTCAGGTACAAGGTACTATCAATGGACTTGGAGAGAGATGCGGAAATGCAAATTTGATATCTTTAATTCCAACCATAGTTTTGAAGAAATCGTTCTCTGATAATTATGAAATAAAAATAAATGAAAGTAAAATTAAAACTTTAACAGAAAGTTCGAGACTATTGGATGAAATATTAAATAGAAAATCAAATAGGAGAGCAGCTTATGTTGGACCTTCAGCTTTTGCGCATAAGGGAGGACTACATGTTTCTGCAGTTTCAAAAAATCCTAAAACATATGAACATATCAATCCAAGTTTGGTGGGAAATGTAAGAAATATTATTGTTTCCGATCAAGCTGGCAGATCAAATATTATGTTGAGATTAAATAAATACGGAATTAAAGTTGATAAAAATGATCCTAAAATTCAAGCTTTACTAAATGAAGTTAAAGATAGAGAATTTGTTGGCTATTCTTATGATGGTGCCGATGCTTCATTTGAACTATTGGCAAGGAGACTTTTAGGAGAAATACCAAAATATTTAACTATTTCTAAATATAATGTTTCGGTTAAAAAGGAATCTAAAGATAAAATAAATTCTTTTGCAAAAGCTCATATTCAGGTTGATGGTAAAGAAATTATTTGTGAGGGATCAGGAAATGGCCCTGTTAATGCGCTAGATAACGCAATTAGAACTAATGTTGATAAAGTTGGTAAATATACAAAATATTTGAAAGATTTGAAATTGGTCGATTATAAAGTAAGAATTTTAAATACAGGAACCAACGCTACAACTCGTGTGTCTATTGAAAGTACAGATAGCGGCGGCAAAAGTTGGTTCACTATAGGAGTCTCACCAAATATTATTGAAGCTTCATTTAAAGCATTAATCGATAGTCTCGATTATAAACTTTATAAAGAAAAAGCTCCTGCAAATATTTAATGAGTTTAAAAAATGTTTGCTTCATTTTAGTAAGAACACAAATGGGAGAAAATATTGGCTCCGTAGCTAGAGCTATGAAAAATTTTAATATAAAAAACTTAAGAATTGTTAATCCAAGATGTAATTGGCCTAATCAAAAAGCATTGGCAACTTCTGTTGGTGCTAAAGATATTTTAAAATCATTAACAATTTATAATTCTATAGAAGAAGCCATCGGTGATATGGACATAATTTTTGCTAGCACATCAAGAATAAGAAAAGTTAACAAAAAAATTATTTCTATTTTAGATATAAATAAAAAAATTAAAAATAAAAGAAATATTGGGATAATTTTTGGTCCAGAAGCATCGGGTTTATCCAATGATGAAATTAATTGTGCAGATTATTTGGTAAAAATTCCCACTAATAATAAATTTAGTTCCTTAAATTTATCTCACAGTGTAATAATTTTTTGTTTTCAACTTTTTAAATTTTTTGCAAATAAAAAGGTTATTTACAATTCTACTTATAAAAGCTCTGTAGCCAACAAATCTCAGATAAATAAATTTTTGAACTTTATTATTAAGAAATTAGATAAAAAAGGTTTTTTACAACCAGAGCACAAAAGAAGAAGTATGCTTAGAAATATTTACAATATATTTCACAGGATGAACTTGTCCGAACAAGAAATACGTATTTTGCTTGGAATTTTCTCAACACTAAATGAATTTAATAAGAAAAGCTGAATTGACAAAAGAACCTTATCGTTTATAAATCACGTTGTAAAACTATGACAAAAAGATTGGCATCCAAACATAAAGTAGATAGAAGACTTAAGGTTAATTTGTGGGGGAGACCAAAAAGTCCTTTCAATTCAAGAAATTATCCACCAGGTCAACATGGAAAGACAAAAAGAGCAAAAGCTTCAGATTATGGTACACAATTGGAAGCTAAACAGAAAATGAAGTTTTATTATGGAAATATGAATGAAAGACAATTTAGAAATATGTATCGCAAAGCTTTAAATAAAAAAGGTAACACTTCGGAAAACTTAATTGGATTCTTAGAGAGAAGGTTAGACTCAGTAATTTATAGAGCAAAATTTGCCACAACTGTATTTTCGGCTAGACAGCTAATTAATCATGGACACATTAGAGTAAATGGTAAAAAAGTAAATATTCCAAGTTATCTTGTTAAAGAAGAAGATACCATAGAAGTAAAAGACAAATCCAAAGAATTGACAATAATTATTGGATCTCTATTGAATAAGGAAAGAGAAATTCCGGATTATATTCAAATGGATGAAAAAAATAAGAAAGTTAAATTTATTAGAGTTCCAAAATTTTCAGAAGTACCTTATCCAACCATCATGGAACCAAATTTGGTCATTGAATATTATTCAAGATAATTTTTACTGCTCTATCATATTTCAACATATACATATTAGTTTTACGGATTGATGTATTGATAAATTCAAATACTGTAGTATTCAAAAATTTTTTTGATAAACTTTGTCAAAGATGAAAATTATATATTCAGAGAAAAGTTTTTTTATAATATTTTTATTTATTTTTTTCTTAGTGGGTGCTTTTTATTCTGTAAATACAGGTCTATCTCTTGACGAGTGGCAAGAACAGAGAAATTGGGAATATAATGTTGCATTATTTAAGCATTTATTATTTGAAGAAGAATTAGATCCTATATTTGAGAATTATGGTGATAAGTACTACGGAATAAGTTTTCAAATATTATCACAACCTATGCAACTTTTTCTATCGGGTATTATTTTAAAATTTCAAAATATTAGTAGCTTAGGCGCCCATTTGGTTGCAAAGCATTTTGTCGTATTTCTCACTTTTTTTACATCTGGTATTTTTGTTTATTTGACTATTTCAAAAATTATAAATAATTCAACTTTTTGTATTACAGCTACCATATTATATTTGCTCTATCCTTATTTGTTGGGTCACGGTTTATTTAATCCTAAAGATATTCCATTTTTATGTTTTTGGATTATATGTACATATGTATCAATAAATATATTTGACAATTTATTAAGTGGTAGGGATCTTAAATATCTAGAAGTATTATTGTTTGCCTTTTTAAGTTCTTTCTTAATATCTATAAGAGTCAGCGGCGTTTTGATTTTTCTGCAATATTTATTTACATTAATAATTTTTTTAAAAACTAGTACGTTGGATTTAGGTTCTTTTTTAAAAACTACTCATAAAAAATTTTTGTTCTTTTTTTTATTAACCGCGTTATTTATTTATTTATTCCATCCAGTTTTATGGAAAAACCCTTTATTATTTATTGATGCTATTAGTTATATGAGTAAGCACTTCAATGATGTTTGTACATTAACATTAGGTAAATGCATATATTCAAAAAATCTTGATCCCATTTATATACCAATATGGCTTTCTGTAAAATTACCAATACTAATATTAATTGGTTTAATATTGTTACCTCTAACAGAAAAAAAAATATTTATAAGCAAAACTAACAATATTGCTTTCGGCACTCTTTTATTTTCATCTTTTTTCATACCAATTATTTTAATTTTATTAAAAGTTCATTTATATGATGAACTAAGGCAAATATTGTTTTTAATTCCTTTAATTTTTATATTAGGAGTTGTCTCACTGTATGTTTTCTCAAAAAAAATATTTTATTTTTTAACTTTCGTTACATTAATTATTTTTCTTATTGAAAATATAAAAATTTATCCTCATCAATACGTATGGTTTAATACACCTTCACGAATTTTAAATTTAAGTAAAAATTTTGAATTAGATTACTGGGGATTAAGTGGTAGAAAGTTAGCGAAGAATATCTCCATAATAAACAAACAATCACTAAAAAAACCTTGCATACTTGTTAGCCCACCTTGGTTAATAAAACCTTTTTTAGATCCAAAACTATATTCATGTTACGGTCTTTTGCAAGACATTGACTCTGGCTTTGCAAGACCTTTTTTGGCTGTGCAAAATGTAAGGAATCTAAAAAAAACTAAGTTTTATAAATGCAACTTGATTTATGAAAGTAAATTCAATTTTTTGTTTTCTAATGAAGATATTATTACTGGTAAATTAATTAAGTGTATTTAATTACTTTTAGTAGCATCAAGCTCTTTCTTAATTTTTGAAATAAATTTATTAATTAAAATTCTTTCATTTTCCGTAAGATAATTTTCTTTTTCAATAGCTTTTTCCATCTCATTTTTAATAGAATTTATCATTCCTTTTCTACCCTCTTTTGTTAAAAAACTGTGAGAAATTTCATTAATTTGGTTAAATTTTCTACCTATTGTAAACTCAAAGACTATAATTAATGCTATTGCCGCTATAATGATTTTGTATATATAATTTTTCATTTAACACTTAATATTTTTTGCAAATCACCTTTTTCAAACATTTCTCTTACTATATCACATCCTCCAATAAATTTTTTATTTATATAGAGTTGAGGTATGGTAGGCCAATCACTAAACTCTTTTATTCCTTCTCTAATGTTGTTATCCTCAAGAACATTTACTCCTTTAAAATTTATATTTAAATGCTTTAGTACATTTGCTACTGCCAACGAAAATCCACATTGAGGAACATCAGGGGTGCCTTTCATGAATAAGCAAACTTCATTTTTTTCGATTAGATCATTTATTCTTTTTTTAATTGTTTCATTCATTTTTTAACTTTCAATTGTATTTAGTGCTAAGGCATGAAGTTCATTGCCCATTTTACCATTTAAAGCTTTATATACCAATTTATGCTGATCAATCTTGCTTTTTCCAGAAAAAATTTTTGATTTAATTGTTGCTGAATAATGATTTTCATCACCAGCTAAATCTTGAATGCTGATTTCTGCATCAGGAATAGATTTTTTTATTAAATTTTTTATTTCTTCCAATTTTAAACTCATAGCCTATTAATTTTCTTTAAAATAAGTTCTAAACCAAAATGAATTGAATTTACTCAAATCAGTTAATTTTATATTAAATTCTTTGTTTAATTCCAAACAGTCTTTCTGGGTTTTACCAATTACTTCATAAAATATACCATTTTTTTCTAATATTTTACATACTTCATCTTTGTTTTCTGTATTAACTTCTATTAAATATCTACTTTGATCTTCACCAAAGAGATATTCATGTGAACCAATTCCATTTTCTGGAATTTTTATTTTGGCGCCAATTTTTCCGGAAATACACATTTCTGATAAAGCTACAATTATTCCGCCAGATGATATATCATGAACAGAATTTAGCAGTTTTTTTGAAATAAGTGCTTGAACTAGCAAACCATTATTTTTTTCATTAAATAGATTAACTTCAGGAGGGTGACCATCTTTTATTCCCACAACTTCTCTGAAGAATTCACTTTGATAAAGATGTCCTAAGGTTTTGCCAACTATTAATATGTAACTTCCAACTTTTTTAAAATTTTTAGTCATCATATCATCTAAATTCTTTATTAAACCAATACCACCAATAATTGGAGTTGGTGAGATTGGTTTGTTTTTTGTCTCGTTATAAAAAGAAACATTTCCAGAAACCACAGGAAAATCTAAACAAGTGCAAGCTTGAGAAATGCCATCAATACTTTCAACAAACTGACCCATTATTTTACTTTTTTCTGGATTACCAAAATTTAAACAATTTGTAATAGCTATTGGATTTGAACCTACAGAGATAAGATTTCTCCAAGTTTCACAAACTACTTGCTTACCTCCGTCCATTGGATTTGCTAAACAATAATGAGCAGAAGAGTCAACTGTTATTGCTACACCTTTATTTTTTCCATGGATTCTAATTACAGCAGAATCTCCACCTGGCTTTTGAATTGTATCTCCCATAACTGTTTGGTCATACTGTTCCCATACCCAGCTTTTTTCTGAATTATTAGGACTCATCAATATTTTTTTTAAAGAGTCTCCTATATCAAAAGAATTAAAATTTTTTCGTAAATTTTTTTTCTTATGAACTATATTTTTTTTCCATTTTCTATCTTATACAGGTACATCGGTTGATAGAGAAGTCAGAGGTAAATTTGCTACCTCTTCATCGTTGAAATTTAAAACTAAATTTTTTGAATTTGTAGTTTTTCCTATTATTGAAAAATCTAGTCTCCATTTGTTAAAAATTTTTTTTGCATTTTCTACTTTTTCAGAATTTAGTATTAACAACATTCTTTCTTGACTTTCGGAAAGCATTATTTCATATGGAGTCATATTTTTTTCTCTGCATGGAACATTATCTAGATTTATTTCAATTCCTAAATTACCCTTTGAGGCCATTTCAACACTTGAAGAAGTTAAGCCTGCAGCGCCCATATCTTGTATTGAAATAATTGAATCGTCCTTCATGAGTTCTAAACATGCTTCCAAAAGAAGTTTTTCTGTAAAAGGATCACCAACTTGAACGGTTGGTTTTTTTTCTTCAGTATTTTCGCTAAATTCGGTTGAAGCCATACTAGCTCCATGTATTCCATCTCTACCTGTCTTGGATCCAACATAAATTACTGGTTGATTAACTCTTTTTGCTTTTGAATAAAATATTTTGTTTTTTTTAACTAACCCTACTGCCATAGCATTAACCAAAATATTTTCGTTATAAGTAGAATCGAATTTTACCTCTCCTCCAACGGTAGGAATACCTATGCAGTTTCCATATCCTCCAATGCCAGAAACGACGCCATTTAAGAGATTTTTTGTTTTTGGATGTTTATGATCCCCAAAATGAATAGAATTAAGTGTAGCTATAGGTCTAGCTCCCATCGTGAAAATATCTCTTAGTATTCCCCCAACACCTGTTGCTGCTCCTTGGTAAGGTTCTATGTATGACGGGTGATTATGACTTTCAATTTTAAACACAATAGCATCATCATCTTCAATATCTATTACTCCTGCATTTTCACCAGGTCCTTGAATTACTTTTTTATTATTTGATGGTAGAGTTTTTAAGTATTTTTTGGATGATTTGTAAGAACAATGTTCATTCCACATTGCAGAAAAAATACCTAATTCTAAGAGATTTGGTTTTTTATTAATTAAACTAATTATTTTTTTATATTCGTCTGGTTTTATACCATGTTTACTAATGATTTCAGGCGTGATTTTCATTTATTGAGATTTAAGTAAACTTTTAAACATCATTGAACCATCTTCACCAGACATTATGGGATCAATAAATCTTTCAGGATGTGGCATCATACCTAAAATATTTTTATTATTATTTAATATACCAGCAATATTGTTTGATGAACCATTAGGGTTGGAATCTTTATTTATATTTCCTTTTTCATCACAATATTTAAATGCTATCAAATTATTATCTTCAAGATTTTGTAAAATTTTTTTATCTGCAAAATAATTTCCTTCGTTGTGGGCTATAGGCAACTCTATAATATTTTTTTTATTAAAATTTATACAAAAATTATTTTCAACATTAATTACTTTTAAAAAAACGTTTTTTGATAAAAATCTAAGTTTTTTGTTTCTCAATAAAACTCCTGGAAGTAAATCAGTTTCGATTAATATTTGAAATCCATTGC
>Ga0187833_10006475_pt1 | contig 10801 bp, 6 predicted proteins | sample ETNtaG_37_FD_167968 | JGI IMG/M metagenome (GOLD analysis project Ga0187833, IMG submission 167968) | Marine microbial and viral communities from oxygen minimum zone, Eastern Pacific Ocean - ETNP2014_SV_400_PacBio MetaG (Illumina Assembly) | ecosystem: Environmental > Aquatic > Marine > Hypoxic... | reverse complement strand
ATAACGAGGCCGAAAAACTGGTAGACGAAATCATAGCTATCTGTTCAGACAAAAGCCTTACTCCTAAATCCAGAGAAAAAGTAGATTACGTTTTGGAACGCTGGAACGCCTCAAACCTGCAAGGTGATATAAACAAACTATACGGTGGAAACGAAAACCCTTCTCAAAAAGACGATCTCATACTTGCATTATTAAACAAAGCCAAAGGTATTCACTCTGTAATAAACCTGTCCGTATCAAATGATGTAAAACCGCCGTTGAGTGCCCTGCGCGAAGAACTAGAAACAGTTATTGGATTACTCGTAGAGGATTATTCGACAAGAATCAAGATGATGTTAAGAGATTTTCTCATGAATTTCGATATCGCCTACTCGGAACGGAAAAGGGCTGAGAGCCTTATCGACTTTACTGACCTTGAGACCAAAACAATAGAATTACTGAAAAACAAAAAACAGATAGCAAAAGAGATAAAACAAAAGTTCCGGCACATACTGGTTGATGAGTTTCAGGATATAAGCAGACTGGAAAAGACCATAATAGACCTCATAAAAAGCGAGGATAATTTATTCATTGTGGGTGATGAGAAACAATCCATCTATGGTTTCAGGGATGCAGAGGTTGAAATATTTCAGGATATACAGAAAGATTCCGACCGGAAATCTTTAATAAACCTGAATGAAAACTTCAGGAGCCGGCCGCAGGTACTCGACTTAGTCAACCATATATTTGACAGATTGTGGTCAGACACCTCAACCGACCGGGAAGAAGGTCAAGATGAGATAACCTCCCCTTTGGACTCTACTCAGCAGTTAAAGGCAGGGGCGGAATTTTCAGACAAGCCGGCACCCTCAGTTGAAATAATCGTGGCGGAGGGTAATGATATAACCGAGGCCAGGAAACGGGAATCAATGGAGATAGCAAAAAGAATAAAGGAGATTGTAGATAAAGGTGAGATCAAAATTACAAACAAAAGAGAACATGAACGGAATATATCTTACAGGGACTTTGCCATCCTGTTCCGCGCTACAACAAACATAAAACTATATGAACACAGTCTGTCACATCTTGATGTACCTTACTATGTCGTCAGCGGAAAGGGATTCTTTAATACTACGGAGATCACCGACCTGATCAATCTCCTGAAGGTAATCGAATCGCCAACTGATGAGATAAACCTGGCTGCTGTATTAAAGTCTCCGTTTGTCGGAATAGATGAAGACGCCCTTTTCCGGCTGGCAGATCATGTCCATAACAACAATGGAAACAGGTTCCTCATTCAGGCACTGGATGAAGTTGACACCATAAAAGAAATCGAACCGCAATCACGGGAGAGGATTATTCAATTCAGACAATTCCTGAATGAGGTACAAGGCATTAAGCCCAGAATCTCATTATGGAACCTGATCTCTTTCATCCTCAAGAAGACAGAATTTCAATCAAAGATGCTCCTCTTCTCCAATGGAAAGCAGAGATATGCAAACCTCCTGAAGATTGTCGAATTATGTAAAAACCAGGAGGATTTCGAACCGCTGACATTGAGAGACTTTATTGAGATTGTAGAAGGTTATAAGTTCAGGGAGATAAGGGAATCCGAAGCACCGGTAGAATCAGAGGAAGATGACGTTGTTAAATTGATGACGACCCATTCCGTTAAAGGACTGGAGTTCCCGGTTGTTATTGTTGCCGACGTTGACAGGGACAATATAAGGCCTCCTGATTATTTTGTGTATTCAAAGAACCATGGAATCAGTTTTAAGATACTGAACCCATCGACTAATGAAGAGGAAAGGCCCCTGAGTTATGAACGGATTAATGTTGAATCAAAAAAGAAGGAATTACGGGAAGAACAACGCCTGCTCTTTGTAGCAATGACGAGGGCACAGGAACACTTGATAATCTCCGGAGGCATAAACAGGAACAGGACCAACGGAGATAAAGACAATTGGTATGGTTACATCTCCAGAACTCTCGGCCTGAGCCCGAACCCCAAAGATAACCCGGAAATCATAAAACTCGATGAGAATAAGCACGGCCAGAATTCATCACAAGCGGTCGAGATAAGACACACGCGCATAAAAGAAGATAACAAACCGCCAAAAGAGGGCAAAAAAATTAAACTGCTGACTCAATACAAAAAAGAGATAGCAGCATGTAGTAAAATTAAGACACTTCCACCTTCAAAGGAGATAGCTGATACAGGCAAAAATATTATGTCCACAATCGCGCACACAGTAGATGTTGATAACAGTCACTATGTATACTCCGTCACAGAGATACTCAAGTTTCACTTTTGCCCACAGTTATATTATTTTAATTCTATTCTGGGTCTGCAGGGTATAAATGAAAGATACTGGATTGAGCCGGATTATGCCGAAGGCGAAGATGAAGGCAATCTAAAAGACGATGAACTGTCCAGACACGAGCTGGGAAATATCGTACACCGGGTCTTTAAAAACTACCATTTCCCTGAAGATAATCTCAAGGAATGTATTAAAAAAGAGCTGAGCGTCTTTGGATTGGAGACAAACCAGGATAGCATTGACCTTGTTATGAGCTGGGTAAACTCTTTCTACAAAAGCGATGTTGGTAAGGAGGTTGTTTCAAGTAAACTTCATAAACGGGAAACATCATTTATGTTTAACTACAGACACAATCTCATAAGGGGGCAGATAGACATCTTCTGTTTTAACAATGAAGGTTTGTTAAAAATTATTGACTACAAAACAAATGATATTACCACTGATGAAATACCGGAAAAGGTAAAGTACTATCAACTGCAGATGCAGCTTTACGCCCGGGCACTGGAAACGATTTATGGCAAGAAGGTCGATGAAACCATACTCTACTTCCTTGTGCCGGATAAGCCGATAGTAGTTGATACATCTGAGGAAGCCTGCAAAGAATTAGACTCAACCCTGGACAACTTCTTCTCGGCACATAGGGACGGAGGGTTTAAAAAGTTGAATGACCAGAAATGCAGGTGGTGTGAGTATGAGGGGATATGCTGAAAAAAGTTAGTTCCTCTGCTCTACTCTCAGGGCCCGAAACCGGTTCAATGTCGCTGCCATTTCGTAGATCCTGAATTCGGCAAAGTCACCCCTTGCCTCCCTATCACTTAAGCAATCCAACCCTTTTTCTCTGATATCGGCTAATACCTGCCGGCATATTTCCATTATGCTTCTCCGGCCGTCTATATAACGGCTAGCATAATGGATGGCGTATCCAATTGCCCTCAACTGACTGGGATGCACGAGCTGTTCCACTGCCGCAACCTGCACCTTGTGTACTCCAAAGCGCATATACAAAAGGTCCTCTATCTTGATATCAATAGGCCGTTTCCCCTTTGAAGCATTCAATACACCTGATGCGGGAATACGCTGAATGTCTGAAGGGGACACAACATCAAAGTCCTGAGAAGAAGGATTATCCTTAACTATCTGATGCGCCTGGGCGGTTAAATCATGTGGAATATATTCAATCATACCTATAACCACATCTGCCAGGCTGAAATAGTCGCCACTACCTCCCATCACGATTACGGTTGATATACCCTTTTCTTTATGGAGACTGCGCACGTGTTCCACAAATGGAGTAATCGGTTCCTTGTCTTTTGTGATCAGGGTCTTCATCCGCGGATCACTGATCATGAAATTTGTTGCCAGCGTATCCTCATCCAGCAAAAGAGTACTTGCACCCACTTCAAGGGCCTCCAGGATATTAGCTGCCTGAGAGGTACTTCCGCTGGCATTAGCGGTGGAGAAAGTAGTGGTAGCCTGATCAAACGGCAGATTAGAAATAAAGGGGTCTATATTCAGATTCTGAATACTGCGTCCGTCCTCCGCCCTTATCTTGACAGCATCGGCATTGGTTACCACAAACTCACGGCCATCATCCGGGATATGGTTATATACTCCGTGTTCCAATGCGTTCAATAGAGTGGATTTCCCATGATATCCTCCGCCCACAATCAATGTCACACCTTTTTGAATACCCATTCCGGTCAGTTCTCCATGGTTGGGTAATTCTATGTTGACTTTCATCGATTGACAGCTTTCAAAAGGTACCAGCCGTTCTGATCTGAGCGGCCGGGGATCGACTCCACTTGACCTGGGCAGTACGGCACTGTCCGCCACGAATGCTATCCAACCTAACTCAGATAATTTTTCCCTGATAAATTCAGCATCTTCAACGGTCTTAATATGACGGTATAATTTATCTTCAGGAAGCTCCCGGAAATATAGTGAATCGTTTACAACGTGAGGAATAACTTCTGAAAATATGCTGACGGCTATCCTGCCGGCAATCCTGCGTCCGAAAGCCGGGAGGCCAACCAGGAAGCGCGCCTCGATGCAACCATTCATTATCACCATGGAAGAGGTTTTGAGCACCTCCTGTCCCGGACGATCTATTTCGATAATCCCGCTCTTCCCTGAACCCTCCCTTTGTGTATTATGCTTTTTAATGGAATGATAAAACCGTCTTGCCAGGAAGTCACACAGGGCAACATTCCTGCAGTCATTATAATATGTATCCTCAGGAAATCCGGCTGTGTTTATGGGGATTATGACTCTTACCTTACTGGGTATGGCAAACGGGTCGCCCTGAACGTGGTCAATCGAAAGCTCAAACTCCTGATATTGGTAACTGCCCTTTATAGCTTTATATGCAGGATATGGCTTCCCATCCATTTTTGATAAAGTCCGAACCAGTTCATTTTGATTTTGCATCTGCTTCTCTGCCCTATTAACAACTTTCTCTTATTTATAACAAAAGAGCTTACTTTTTCCCAATTTATAAAACTCTATAGGATTGCCCCCCCCTCCATACTTTCATCAAAGCAGGCCTTGAAATATCATTTGTTATTTTTAAGCCGACAGTTTAATATTACTATTTTTCTATTGCTTCGTCTTAAAAATAATTATGCCTTCTTTGTCTCATATAATACATAAACGGTTACCTCACCCGATGGGTGATGTTGAGTATATTTATAATGATGATCAGATCATCATTGTTGATAAACCGGCAATTTTATAAATGAACGTTCGGAATTTATATGGCGATTGACTACGCAAAGGGAAAAAAGGTTCAGCTACAAAAACACCCATACCCACAACAATCAGGGCAGTCAAAGAAGGTAATGCTGATATTTCCTCCTGACTGGTATCCATCCGAACCTTATTTGAGTCTGCCAACCCTGACCGCATTTTTAAGGGGGTCCGGACATCGTGTTGTCCAGAAGGACATGAACCTGGAAATGTATGACTGGTTCTTCAGTGAAAAAGGTCTTAACCTGATATCCGAAAGGATTCCACGTAAACACATCCATTTCGATATTACCAGGCTTATCGAGAAAGCAGAGTCTGCAAAGACTATTGTACGGTCACAGAAATTTTATAATGTGGATAAGCTGGAATGGGCCATGAATGTTTTTCGTGAAGTGACTGATGCCATATCCCTCGCTTATGCCCCTGCAAAGATCTGCATGCCTCCTATGGAAACCGACTTGAATTATAAACTGTTTATCTCTTCAGATATTCTTGAAGCTGTCGAAGATTCCCGGGTAAATGTGTACCGGGATGTGTTCGATCACATTCTCAAACCTGCTATCGAGGCAGAAGAACCTGACGTAATCGGAATCTCCATTGTCTTGAAGCAGCAGCTCTTCTCCTCCATGACCTTCTGCGCTATGATAAAAGAACAGTTTCCGGGTATTCATATTACCATAGGTGGAAATACGGTGACTCGACTGCGTGATGTATTACCACAAGCTCACAACATGTTTTCACTTTTTGATACGGCCATAATGTATGAGGGGGAAACGGCATTTTTACAGTTGGTAAATGCCATAGGTACTGACCGGGACTTTTCCACGATTCCCAATCTCATATTCAAAGATTCTACCGGAATTCATACATCTACGATTACTTCCGCGGAGGATATGTCAACTTTACCTCCACCTGATTTTGATGGCCTCTCTCTTGAAAAATATTTTGTGCCCGACAGGATTCTACCTTACCTTTCCACCCGTGGGTGTTATTGGGGGAGGTGTGAGTTTTGTGATCACGGTGAAGGTTATACCGCAGGGTACAGGGCCAAAAATATTGGCCAGATTATTGAGGATATCCGGCATCTGAGGGATAAGTATCAGGTTGCCCATTTTCATTTCCCCGATGAATCCTATCCACCGGCGTTATTTAAAAAATTGACCTCCAGGTTAATTGAGGCTGATTTGCAGATTGCATGGTCAACACACTTACGTTTTGAAGAGAGTTTACTGGACGACAGGGTGTGGGGAAATGCCGAAAAGTCCGGGTGTAAATTCCTGCATATGGGGTTTGAATCCGGGAGTGAACGGGTCCTGAAATTGATGGGTAAGGCAACTACTACAGAAGTAATTCAGCAAAGTCTGGAGGCTTCATCCGGGCATGGTGTATGGAACCATGTGATGGGGTTCTTCGGTTTTCCAGGTGAAACATTCGAAGATGCAAAGATTACTGTACGATTTTTAGAGGACAATAAAGAACACGTGCATTCCATCGGTTTTGGAACTTTCGACCTTACCAAGTATTCCCCTGTCCTGAAAAATGCCAAAAAGTTTGGGGTAACTTACAACAAAAACCCTGAATGGGATCTGGCTCTCGATTATTATTTTACCGTTAAGGAGGGACTTGGTATTGAGGATGCCGAACGGGTACTTGCAGAATTTGAACGAAACCATTATGAGGGATGGGATTTAAGGATTTATATTCGGGAATACGTCTTCTTGTATGTAGCCCATTACGGAACCAATAAACTTCCGCTACTCCAATTCGGGGTCCAGCAAAAGTAAAGGACATAAAAAAAGCCTCCGATATCATTTTATAGATATTGGAGGCTTTCACGTCTTCATTATAATAATATTTTACAATTACCCTATATTTTTTATATGCAACCTTCTCTCGACAGCTTTTACAGTAAAATATGAGCGTACTTTATAATATATTTATAACTTGACGACATTTGAGGCCTTAAAGCCCTTCTGGTCTTCAACGAGTTCAAACTCTACTTTTTCCCCTTCCGCAAGAGTTTTGAAACCCTCACCCTGGATTGAGGTATGATGCACAAAGACATCGTCCCCTTCATCCTGAGAAATAAAGCCAAAGCCTTTCTTGTCGTTAAACCACTTGACCGTTCCACTCGGCATACTGAAAATCACCCCCTCTAATAAAAAAAAGGTAAAACAATAAAAAAAGGCAACAAGGGGTGTAACCCCTGTCGCCTTACTATTATGAAATGTATAATATATATGCCATTTACAATACAACTTAAAGATTACTAATTACTAATGATTTACGAATATTATCAAACATTACTTATGAAAGCAAGGGAAAATATAATTTATTTATAGTTTATTATTTACTCCTGAAGGGTATATTTCATATAATCCTAGAGCATTTTTACCGGATATTATAGTGCCTTCACCGTACTCCTTCCCCATCAAATAAAAACAATGAAAGCATCAATTGTAGAAAAATTCATTGAAAAGATAACTAACGGCAAAAGTAAATACCACGATCGTTTTTATGAAATCTTCTCAGCACGAGGGTTTTTGTTGAAGATTGACAGTAGTTCCGAGAAAGTACGTTTAAGTGATGAATCGCATATAGATGATTGCGAGTTTCTGGAAATACTGAAGAATATTAACTATAAAAATATTTATAATAAACCGCATCAGGATTCTATAAATGAGGATGACAAAGAAGATGCTGCCAGGCACCGTCATGCATACTTTGATGATATAAACATTCAACTATTTGATATTAATAATATTCAATATTTGAACGAAGTATTTATAAATGAAATTCCCATTGACCTGTTTCGTTTAAATTGGGAGAGGGACTGGTATGGCAAGTTTAATCAATTTAAGGAGATTGAACATCTGCCCAAAGTTCGTGTATACGATTTAGAACCTTTTATCGCCCGTTTAGCAAAGGCTATTTCTTCTATTGGGATATCAACATGGTCGTCATGCGAAGGTCATTGGGGCAAACCTGCCTATATAATTTTTGATAGGAAGTATCACCGCGTCTGGTTTCAAACTATATTGAATAAGCTTATTAAAGAGAAGCTGAATCTGGTATGCGAATGGCAATGGATGGAGAATCGCTGTACCATTAGCAGCCCGAACGAGGACCCACTGGAAATATATCTGGAACTTCAGGATGCGGCACGCTTGATTTATAATAACAGGATTTATTTAAGAAATATGAAAAAACAACTTTCCTCACTTCTTACAAACAAACATAAAAACATGAATAAGAAGGAATTACTCAGTGTCTTTGAGGGGGTTTTTGAAGAATCAGGGCTGCACAAAGATCCAGCTATAAGGTAGGGTGAGATTGCCATACATTTGTTGCAAAAAAAACAAATCTTGATTTGAATGAAAAATAAGATATGCTTTTATCGAAAGGAAATAAATTGTGAGCTTGATTAATAATACATTCATTTCAGCTATTTGCGAGAAGCTTAAACAGGATGGTTTCAAATTTAATGAGGAAAAATTTGATCAATTTGATGTCATTGTGGCTTCAGGTCAACAGTTTAAAATCTCCTGGTTTAAGACGACACAGGTAAACATTTTCGCAATTATGGGTGTTGCGGATAGAGTAACAAAGGAGTTCATTGAGGCGTACTCCAAGATCACACTGAGCTACTCAATTAAAAACAATGACGTCTTTCCAAAACAGATGCATTGTGTGACTGCGAGTTTTCCACTCCTGATCTCTTCGTCAATAGACGATGATGCTCGACAATGGGTCAAAGTAAGACTTAAAAAACAACTTGGTTTTCAAGAAATACCAATTATCCTGGATTCCGGCAATAATACTTTATTGTATTGCGATGAAAAGTCCTCCACAGGTTCGGGTTATAACAAGTTTTTAGATAGCCTTATTCAAAAATATTTCAACTTAGAAATTAAGTAGTAAATGCAAAGATTCAATGACAAAATTTACATATTTAATATTAATAATAATTTTAATCATATATATCGTAAGCCCGCTGGATTTACATCCACTTATTTTTGACGACCTTATTGCTTCCGGGTTTTTATACTATATATGGCAAAAGTTTAAAAAACAAATGAGGCCGAGAAATTATTATTCAAGAGGCCGGGCACAATCAAATATAAAGAATGAACCCGATGACCAAATGGGCCTGAATGAGGCATACAGAGTGTTGCATGTCAGTCCTGATGCCCCATGGAGAGAGGTACAAAGTGCTTACAAGGAGAGAATGGCCAAGTCCCACCCTGATAAGGTTTCACACCTGAGTGAAGAACTTCAGAAAAAGGCCAAAGAGCTTGCACTTGAGATCAATAAGGCCTTCAATATTATCAAAAGATATAAAAAGGGTTGACCGCCGCATCCGGAACAAAAAAAATCTACAAACGCCACCCACTACATACTTAATCTTGCCCGAATCTTACATAACCCCTGAAATACTCAGGTCTTTACATGCTGAACGTTTTCTACCATAAGCCTTGAAATCGCCTTTGCAAAGGCGGCAGAGTCTTTTGGTTTTGAACCTTCCAGTAAAAGCGCCTGGTCATAAAGGATGTCTGTATAATCTTCCAAGACTTTACTCTTCCTGTCTTCTTTAAATATCCTGCTCATGGCTTCAAAGATCGGATGCGATGGATTGATTTCGAGAATTCTTTTCCTTTCAGGTACGTCCTGACCCATGGATTTTAAGAGCTTTTCCATCTGTGGATCCATCTCTCCCTCATCACCAACAAGACAGCATACAGAGTCTTTCAATCTCCCCGAAAGTCTGACTTCTTTTACGTCATCAAGGCGGTCGTTTATGAGATCGAGGAGTTTTTTATACTTTTTCCCTGCCTTCTCCTTTTCATCCTTCTCAGATTTGTCCAGAGTAACATCACCCTTAATGGCAGATTTAAACTTCTTCCCCTTGTACTCAAAACTGCTCATGATAACATCATCAATATCTTCCAGCATAATCAGGACTTCATAATCCTTTTCCTTAAATGCTTCAAGGTATGGTGATTTCAATGTTTCATCCAGCGATGTACCTGTAATATAATATATATCTTCCTGGCCTTCCTTCATGTTGTCAACGTATTCCGGAATGGTTCTGTATTTACCCTTTTCAGTTTTTGTGGAAGGGAAGATAAGGAGTTCTCCAATAGTTTCCCTTCTGGAAAAATCCATATGAACGCCTTCCTTTAAAACCCTTCCGAATTCGTTATAAAAACCAACGTATTTATCAAACTCTTTCTCCTTCATATCACTTAAAGTATCAAGCACTTTTTTTGTGATACTGCTTTTTATAACTTCAACCTGCCGGTTGTTCTGCAGTATCTCTCTCGAAACATTTAATGGTAAATCTGAAGAGTCCACTACTCCCTTTACAAATCGCAGGTATGGCGGTATTAACTCTTCGCAATGGTCAATTATTTTTACCCTTTTAACATACAGAGTCGGGCCGATTTTGTACTCTTTATAGTAAATATCGACAGGCCTCATTGAGGGGATGTAAAGAAGGGATGTAAACTCCGAAGCTCCCTCTGCCTTGTAGTGAACCACCTTTGCCGGCTCCGTGAAATCATGAGAAACGTGTTTGTAGAATTCATTATACTCGGTTTCGGTTATGTCCGATTTGTTCTTAAGCCAAATAGCCTTTCTTGAATTCAGGGTCTCTTCTTCCTTTACTTTGACCTTCTGAGTTTTATCCAGTTTACTTTCCTGCTCCCGTTCAATATCCATTACGACAGGATGCTCGATAAAATCAGAATACTTCT
>Ga0187833_10006474_pt1 | contig 10805 bp, 12 predicted proteins | sample ETNtaG_37_FD_167968 | JGI IMG/M metagenome (GOLD analysis project Ga0187833, IMG submission 167968) | Marine microbial and viral communities from oxygen minimum zone, Eastern Pacific Ocean - ETNP2014_SV_400_PacBio MetaG (Illumina Assembly) | ecosystem: Environmental > Aquatic > Marine > Hypoxic... | reverse complement strand
CTTAGGGTTCTAATCTCATTTTTTCTTCCCGTTAGAATTTTGTGTGGATAAGATTGATGACCCACGTCCCAAACTAATTTGTCTTTTGGTGTATCAAAAATATAATGAAGAGCTATTGTAAGTTCTACAACACCAAGACCAGCTCCCAAATGGCCACCTGTTTCAGAAACTACATCAATTAATTCTGTTCTCAGTTCTGCTGCTAATTCTTTGAGTTCTTCTACATTTAATTTTTTTAAATCCGATGGATAATTTATATTATTTAATAATCTATAATTTTGCATTTAAACCCTTCTCTGAACTATATATTCAAGTGATTCTAGTAAATCACAAGATTTTTTACCATATTTCTTTATTTTATTAACAAGTTTATTCTTTAAAGATTCTGTAAATTCCAACGAATTATTGTAGCCCAATAAATTAATTAAAGTTGCCTTGCCTCTCTTAATATCCCTTTTGGTTGGTTTTCCAACTTTACTACTATCTCCTCCAAAATCAATTAAATCATCAATTATTTGATAAAGCAAACCCATTTGTAATCCTATTTGGCTTAAATCTTTTTTTATAGATAATTTCTTTTCTTTAATTATTGCGGAACTACTACAGCAGAAACTGAAAAGATTTCCGGTTTTTTTATTTTGCATCTCCATTAGTTGTAATTTGTTAACTTTTTTATGTTCAAAATTTAAGTCTAAATATTGACCTCCTGCCATACCAGAATGTCCAGAACAAATAGCTAAAGAATAAATCAACTCGGTTTTAATTTTGTTTTTTATCTTTAATTTTTTATCACTCAGAATTTCAAAAGCTAAGGTTAATAAAGAATTGCCTGTCAAAACAGCTGTAGATACTCCAAACTTTTTATGAGTTGAAAGTTTGCCTCTTCTAGTGTCATCGTTATCCATGCATGGCAAATCGTCATGAATCAAAGAATAAGAATGAACACATTCTACTGCCGCGCTCAAAGCTTTTAATAAATTATAGTCAATATTAAATATTTTTCCTGTATCAACAATAATTTTCGATCTGAATCCTTTCCCACCAGAAAATAGGCCATATTTCATCGGCTTGAGTAAATAGGATTTAGCATTCTGCTCTTTAAAATATTGATATAGATATAGATTTGTATCTTTTGCTATTTGTCTGATTTTATTTTGAAACCTTGACATAAAAAATTAATTTTTTGATAAGGAATTTTGTATATTTTCAAATTTTTTTTTTGATATATTTTTTGGTTTATCCTTAAATTTTTGCTCAATATGGTTATTTAAAAATATTAAACGATGATATTTTTTTATTGAATTTTCAAGATTTTCTTCTTTTTCCAATATTTCTATTATTTCTGATACTTCTTTTTGAGCTTCTTCAATTGACTTGCTCTTTATATCAGCTGGAATATTTTTAGAATCCATACTATATCCATATTAATTTATATATGAAAAATATCCATTCAAATATAGAAAAGGCTAAAAAGCGTTTAACAAATAACGATGTAGTCGCTATACCAACAGAAACTGTTTATGGTTTGGCTGGAAATGCTTATTCAAATAAAGCAGTGAAAAAAATATTTTCACTCAAAAAAAGATACTTAAAAAACCCTTTAATTGTTCATTACTGTAGAATCAAAGATTTAAAACAAGATTGCATCATAAATGAGACCTTCAATAAACTGTATAGAAAATTTTGTCCTGGTCCTTTAACATTTGTACTCAATAAAAAAAAAAACTCTAAATTATCAGAATATGTAAATGAAAATAAAAAAACTATTGCAGTTCGATTTCCCAAAAATAAGATTACCCAAAATTTATTATCTAAATTAAATTTTCCATTAGTAGCACCCAGCGCAAACATTTCTTCAAAATTAAGTCCCGTTACAGCAGCAGATGTAAAAGATGAATTTGGAAATAAAATCAAAATAATTCTTGATGGTGGAAAAACCAAAATAGGGCTTGAATCTACAATTATAGATTTAACTGACAAGATTTCTATTTTAAGACCTGGAGGAATTACTGTTGAACAGTTAGAAAAAGTATTACACTGTAAATTAAAATTAAAAAAACTTTTAAAAAATATTAAATCCCCTGGACAGTTAAGATTTCATTATTCTCCTGGAATACCAGTAAGATTAAATGCTAAATATCCAAAAAAAAATGAAGCCTTTCTTCAATTTTCGGAAAAAACGAAAAAAAAAAAATAATTATTTCACTTTAAGTAAAAAAGGAAATATGAGAGAAGCTGCTAAGAATTTATTTAGTACTTTAAGATTAATAAAAAAAAAAGGCTATAGTTCTATAGCAGTTAGCAGAATACCTAATCGAGGATTGGGTTTGGCAATTAATGATAGACTTAAAAGGGCTTCTAAAAAATGAATGAAAACATAATAGAAGTTAAGAAGTTAAATAAAATTTACGGCAAAATAATTGCAGTTAAAGATTTAAATTTTGCAATTAATAAGGGTAAAATTATTGGTCTTCTTGGTCCCAATGGGTGTGGTAAAACAACAACTATTGCAATGATTTTAGGTTTACTGAAGCCAACTTCGGGAGAAGTCTTAATAAAAGGAAAAAATATCGAAAAAGAAAGAATAAATTTATTAGAAAAAATGAATTTTATATCGCCGTACGTTGAACTACCCAAGAAACTTACTGTTGAAGAAAATTTAAAAGTTTATGCAGGTTTGTACAACGTAACAAATATTAATGAAAAAATATCTGAATTAGTAAATGAACTTAAATTAAATAAATTTTTAAAAAAAAAAACTGGAGAACTATCTTCTGGTCAAAAAAATCGAATAAGCTTAGCTAAGGCATTAATTAATGATCCTGAAATACTTATGTTGGATGAGCCTACTGCCAGCTTAGATCCTGAAACTGGAGATTTTGTAAGATCATTTATTGAACATTATTCATTTAAAACAAAAGTTACAATTTTACTAGCATCTCACAACATGAATGAAGTCGAAAGATTGTGCGACAGTGTAATGATGATGAAAGATGGCATGATTGTAGATACAGGTAAATCACAAGAATTAATTTCAAGACATGGAAGAAAAAACTTAGAAGAAGTTTTTTTAAAGATAGTAAGGGAATAGAATGAATTTTAAAAAAATTTTTGCATTATTTTTTAGACATTTCTACCTCATTAAAAGCTCACTACCAAGAATTTTGGATTTAATTTACTGGCCAACCATACAAATTATGCTCTGGGGATTTATTTCTAAATTTTTTACTTTGCACAGTAATTATTATAATGATGCTTTGGGTGTAATCTTAACTGCTGCAATCCTTTATGATTTTTTATTTCGATCAAGTATTAGTTTTAATATGTCATTTTTAGAGGAAATTTGGAGCAGAAACTTTACTAATTTATTTATTGCTCCAATAAAATTAAGTGAAATTATTATTGCTTTAATTATCACAGCTTTAGTAAGAACATTAATAGGGTTGGTGCCAGCAATTTTATTAACAACACCTTTTTTTGGTATTTCAATTTTTAAATTGGGATTTCCTTTGGCATTTTTATTTCTAAGTTTATATTTATTTGGAATTACTTTAGGTTTATTTGTATCTTCAGGTTTGCTTAGATATGGACCTGCTTTTGAAAACATTGCTTGGTCGTCATTATTTCTACTTGCTCCTCTAGGATGTGTCTATTACCCTATTTCAATTCTTCCAGAGTTCCTGCAAATTATTGCAGAAGTTCTTCCATTAGTTTATATCTTTGAGGAAGTAAGATCAATATTAACAAATAATACGGTTAATTATTCAAATATTGTTAATGCATTAATATTAAATGCAGTTTATCTTTTCATCGGAATAGCTTTATTCTATTATTCTTTTTCAAAAGCAAGAAAAAAAGGTTCTTTAATTAATATTGGAGAGTAGGGTAAACAGAATGGTGCGCCTGGAAGGACTTGAACCCTCAACCTTCTGGTCCGAAGCCAGACGCTCTATCCAATTGAGCTACAAGCGCATTAATTTAATATACTACAAATAAAAAATGAAAAAAATCATTAAGTTAATCGTGGATGAAAAAAACTCCAGTAAACGTTTGGATACTTTTATTAGTTCTAAAATAACAGATATTAGTAGAACTAGAATAAAAAATTTAATTTTAGAAGGCTTTGTAACAATTAATAATAAAATTAATCATGAACCATCAAAAAAAATTAATTCAAAAGAAAGTCTTTTAGTTGTAATTCCTCAACCAAAAAAAACTAATATCACACCATATAATTACAATTTAGATATAGCTTTCGAGGATAAAGATATAATCATAATTAATAAACCAGCTGGTCTTGTTGTTCATCCGGGCGCTGGCAACACTGAAAATACATTGGTCAATGCACTTGTCAATTATTGCGAAGGAAATTTGTCATCGATTGGTGGAGAATTAAGACCTGGTATCGTACATAGATTGGATAAAGACACAAGTGGACTTTTGGTTGTTGCAAAAAATGATATAGCACATATTAATCTTTCAAAACAATTTAATGATCATACGATAAAGAGAAAATACGAAGCTTTAGTGTGGGGAACTTTAAAACCTCAAAAGGGAACTATCAAAAGTTATATTACCCGAAGCAATAGAAATAGACAATTAATGGAGACAAGCTACACTAAAGGGAAATCAGCTATAACAAATTATAAAACATTAGAAATTTTTCAAAATGATAAAACCCCAACTTTTAGTTTAGTTGAATGTAAATTAGATACAGGAAGAACTCATCAAATCAGAGTTCACATGTCTTACAAAGGTAATTCAATAGTTGGTGATAAACAGTATCAAAAAAAAAATAAAAAATTTAAAAAAATAGATACAGAATTAGACTTGATGATGAAAAACATTGATAGACAATTTTTACATGCCAAATCTCTCGGATTTATTCATCCATTAAACAGCAAAGAAGTTTATTTTGAAATTCCATTGCCGAAAGATTTGCTAAAAATAGTCAAAAAACTAAGAAATCTAAGCAAATAATATGCCTTGTTTTTGACAAACAATTTATTAAATAGTACTTAAATTAATATGACAACTAAAACGACGACCTATAATCTGCCAGGCCTACCCAATGAAGGAGGCTTGCCTATTTATCTTGCTCGAATTAAAAAGTTTCCAATGCTTGAGGCTGAGGAAGAATACATGTTGGCAAAAAGTTGGAGAGACAGGGGCAATTTAAAATCAGCAGAAAAACTTGTCACCAGTCACTTAAGACTAGTTGCAAAAATTGCAATGGGATATCGAGGTTATGGTTTACCGGTAAGCGAATTGGTATCGGAAGGCAATGTCGGGTTAATGCAAGCAGTAAAAAAATTTGATCCTGAAAAAGGATTTAGACTCGCAACTTATGCTATGTGGTGGATCAAAGCATCTATACAAGAGTATATTTTAAGATCATGGAGTTTAGTTAAAATTGGTACAACCACAGCTCAAAAAAAACTTTTTTTTAATTTAAAGAAAATAAAAAATAAAATTGCTCCAAGATCTGAAAATGATTTAAGAAAAGAACATGTTGATGAAATTGCTGATCGTCTTAATGTTAGTAAAGAGGAAGTTATATCAATGAACAGGAGACTCGCTGGTCAAGAAAAATCACTTAACGATTTAGTTGGAGAAAATGGAGACCAGTGGCAAGACTGGTTGGCTGATAGTTCCTTGGATCAAGAGATGAAAATTTCTCAAAATCAAGAATTCAAAAAAAGAAAAGATTTATTCGAAGAATCAATACATATTTTAAACGATAGAGAAAAAGAAATTCTTTATGCAAGAAGACTTAATGATAAGCCCACTACTTTGGAAGAGCTAAGTAAAAAATACAAAATTAGCAGAGAGAGAGTTAGACAAATAGAAAACAAAGCTTTTGACAAACTTCAAAAGTGTATGCTGAATGCTGCTAAGTCAAAAAATTTACTAACGACTAATTAGCATTTAAACGGATCTACAATTAAAATTGAATCTTCTCTTCTTGGACTTGTAGAGATACTAGATATTTTAACATCGCAAAAATCTTGAATAAACGAAATATATTTTCGAGCATTTATGGGAAGATCATTCCATTTCTTTATACCACTTGTATTTTTTAACCAACCATCCATTTTTTTATAAATTGGTCTTACTTCAATCTGATCCTGTAGTGCACTTGGAAAATAATTAATTTCTTTTCCATGAAGTTCATAAGCAACACATATATACAACTCTTTAAATTCATCTAATACATCTATCTTTGTTAAAGCTATTCCATTAATTCCGGATATAATGCAAGATTGCTTAACCAGTACGGCATCTAACCAACCACATCTCCTTTTTCTATTTGTAACTGTCCCAAATTCCTTTCCTCTTTCACCAATTTTTTTTCCTACTTTATCTTTTAATTCTGTGGGAAATGGACCTTCACCTACTCTAGTGGTATAGGCCTTAACAATCCCAAGAACATAGTTAATGGTATCAGGACCACATCCAGCACCAACCAATGATGCTCCCGCAACAGTATTTGATGAAGTTACATAAGGATATGTGCCATGATCAACATCCAATAAGATGCCTTGGGCACCTTCAAAAAGCATAGTTTTATTTTTTTTTTTAAATTCTTCTATTTTTTTCCACACTGGTTTGGAAAATTTTAAAATTGCAGGTGAGATTTTAATGAGCTCTTTCATTAGTGTTTTTTTGTCTACGGTTCTTTTTCCCAAACCTTTCCTTATTGAATTGTGATGAAACAAAATAGTATCAATTTTTTTTGACAAATTTTTTTCATTAGCTAAATCCATAACTCTAATTCCTCTTCTTCCAGCTTTATCCTCGTAGGCCGGCCCTATTCCTCTTCTTGTAGTGCCTATCTTGTCTATATTTTTCGAGTTTTCTCTTATCCCATCTAACTCTCTATGAAATGGTAAAATTAGTGTAGCATTTTCAGCAATAAATAAGTTTTCATCATTAATTTTTATTCCTAAATTTTCCATTTGCTCAATTTCGTCTAACAAAGCCCAAGGATCAATAACTACGCCATTGCCAATAATGGAAATTTTGTTTTTTCTAACTATCCCCGAAGGTAAAAGTTTTAGCTTATATGTTGTATTGTTTATTACTAGTGTATGACCAGCGTTATGACCGCCTTGAAATCTTACTACAATATCTGCTTTTTCCGAGAGCCAATCAACAATTTTTCCTTTGCCTTCGTCTCCCCACTGAGCACCTATAACAACTACATTAGACATTGGTATTTCTTGAGTTAAATAATACTAAGTGATTTAAAGGTCCAAAACCTTTTCCGTAACCCGGGGCATAAGTTATTGCTCGATCTACATATTTTAGAGAAATTTGACATGATTTAAAAACACTTTTTTTTTGAGACAAACACGTTGCTAAAGCAGAGGATAAAGTACAACCGGTGCCATGCGTGTTTTTTGTTTTAATTTTTCTTTTTGAAAAAATCTTTATTTCTTTCTTTGTGACTAGAATATCAAAAATCATTTTACCTCTAAGATGTCCACCTTTTAGTAACACATTATTTGGTCCCATGTTTAAAATTTTTTTTGCAGCTCGGATCATATCTTCTTTATTTGAAATTGAACCACCACTCAATACTTCTGCTTCGGGTATATTAGGTGTAACAAATTCTGCTAAGGGTAATAGCAGCTTTTTTAAATAAATAATTGAATTATTATTTATTAATCTTGTACCTCCCTTTGCAACCATAACCGGGTCTATAACAATGTTTTTTAAATTATATTTTCTTAAAATATAATGAATACATTTAATTATACTTACATTATGCAACATTCCAATTTTTACTGCGTCAGCCCCAATATCATCTAAAATCATCGTTATTTGTTGTTGAACATTTTTTTTTGGAATTGGTGTAATATTTTTTACACCCATAGTATTTTGTGCTGTTACGGCAGTTACTGCTGTCATTGCATAGCTACCGAGTAACGTAACTGCCTTTATATCTGCCTGAATGCCTGCCCCTCCACTCGAATCTGAGCCGGCAATAATTAAAACTTTAGATTGTGGATACAAGTTAATTCCTATGAATATTTTTTAATAGCTGTTGTTATCATATTTATATTTTTTTTTAGATTCAGATTATTATATGATTCACCCATCACTCGTATAATAGATTCAGTGCCTGATTTACGTACTAATATTCTTCCAATTTTAGACATATTTTTTTCAGCTTCTAAAATCGCTTTTTTTATATTTTTGTTGTTAATAACATTTTGATCCTTAACTTTTATATTTTTTAAAATTTGCGGTACTGGTTGAAAAACTCTTAAAACTTTACTTGGTTTTTGTTTATATTTTTTCAATATGTACAACACCTCTAAAGATACCAATATTCCGTCTCCTGTAGTTGCCATATCACCAAAAATGATGTGTCCTGATTGCTCGCCACCAAGATTATAATTGGTAATTTTCATCTTTTCTTTAACATACCTATCACCAACTTTTGTTCTGATGAAATTTATTTGATGTTTTTTTAAAAAAATTTCTAAACCAAGGTTAGACATATAAGTTGCTATCACCCCTCCTTTTAAAATTTTTTTGTCTTTCCATCTCTTTGAAATTAAAGCTAGTATTTGATCACCATCAATTAATAAACCTTTTTCATCACATATAATTACTCTGTCTGCATCGCCATCGAAAGCTATACCTATATCTGCTTTATGTTTTAAAACAGTTTTTTGCATTAATTCTGGAAATGTTGATCCACAATTTTTATTTACATTGAGTCCATTGGGTGAAGTTCCCAAAGTAATAATTTGGGCACCCAATTCTGTAAAAATCGAAGGACCTGCTTTATATCCCGCACCATTAGCACAATCTAAAATAATTTTCATTCCATCAAGATTGAAATTTCTTGGAAAGTTACTTTTAAGAATTTCAATATATCTTGCATTCGCATCCTCTAATCTTTTTGCTCTACCAAGTTCCGTGGGTGTAACAAGATACTTTTCTATTTTTTGATCAATTAATTTTTCAATATATTTTTCTACCTTTCCTGATAATTTTAATCCATCGGGTCCAAATAATTTTATACCATTGTCAGTATGTAGGTTGTGAGATGCGGTTATCATGATGCCTAAATCTGCACGCATAGATTTTGTAAGCATTGCTAAACCATTCGATGGAAGTGGACCTAAAAGAAAAACATTTATTCCAGTTGAAATTAAACCTGAGACTAAAGCTGGTTCTAACATATAACCCGACAATCTTGTGTCTTTTGCAATTACGGCCTTTCTATTTTTTTTTGTTTTGAAATACGCCCCGACAGCAATACCAAATTTAAAAAATTTGTTTCCAGTAATATTTTTCTGGTTAACGGTTCCTCTAATGCCGTCAGTTCCAAAGTATTTATTTTTCATGAATTAATTTGTGTGCAAAATTTTATTGAAAACTATCATCCCTTGATTAATTTCTTTAACATTATGAACTCTGAATAACTGAACTCCCTGAGAAAGTCCATGTAACACTGATGCCAATGTACCTCCTGTTCGATCAGGCGTATCAAATTTTGTTACAATATGTTCTATAAACCTTTTTCTGGAAGTCCCTATTAGAATTGGGCATCCCAAACTATGAAAAATTGAAATTTTAGAAATTAGTCTTAAATTATGATCCAAATTTTTTCCAAACCCAATTCCAGGATCTAGAATAATCAATTCTTTTTTGTAATTATGTTTTAAACAAAAATTAATTTTTTTTTCAAAAAAATCGAAAATATCCAATAAAATATCCTTGTAAGTTGGGTTATTCTGCATTGTATTAGGATATCCTTGCATGTGATGTAAAATAAAAGGAATTTTTTTTGAATTAATAAGGTTAAACGATTTATTATCAAATTTTAAACCTGATACATCATTTATAATGTCAACTCCATTTTGAATGCCTTTGCTCATAACATAAGATTTTCTTGTATCTAAAGATAAAAGAACTTTTGGATAATTTTTTTTAAATTTAATAATAGTGTTTTCTACTCTTTTCCATTCTTCTTTTTCATCAACTGTTTGTGATCCTGGCCTAGTCGATTCTCCACCTATATCTATAATTGTTGCTCCACTATCAATCATTAACTTAACTTGATCGTATGCTTTTGTTTCTTCAAAAAATAATCCTCCGTCTGAAAAACTATCTGGTGTTATATTGAGTACCCCCATTATTTGGGGTATATCAAATTTTAATCCTAATATATTTTGCTTTCCCGAGGTTATTTTTTTTATATCCTCTTCTACTTCAAACAATATTTTCTTATCTAGATTTTTAATTTCTGTAATTGAGTAAAAATTACTTTTAGCAATTTGATTATTTTTTCTTTGAAAAATTTCTATTTGATCAAAAGCTATATCCTTTCGAGAATTTAAAGGTAAAGCTTTTTTATTTAAAATTAAATTTTTGGCTATTTTTCCATGATAAAAATTACACGCCCTTGTGTAATATTTTCTCATCCATGAACACTTAATGTGCAGGTTTAGGTTTTAAACCCAAAGAACCTAATGCGGAAGTTTCTTCATTTTTGTCTTCTTTTAGATCTTCTTCTCTTTCGGGAGTTTTGTTATTAAATATTAAATCTTTAATTTCATCACCAGTTAGCGTCTCATACAATATTAAAGCTTTAGCCAATTTATGCAAATCATCTATTTTTTCTGTTAATATTTTTTTTGCCTTTTTGTAACCAGTATCTACTATTTTTTTAATCTCTATATCTATTTTTCTTGCGGTATCTTCTGACATTTGTTGATGTCTTGTTATTGATCTTCCAAGAAAAACCTCATCTTCATTATCTCCATAAGTTAAGGGACCTAATT
>Ga0187833_10006473_pt1 | contig 10805 bp, 9 predicted proteins | sample ETNtaG_37_FD_167968 | JGI IMG/M metagenome (GOLD analysis project Ga0187833, IMG submission 167968) | Marine microbial and viral communities from oxygen minimum zone, Eastern Pacific Ocean - ETNP2014_SV_400_PacBio MetaG (Illumina Assembly) | ecosystem: Environmental > Aquatic > Marine > Hypoxic... | reverse complement strand
GCGCCAGCTGCAGTGCCGGGTAGCTAAGTATGGACGAGATAACCGCTGAAAGCATCTAAGTGGGAAACTTACCTCAAAACTAGTTCTTCCTATAGAGCCGTGGTAGACTACCACGTTGATAGGCTGGGTGTGGAAGCGCGGTAACGCGCGTAGCTAACCAGTACTAATAGCTCAATTGGCTTGATTTATGCACTGAAAAAGATTTTTTAAAATATAATCAATAATTGATGAAAAATATATTGGCCGTTATTCCCGCAAGAGGGAACTCTAAATCTATAAAAAACAAAAACATAAAATTATTATTTGGAAAGCCACTAATATATTATTCTATTAATATTGCTAAACGGTCTAAATTAATTAATAAAATTATTGTAAGTTCTGATTCTAAAAAAATAATAAATATAGCAAAAAAATATGGAGCAGAAGCGCCTTTTGTAAGGCCGAAAGAATTATCAAAAGATAATTCAGAAGATTATGGACTATTTTTACATTGTTTAAAATGGCTAGAAAAAAATGAAAATTATATTCCAGATTTAATCGTTCACTTGCGCCCTACCTATCCAATTAGATCTGCCAAGATTGTAGATAAGGCTATTAAATTTGCTTTAAGAAATAGCAAATATGATTGTATAAGATCAGTTTGCGAACCGTTTCAAAATCCTTATAAAATGTGGCACTTAAATACTAATAATTTTTTAACACCTCTATTAGGAAGTTTTAAAAAGAAACTATACAATTTCCCAAGACAAAAACTCAGAAAAGCATACTGGCAAAATGCTTATTTAGATATTGTTAAGTATGATACGATCAAAAAAAAGAAATCAATGAGCGGCAAAAGAGTAATGCCGTTTATATTACCTTCTAATAGCATATTTGATATAGACGATAAATTTTCATTTAAAATGGTAGAAGAAATTTTTAAAAAAAATTACAAATAAATAAAACTTTTGCGCTTTTTGTTTTCGATAATTTTTTTATCAAGATAATATGAGTCAGATTTGATACTAGTAGTTGATAATTCTTCAATAATAGCACCCCTTTTTGTGGAAAAAAAATGTACCTGTCCTTTTTTTATTGTTCTTAAATCACCAGTTTTTAAATAATATTTTTTTTTATCAAGAATTAAGCTGATTGATCCGTATACAATAAAAAAACTCTCTTCTTTTGTTTTGTGAAATTGTGCCGGATGTTTTTGACCTGGCAACATGATAATTAACTTTTTGCAGTAACTATGATTGATAACATCTATCATAGTAATTCCGTATTTATAGAAATTTTGAAGTCCATAATGATGAGATATTATTAACCTAGGGTTTTTTGGTAAGATTATTTTTGCCGCATTTAATAAACCTCGTATTTTTTCTCTAATTTTTTTAATTGGTGATTGATTATCAATAATTTTTACATCTTTAAAAAGAAGCGGAGAGTCTTCAGCTAAATTTTTTTGTGTAATTATTAAATTAAATCTTTGTAAATCATTTGCTGTTAATTGATTTTTTTTTGCTGGGAATGCAAAATATAAATCAGATTTTTTAATAGTTTTTTTACTTTTTATGTTTTTTTTTAAATAAATTCCTCTTTTAAATACACTTAATTGTGTTTGTTCCTTATTTAAATTTTTATTTCTGGAGTTAATTGACCCCCATATTTCGATTGCATCATATAAGTTCGTTAACCATTTTTCTAACTTATTAGGGGAAACCGAATATTTGTTTAATTTTATTTTTTTGCTTTCTACACCCACATGTTTCTCGAAAATTTTTACTCCGGCACCATAAGCAACCGCAGGGGAAATCTTGATTTTAGGATCTTCGTGAGTTGAAAAACCCATTATTCTTTCTCCATATTTTTTTTTTAAATAATTAAAAAAAGATAGATTTAGTTCATTTGAAAAAGATGGATATTTAGCTACACAATATAAAAAAGAGATATCAACTTTTCTGTTTTTAAAATAGGAGGTAATTTTTATGATATCTGTTTCATTTAAACCACCTAAACTAGCAATTATTTTTTTTTTCTTTTTCCTATATTTTTTATAGATATATTCAACAAGAGGCCAGTCAGTTGCAGAGCAACTAGCTATTTTTACATAGTCAAAATTTTCTTTAAAAACCTTATCAGCAGAAACTTCATCAAATGGAGTACATGCAAGTTTAAAGTATTTTTTTGAAAATTTAATAAGTTTTTGCCACTCTTTATTAGATAAAAAAGTAGATTGAAATCTTTTAACATATTTGTCTTCTGAATATTTGTAACTTTTGTGTATAAAAGTTTCTCTGTCTCGATACTGGAATTTTAAGGCAAAATCGATTTTATCAGAGAATTTTTTAGTTATATAGCTAAATTTTTTAATGATTTTTTTAGCGTGGTCAATACTACCCATATGATTGTTGGCCATTTCAAGAATTACTAAGGTTTTCATTGTTCAGTTACTACCAATATTTTATTAAAGAATCAAAGAATTACTTTTTAAAGCGAAATTAAATAATTTTTTATTAAAAAATTCTTTCTCTTTCACTTTGTTTAAAAAAAAGGTAATACTTTTTTCGAGCGAATTATTGTAATCATTATTTTCATTTATTTTATAACTTTCAATTAATTTTGGTTTTTTAAAAAACCCCCTTTTATCTAAATTTATGGCAGGACCCCTTATACTTAAAATATTGTCAATTTGTTCAATAATTCCATTTTCAAACAAAAAAAATAATCTTTTAGAATATGCGGAATTATAAGTTGAAAATACGTTTACTAAAGAGCTATCAGGAGTTTTTATTTCAACCAAAGAAGTATCAAAGCTATTGCCAACGCCTGAGCGATTTAACAATTTTGGCTTTTCTATATCATCTATATTAAAATGAAAGTTAATAAGATCAATCCAATGAATTGAAATCACTTCATAAACTCCTTTAGGAGATTTTTTTAAATTTGATCTCCAATTATTCTTATATTCTTTCTTTAACGCTAAGCCGTGTGAAGTTATTAAATTAGCGTATATTAATTTTCCAATTTTGTGTTGATTTCTTTTTTCTAAAATTTCCGAGATTTTTGAAAATCTAAAATTATAATTGAAATATATTCTTTTTGAGTTTATTTTTTTCAAACTATTTAAATCTTTAATTGAGTTAACCGGTGGTTTTTCACAGAAAATATATCTTTTTGAATATAGTTTTTTTATATAACTAAGATGAGTTTTATTAGGACTGATGATGAATATTACATCGCAGTTTTTAAGTATTTCAAAATCTTTAACATTATAGTAATCGGGTCTGCTAGGTTTATATAAAAAAAAATTAATATTTTTTTTTTTTAAAATTTTTTGAATTCTTTTAGAATGAAAACCATTTCCTATTAAACCTACTTTCATTGAAATGTTACTCCACACCTGTCACACGGTTTTATTTTATTACGGTCTCCTTTTGAATGGCTATTCCTCAGTTTTGAAATTAACTTATCATTCCAAATTTCTTTAATACTTGTTTCATTATAATTTCCATATGATAATTGGCTTTTATAGTCGGCATCGCAAGGATTAACTTTTCCATCGAACCAAACATACATTCTGTCCCAGAAATTTTCACATGGATCATTTATTGATGGGTGTTTTTCATTTTCATAAGTATTCCACCTATTCAAAGGAAGGCTAGCCGTTACATGATCACATCTCTGAATCCAAAATTCTTTAAATTTTACCCTATCTAATTTTTTTTCCATATCAATTCCAGAAACTCTTATCTCTGTCAAAGAGTTTGGGTAATATTTTTTTCTAGTATTAAATAATAGATCAGCATTTTTTACCACTTCTTCAAAATTACTATTTAGTCTTAACCTTTCAAAATTTTCTTTAATGTAATGATCTGCTGATATAACCACTTGAGTAACATTATTTCTAAAAATAGCATGGCAAATCTTACCATTAAGAAAGGTTGCATTAGTGTTTAATTTAATTTCAAAAATATTTTCTTTTTTTCCAGCATATTCCAACATTTCTGTAAGTTGTTTGTGCATTGTAGGTTCGCCTCTACTAGCAAGGGAAATTGCACCAACGCCTATTTCATTTGCTTCATCAACTATTTTTTTAAATAATTGAAAATTCATAGTTCCCATATAGGGTTTTCTTGTAAAAGATTTATCTGTTTGAAAACAAAAAGGGCACCTCAAATTACATGTTGAAACAGGTTCAATAATTAGATACGGAGGATAAGTTAAATTTATTTTGTCTCTTCCTGACTTTAAAAATTTATATCTAAATATAATGTATCTTATCACTTTTTTTATATCTTTTTGATTTTTTGCTATGAACAACTCTGTGTGCTTGTTAATTGGAAAATTTAATTTTTTATCTTTTATTAGTGTATCCAATATTTCTTGTCCATATTTATCTGCTTTTTCTTTTAGAAATTTTTTAAAAAAAAATATATTATCTAATAATATTTCTTCTATTTTCCTTTGATCTATTTTTTCAGCTATCGAAATTTGTTTAATTTTTCCTGACCCTAAACTTAAATTATTCAAATTATTATTATCCATAAATTATATTATTGTTATGATAAATCAGTATAAATGAAAATATATCATGATCAATGTTCAATTTTTGAACAAAATCATGAAAAATTACATAAATATCCTATTGTAAAACACTGTCCTATTGTTTAAGTTGAAAAAATTACACTTAGATAATTTTATGGGAATTAAAGTTTTATTTATCTATCCAAATAATCCCGGCATGATTTTACCACCTCCAGCTTTAGCTTTATTTTCATCTATACTAAAAAAAGAGGGGCATAAAATGGAGATTTTTGATCTTTCTTTTTACTCCACTGAATTTGGAATCAATTCTGACGGATCAAGAGCGGAAAATTTAAACGTTTTACCCTTTAATATGGGTTCAAAGGGTGGAGTAAAAAAATTGAATTGGAAATCAGATATTAAAAATCAACTTAAAAGATTTCAGCCAGACTTGATTGGCATTACTTCTACAGAAGACATGTGGGAACTTGGAATGTATGTTTTGGATGAAATAAAAGAATTTAAAGTGAAGAACAAAGTTCCGGTTATTGCCGGGGGAGTTTTTTGCACATTTGCTCCCGACTTATGTATAAAATATCCTTATGTTGATATGGTTTGTGTGGGCGAAGGAGAGCAAGCACTGGTTAGTCTTTGCAAAAAAATAGAAAAAGGAGAAGACTACTCAAATGTTACAAATTTATGGGTAAAAAAAGAAGATGGAAAAATTGCAAAAAATAAAATTAGTAAACTTGTTGATATAAACAATACTCCAATGCAAGATTTGTCAATTTTTGAGGATAACAGATTTTATCGTCCCATGGCTGGAAAAATTTGGAAAATAGCACCTGTTGAAACACACAGAGGATGCCCATTCACATGTGCTTTCTGTAACTCTCCCGATCAACAAGCATTTTATAGAAAAGAAACTGGAGAATCTTTTTTTAGAAAAAGAAAAATGCAAAAAATTTATGAAGATTTAAAACATTCTAAAGAAATGCTCGGAATAGAATATAATTTTTTTTGGGCAGATACATTTTTAGCTTGGAATAGTAGGGAGTTGGACGAATTTTGTGAAATGTACAAAGATATTGGCTTGCCATTCTGGATACAGACTCGACCCGAAACAGTTTCTGAGGAAAAGTTGAAAAAATTGCAAAAGGTTGGACTAAACAGAATGGCATTTGGTATAGAGCATGGTAACGAAGGATTTAGAAAAAAAATGCTTGATAGAAGGTGGAAAAATGGAGATATCATAAAAGCAACTAATGTTCCAAAAAAATTGGGTATTCAGTTTAGCGTAAATAACATTACAGGTTTTCCAAATGAAACAAGAAAGCTTGCATTTGACACAATCGAGTTAAATAGACAGATCGAATCTGACAATCAAAACATTTATAGCTTTGTTCCTTTCCACGGTACGCCATTAAGAATTCTAGCAGAAAAAATGGGATTAATTTCTCATGAAATAATTACAAAATGCTTAACAAATAAACCGCAAATTGTTTTACCTGAGTTTCTTCCTGAAGAAATAGAAGGGTTTAAAAGATGCTTTCCTCTTTATGTGAAATTTCCAAGAAATAGATGGAAAGAAATTGAAAAGGCAGAAAAACTCGATGAAGAAGGTAATAGAATTTATAGCAATTTAAGATCAGAGCATATAGAAAAATATTTTCCAAAACCCGAAGAAGATCTAACCGGCAAAGGTGATCCTGATAAGATACCTCAAGTTTCTGATGATATAAAAAGAGGTTATGCTGACGAACTAAATTAAAAATTATAGTTGAAAATGTTGCAACAATGGTATCCGATAATTCTAATTATTTATATCACCTATTTAAAATATAAGTATTAAAAATGTCATTAAAGACCTTTAAAATTAAAAAAACTAAAGCGCGGAGCTATATTTAATTTGAAACGCTATCTTAGTATTTTGAGGTTATTTTTAAAAGCAAAATTAGTTTTTGGAAATCCACAAAAGCATGAACTGGTTATTTTTGACGACGAATCCATAAAAGAATTCAAAAATTTTATATACCATTATAATTTCTTTGTATTACAGAGCAGAATTGGAAATATAAATAAAATTTATTTCTCTTTTAAAATACTAAAATATTTTTTTAGGCACTATAATGGAAATATCATGACAGCATATCTTGTTTCTTTGTTAGAGATCATACGTCCCAAAGTAGTACTAACAAATATTGATAATTCTTTAAAATTTTTTGATTTAGCTAAAATTCTTGATAAAAAAATGAATTTCGTAGCTATACAAAATGCAGCTCGATTTGATCTTATAGAATACAAATATTTATATAAAAAAAATATAATTAAATCTGACCTTACTAAAAATTTTTATATACCAAATTATTTATGTTTTGGGCAATTTGACATTGATCATTTTAAACACTACGGAATTAAAGTTAAAAATTTTTTCAAGGTTGGATCTTTAAGATTGGCAAATTTTTTTTACCATATTAAGAAAAATAAAATAAAGCTGAAAAAATTTAGTTATGATATTTGTTTAATATGTGAGACTGTTCCGGGTTTTAATACAAAAAACTTTGAGAACATCGAGAAAGGTTTTGCCAATATGGCAAAATTTACAATTAAATTTTGCATGAAACATAATATGAAATTAATATGCGCTCAAAAAAGGGATAAAAAGATTACCCCGAAAGCATATAATAAAGATATTAATTTTTTTAAAAAATATTTGACTAATAGTGAGTTTGATTTTTTTATTAGTAATTCTTTAGAAAAAAAAGTTGATAGTTATACTTCTTATGCGGCTATGTTTCAAAGCAAAGTAGTGGTTGGTACGACTTCAACATTGTTGAGAGAAAATTTAGCTATCGGAGGCAAAATATTATCTTGCAATTTGTTGCCAACAAATATTTATGATTTTCCAGTTCAAGGAATATGTTCAATAAAAAATTGTACCTTTGAAGAATTTGAGAAGAAATTATTGCAGATATATTCAATATCTGAAAAAGATTATTTTTTAAAGTTAAGCAAGGACAAATGTTATGCAGTAGAATATGATGAAAAAGTTTCTACAATAGAAATATTAAAAAGAAAAATAGACTTATTTCTTGCCAAACCAATGTGAGGAAAAAATAATAATACCTTTCCTTTACCCCTATTTGAATTAATTTTCATTATCTATCTTCTTTGTTTTTGTACGTTAGATTTAGTTTTGAGTTTAAGTCAATCTATACTTTCTTCTACTTTCTAATAAAAATACAATATCTAGTCTAAAATTTATTCAAAAAGCGCAAATTTACCTTTACCGTTCAATTTATGAACGTTATATTGTTCAAAAATTGAACATATGAAAAATGAAAAAGATCATTTTGAGGTTTTAAGAAGAGTTCAGAAAAAACCAGAGTCATCCCAGAGAGAACTTGCTGCAGAACTAGGTTTTAGTTTAGGTAAATTAAATTACTGCTTAAAAGCTCTCCAAAAAAAAGGTTTGATAAAATTAAAAAACTTTCAAAAACAATCGAACAAGATTAGCTATTTACAATATGTCATTACTCCAAAGGGTATTTCCACAAGAACTAAGCTAACTATTAATTTTATGAAAAAGAAAGTGGAAGAGTATGACGAGTTAAAAAAAGAACTTAAGAGAGATAAATAAAGTGTGGACTATAATAAAATTTGATAAAAAAAGACTTAATTCTCTAAAGGAAGACTTTTCTAATAAATTCGGGAAAGATTATAAAATATACATTCCAAAATTAGCGTGTCAAAGATACAGAAATAATGAAATTGTAAAAAAGGAAATTAATTTACTAGGAGATTATATGTTTTGTTTTCATAGTAGTTTTGAAGATATAAGGATTATAAATACACTTAATAATTTGCGAGGTTTAAAATATTTTTTAACCGGCTTTAAAGATTCCCAAAAGGAAATAATTAATTTTATTAATAAATGCAAAAACTCTGAAGATAAAGATGGATTTTTATCTCATAAATTTTACGATTTGAGACTTAATAGGCCATACAAGTTTTTTTCTGGTCCTTTTACGAATAAAATTTTTAAAATAATTGAATTACAAAAAAATAAAATTCATATTTTGATGGGCAATTTAAAAACAACTGTAAAGAAAGAAAATTTTTTAATTCAGTCTGTTTAAAAGCAATGTTAAACTTTAAAAAGTTTGTAAAAAACTGTTTTTTACAAAGTGCGGAGCTTTGCTTTATGTTAGTCTCGTTTCAAATAAATAAAAATTTGTCATAATTATATTATATGTGTGGTGTATCAGGTATTTTAAGTCTCAATGGAGATCCCGTTAAGTTTATAGAGAAAAGAATTAACTTAATGGCTGAAGCTCTCCATCATAGAGGTCCCGATAAAAAAGGCGTTTATATTTCAAAAAAAAAAAATTTTGGTTTAACCAACAACAGACTTGCAATAGTAGCACCAAAAGAAAATTTTGCATTGCCTTTTACAAAAAATAATCAAGATTTTTTAAGTTTTAATGGCGAGATATACAATTATGAAAACATAAAAAATTTTTTGAAGGAAAAAGAAGTTAAATTTATAACTAACAGCGATACAGAAGTTCTTTATGAATTTTTAAGAGTATCTGGTACTGATAATTTTCAAAAATTAAATGGGATGTGGTCTTTTGCTTATTACAGCGAAGACAAACATGAATTGCTTTTAAGTAGAGATTTAATGGGCGAGAGGCATTTGTTTTATACGGTAGAAAATAATGAATTAATATTTAGCTCTGAAATCGAACCCATACTTCTCGCATCTTTAAGTACACATGAATTTGATTTTGATTCTTTAGTTACTAGTTGGAAATTTAATTGCTGCTCACCTGGCAAAACTTTGATAAAGAATATATTCAGACTCAAACCAGGCAACAATCTAAAATTTTCTAACAATAATATAAAAATTCTTCAATTTCAAAAATTGCAACCAGAAAAGTGGTTTGATTTTTTTAACGCTTCCCCTTCATCGACCCTTGTTAATGAAAAATTTGAACAAATACTTAGCGATGAAACTATACTTCGTTTACCAAAGGAAGCGTCATTTTATACACCATTAAGCGGAGGCATCGATAGTACGATATTAGCAAGTTTTATTAATAAATTTCAGAAAAGGTTTTATACATTTTTTGCAGTAAGTCGTGAAGATCAAAAGAAAAGTATTGGTGACGTTATGTCCGAAGTTGAGTTAAGTTACCTTGTTGCTAAAAAACTGAAGACAACGCATACCTTAGTAAATACTTTTGATGTGAATCAGTTTTCTGAATTACAATATGCTGCCGAGAACAGTTTTGATGGATGCGTAGACATCGGTATTCCAAACTATTCATTGATCTCAAGGTATGTACAAGCACAAAATCACAAGGTAATAATGTTTGCAGAGGGCCCTGACGAACTGCTTGGAGGATATACTTCAGACATAGAGGCCAATAAGATTGACAATCTATTTGCACCAGGGAAACTTTTCGATAATTTTAAATATTTGCTTAAAAATGCATTAACACAAAAAATTATTATACAACTATTAAAATTAAAAAAAAACACAGAATTTGAATTTAATTACGACCCTTTCTATACGAGAGTGAATCACTCAGTTTGCCCAAACAAATTTTTAAATTTGATTATAGAAAATTACGATCTAAACAAACATTATGAATATGGATTACTTGATCCTATATACAGTCATTTAGAAACCAGTTTAGACATTTCACAAAAAAAAGCTCTAATATATGCTTCAAAAACTTTGCCCGACATGTTTAATTTAAGGACTGACAGAGCATTTATGAGATATTCTCTGGAGTCACGACAGCCATTTCAGTCCATAAGTTTAGTAGAATTTTTTATAGCGATGCCAAAAAAATATAGATTCAATGGAAATCAAGGAAAAAAATTTTTAAGAGATTATGTAAAAAATAAAATTGATAAAGCTATTGCAGAAAATCCTAAAAAGGGAGTGGGCACAAACTTTATTGATAGGAAAATCAATAGAGAAAGGCTTAATATTCATGATACAATTATGAATACAGATTTTTTTTCTTATTTTCCGTTTAAAAAAGAAATAAAAAAGATACTACTTGATAAGAAAACACATACCGGAAATATCTGGGCAGCCTATTCGTTTATTAAAACTTTTGAAAAAATGAAGCGGCTATCTGTAACAAAAAAAATGCGGTTTTAATCGAGTGTACGACCACAATGTTTAAGGAAAATTCGAAAACAATTAAAAGATCTTTAACAGAAAATAGTACGCAATAATGAGTAAAAAATTTCTATACTTTTTTGATAAATATCAAAAA
>Ga0187833_10006472_pt1 | contig 10806 bp, 9 predicted proteins | sample ETNtaG_37_FD_167968 | JGI IMG/M metagenome (GOLD analysis project Ga0187833, IMG submission 167968) | Marine microbial and viral communities from oxygen minimum zone, Eastern Pacific Ocean - ETNP2014_SV_400_PacBio MetaG (Illumina Assembly) | ecosystem: Environmental > Aquatic > Marine > Hypoxic... | reverse complement strand
GCATGGCCAGCGGTGTTAGCAAATCTGATGTACACCGTTGTGTCCCTGGTTGATCTGATAATGGTCGGCAGCCTCGGCGCCGAGGCGGTGGCAGCCGTTGGCCTAGGTGGGCTATTGATATGGATTTCCTACGGCGTCATGGCCTCGGTGGCAACCGGGACAACCGCCCTTGTGGCGAGGTTTATAGGCGCCAGGGAAAAAAGGGATTCAGAGAAGGTTCTCACCCAATCATTTGTCCTCGTGGCAGGGTTTTCAATTTTCATAACAGTAGCAGCCCTGATGTATTCCGAGAAAATCCTCGCTTTCATCGGCACTGAAAAAGCTGTAGCCGAGCTGGGCGGAGTTTACCTGAGAACTGTTTTTATCGCCACGGTCTTCATCTTCCTAACCTTGGTAGCGGAAGGCGCCCTTCGCGGTGCCGGCGATACTAAGACGCCCCTGAAGATAGACCTCATCATTAATGGCGTAAACTTAGGCTTGGACTATCTCCTGATTTACGGGAATTTCGGATTTCCAAAACTAGGTGTTCTCGGCGCGGGAATAGCCTCGGCATCCGCCTTCACCATGGGTGCTGTACTTTATTTTGGGGTGCTCTTGAGCAACAGATATGTTCTTTCATTCAGATTTAGCGACCTATCCATCGACTTTGGAATGATGCGCAGGATACTGCGTATAGGCGTGCCCTCCAGCATAGAGAAGCTTATCATGAGTGGTTCCATAGCGGTCTACGCAAGTATAATCGTCGGCTTTGGCACGATACCCTTAGCAGCTCATCAGATAGGTCTCAGGATAGAAGCCCTGTCCTTCATGCCCGGCATAGGCTTTGCTGTTGCTGCCACTGCCCTTGTAGGTCAAAACCTTGGGGCAAAGGAGCGGAAGAAGGCCTATGCCATGGGCTGGGAGGCCTCGAAACTCTGTGTGGGATTTATGACCTTGGTCGGTGTTATCTTATTTATTTTCCCCCGCGAATTCATACTCCTCTTCACCCGGGACGAGAGTGTAATAGAGCTGGGCATTCTCTACCTGCGCCTAGTCGCAATTTCCCAGCCATTCCTGGCCTTAACCTTCGTCTTAACCGGGGCCTTGGACGGCGCTGGCGACACGCGCTGGGTGATGTATATCACGATATTTGGATTGTGGTTATTCCGGTTGCCCCTCGCATATTTTCTGGGGATAACCATGGGCTACGGCGTTCTCGGCGCCTGGATTGCGATGATAATCGATATCTTCGTTAGAAGTCTTGCCCTAGGATGCAGGTTTAAGTCCAAGAAGTGGATGGAAATAAAGGTGTGAAATTTGACATGCGCAGGCTTGCAGAGGATGCGGAAGAAGGAGAATACGTCCTGGGATTGAGAGGTCTAGGGACCCATGCGGTCTACGCCATATATGGACTGCTCAGGCCCGGGGAAAAGGATAGAAAGGCCCATCCCGGGGGAGGGTCATGAGTAGATACTGTGCGCGATAAATGGTGAGATAACGGTGGTCAAGGAGGGGCGGAGCTTCAAGCTGAAGGAGGGGCATGCCCTGTATCTAAAAAGTGATGACCTATATTACCTGGAAAACGAGGGCTCAAAAATCTGCCACCACTTCCTCGCGGGATGGCACGTAATGGGGGGGCACCATTAACTACTTCCGCTTCATTCCTTTTTTCGCTGCATGCCTCGCCATCTCCGATACCGTGGTAGCTACAAAGACCCGGCCTTCGGGGTGGTAAACATTGACAAGGGAACCGTCGTCGATGAGGTCCCTCAGGGACTTCAGCGCCACTGGGTTGCAGGTCGCGCCCAGGGCGCAGGCAGAGGTTGCCCTAACTTCTTCTCTGGAATCCTTCAGCAGTGCCAGGAGGAGGGGAATGGCGTCTTTAATTAAGTCGGGATTATTAATACCTATCAAAGCCAGGGCGTATGCCGCGTTTTCTTTCAGTATGGAGTCGTTTTTCAAGGACTCTACTAGGCGGGGGATTATTTCCTTTACCAACTCAGCATTGTCCTGGCCTATGTGGCCAAGGATGTAGGTGGCATTGGTCTTTATCACCTCGTTTTCGTCGTCGAGAGCGGCAATGAACTCCTTTGCATAGGGCTTCACCAGGGCCGGGTTGCCCCTGGCAAACAAAGCAAGGGAACAGGTAGCGTTTGCCCTGATGATATCGCTGCCAGATTTAGCATAGGAGATGAGCTTGGGCACGGCTTCTTTCACGAGCTCTGGGTGATCTTCCCCTATCAAAGCCAGGGCGTAAGCAGCATTCCTTCGGGCGTTCAAGTGTTCATCGTCCAGGAGCTTGAGGAACATCTCAACCCCTGGTTTAATGGCATCTGGCATGCTGTCCCCAAGGGTGGCAAGGGCTGCGATTGAACTTGCTCTCACCGCATCATCATCATCCTCTAAACATGATACGAGGGGCTTAACAACTTTTTCCACTGCCAAGGGGTCCTCCTCTCCCAACCGGCTCAGAACGTATATCGCGCGCTTTTTCAGCTCGGAATCGGGGTCCTGAAGGAACTTCTCAAATAGGGTGATGTCCCTCCTCGCGATTTCTTCTAGCTCTTCCTCAGACTTAACACCAGCGCTCATTGCCATAAATACAAATGTTCACAACCAAAAGGAAACTATAAATCATGCTCTTTCTAAGAGTCTGCTATGAAATTCCCATGGGCTAATGTCGAGGAGCTTGAAGAGGCGAGATTTGTTTTGTTTGGTGTGCCTGATGAATCCGGTTCCAGCGCTGAGCGCAAGGGTGTATCCCACGCACCGAAGTGCATAAGGGGGGTCGCCTGGAGGCGGGAGGTATTCGAGAGGCACGGCACTACATCTACTGCCCAACTAGGTTTCAGTGGACTAGAGGCTAAGATATTTGACTATGGGGCACAGATAGATATAGGGTAATGTAATAACTTGGCAGGGGATCATATGAGCAGGAAGAAGGTTACCATCATCGGCGCCGGAAACGTGGGTTCAACGACGGCTCAGCTCATCATGGCCAAGGGGCTCGCGGACGTGGTGATGGTGGACATAGCAGGGGGCATAGCCAGGGGTAAAGCTTTGGACATAGCCGAGGCATCGCCCATCGAGAGCTTTGGCTGCAATATAACTGGGGGCAGCGATTATGAGGAGACTGCCGGCTCTGATATAGGGGTGATAACTGCTGGGTCGGCCAGGAAACCCGGTATGAGTAGGGACGACCTCTTACGGATCAATGTCTCTGTGGTGAGGTCGGTGACTGAGGAGTTCGTTAAACGCTCACCCAAGGCGGTAATAATCGTCGTCACCAATCCCCTGGATGCCATGGCATATGCCGCCCTGAGGGCCTCGGGGTTTCCGCGGAGCAGGGTCATGGGGATGGCCGGCGTGCTGGATTCCATGCGTCTCGGTTTTTTTGTGGCGCAAGAGCTGGGTGTAATGCCCAGAAAAGTGGCCTCTCTCGTATTGGGGAGTCACGGCGACTCCATGGTTCCCCTTATCAGGCATACAACTGTCGATGGAAAACCGATTACCACTTTTCTTCCAGAAGATAAAATAGATGCCCTCGTCGAGCGAACAAGGAAAGGCGGAGCTGAGATAGTTGACCTCCTTGAGACTGGGAGCGCTTACTACGCTCCTGCCGTCTCCGTGACTAGGATGGTAAAAGCGATCTTGACGGACGAGAAGGCCGTGCTATCGTGCTCGGTTCACTTGGAGGGGGAATACGGCGTACAAGGATGCTTCATGGGCGTCCCAGTTAAGCTAGGTTCAGGGGGAATAGAGGAGATAGTGGAGCTGGAGCTCAACGGTAATGAACGGCGAATGCTCAGTGCCTCGGCAGATGAATCAAAGAAGCTGATCGCCAAGTTGGAGCTTTGAAACTCATCGGACAAGTTTTAGAGGGTTCAGAAGTTCTTTGGCCTCTTCCTTGGACAATATGCCCTTCTCAACGACTAAATCCACGACCTTTTTTTCCATGACAAAGGCTTCCCTCGCGAGCTTCGCAGCCTCATCATAGCCAATTCGCGGGCTCAGAGCAGTTACCAGGGCAGTGCTCATCTCTGCGAGCTCCTTGCAGCGCTCCTCATTGGCTTTTATGCCCTTGACACATTTCTCGGTAAAAGCCGTAATCCCGTTGGCAAGGATTTCAATGGAATTCAAGAGGTTGTAGGCGATTACAGGCATGTTCACGTTCAGCTCAAGTTGGGCCCCCTGGCAGGCGCTCGCTACTGAGGCGTCGTTTCCTATCACCTGGTGGCAGACCATGTTCAGCATCTCGGCCATGGAGGGGTTGATTTTACCCGGCATTATGGAGGATCCAGGCTGAACCGGGGGCAGGGTTATCTCTCCTATGCCTGCCCTCGGTCCTGAGCTCAGAAATCTTAAATCATTGGCGATTTTCCCCAGAACCACGGCAAGATAGCGCAGGGCGCTGCTCAACTCGAGGGCTGCGAGGGTATTCTGGCCCATCTCATAGTAGTTCTCAGCCCGTTTGAATACCTGGCCGGTGAGGGAGTTTATCTCCTTAATTGCCAGGAGAGGGAATTCCTTATGAGCATTCAGCCCAGAGCCGACGGCAGTTCCCCCCATGTTAAGTTCCTTCAATGCGTCGGCAGCATTTCTAACTCTGTTTATAGCCTTTTCCACCGCTGCATCGTAGGCGCCAAACTCCTGGCCGAGGGTAATCAGCACAGCATCTTGGAGGTGGGTCCTACCTATTTTTACAACTCCCTTAAATTCGGACGCCTTCTTTCCGAGGGCTGTTTGCAACCCCTCTAGCGCAGGGAGGAGGTCTTCGACAACGCCCATGAGGGCAGCGATGTTCATGGCTACATGGATAGTGTCGTTGGTGGACTGGGCCATGTTGACGTGGTCGTTGGGGTGCACCAGGGAATAATTGCCCTTATCCCCTCCTAAGATCTCAATGGCGCGGTTCGCGATGACCTCGTTGACATTCATGTTCTGCGATGTGCCCGCACCCATCTGGTAAACATCAATGACAAAATGATCGTTTAACTTACCGCCAATGACCTCCTGAGCAGCTTTTACGATGGCGTTGCCTTGCTTTTTATCCAAGAGGCCGAGGTCGGTATTCGCCATTGCCGCGGCCTTTTTAACTGTTCCTTGGGCCCGTATAAAGCCAGGCTGAAGGCGCCGCCCTGAAATATGGAAGTTCTCAATGGCCCGCTGGGTCTGGGCGCCATAGTAAGCTTCCGCAGGAACCCTTACCTCACCTAAAGAATCCCTCTCAACCCTAGACATTTCATTAAAAAATGATAATAGTGTTATATAAAGTTCTTTCGTCAAACGCTGCTTGTTCACGATGTTTGTTCGCAAGTTAAAGGGGGGGGTGATGAATTGACGTATAAGTTCTTGATAGGTGGAAATTGGAGAATATCGGATAAGAAGGTGAAGATAATAAACCCATATACTGCCACGCAAGATTAAATCCCACCTTTCAACAAATCCTTTAAGCTCCAATCCCTGCTATACTAAAGAGGTGTATATTCAAGCCATCAAGGATTTGAAAGAAAACTAGGTATACGAAAAAAATAATGGTATAGACGGTATCATTAATATTATTATCTCTTATGAGGGACCTTACCTTATTATAATATTATAATCATAATTAAAAGACATAAGCGATGAGCAACGGCGTGGTCGAGCTGGAGAACATCACCAAGGTGTACATTCTGGGTGAAATCGAGGTCCGCGCATTGAACGGCGTGGACTTTAGGGTAAAATCAGGGGAGTTCATCGCAATAATGGGGCCCTCTGGAAGCGGGAAGTCGACCATGCTCCACATAATCGGCTGCCTCGACAGGCCCACCACAGGCAGGGTCTGCATCGAGGAAACCGACACATCAACGCTGAACGACTCCCAGCTCGCAAGGATTCGAGGAAGGAAGATAGGCTTCGTATTCCAGTTCTTCAACCTTTACCCTACCCTGAATGCCCTGGAGAATGTTGAGCTGCCCATGACCATTCTGGGCATGGAGAAGGAGATGAGGCGGGAAAAGACAAAGGTGTTGCTAAGCTCTGTCGGTTTAAGGGAAAGAGCAGGGCATTTTCCATCGCAGCTATCCGGGGGCGAACGCCAGAGGGTTGCCATAGCGAGGGCCTTGGCGAATGATCCGGCTTTAATCCTTGCTGACGAGCCCACGGGCAACCTCGACTCAAAGTCTGGAAAAGAGATATTAGGGATATTCCAGAAGCTGCACGACCAAGGGCGGACCATAATAATGGTTACCCATGAAGAATATGTTTCAAACATGGCTGAGAGAACTATAAAGATGAGGGATGGCTTAGTGGAGGATGACTCATGAATGTAGCATTGTTTATTTTTCTCGCCCTTCTGGGCATGGCGGGCTCCGCCGAGGCAGCGGCTACTCTAGGCGTTTCAAGCGAACTAATACCATCAACGTTGCTGCCAGGCAACGATGGCTTCCTCAAGATAACGGTAAGCAACAACGGCACAACCGCTGCCCCCCATCTTTATGTGAAGGCAGAATCAATCGATTCCCCATTGTCTTTCACGGAGGAAAAAGCCTCTTCAGCCAGGTACCTCGGGGATGTAGAGGCAAAGGGAAGCGTGTCGACGACGTATAAGTTTGCTGTTCCACTGGACACGCCGAGCGGGCTGTACTCAGCCAAGGTAATCGCCTACCAGTACACAGATATGCAAATTAGTAAAACTGTGGTGCAGTACGTAATCGTCCCTATTCAGGCTCTCGCAACCCTCTCGATAAAATCAATTAAACCCTCCTCTTTCAGGCCTGGCGAATCCACCGCAATGGAAATCGTGATTCAGAATACGGGTGACTCAAAATTGAACAACCTCCTCCTCTCATGGAAAATCGAGGATGACGTTGTTCTCCCCCATGGTGCTGACAATAAAATCTCCATCTCATCTCTAGAACCGGGTAGCGAATACAAGATTACCATTCCCATCGCAGTTGGAACCGAAGCAGTCCCGAACGTCTATCCGCTAACTGTCATTGGGAGCTATACCGATCAGACAGGCACTCTGGTCAGTCTGAACTCCACGGTAGGTCTTACCATAGGCGGTACAACCGACTTCGGGGTGAGTCTGCAACAGGTTTCTGGCGGCACGGTGACCCTCTCCGTGGCTAACATAGGCATAAACAAGGCCGTTGCCATATCCGTTAAAATTCCGGAGCAGGAGGCCTTTGCCGTAGAGGGGGCATCAGAGGTGTTCCTCGGTAATCTCAACTCTGGCGATTACACTGTCGCAAGTTTCAGGCTCAAATCCAAGGGCGAGGGAAGCCTTATCGTCGAGGTGTACTACACCGACACTGCTGGCAACCGGGACATGGTCCGCAACGACGTGGACATTTATGCCAGCGGGTTAGGGCAGCTGCAGGGCTCTGGGAGCGGCTTCATGGAGGGGCAGCACAGTGAATCTAAAAGTGGGCTTAACTATATAGTAATAGGTGCCGCGGGGATTGCCGTGACCCTAGTTATCTGGAGGCTGCGTTCAAGGGGTAATAAATGAGGCTTAGGGACATCTTCGGCCTCGCCTTGACCAATCTCCTCAACCGCAGGCTCCGGAGCTGGCTCACCATCCTCGGTATCGTTGTGGGGGTTGCCGCTGTTGTCTCGATTATATCCATCGGTGAGGGACTGCAGCAGAGCATCACCACCCAGTTCAGCAGGCTGGGCACAGATACGCTAACCATTACCCCTGGCTATACAGGTACTGCATCTAGGGGATTCAGGGGTGGGCAGGGAGGTACCGCGGGTGTTAGGAGTGGGAACCTAACGGTGAACGACGCCAAGATAATTAAAACAGTGCCCGAGGTCGAGTACGTAAACGGGATGATAACGGGGAGCGTGGAGCTTTCCTATCTGGATGAAACCGCTAAGATCGACCTGCAGGGCGTTGACTCCCGGGTCTGGAAATTCATGATCACCACTGAGCTTGCGGAGGGCAGGTATTTAACCCCTGGCGACAGTTACGTAGCAGTCATTGGCTCAAGAGTGGCGAGGTCGCTTTTCAAGCAAGACGTTGAGGTCGGCAGGCTATTAATTATCGGGGGACAGACCTTTAGGGTGGTCGGCGTACTAAAGGAGAGCACTTCAAGGTGGGAGGGTTACTATGTCTTTGTACCCAGGGAGACGACTCGGGACTTGGTTACAGACGTGGAAGAGGACCTGTACACGTCTATCAGTGTTAAGGCGTCCAAGAATGCAAACATGTCCGAGGTATCGTCCAGGATAGAGCAGAAGCTCTTGGTAAATCATCAGGTCTCCGAGGATGAAAAGGACTTCACCATCTGGTTACCCCAGGCCTTGCAGGAGAGATTACAGGAAGTCACCCAGACCCTGAAGGTGTTCCTTGGGGCAATAGCCACGGTCTCCTTGCTAGTGGGCGGGATAGGCATCGCTAATACCATGTTCATGTCGGTGATGGAGCAGACACGGCAGATAGGTATCCTCAAGGCCCTCGGCGCTACTAATGGTGAGGTAATGACTCTCTTCCTCATCGAGTCAAGCCTGATGGGCATCGTGGGGGGTATCTTCGGCGTCTTCGTGGGATTCATCGCCTCCGGCTCGGTTTCCATGCTGGGCGTGCAGATATTTTTCAGGCAGGTTACCACAACGACTATTTCCCCCGAACTGGTGGTATTCGCCCTCATATTCTCCCTGGTCATAGGCATGATTTCAGGTGTAGCTCCTGCAAGGCGCGCAGCGCAACTGCAGCCGGTGGAGGCCCTGCGGTACGAATAAAAATTATGAGGGAGATAAAATAAAAATATTATTAACTCCAACAGGAGGTTGAAAAATATGCCAGATTTGGACGTGCTCATCGGTGTGGTCGCTGGTATAGGATTAGCTATATTCTTCCTCGCAAGACGAACATGAGTAAATGGTGTCAAGCATTTGCATAAGATGAGGGATGTGAAAAAATGATGAGAAAGAGCGCAGACCCGCCGATAGCGGATATTTTGCGTGTATTTTTTTTATTTTATTATTATCCTCTTTGACTATAGCTACAATCTATCCAGTTAGAATTTGGACTGCCGTATTATTTCTGTCTCGGTACGCTGTACCTGAACGCGGACCAGGGAAGGCACGCCGTCGTTGAGGGCCTCCCTTAACATTGGATAGACCTCGCTGGCTTTTGTAACTTCATAGGCTTTAAGCCCACTTGCCTCAGCGATTTCGCAAAAGTCGGGGTTAGTGTAAGTGGTCCCGAAAATCCTTTTTCCGCTTAATTTCTGTTTCGCTGCCACTATGCCGTAGGAGGCGTTGTCGAAGAGCACTATGGTTACATCCATTTTGTTTTCAGCGAGGGTAGGGAGGTCTGAAAGAGACATCTGCAGCCCACCGTCACCAATTACAGCGACGACCTGGCGTCCAGGAAAAACCATGCTCCCTGCCATGGAGGCCGGAATAGCAAAGCCCATGGCCGCGAGGCCGCTAGAAAGGAAGAAGGTGCGCTTGGCGTAGACGCGCCAGTAGCGAGTCATGAGATATTTCACAGCCCCTGTATCCACGCAGATAATTGCGTTTTTCTCTGTAGCTTCGCGCAGGTCCTTTATCAAGCGCTGGGGTTTCACCGGGAACTCTTCGGAATCGTTGCCGCTGGATAGCTCCTCCGTAATCCCCCGCTTGTAGTTCACCAAAGCATCGGTCTTTCTCCGCTTCCCCGCAAGCTTTGTGAGGGCATCTAAAACCGCGCCGATGTTGCCGAGAACCTCGGTGCTTGGGTTGTAGGCCTCGTCCACATCCGCAGGTAGATAGTCTATGTGGATTATCTCCGCGTTCCTCTTAATCCAGAGTTTCACGTCGACCTCCATGAAGTCATAGCCAACGGTTATGATTAAATCGCTCCGCTGGATGAGCTTTAGGGTAACCGTAGGGCAGAGGGGTGAGATAACCCCGAAGCTGAGCTCGTGTCCCGTGGGTAATACGCCCTTGCTCAGGGGTGTTGTTATCACAGGGATGCCGTAACTCTCGGCGAATCTTCGCAGGGATTCATGGTGTCCCCGACGGACGCAGCTTAAACCGGTGACCACCACTGGGAACTCCGCTTTGTTAATCTTTTCCGCTACTATGCGTAGTTTTTCGCCTACAATGGGCTCTTTAACAATCCATTTCTTTTCCTTTGGGAGTGGATTTTTCATGGTTTCATAGGCTTGGATATCAACGGGAAAGTCAAGGTGCACGGGGCCCATAGGGGTGCTCTTGGCTACTGTGTACGCCTTCCTGATCTTCTCAGGTATCACATCGCCGTTTCCAAGTAAAGCTGTCCACTTGGTTATGGGCCTGAAGAACTCCTGGAGGCCTATCAATTGATGCCTCTGCATTCCGAGTTTGTAGCTCTGGGTTTGACCCGTAATCGCCACCACGGGTGCGCGGTCTAGATAGGCATCCGCTACGCCGGTGGCGAGATTTGTCGCCCCTGGGCCAAGAGTCGATAGACAAACCCCTGGCCTGAGGGTCATCCTCCCATAGGCATCGGCTGCGAAGCTCGCTGTTGCTTCATGACGCGTCAGGAAAAACTTTATAGAAGAGCTTCGCAGGGCATCGAGAATTTCAATGGTCTCTTCCCCCGGAAGGCCGAAGACCACTTTGCAGCCCTCGTTTTCGAGGCATTTAACGAGGAGTTCCGCACTCTTCATCATCATAATATTAAAACAGTGCAGAATAAAAAGCTACCTAGTTGCCCGGGTTATCCGTAGGCCGTCCACAATCACCCAGGGAGAGGTAACGCTTCCTTCCACCTCCCAGCTTCTTATCTGCTTCCTTTCCTTCGATGCCCATTCAACGCTCTTGAAGATGCGCGACAGGTTATCGCTTATCCTGATGCCCTTCAAGCTC
>Ga0187833_10006471_pt1 | contig 10806 bp, 5 predicted proteins | sample ETNtaG_37_FD_167968 | JGI IMG/M metagenome (GOLD analysis project Ga0187833, IMG submission 167968) | Marine microbial and viral communities from oxygen minimum zone, Eastern Pacific Ocean - ETNP2014_SV_400_PacBio MetaG (Illumina Assembly) | ecosystem: Environmental > Aquatic > Marine > Hypoxic... | reverse complement strand
AATCTGAATTGAATAATCTCGCAAATATTAGCGTGGGTCAGACAATAACAATAATTGGCACCGGAAATGGGAAGGTAATGCGGATACTTTTAGAAGACTGCTACATCTCCCTGGGGGATATTGACGGCGACGGTGACCTCGATGCTTTCGTCACTAATTCTGGTGGTGCTGTTAAAGGTCTCAAAACAAACTGGAAGGAGGAGATGCTATACCAACATCCCCTTGTTTATCCTGCCTATTTAAGCTTGGATGACGAGGGTAATACCATTATCGTCTCAAGAGGAAATAATGAGATTGTCAAGCTTCTGCCCGGGGGTAGTTTTTTAACCTATGCCGATATAAGCTCTTTGTCGAATGTTAAGTCCATAGGATATCAATCTGGGCTTAAACGTTTATTAATTACTACTGGCCGTGACGAGTTATTTGCTTTCTCAAATGGGGAACTAACCATCTTAAAAAAGTCCGGGGTACCGGCCAGCTCAATCGCGGTTAACAGTGTAGACGATACCTTTTACACCTGTAGCCAAGCACGAAATAGCAAGATCTATCATTACGATGCCAATGGGAAACGCCTATCCACCATTGCCAGTGGTGTGGATGGAGGTTTTCAACTAGCCCTGGATGAGACCAATAACAAGCTTTATTACTCGGAAACTTATGCCGGACGGGTCACTGAACTTAATCTCTCAGATAAATCTAAGAAAATTATTGCCACAGGAGTCGGAATTCCCGGGACCTTTGAGCCTATTGCCGTTGCCCTTGACGGAGAAAACACTCTTTACTATTTCACAGCTAATCAGGGATTAATCAAATATGACGGAGGAACAACTACAAAAGTAATGGATTCCATTTCAGGGGTAGGACCGATGATCTATTCGCCGGTTCATTCTGCGTTTTTAGTGGGTAATGGAGTCGGAGCGAATATAATCAGTTATGACCCATACTCTGCTCTCGCAGAGCATCTCACCCCGTACACTAATGCCAAAGGCATTGTTGAAACAGACGATGGAACGGTATTGGTGTGCGACGAATCTTTTGGAGGGTATATACAGAGAGTCGATAGTGTAGGGTTTACTCCTTTTACAAAAGATCTAGTCGCGGGAGAATCCTGCTGGCACTTAGAACGCGACTCCAACGGAAACATATACGCTGGCATGACTGATGGCAGCATCTGGAAGATTGCTGCAGATGGTTCGGCAACATCCTGGGTATCCGGCTATTCAGATGACCCGGTAGTTAGTTTACATTACGATTCTAAAAACAACGCAATAGTTTCTTTTACAGGTAATCATTTCAAATCAACGGCCACAATATGGAGGATACCTTTTGACACCCCGGAGGAGGCGATAAGAGTAATGGAACTATCTGATGTCAGGATTACAGATGCCTTGCCGGCAGGAGCAGTGGATAATTTAGGTAATATATACGTGCTAGAACGCGCGGCAAATGTAATCTATAAAATCTCCGATGGAGCGAGCACAGCAACCACATTTGCATCTAATGTCCTAGATCACGATGCCATCACCGTTCCCAGGATGGAGTATCTTTCCAGGGAGGACGCTTTACTCGTTTCTACTATCGGAAATTACGAACTGTGGCCTCTCGGTAGCCGTAAAAAATCAACCTTCGCAACGAACAATGGTGGTGTGGATAATTTTGGAATAAATGAAACTAAAAACGGTGATTTGATAGCTATCCATTCCGGGCGTGTTTTCAGATTTATCTATTCTCCCGACTCTTAGAGTTTCCCTAATTAATTTCTTTATCTCTTTTCGGTAGTATTAACTAAAATATGTATTATGTCCAGTTCCTTGCCTATTAAGAGCCAGCAGACGAGTCGTTTTTGGCCAATCCTAAATTATACTACCGATGATAAATGAGAGAGGCATCAGAGAAGCCGGAAACTTCGTGCGGGGCTTTTTCGGGAATCACCTCGACACGAATGGTGCGATCGCCGAGATGTTGCACGAGAAATGTACCTAGAGAAGTATCCCCCACCTGCTCCTTCACTAGCAAGCTACTTCTCGATAGAAAACATTTTTTTGGCATTGTCATAAGCTATCTTCTGGGCTGTTTCTGCTGAGAGATTTCCAAGCATGAGCCTTAACATTTCTATTATCCATTCATATTTATCTGAGGTGAAGCCTCTTCGCATAAATTTAGCATCGGAACCAATCATAAAACGATCTGGCATTTCTTCGAACAGTAATGCCCAATCCTCGTACAATTCACCCTTGTTGTTCAATACCGGCTCGAGAACTCTCCAACTTTCGGTCGGCATCGTAGGTTTGATGTTCATCATCACATTAGGATAGGTCTCTAATATACGTCGGGCGTTATCTGGATTGGTCATTGCCGTATGGGATAATATGACCTTTAGTGTCGGATTTCGATCCAAAAGCAATTGTAGCCCACCGAATGCCCAGTCTTCATATGACACGCCGTCAGGATCGACCGGTTCTATATGAAGATCCAACCATAGATCATGCTTGGCTACTTCTTCAACGATATCCAGAAAAGGTGCGAAGTTAGGTTGAAAAGCGATCAGAGATTGGTCAGGCTTTTTGATGAAATGTAACACGCCAATTTCTCCTACTCCGATATAATCACCGGACGATACGTCTTCGGATAACTGTGCCAACACATCGTCTAAGTCATCCGACACTTCCTCGCCATGGCAGCACTGATGTAACCAATATGTCATATAGTTGCTTCCGGCAAATAGCCTAATGTTATCAGGAGCCATATCTTTAAGAGCAACGCGCTGTGTTACACCAAGAAATGTATCTAAAGGTGTGATATTACTCGTTGTAGCCCTTGGATTAGGCATCCTGATATCGGCAGGTGTCTTATTGAGATGGACCGGGTTTGTCACCACCTCCATGGAGCCATAGGTAGGATGATCGTAAGCCTCAAAGACTCCGTTGATTCTGGCCTGGGGGTCATTACAGACCTCGGGGATAGTCTGGCAAGGTGCCCAGGGTAAATCAGTGCCTAATCGACCCTTCCACTCATCTAACATCTTGGTCGCGAAGACCTCATCCAAAACGCTTACAACGCCGTTACCCTGTGTATCTGTAGTATTAATTCAAAGTGCACATTATGTCAACCATCCACCTGCTCGGAACCAGAAGGTGAATTGTCCTGGGCCAATCATAATTTACACTACCGCCGATAAACGAGGGAGGCATCAGAGAAGCCGGACACTTCGTTGGGGGCTTTTCCGAGAATTACCTCGATACGAATGGTGCGATCGCCCATATGTTGCACGAGAAATGTACCTAGAGAAGTATCCCCAACCTGCTCCTTCACCAGCCAGCCGCCCGGACCCTCATTTTTTCTGGACATGAGTTCATACTTAACTATCCCTGAATCTGGACCCACCGTCGCTGGATCTGGCTGATTCCCCCGGACTCCATACAACCCACCACATACAGGACAGAGATCGCTGTTAATACCAATATCAAAACCAATTGATATATGTATTTGGGTTGGGTCGATAAAACCATATACAATACTTAAATGTCCTTGCCAGTATTCTGAACTCGGCGGTACGTTCCCAGAGTAATCAACTGTACCATCCATAAACCAGTTACCAACAATAGTACCCTCAATATCGTAGTCAATTTTTCCTGCTCTCGGCTCTACTGTCCGAGGTATTTTCGATAGCAGATCTGACTTAATGGGTTCCGAATAGAATTGGAAAGGATCAACGGTATGGATTTTCCATGGCTCTGTCTCATAGTGTTCTGGAACCACGAAACCTGCGAGAGTCGTATCAACGTCGTGTACACTCCAGTCAAGGTTTGTGGCGCCATACTTCGCAATGGGTTCACCCGCCTTAACCTCAATAGGTTCGCTCGACATTGCTGCCCATCTACCGTTTAAAGGAATCTGCCCTACCTTCTCTGCAACAGCGGGAGCAAGTTCCCCTAAGTGGATGAAGATAGTGAATAACTTACAGGAATGCATAAATATCAGTCGATAGTCGGGAACCATAGGTGACAACGGGTTATCCCAATCTAAAGGACGATCTTGGCTGAATCTTGCGATGTCAACGATATACCCGTCTGCAGGCGCCACGACGTAATTAACATCTTCCCCCAGTGGCGCGTCACGATGTATATACAAATGGTCGGTGGGTGTTACGTGCCCACTCTGCTGAGCCATCTTCCCCATAGGTAATATCTCTGTGATGAGATCAGGCGGAAATATCGCTGATGTGAATATTAGAGTTCCATGTTCTGCAGAGCAGGAGTACAGTCCGAATAGCTGGTCTTTGTGCTGGGGTTCCATTATCGGTGTGGTAGCTTCTTCTTCCACCTCTCTTGGCGTTGCGTCCTGTACAACGTCAACTACTGCTGCAATCTTGGGCAACTCGGCTGGTTGTGCCGGCACTAGGGCTGGAACGGGTGTCGGATCCGAAGCCGGAGTGGGTGTATGGGCGGCACAGGTCAGCAGGTTCGCTGCCAATATCAATATCAGGGGAATTAGCATTAGGGGTCCTATGACTTTCAGATTCATCTCAATATCTCTTTTCATGTTTAACCTCCCATAGGACCCCTAACAACTAGGTTCCCTCTGTCATCCGTCAGAATATTTTCCGTAATTTTTGTAAATGTTGTTCAACGATGTCTTTCTATCTATAGGTTATTGTAACATTCATTATTGATTACTCATCACCCATGCTCGTCATAACAAAACCGTAACATAAAATTAATCTGATTGAAATAAATAGGTGTTATACTGGGCAAATAAATAAAAGCAGGAGGTGCTTCAAATCTTGACAATTTGAACTTAAGTTGGTATGATTCTGCGTTGTATGTAGGCTTCTTAATTTATCAAAGAAGCTAAGATGGCACAAAAATTTAGGAGGAATATATGAAATCAAAGTTATCGTTATTAGTCAGCTCTCTCGTCGTTGTTATTCTATTAACCATGAGCTGCTCCTCAGGAGCCGAGGAGGAAGTCAAGAAACAGGTCGAAAGTGTTGAATTGAAGGTGCCTGTAGCCTTCGGCACGCACTTACCTAGCTTAGGTGACGGCATTCTTTATATCTCGGAAAGGCTTGAAGCTATTAGTGATGGCAGCCTCACAATGACGGTCTACGAACCGAATACGCTTATCGCACCAAACGAAATCCTCGACGCCGTATCCTCGGGGAAGATCAATGCGGGTTATGCTACGGCCGGCTACTGGGTGGGGAAAATGCCTGCCGCACCATTGTTTTCTGCCGTTCCTTTTGGGCCTGATGCGGCTGAATACTTAGCATGGCTCTATTATGACGATGGCATGGATTTGTACCAGCAGATGTATGACGATGCTGGCTTCAATGTGCATGTGTTACTTGCTGCCATTATCCCTCCCGAGACCTCGGGTTGGTTTGCAAATCCTATCGAATCAACCAGCGATTTAGATGGTTTGAGAATGCGCTTCTTTGGTTTGGGCGCTGTGGTTATGCAGAAATTTGGAGTGCAAACCAGCCTGCTACCAGGTGGTGAAATTTTCGCCGCCCTAGAGAAGGGAGCAATTGACGCAACTGAGTTTTCACTTCCTGTCGTTGACCAAAGGTTGGGCTTTCACAAGCTCGTGAAACATAATTACTATCCAGGTTGGCATCAGCAGGCCACCACTTTCGAGTTGCTCATCAATAAGGATGTTTGGAATGGGCTCTCGGACCAGCAGAGGATGATTCTCGAGGTAATTGCCAAGGCATCCGTTGCTGACTCATTCGCTCACGGCGAGGCCATCGAAGGTGCGGAAATCAGGAAGAATGTCACCGAGTTCGGTGTCACAAACCACGTCTGGTCCGATGAAATGTTAGCGGCCTACAAAAGCGCGTGGCTTGAAGTGGTAGAGGAACAGAAGGCGGCGGACCCATTCTTCGCGAAGGTCTGGGCTGATTTCTCGGCATTTGACGAAGAGTACAAGTACTGGTCATCCATAGGCTACTTGCCTCGGCCCTCAGCTCCCAAATAATCGGTCTAATTGACCGGATCGCAATAAACCTTTTCTCGACCTTCCCATTACAAAACTAGTAACGGGAAGGTCGGGGGGTGATTTGGTTTCTGTGGATTCGTGCTAAATAGTAAGGAGGCCTTAATTTGTTCCAAGGGCACTCGATATGAGCACGGGAAACAACCATATACCAAGACTCTCCAAGGTACTGGATAGATTTATTACAGGTATCGGAGAGATTGCTGCTTGGCTGAACGTTGCCGTGATTTTAGCGATCATTACGCAGGTCATTCTCCGCTACGTATTTTCAAAGGGTCTAGTAATACTTGAAGAATTGCAATGGCATCTTTATGCCGGAGGCATCATGATCGGGCTCTCCTATTGCCTCACCCATGATACTCACATTCGCTTGGACCTATTGCATCATCGTTTTTCCCAGCGTAGGAAGGAAGTCGTAGATCTCCTCGGCACCGCATTCCTCCTGATGCCCATGATCATTATCATGCTCATGCACAGTTGGCCTTTTGTGACAGAATCATTCAGGCTCAACGAAGCCTCTGACTCCGTAGTGGGCCTTCCATACCGATGGGTTGTCAAGTCGTTTCTTATCATTGGTTTCGGGTTGCTGGGTTTAGCCGGTGTGTCTCGTCTAATCCGCGCCGCAACATTTCTAATAAAAAGCTCAAGGTAGCATGGTGATGATTTGGACATAAGTTACATCCTCGTCATAGCGATGTTCGTGACGTTCATCGCTCTCCTATTCTCGGGATATCCCATTGTATTTGTCCTCATGGGCGTAGCTGCTCTTTTTACTCTGGTGGGCTTCCTGTCTGACCTCTACCTGGGTACGACGACTGGCGTTAGTTTTGCGTATGTGGGAATGGTGGTCAATCGGATATACAAATTGATGGATAACTGGGTCCTGGTAGCGATTCCCATGTTCATCTTCATGGGTCTGATGCTGGACCGCTCAGGCATTGCAGAGAAGATGATGAGTTCCATGCAAGACCTGTTCGGCAAGGTACACGGAGGACTTGCCGTTACGGTTGCCTTAATTGGCATCATTCTTGCTGCCTCTACCGGCATCATCGGTGCGTCAGTAGTTCTTTTGGGTCTGTTAGCAATCCCTACGATGTTAAAGCAGGGATATGACAAATCCTTTGCCGTCGGCACTGTAGCCGCTTCAGGTACTCTCGGCATCCTTATACCGCCCAGCATCATGCTGGTAATTATGGCTGATCAATTGGGGCTATCCGTGGGCGATCTGTTCATGGGCGCCGTTTTCCCTGGTTTGATCCTTGGAATCATGTATGTTACCTATGTACTCGGCTTTTCCTTCTTAAAGCCTGACAAGGCCCCTCTTTCTGAGACCCGCCCCCCACTTTCGGTTGGGGTTGTGTTGAATGTCTTTAAATCGGCTCTCCCAGCAATACTACTTATCTTAGCAGTTCTCGGCACTATTTTCGCGGGGATCGCAACAGTTACGGAGGCCAGTGGAGTGGGCGCCTTGGGCGCAGTGATTCTTGCAGCCACCAACAGAAAACTAAATTTCACAGTGCTGAAGGAAGTTGTGAAGGGTACGTTCAATGTCACCGGCTATATATTTGGTATCTTCATCGGGGCCACCTGTTTTGCCCTTGTATTGAGAGGCCTTGGAGGAGATCAACTCATAGAAACAGCACTTTCTGGGCTTCCATTAGGCTCGTATGGCGTCATTTTCATCATCCTTGGTGCTGTCTTCCTGTTAGGCTTTTTCCTCGACTGGATCGAAATAACCTTGATTATTCTGCCCCTCCTATCTCCTGTTGTAAGCGGTCTTAATATCCCAGTTCCCAACTACGGAGTAATAGACCAACCTATGTTGATCTGGTTCCTTGTGCTTGTCGCTGTGGCCTTGCAGACATCTTTCCTCACACCTCCTGTAGGGTTCGCCATCTTCTACCTCAGGGGAGTGGCACCGAAGGAAGTACAACTTGTCCATATCTATAAGGGCGTAATTCCGTTTATCATTCTGCAACTCATTGGATTAGGCATCGTTATGAAATGGCCTCAATTGGTACTGTGGCTGCCCTCAATAGCCTATGGGAACTGACCTGAACTGCCCCCCAGAAAACCTACACAGATATATTACCGTAAAGGAAATGATAGGAATCTAACCGGAATGACTGTGATATTACCAGGGGACGAAAAAGGGTGAAGGCCATCTCAGAAGATGCTGCTAGTATCTTTGAAAGCGATGGCTTTGACTTGCCTGGAAACTATGAAATCTTCTATCGCGAAGTGTCCCGGTTTATCCCTGCAACAAGGCTCTTCCGGGATCTTTTTTGGCTGCTCGCTTACTGCAGAGACGCAAGTGTTTATAGGCTAATCCCCAAGATAGTTGTAAGGGTTAGTACTATTGAAGAAGTGTCTAACTTATTAACAAGTGCAAACCGACACATGACCCCAGTGACGTTTCGGGCCGCAGGTACAAGTCTTTCGGGACAATCCGTAACCGACTCTGTACTTGTTGTCCTCGCGGGCGCATGGGAAAATTATACTATTCACGAAGATGGTAATAAGATAACCCTGGGGCCGGGTGTGATAGGATCCTATGCAAATGATTATCTCAAGCCATTTTTTAGAAAAATCGGCCCCGATCCAGCCTCTATCGACAGCTGCATGATAGGCGGCATTGCAGCAAATAATGCCAGCGGAATGTGCTGTGGGACTGCACAGAACAGTTATAAAACTGTAGAGAATATGAAAGTTGTTTTCGCTGACGGGACCATCCTCGATACTGGAAATCCTAACTCTAAGATTCTCTTCAGTGAGCGACATGTGGAACTTATCAGTGAAATCGAGGCCATTCGGCGTGAGATAAATGGCGACGTTTTGTTGAACCAGCGAATACAGGAAAAATATAGAATTAAGAATACTATGGGATACAGTCTTAATGCCTTTGTAGATTACAGTGATCCCATCGACATCATATGCCACTTAATGATTGGCTCGGAAGGCACGTTAGGATTTATTTCTGAAATCACTTACAGGACAGTTGTTGATCACGCTCATAAAGCGAGTGCATTAATTATTTTCCCTGATATCGGTAAAGCATGTACGGCGGTTGGCATGCTAAAGAAAGAACCTGTATCAGCAGTGGAATTAATGGACAGGGCATCTCTTCGTTCAGTTGAGAATAAAGATGGTATGCCCGATTACCTGAAATCAATTGGGGATAATGCTACAGGGCTCTTGGTCGAGACAAGGGCAGAGGATTCCGTTTCTCTTGCTAATCAAATAAAACGAATTAGCGGAACATTAGAATCGGTTATAACAGAGCGTCTCGGCGCGTTTACCGATGATATACAGGAGAATAATGCTCTTTGGAACGTAAGAAAGGGTTTGTTCCCTGCGGTCGGGGGCGCGAGAAAGATTGGTACTGCGGTAATAATAGAAGATGTAGTTTTTCCGATCGAAAAACTCGCTGAGGCCACTGTTGAGCTGCGAAGTCTCATGTCCAAGTACGAGTACCCGGAAGGGATTATCTTCGGCCATGCCCTTGAGGGGAACTTACACTTTGTCTTCACGCAAGATTTCAATTCTTCGGAAGAAGTTGCGCGATATGGAGAGTTTATGGAAAAGGTTAGCGATATGGTGGTGAAGAAATATGATGGCTCATTAAAAGGTGAGCACGGAACGGGGAGGAATATGGCTCCTTTTGTGGAATTAGAGTGGGGCAAAGAAGCATACAAACTAATGAAAAGAATAAAAAGGGCATTTGACCCTAAGAACATTCTTAGCCCTGGAATTATCCTGAATGATAATCCGGTCGTTCATTTAGAGGACTTGAAGCCAATACCACAGGTGAATGATATCGTTGACAAATGCATGGAGTGTGGTTATTGCGAGGTTCGGTGCCCATCAAGAAACCTGACCATGACACCAAGGCAGCGCATTGCTATCCAAAGAGAAATTATATTTCTTAAGGCACTTCCCGCGGATACGAAAAGGACTCAGAGGCTCGAACTTCTAAACGGAGATTATCGCTATCTTGGCGAACAAACATGTGCTACGGATAGTCTCTGCTCCATCAGCTGCCCTCTTTTAATTAATGTAGGGGACCTAACGAAACACCTTCGTTCTTTGAATAAGGGGAAAGTAAATTCCATTATTGCTCAGTGGGCAGCAGACTATTTTCCCCCTGTGATCCAAGCTTTCAGGATTGGGCTTAAGGCGATTGATCTGGCACACTCACTTCTTGGAACCCTGCTAATGAACGTAATCACGAGTGGGCTACGGGTCTTAGCACTAAACAAATTACCAAAGTGGAATCCTTCTATGCCAAAAGGTGTTTCGGCTAATGCCTTCAGTGATATAGTGAGCGGCAAAGACCTAAAGGTGGTTTATTTCCCTAGTTGTGTGGGCAGGACTATGGGCCCGGCAAGGAGCGAAGGGGACCAAAGACAGGTTTTCGAGGCCATGCTATCAATCCTCGATAAGTCAGGATACGATGTACTCTTCCCCAAAGAGATGGAGAAGCTTTGCTGTGGGATGCCCTTTGAAAGTAAAGGCTTCTTCGAGCAAGCGGACCAGAAGTCCAGTGAGCTTGAAAAAGAGATTATTAAAAGAAGTGAGGGTGGGAAATATCCAGTGCTTTGTGATACCGGTACTTGTCTTTACCGGATGAAAAGATCTTTTGAATCCGACCTTAGGCTGTACGACTCGGTGGATTTTATTCATACGTTTCTTCTTAACCGGATGAAATTTAATAAAATTGACGAAACCGTGGCAGTACACGTCCCGTGTAGCGCCAGACTAATGAAGCTAGATGACAAGTTTAGAGCTCTTGCAGGTGCCTGTGTGAAA
>Ga0187833_10006470_pt1 | contig 10807 bp, 10 predicted proteins | sample ETNtaG_37_FD_167968 | JGI IMG/M metagenome (GOLD analysis project Ga0187833, IMG submission 167968) | Marine microbial and viral communities from oxygen minimum zone, Eastern Pacific Ocean - ETNP2014_SV_400_PacBio MetaG (Illumina Assembly) | ecosystem: Environmental > Aquatic > Marine > Hypoxic... | reverse complement strand
GTTCACATGCTATAGTAAGGATTAATCAAGATAATAGCTTCCAATACCCCCAACTAGTATCATTGACGTGATGTTCCAATAACTTTATATATAGGATATTTTGCTAGTATTTAAATCTTTCGGTCATTTTTGGGTAATTTTTGTCTATATGGACAATAAATGTTATCCTGAAATGTCAAAATATTTATAAATCAATGAAAGAATCTAGTATTTATATGCCGCGGTGGCACAATCTGGTACTGCGCGGGCCTTGAGAATTAGTTTCAAGTTAGCCCGTTTCCTCACGGATATCCCAGTTCAAAACTACGGTTTCGTGCGTAGCCTATGATGGGCGAAGATGGAAACCGAAGGTGAAAGTCTGGGCCGCGGCGTATTTTTCTTATTCTTAGTCGAAAAGTTTAAATAGTTATTAATCTAGAGAATAATAATTGGGGGAATAGATGGTAATGTATCCTGAAGAGATTCTAAATGAATCTCCGATAGAGAAAAAAGAGAAAAAATTAAAGGAATTTTCTGGCATAAAGGAAAGGCTAGCTTTTTTGAATAGAAGGGATGAGAAAAGCCAGGATGAATTCAACAAGTACATACATCTTCTTTTAGAGAATGAAAATTGCAAGTATATGGCGAACCATAGGGAAGTTTTGAGCTTATGTAATCACAACTTGTTTGACTGTAAATTTCGAAGTAGGGATAATTTTAATCATAATGGAAAATTGAAGTTTGAATGTACAAGAGAAAAGACGTTAAAACTTAAGAGCTTACTTTAGAACAAATACTTTAGCTTGTTTTAGGATATATTTTGCATAATTTAGTCTTTCTTTGCTTTCTGCATATATTGTAAAAAGTTTACTTCCTTTTGTGATTTTGTTCCCTACATGTTTATGTAAGAAGATACCTGCGCCTTTTGCTGAAGGTGCTCCTGCTACTCTTGCTATTTTTGAAACTAGATTGTTGTTGATTGCCTTTACTATTGATGATTTTTTTGATTCTATTGTGTAATTGAACTTTCCAATCTTAATTTTGTTTGGGTCGATGTTTGGGTTGCCGTTTTGAGCTTTGATGATTTCTTTCATCTTTTTGTATGCTCTTCCGGAGTCTAGAATATCTTTTGCTTTGTTTTTGTAATTTTTCATGCCTGCCAATTTAAATATTTCTGAAGCCAATTGGATACACTTTTTTTCTAAGTTATTAGGTGCATTGGAATCTCTTTTGAGAAGCCATAGAACATCCCTTGCTTCTAATGCAGGGCCTATTCCGTTGCCAATTGGCTCTTCGCCTTTAGTTATTACGACTTTGATATGTTTGTTTAGTTTTTTTCCAATATCCTCAAAGTCTTTTTTTAGTCTTAGTGCTTCTTTTTTTGTCTGTACTTTAGCACCTTTACCAACTGGTATATCGATTATTATATGGGTTGAGGAGACTGAATGTTTTTTTGCCATGATTGATGCTAAAAGTTGAGATTCTGCATCAATGCCTAATGGTTTTTCAACTCTGATGATTTTATCATCTGCTGGCGCTAGGTTTAATGCTCCACCCCAAACAATTGATGCGTTTGTTTTGTTAACAATGGATTTCATCTTCTTTAGTGGGAATGATACATCTGCTAGGACTTCCATCGAATCAGCTGTTCCTGCTGGAGAAGTTATTGATCTTGAACTTGTTTTAGGTATCGTTAATCCGGCTGCTGCTATTATTGGAACTACCACCATTGTTGTTCTATTGCCTGGAACTCCACCAATACAATGTTTGTCGATAATAGGATATCTTTTTAGCTTTAGGGTATCTCCATGTTTTGCCATGGCTTTTGTTAATAGAATAGTTTCTTTTGAGCTTAGTCTATGGGTGTAGCAGGCGGCAACAAAATAAGTTATTTCAGTTTCGCTAAGTTTATTGTTTACTATATCCCATACAATTTGGTCAATCTCTTTTTTTGTTAGTTTTTCTCCGTCAAGTTTTTTTTTTATGTGGATTAAGGATAATGGTTTTCTTGCGAGTTTAATTGAGACTTTGTCGTTATGTTTTAGGTTTAGAGAATGGACTGTTTCTTCAAAGACTCCAATTTTTCCTCTTGGCACTGCTCTTTGGCTTTCTGCAATGTCAACTACTGCTGTTTCTGTCTTTTTTCCTTTGGTTATTTTTATTCTGTCTGAAACGTGGATGTCGAATTTCTTTGCGTCATATTCATTTAGAATTACAATTAATGATCCTCCTGTAGCTATATCCATGTCTTTTACTTTTAGTTCCATAATTAGTTTTTTTGATTATGATGTTTAAATAGTTTTCTAAGTCAAGAGTTATAAGTTAAACAATAAATTATTTAAATGGTTATTTGCACCTAATCATTAATGGAATTTAAGAATATTTTTTCATTTGATATTAAATGGAACTTTAAGACGATTAGTGCTTTCTTGTTTTTGTTGATATTGCCAAATTTGTTAGGTGTAGTTAATTTTTCTACTCCTTTTGGGTTTCAGATTCATTCTTTTCAAGTAGCTGTCTTTTTGGCTGCTTTGATTTATGGGCCTTCTGGTGGGTTCTTATCTGGGTTTGTTGGTTCTTTTTATTCGGCTTTGTTGACCGGGAATCCTTACATTATTGTTGGTAATGCAATCTTAGGGTTTTTTGTTGGGCTTTTTGCAAGGTACGGATTTAATGTTGCACTGAGTGTGTTGTTGGCTTACATGATTCAGTTGCCTTGGTTACTTATTACTGACTTTTATTTAGTTCATTTACCTGTTCCTTTTTTACAGGGGTTGATTATAGCTCTTCTTGTATCTAATATGGTTTGGGCAATTGTTGCGTCTGTTGCCATTAAACCGGTAAAGAAGTTACTAGAATGATAAATCCTGATTTTTCTAAATATTCTCTTGTGCTTGTTAGTGATGGGAATGTAGTTTTTTCATCACAAAAGTCAGGGTTACGACCTTTGATGGAATGTGTAGATGAGTTTAGGGGGAAGTTGAATAAGTGTGAAGTGCATGATAAAGTTATTGGGCTGGCTGCTGCACGGTTGATTGTTTATTCTGGGATGATTGATTGTGTTCGTACTTTGACTTGTAGTAAGTTGGGTGAGGAATTGTTGAGGAAGCATGATGTAGATGTTAAGGCTGAAAGTATGGTTGATAATATACTTACTATTGATAAGATGAGCATATGTCCTATGGAGTTAAAGGCTATTGGGATAAATAATGAAAACTTTTATTTGGCTATGAAGAAGCGATTTGAGGACGGTTTAGTAAAACCGTAATCTTTATATATTGATGAACACATACCTTTTTAATGCGATTAGCAAAAGATTTATTAACAATTAGTTCTAGGAAATTATTAGGTGGTGTTATCGATGGTTAAATACATAGTTGTAGCTGGGGGAGTGATGTCTGGTGTTGGAAAGGGTGTTACGACTGCTTCTGTTGGGAAGATTTTACAGGAATATGGTTATAAAGTAACTGCTATTAAGATTGACCCTTACATTAATTATGATGCTGGTACTCTTCGTCCTACTGAACATGGGGAAGTGTGGGTTACTGATGATGGTGGGGAGATAGACCAGGACTTGGGGAACTATGAGAGGTTCTTTGGGATAGACATTCCTAAGAAAAACAATCTTACTACCGGTCAAATTTATAAGACAGTTATTGATAAGGAAAGGAAGGGGGAGTTTTTAGGAGAGACAGTTCAGTTTATACCGCATATTCCTAATGAGATAAAGAGAAGGATAAGGGATGCTGCAAAGGATTATGATATTGCACTTATTGAGATAGGGGGGACTATTGGAGATTTTGAGAATGTACCTTTCTTATTTGCAATGAAGAGTATTGAGAGGGAGTTAGGTGAAGATCAAGTTGTTTACATGTTGATAACTTATTTGCCAACTCCAGGTCATATTGAGGAGATGAAGACGAAGCCTACTCAACAAGCAGTTAGGATGTTATCTGAGAACGGTATATTTCCAGATTTTATTATTTGTCGTGCGAGAATAGCATTAGATGCAGTTCGTAAGAAGAAGATAGAGACTTATGCTAACATTCGTTCAGAGCATGTTATTTCTGAGCCAGATATTGATACTATTTATAGAATTCCTCTTGATTTAGAGAAAGAAGAGTTAGGGATTAAGATATTGAAAGAGTTTGGATTAAAGCCAAAGAAGAAAATAGACTTAGGTAATTGGGAGAGTTTGGTCAATAGGATAACTGAGCCTAAAAAGAGGGTGAAGATAGCAATAATTGGAAAGTATGTTGATATTGGAGATTATTCTTTGGCTGACTCTTATACTTCAATAAATCATGCGCTTATTCATGCAGGTGCTGAGCTTAATGTTGGTATTGATATTGATTGGGTTGATGCTAAGGAGCTTGAGCGTGGTGGTGAAGGAAAGAGATTAAGTAAGTATGATGGGATATTGATTCCAGGCGGGTTTGGTTCGAGCGGTGTTGAAGGCAAGATTAATGCTATTAAATATGCAAGGGAGAATGATGTTCCATTTTTGGGATTATGTTTAGGGATGCAGCTTGCGATTGTTGAGTTTGCAAGGAATGTTTGTGGAATGGAAGATGCGAACAGTACAGAGGTTAAGAAAACGTCGCATAATGTTATTGATATGCTGCCTTCTCAAAAGGACGTTATTGAGCAGAGTAGATATGGTGGAACTATGAGGTTAGGTGCATATGCTGCTAGTTTGAAAGATGGTTCAGTGGTTAAGAAATTATATGCTAGGACGTCTAGGATAAAAGAGGATAATGAACGGATTGAGTCTATTAAATTGAAACAAAAGGAATTGTTTAGATTAGGAAATTTGGAGAGGGATAAGGATGCGGTACTAGAGAGGCACAGACACAGATATGAGGTTAATCCTAAGTTTATTTCGCAGATTGAGGAGAAGGGATTAGTATTTTCAGGATATCATGTTAGGAAGGATGATGAGAAGTTGATGGAGTTTATTGAGCTACCTAAGTTGAAGTATTTTGTTGGAACACAAGCACATCCTGAGTTTAAATCGGGATTAGGGAGACCATCTCCTTTGTTTTATGGTTTTATTGAAGGGATTTTGAGGAAATAGAAACAAAACCTTTTTATACATCTTTTTAGAAACTCAATCTGAGATGAAAATACTTACTATACATTCAGACTTTATCAAGTTTCACGCTAAAAAGAAGGCTATAAAAGATGCTGAGGAAGCTGATAAGGCTGAGAAAGAAGTAAATGAATGTTTAGTAGTTTTGAGTTCTGTTGAGAAGAGGGATGAGGCTAATCCTAGTAGTGTTGCAAAGAAACTTGTTTCTGAGATTGAGGATATTGCTGAGAAGGTTAAGGCAGACAAGATAGTGCTGTATCCTTATGTTCACTTAACTAATGAGCCTAGCAATGCTAAGACTGCTTTAATGGTGTTGGATGATGCAGAGAAGGAATTGAAGAAGAACTTTGAAGTTATTAGGTCACCATTCGGATGGTATAAGTCTTTTACTGTTAACTGTAAGGGACATCCTTTGTCTGAGTTAAGCAGGGAGTTTAGTGCTGAGGGTGATGAGAAGGATGAAGGGAAATCTGAAGAGAATGACTCAATAAAGAAAGAAAGAAAGTTAACTTCATATTGGCATATTTTAGATGTTGATGGTGAATTGCACAGTGTTGATAAGTTTAATTATGATGGATATGAGAATCTTAAGAAGTTTGCTTTTTATGAGAAAGAGAAATCAAGAGCGGTTAATCAAGAGCCTGCACATATTGCTATAATGAAGAAGCTGGAGTTGGTTGACTACGAGCCAGCGTCTGATGGTGGAAATTTAAGATACTATCCTAAGGGAAGGCTCATGAAGGGTTTGATTGAGGAGTATGTTTCTAGAAGGGTTATTGATTATGGCGGAGTTGAGGTTGAAACTCCTATAATGTATGATATGAACCATCCTACTTTGTTTAAGTATCTGCAAAGGTTTCCTGCAAGGCAGTATCAGATTGATTCTGACAAAAGGAGTTTCTTTTTACGGTTTGCAGCTTGCTTTGGACAGTTCTTGATGGCTCATGATGCTACAATTAGTTATAGGAATTTGCCTTTGAAACTTTATGAGTTGACAAGGTACTCTTTTAGGCGTGAACAAAGTGGAGAGTTGACTGGGTTAAGGCGGCTTCGTGCTTTTACGATGCCTGATGTTCATTCACTTGTTGCTGATATGGACATGGCGATGGATGAGTTTAAGGTCCGATTTAATCTGAGTCTAAGTGTACTTAGTAAGATGGGTGTTGTTAATAGTGATCTAGAGATGGCTCTTCGTACTACAAAGGAGTTTTACAGTAAGAATAAGGAGTTTATTCAAGGTTTAGTTAAGAAGATAGGTAAACCTATCTTACTTGAGATGTGGGATGAGCGGATATTCTACTTTGTGTTGAAGTATGAGTTTAATTTTGTTGATACTTTAGATAAGGCCTCTGCTTTGAGTACAGACCAGATCGATATTGAGAATGGTGAAAGGTATGGTATTAAGTTTACTGATAAAGATGGGAAACAGAAGACTCCTTTGATATTGCACTGCAGTCCTTCAGGTGCTATTGAGAGGGTGATGTATGCACTTTTAGAGAAGGCTGCTTTTGCGCAGAAAGAAGGTAAGGTTGCTCAATTGCCATTATGGTTAAATCCTACTCAAGTTAGAGTTATTCCAGTTTCTGAGGATTTTATGAAGGATACTATTGCGCTTACTGATGAGCTTCGTGCTAATGATGTTAGGGCTGATATTGATGATAGGGGATTACATGTTGGTAAGAAGATAAGGGGAGCTGGAACTGATTGGAGTGGGCTTGTTGTTGTTTATGGTGAGAATGAGAAGAAGTCTGATAAGTTGCCTGTTAGGATTAGGGGCAAGAAGGAGCTTGAGAGTATGAGTTTGGGTGAACTGATTGAATACGTTAAGAAGAAGACTGAGGGGATGCCATTTAAGCCGTTGGCATTGCCTAAGGAGTTGTCAAAACGTCCGATATTTGTAGGGTAACGTTTTTTCCAGATTATTTTTCTTCGAAAAACTAATCTTTCTAAAAGGCCTATATTTGTTGGTTAGATTTTTAAATGATTCTCTATTTCTAAGTTGAAAATGGCATATAGAAGAGAACGATTTAGACTAGAACCTGATCATTTACTGTATGATGTCAGGGAAGATAATATGCGGCCGGACATTGTAGCTTTGCAAGGAAAGTTACTAGCTCCAAACGCAACGATAGATAATATTGAGGCTACTGCTAATGGGATGGATTATGAAGCGTTTGGTGATGAACCAATTGTTGATTCTGATGTTTTAACATATAGGGAGGTGGATGTACTACAGGAAGCACGAAGTAGATTACTTGAAGCCGGTAGAATTGAAACTGTTGTTCGGCTTGATACAGTCCTTACTACTTATCATCCAGATAACAACGGCGGACCTAGACAAGAAGGTGTTTATGCTGCTACAAATTTAAAAGAGTTTGAAGATAATAGTCCTGTAGAGGTAAGTTATTCAGTAGAAAATCATGGGGACGTTATAGTGGATTTCTTAGTGCGCTTGAAGGAGAGATAGTCGATCCAATTACTATAGTTTTATTGGGAGGTATTGGTTGTGGTAAATCTACTTTTTTATATACTGCACATAGAGCATTGAGACAAGCTAATGCTGGGATTAGTATTAAGAAAGGTACATTTAGGGAGGAGATATCTGAGAGGGAGCATACTGCTGTTGTGGATATGAGATCAAAATCAGATGTTCAGAGAGCTAATGCAACATCAATTCCTGATGAAATGGTTTATTTTGGTTATGCGAATGGAAAAGTTGTTCCATTTAATCTAGTTGCACCGGGAGCTCATATGTCTACATTAGATTATGAACAAAAATCAGATGGAGTAGTTTATCTTGTTGATACAAGTTTTATAGAGTTTATGAGGGAAAAATATTATGATGATGGTTTTTCGATGGAATTTATTGATGCTGCTAGGTATGCATCTTTTAAACAAGACACCTTTGGTCAAAATGCTGATAGCATACAAGCGACAGAGAATGAAAGGGCCCAAAGATGTATAGATGGAACTCCTCATATAGGCACACTAACTCATAGACTTCAAAATGGTGATCTTTCTGGTGAAGAACTTGCTGGGATAAGTGATGATATAAATGGAATATTGGGGATGTTTGAAGGAAGAAGTATAAGTCTTCGTCATTCTGGTTATTTTGGAATTAATAGAAGAGTAAGATTAGATTTACCTTCAATTCCAGAATGGTTTAGTGTTGACCTATTGCAACCTAGGAGGTATGAAGATGTTTTACTGCCTTTGCAAAGAATTTCTCAGTTAGCTTTAGAGCATAGGTTAGGGGAAGATGCTTCAGGTTTGCAATTAGTTAACTTCTCAACTCAGTGGGAAGGACCCCAATTGGATAGAAGTGTTACTTTAAGGGTTGATGAGATAAGTTAGAGCTTAAAACTCTCACCATGTTTTAGAATTGTAACTTTTGTATCTGTTTCTAATTCAACCTTTTCTTTGAAGAGTTCAGCATCATCTATTGTTCCTACAACTCCTGATGCGAAGTGCATTGGGATTGCGAACTTTGGCTTTATCAATTTAATCGCTTCAACCGCTTCGTCTGAATTCATTGTGTAAATGCCTCCAACTGGGACTAGGGCGACATCTACATCGTATGATTTCATTTCTGGGATCTTATCGGTATCGCCTGAGAAGTAAACTCTCTTTCCTTCTAATGTTATTATGAAACCAACACCAAAACCTTTTGGGTGGAATTCTTTGTTTAAGTTGTAGGCTTCTACTGCTTCTACTGCAATTTCGCCAACGATTTCAGATTGTCCTGGTAATAGCGGTTTTGCGCCGTGGATTGTTGATGCGACTTCTTTTGAAGAAATGATTATTGTATTGTCAGTTGAGATTAAGTTTACCTTTTCCATATTTAAGTGATCATGATGGGAATGGCTTATTAGAATAATGTCTGCTTTGTCTTCATAGTCTCCAAAGTAAGGATCGATGTAGATGATTTTGTCTTGAGTCTTTATCTTAAAACTAGCATGGCCTAACCAGATTATTTCCATCTTAAGTTGCTTTTAGTTCAACATTTTTTATATATTTTTGCATAATCTGTTTGAATTCTTCCATCTCTTCTCTTTTGAACGTTTCTTTTTTGTTGTAGGAAGAATCTATAGTATTCTTATTTGGTTTGAATTGCTGTAAAGTAAAATGTTCACAGTCTTTTAGCCATTTTCCAATTTCTTTTGCGTCTTCTTTAGAGAATAATCCTGGAACTACTGTTGTTCTGAATTCATGTTTTATTTTGCTGTTTCTTAGGATGTCTATACTTTCTTGGATATCTTTTTTGTTTGTCTTGGTACGGGTTACTATATCATATTTTTCTAATGGTGCTTTTATGTCCATTGAAATGAAGTCAGTCAGTTTGTTGTCGATTAGATATTTGATCATTTCTGGATTTGTTCCGTTAGTATCTAACTTTACAACAAGTCCGCGTTCTTTTATCTTTTCAATGAACTTTGGGAGATCTTTTTGGAGGGTTGGCTCTCCACCAGAAATACAAACACCATCTACCCAGCCTTTTTTGGACTCTAAGAAGGTGATAATTTCGTTTTCTTTTATTTTTTCTAGCTGTTCAGGGTTTATTACTAAGTCTTTGTTATGACAATAAGGACATTGCATATTACAACCACCAAGGAAAAGAGTTGAGACTACTTTTCCCGGATAGTTGATTAGACATGTTTTTTGTATGCCATTTATCTGCAAAGTCATTGTTCTTTCTTTAAGCTGTTCTTTATTTGGTCTACGGTTTGTGCAGTTCCCACTACTTTCTCCTCTTTGTTAAGGAATAAGATTGTTGGGACTGGCAATGTTCCGTCTTCATTTCTCTTTAACTGGTCTTTTAGGTCTTTGTAGTAACCTCTGAAAGTCTTTAGACCGTCTGTTGAAGACAAGTCGTAGATATCTCCCATTATGTTAGTAGTTTTTAGGTAGTCTTTTGCTTCAACACACTTTTCACAAGAAGGCATTGTGAATATCTTGTATTGGTTTATGTCAGTTCCTGTTGTTACTTCTAGTTCTTGGGCTTCTTGTTGTTCTCCTGCTACGACCTTCACAGTAAACTGGCTGCCTAACGATTTCTTTTCTGTATACTCTAGTCTGTCTTTGAATTCTTCTTTCTTACCTGGATTCCAATTCTTTATTGGTCTGAAGTAACCAACAATTCTTGAGTACATCTCTGTTTCAGAGCCACATTCTTGACAATTTGGCTGTTCTCCTTTTAGGTAGCCGTGGTCTTTACAGACGCTGAATGTTGGTGTCAAGGTAAAGTAGGGTAGTTCTGTGTTTTCTGCTATTTTTTTGACCAATACTTTAGCTGATTCACCTGTTGACATCGATTCACCCAGGAATGTATGGAAGATTGTTCCACCTGTGTATAATGGTTGGATGTCTTTTTGGTGCTCAATGGCCTCGATTGCATCATCTGTCTCGTTAACCCCAAGATGGGTTGAGTTTGTAAGGTATGGTTCTTTGTCTCCAGATGTTGCTATCTTAGGGTGCATTTCTTTATCGAGTCTTGCAAACCTGTATGCAGTAGATTCTGCTGGTGTTGCTTCAAGGTTGTATAATGAGCCAGTCTGTTCCTGGAATCTTTGTAGTACCTCTCTCATAAAGTTTAGCACTTCAATTGTAAATTCCTTACCTTCTTTTGAGTCAATGCCTTTACCTAGGTAGTTAATACAGCATTCATTCATTCCACACAAACCGATTGTGGAGAAATGGTTCTTGAATGTTCCTAAGTATGCTTTTGTGTAAGGCATA
>Ga0187833_10006467_pt1 | contig 10813 bp, 7 predicted proteins | sample ETNtaG_37_FD_167968 | JGI IMG/M metagenome (GOLD analysis project Ga0187833, IMG submission 167968) | Marine microbial and viral communities from oxygen minimum zone, Eastern Pacific Ocean - ETNP2014_SV_400_PacBio MetaG (Illumina Assembly) | ecosystem: Environmental > Aquatic > Marine > Hypoxic... | reverse complement strand
GTCCTGATCAAAAGCTTGAACTATTTCCAAAGATATATGGTCTAAAATTAGATGAGTTTCTTAATCATATTAAAATGATTAAAGATAAATACGAAATTATTTCACCTGAAGATGTAAAGAGATATTATTACAGTAAATTCAATCTCGTTAATCATAAGTACAGTTTATTGTTTACATTTGATGATGGGTTGTCAGAGCATTATACTGCTGCTAATATTCTTGCTGAACATGGTATAAAGGCTTTTTTTTTTATACCATCCTGTATAGTGAAAGACAGATTACCCGCAAATCCTATGATTATGCATTATTGTTTAGCTGCTTACGGGATAGAAGTATTTTTGGAGAAATACAAAAACTCCCTTGAAGAACACAATATAGATGTTGATAAATTTGCCATTCAATTCACAGTAGGTATAGATGACCCATGGAAAACAATAATGAAGATTAAATCATTACTTAGTTATGGATTTGATTATAGAACTTCAAGAAAACTTATATTACACATTTATGAAAATTCACTTTTAAATGACTACTGCAATGCTGTTGAGCTAATACATCTTACTAAAGAGCAAATAAGTGAAATGCTGAAAATGGGGCATTCTATAGGGACGCATTCTCATTCGCACATATCAATTGCATCTACTGTTCTTTCAAAGGAAGATTTTATTGTAGAAATGATAAACCCGAAAGAATATTTAGAATCAAAGTTTAATACAAATATATTCGCGTTTAGTTATCCATTTGGAGAGGAACAAGATTGCCTTTCGTCTGAAGAATTAAAACATTTAACAGACTTGTATGAGTTGGGTTTTACAGTTACAAAAAAAGTGAATACAAAGCATGTTTCACCTCTTGAATTAGGTAGGGTTACCCCGGATAGTAGAACTGATTATATTAAGCTTGGAAATATTTTAGAAACAATAAATTAAAGGTGTGTCTATATTTTGAAGGTCGTATTCTTTACAAGTAATTTAATAAGACACAAATTTGTGGCCAACACTATTGCAAAAGCAGTAGATGATATTTTAATAGTATCTGAATGTAAAAAGAATGATGCTGCTAACATTGAAAAACTTAATAATGAAAAGTCGCCAATGGAAGAGCATTTTTATCTTAGGTATATTAATGAACAAAATTTTTTTGCAGGTAATGATTTTTTTATTGGCAAAACTATTCCCTTATTAAACAAAGAAGCCAATTTAGACTATACATATAACGTTGTAAAGAGCTTTAAGCCTGATTTAATGTTGGCATTTGGTCCCTCTCTCATAAAGTCTCCACTGTTGTATCTTTTAGAACCCGGTCGTTTTGCAAACTTACACTTAGGCATATCTCCGTACTATAGAGGTAGTGCTACTAATTTTTGGCCTTTTGTTAACCAAGAGTTGGAATATGTTGGTGCTACTTTCTTGCATATTGATGAAGGTGTGGACACTGGTGATATTATTTCTCATGTCAGACCTAAAATCGAGATTGGAGATAATGTGCATACTGTTGGTTGTAAAGTCATAAAAGAAAGCGCTGAATATTTTGTTAAAATCATAAAAATGATAAAAGATGGAAAGCCATTAAAAAGAGTAAAACAATGGAAGGCAGATATTGAGAGGGTTTGTCTAAGCAAAGACTTTTGCGAAGAATCTCTAATGATATATAAAAATAATTTAGCAAATGGATTAATAGAGAATTATTTAAACAGGCCAATAAAGAATGTTAGCTTGGTATTATTAGAATAGGATAATGTGCCTTCTTCAAGGTTGACAGTGATGGCCTTAAACTTAGAATAATTCCACCATCCCCTACTCTTTTTTTTATATGTAAATCCTTCCTTGTAAGAAATAGACAGATCTTATTGTAAAGTATATATAAAGAAATAATTGATTACAAGAAGTTTGATGCAAAGCAAAATGCAGTTTAATAGCATAATTAAAATAAATATTGGTAATAAGAGAATAGGAATGGGGGGGGCGGTTTTTGTTATTGCAGAGGGAGGGGTAAATCATTTCGGGAGTGTGGAAAAGGCAAAGGGCCTTGTTGATTTGGCAGTTGACGCAGGGGCTGATGCATTTAAGCTGCAGGTTTTTAATACTGAGAAGCTTGTAAGCCGTATTTCGCCGGATTGGATAAACAGGCTTAAATCTAAAGAACTTTCATGGGATAATATTAAAATCATACAGGATTATTGTAATAAACGTGGTATTATTTTTTTTGCAACAGCCCATGAAGAAACCAGCCTTGATTTTCTTGAATCGATTAATGTGCCGATTTATAAAATCGGTTCAGGCGAAGTGGACAACAGTCAATTTATAGAAAAAGTAGCACAAAAGGGGAAACCGGTTATTCTTTCCACGGGAATGTATACGATAGATGACATCCGAAAAGCATTAGGCACTATTATGAATACCGAAAACAGAAAGATCATTCTTCTCCATTGCATAACAAGCTATCCTACACCTCCTGAAGAGGTAAATCTAAGGGCAATGGATCTTATCAAGTCAGAATTTGATATTCCTGTAGGTTATTCAGATCACACAGAAGGCTGGTATATACCACTTGCGGCAGTGGCACGAGGAGCCTGTGTTATTGAGAAGCATATCACACTAGACAGGAACGTTCCAGATGCACAGGACTGGAAAGTTTCATGTGAGCGTGAAGATTTCAAGGAATTTATTGAAGCCGTAAGGTGTGTGGAAAAGGCCATAGGAAAGTATGAAAAATCACCGTCCCCAGCTGAAATTGAGAATAAAAAGTGGGCCCGCAAGAGCATCGTAAGTAGACAATTCATTCCCCTGGGTACTGTGATTACCAGAGATATGCTTTGTACAAAAAGACCAGGAACTGGAATATCTCCTGAAAGAATAGATGAGGTAATAGGAAGGCAGTCGGTAAAAGGTATAGATGAAGATGTGTTAATAGAATGGGATCAGGTGGAATGAGAAAAGTCTGTATTATCATTACTACGAGAGGCAATTATGCAAAGCTAAAATCTATCATTAAAGCTATACATAATGATGATGATCTTGAACTCCAACTCATAATGGGGGGAGGTGCGATTCTTGAAAGATACGGGAACATAACGAATGAACTAAGTTTGAAAGGAATTAGGATTTGTAAATTAATACATTTTCTTATAGAAGGAGAGATTCCCGTAACAATGGCAAAATCAGCAGGTGTCGCTCTGAGCGAGTTTGCCACAGCATTTGAAGATCTAAAACCAGATGTTGTAATAACTATTGCTGATCGTTTTGAATGCCTCCCTATTACGATAGCTGCCTGCTATATGAATATACCTGTTGCACATATTGAAGGTGGAGAAGTCTCGGGTTCTATAGATGAAAGTATTCGTCACTCGATATCAAAACTCGCACATTTACATTTTCCTGCAACTAAATCTGCTGCTGAAAGAATAAAAAGGCTTGGAGAACCGGAGGGAACAATATTTAATGTAGGATGTACAAGTCTTGATGTCTTGAATGATCTGAATTTAAATGACAAAAATGTAATATTAAAGACTATGAGAGACAAAGGAGTGGGGCCCTCCATTAATATAGAGGATGATTATCTTGTTGTAATACAGCATCCTGTGACAACTGAGTATGCAAAAAACCTTACACATGTAAACCAGACCATCAAGGCTATTGACCAACTGAAAATAAAAGCCTTCTGGCTGTGGCCAAATATGGATGCTGGTTCTGATGGGGTCTCCAAAGGCATTCGCATGTATAGAGAGGAAAAACACCCTGATTTTGTTCATTTCTTTAAAAGCCTGCCAATAGAGGAATTTGGTCCCCTCTTATACAATTCAAAGTGTATTGTCGGTAACTCAAGTAGTGGCATAAGGGAGGCATCTTTTTTAGGTGTCCCAAGTGTAAATATAGGGACAAGACAGGATGGTAGAGAACGCGCGGATAATGTTATTGACGTGGACTATGATGAGAAGCAGATTAAAGATACGATTTGTAGTCAGGTGTCTATAGGACGTTTTGAACCCAGTTATTTGTATGGGGCTGGCAGGGCCTCTCAAAAAGTTACAGAGACTCTAAAGATATTCGATTTTAAGATTCAGAAGAGGATAACTTATTAATAGTTTTCATTATTGAAGGTTTGTTAAAGGCATAAAACATTTTGGGTCTTGTATAGTTGAGACTCTGATAAACATTGATAATAAGAATTCTATACTACTTTTAGAAGCAAGATGGAAGGTAAATTATGAGTTCTGATGCTAAGCAGAATGAAAGAACTAAATTTATGGATGGAGCGCCACCTTCGGCTGTAACAGTTTCACCCCATTCTACAATAAAGATTTCAACTGTTTTAAGTAAGAAACAGGTTTTTGTTGAAATTAATTATCTTGATTTATCTTTGGTTCGTCAATTAACCTCTATCATAAGAACAATGAAACAGACTGACAGTACCTTAGTGGTTCTGGTTTTTAATGTGAAGGGCTCTTCAGCAATCATAAAAGAGAAAAAAACTTTTAAAGAAAGAGTTGAATGGTCTAAAGAAGGACAATTATTGACAAAGTTTATCTCTGATAGTGGTTTATTATTCGTTTCTTTTATAAGGAGTGATTGTTTTAACGAATATTTTGAACTTGCATTGGCGTGTCATAAAATATTTATTATAGACTCATCAAAATACGGTTTTATTGATGATGGTGAAAATGCCTATTTCCCTAGATGGGGGAGTCTGGTAAAACTCATTCAAGGGGTCGGGATATCTATATATAAATCCTATCTTGTAAATGGGAGTTTGGATAGACTACTCTCAGAGTATGCTAAACAATTTGACTTCATTACTTCTGATAAACATTTCCATGATTTATTAAATAATATCCGGAATCTCGATTTGTCCATAAGCCGTCTTTCAATTTTAGGAATGAAAAATGCTTTTTACTATGACACATCAGAAATAAATGCATTGGAAACAAATATCTATACAAGTGTTTTTTATAAGAATAAATTTGAAAAAATAAAGTATCTCAATGTGGAAGAAATATTCGATAAATTAATGGTAGAAAAGGCACAAAAAGGGAAAGATGACGCGCAATCTGACGAAATTCTGTTTAAGGATATGTCGCCTGGAAAGTATATTTCAAGAATCAGGACAAGAAGATATATAGAAAAATTTGATGAGTTATTTAATAAAAATGATAAAAACGTTACTGGCAAATGCATTGAATTGGGGAGTGGCGCGGGGTATTTTTCTATTTTGCTAAGCAGATTAGATAATGTTGTAGAGTGTATTGCATTTGATATATCCTCTGCTTCTATAATGAGATGGGGCCCAGCCTTTTGGGATTTTTCCCCCCCTAATTGGGAAAAACTAAAATATATGATAGGCGATATGAATAAGTTAAATGAGTTCGAGGAATATTTTGATACAGTGGTTTTTTGCGGTTCCTTACACCATTCAAGTGATATCCCTCAATCTTTAAGGGTAGCGAACAATCTGTTAAAGAAAGGAGGAAAGGTTATTCTTTTTAATGAACATTATGATGCGTTTTTTTTTCCTTATAGGAAAAGAAGGAGTAAAGTACCACATACGATACCACAGTTTTCCAAATTACTTAAAAACGCCGGTTTTAAACCCAAAGTATTGCGTTACAATTTAAGAGGTCAGAATTTCCCTTTATTAAAAAAGATTGTCTTTAGCTATACTCCTTTCCATTATCTAAATGGAATAATTAGGTTTTCCAGTTATATTGTTATTGGTGTAAAAAACAGCTAAATGTATCTTTAGTAAAGCTGGATTCAACTAACAAGTGCAAATACATTCATTATTTTTAAAAGCATTATTTACGATAGAAATATTTTAGATTCTAAATATTTAAATAGCTGTGTATATGGGTTAAAAAAACAGGGGGAAAAAGGAAGATTCTCTATTACGCTATTCTTAACTATCAGTTGACTACAATTTGACTACAATGAAGGAAAAAGGACAGTTCGACCTGATTCATTAAATATGAATACTAATTCAAGAATGGAAGGTTCAATATTTTTCTCAGATGATAAGGTCTCTACACTTGATACAATTCCTGTAATTGCTTATTATGAGTAAAGAAACTGGCCATAAAAAGAAGATTATCTATTACTCCATACTTAACTATCAGCCCGAAAGCAGAGCAATACTTAACAAGTTTTTTAATGTGATTTCCCTTGATAATCCTAAAGAAGACACACCGAAGATACTAAAAGAAGTTGATGTAATAATAGCTCCATTGGGTTTTTACCTGGGAAGAGAAAAAATTGATCAAGCCCAAAATCTAAAGATTATCGCATCCAACACGACAGGTGTTCCTCATATAGATGTTGAATATGCGGTAAGGAAGGGAATAAAAGTTGTTTCTTTAAAGGATTACCCAGACTTTCTAAATACTATAACTCCCACTGCTGAGTTGACATTTGGTTTGATTATAGCCCTTATAAGAAGAATTCCATGGGGATTTAACTCTGTCTGTGAAGGTATTTGGAACAGAAGACTTTTCGGAGGCGTATCCATGTTGTCAAGAATGAGTTTGGGAATTGCCGGTTTAGGGAGACTGGGGAAAATGGTCGCATCTTATGGGAAGTGTTTTGGAATGAATGTATACTTTTATGATCCTTATGTTAAGGAATCACATTTAAATGGGTTAAAGCGTGTTGATACACTTAAAGAACTGGTTTCTACCAGTGATGTCGTAAGCATGCATATCCCCCATAATCCGGAAACAGAGAATCTGTTTAATGAGAGGATTTTTTCAAGATTTAAACTGGGGGCCTTCTTGATAAATACATCAAGAGGTGAACTTATAGATTTTTCCGCCCTATTAAATAGCTTGGAGAACAAATTACTCGCAGGTGCAGCCCTGGATGTATTTGAAGGGGAGTATGAAGAGGGGTTTTCTAAAAAATTTTTGACCCATCCACTTTTAGAATATGCAAAAAAACATGATAATCTGATTTTAACTCCCCATATTGGTGGGTCGACTTATGACGCCTGGAGATTAACTGAGGAATTCACATTGAATAAGGTAATTGATGCCTTAAAATAATTTATCGATGAATATAGTAAAAGACGAAGTGTGGGCAATTATTCCTGCACGGGGAGGATCAAAATCAATACCTCTAAAAAATTTGGTGGAATTAAATGGTATTCCCCTCATTACTTATGTAATAAATGCGGCTAAAGCAAGCAAAAGAGTTACTCGTATTATTTGTTCCACTGATGACAAACGCATAGCTGATTACTGCACCAAACACGGGGTGGAAGTCCATCTCCGTCCAGATAATCTTGCTATGGACGATTCGTCTTTGCTTGATGTTTTGATGTACACACTACAAGATATACATAAAAATGAAGAAAAGCTGGCTGATGTGATTCCAATCTTACAGCCTACCTCCCCTTTTTTATTACCAGAGCATATCGACGAATGCGTTTTATTGTTGTCCGACAATGAAGATGCTCAATCATCACAAACCATCACCAGTTTTCCACATATTTTACATGCTTACAACCAGCGGTTAATTGACGATAGGTATGTTAAGTTTGTCTTCGCTGAAGAAAGAAGGCTTTATTATAATAAACAACGAAAGCCAGATTTTTATATTTATGGGAATCTTGTGGTGACTCGTAGTAAAACCTTACTTATAGAAAGGGAGATATTTGGGGATAAGTCTATTCCTTTTTTTATCCCTTATCCTTATGCACTTGATTTAGATCGGCTTGACGATCTTGAGACAGCCGAATGGTATCTCGAAAAAGGTAAAGTGTCTCTTTCTTTTAATAATAAAATTATTAAATAAAGATAAATCTGACATGTTGCTAAATAGATTAATTAATAAAACTCTAAAATATGGCTCCAGGTTTATGGTTTTCATACATTTTACATGGCCTCTAGTTTTTGTGTATTCAAAAATGATAAAAGAGATTAAATCCGAGAAAGGTCTGAATAACCATGCCGGGTTCACAATTCTTGCGCTTATGCCCAAACGTTTTGTGGGAGACCTGGAGGTACTTGCTGAAAATGGAGAGTTCCGTATATTAGCAATACCTTTCGATTGGCAGACAAAGATACTGAGTCTATATTGGAATGATCGATTTGATTCCACAATATACACACACAAAGAAGGCAGCTCAAATAAGATGATAATAGAGGTACAGAGGAAGTTGAGATGTTTTATGAAATGTTTTTTATCATCATTATACAGAAAAATAGGAGTGGATTGTGTTATAGGATCTGGAATATTCTATAGGCAGAATTATGATTGGGGGTTGGTTTCGAATGAAATAGGTATACCCTATATAGTGTTACACAAGGAGAATTTAATTAATTCGAGAATCCACAGGCGTAATTATGAAATTGCGAAGAGAAATAATAGGTTTCAGGGAGCCCATATTATTGTTCATAATACTATACTCAGGGATATTTTTATAAAGGCCGGATATGTAAGACCAGAACAAATTAGCTCTTTGGGATGTCTCAGGATGGATGGCTTTGTCCAAAGAGTTAAGAAGCAGATAAAGATTAATAATAAAAGAAAAAAGGTTGTTTTGTTTAGTTTTAGTTATAATACAGGGCTTGGAGCTGATATTAAATCCTTTACGGAAAACCGTGACGTGGGAGTTGTAAACCTTTTTGAACATGTTCACGTAAGTATTGCAAAGCTTGCGATGAAAAATAAAGAAGTAGATTTTGTAATTAAAGCAAAATGGGGTGGTAACTGGTTACGTGAAATTGAATTTGTTTGCAAGAAAAACGGAATAGTAACGAAAGAGCTTGAAAACTTAAGTGTACTTCATGATGTCAATGTGCATAATTTAATCTTCGAGTCCGATGTAGTATGCGTCTACGGCTCAACAACAGCATTGGAATCGGCTATTGCCGCTAAACCAGTCATTGTACCGTATTTCGATGAAGCATTAAAACCTGAATATGCCGATGGTGTCCACCACAAAGATTATTTTCATCTTTTTGACATAGCACACAGTGTTGAGGAGTTTGAGAGACTTATTGTTGAAAGACTTGCTAATCCCGCCGTCTCGGAGGATTGTATCAATGAAAGATACGCGGTCTTTGAGAAATATGTTTCAAGTATGAAAGGTAACGCCCGGGAGCAGTATATAGGTTTGATAAAAAAAATTGTAAAAGAGTCTAAATGGGATCATAATTTATAATGGAAAAGGGGAGCAGATACGAGGGTATTTGAATATAAAGGATACTATAGCATGCGTTGATTTGGCTGTGCAGTACTCCGCCAGGAAAGGGCAGTATCGTGTTTTTAATCAGATTGTTGAAACGTATACCGTTAATGAACTAGCAGAGAAGGTGAAAAGCGTGGGTAACCGATTGGGATTGAATGTTAAGGTCAACTCAATAAGAAACCCTCGTAGAGAGGACGAGGAACACTATTACAATCCAACATACACAGGACTAAAGGAGTTGGGTTTAAGACCTCATTTACTTACAGAAAGATGTTTTATCTGAAATGTTAGAGATTGTCAGTAAGTATAAAGATCATATAAAAGTTGAAACTATTCTCCCAAAAGTGCTATGGACTATTTAAATATCATTCAACAAATTAATACTTTTTAAGGTTTTCTACTTAATCCTCTATAATCTTACACCTTAACTTCCACTAATAAATGCGAATCCCTCTTATTTCCTCCCTTATACATTACTATAAAGTCGTTTATGGTTATACCGGGGAAAAAGTATATATTTTAATATTGTTATTCATTTTTGGTGGTTTGTCTGAAAGTATTGGGATTTCGATGCTGCTTCCGGTTTTGAATATTGATGAGGCTGTGAGTGACCAGAGCCAATATACAAAGACTATTTATAATCTTCTTGAATCAATAGGTATAAATATTTCCCTGTATTCACTAATAATAATTCTTTTAATTGCTTTTTTATTCAAAGGGGCTTTTGTTTTTTTCCAGAAAACTTTTGCAACATATATTAGCTGTAACCTTGTTAAGGATATAAGGATTGATTTTTGCAATAAGTATAAGGACATGAAGTATAGTTATTATACTAACACAAGTATTGGCTATCTGAATAATATAATTACGACAGAAACTGGCAGGGGCGTAGCAGCGTTGAACAGATACACTGCTGTGATTGGAAACTTGATATTTATACTCATCTATATATCTTTTGCTTTTATTATTAATTATAAGATAGTCTTTTTGGTGCTTTTTTTAAGTTTGATAATGCTTACACTGATGAGAAATCTTTTTCGTTTATCAAGAAAGATGTCGCTGCTTGTGTCAGAGACAAATGCCCAGGTCCAATCACTACTTATTCAGACAATTTATAATTTTAAATATTTGAAAGCTACAGATAGTTTTACTCATATATTTAAGCACCTTTTTGCGAAAATTAATAAAAATTACAGTTATAACTTTAAAAGTAATATGTTGACCTTTATTCCTTCATCAATAATAGAACCTATATCTGTTTTCTTTATATCAGGGCTTGTGCTTTATTATGTTGGTTTTCAGGGGAAATCAATGGCAGAAATATTAGTACTTGTAATCTTTTTTTATAAGGCACTTAGTTATATTTTTCGTTTTCAAGCTGACTGGCAGAAATTTAATGCAGGTTTAGGAGGATTGGAGGTAATAGGTAAGGCTGACCGGATTCTCAATAATAACGTTGAAAAGGCAGGGAATCGTCAGATTAATGTTTTTAACAAAGCAATAGAGCTTAAGAATGTTAATTTTAGTTATGGTCCAAAACAGGTGTTTTTTGATGTAAACCTTACAATACATAAAAATAAATCCATAGGTATTGTTGGTGAATCAGGAGCAGGAAAAACTACTATGTTTGATA
>Ga0187833_10006465_pt1 | contig 10815 bp, 8 predicted proteins | sample ETNtaG_37_FD_167968 | JGI IMG/M metagenome (GOLD analysis project Ga0187833, IMG submission 167968) | Marine microbial and viral communities from oxygen minimum zone, Eastern Pacific Ocean - ETNP2014_SV_400_PacBio MetaG (Illumina Assembly) | ecosystem: Environmental > Aquatic > Marine > Hypoxic... | reverse complement strand
TATAGAAGATGCTAAAGATGAGATAGAAAAGATCCTTAAACAATTGAGCAAGGAAGATCCTCGATTAAAGACAAATCTAAAAATTATTGTAAGCAGAAAAGGAGCCATTACAAATCCAGAGGAGTCTATTGTTAAATTTTCGAAAGAAGCATCTGAACAAGTTTTAGGGAAAGATGTAGAAGTTACGGGCAGTTCAGCAACAAGTGATATGGAGGTTTTCGTGAATCAGGACAACATCCCTACAGTTTTACTAGGCCCGGGAAGTCTGGGGATGGCACACATTACAGATGAATCGGTTGAGGTTAATCAGGTTGTAGACGCTGCTAAAATATTTTCACTTGTAGCTTTGAAGGCTTTAGGATGAATCTATTCTATTTCCTTGTTTGGCCACATCATCTTTCTTAATGATAAGCCTACCTTTTCGATTGGATGCTGCTTCAATTTGTCCATATATTTATCAAATGCTTGTTTTCCCTCTTTTTTGTAAGCATCAATCCATTCTTCTGCAAATTCCCCTGATTGAATTTCTTTGAGTGCCTTACGCATTCCTTCTTTGGATGCTTCACCAACTGAATAAGATCCTCGAGTAAGACCACCATATCGAGCTGTTTCACTAACTCGTCTGTACATTCCCCCAATCCCATATCGTTGGATAAGGTCTACAATTAGCTTCAATTCATGAAGACACTCAAAGTAAGCTATTTCGGGAGTATAACCAGCTTCAATAAGAGTTTCAAATGAATTTCTTATAAGTTGGTCTACACCACCACATAAATCTACTTGCTCACCGAAGAAATCTGTTTCAACCTCTTCTTTGAATGTAGTGTTAAGTATTCCGGCCTTTGAACAACCAACTCCTTTAGCCATAGCAAGTACCCTCTTCAAAGCCCTACCCGAAAAGTCCTGATCAACAGCAACCAATGCAGGTGTTCCAAAATTTTCTAAGTAGACTTCTCTAACTCTTTGTCCAGGTGACTTCGGAGCGATCATTATTACATCAACTGATTTGGGAGGAGTTATCCATTTCCAATGAATTGCAGCACCATGTGAGAAACTTAGTGCATTTCCTTCTTTGAGATTTGGCGCAATTTTATTGTTATAGATATCAGATTGCATAACATCAGGAACAAGTATATGAACAATATCCGCTATTTCGGCTGCCTTCTCTATTTCATAAACTTGGTGACCATCAGATTCTGCCTTTTTCCAGCTTGTCCCATCTTTCCTTAGCCCTAAAATAACGTTAAGACCTGAATCCTTCATATTGTTAGACTGGGCAGCGCCTTGACTCCCATATCCTATCACGGCTATTTTCTCATTCTTTATTTCGTCAATATTTATGTCCGAATCATACCATTTTCTAATCAAAGATATATTCACCCTTGGTTTGTGGAGTTTACCAACTTTTACTACTATAAAGGCTTTGAGACTAATTATCTTTGGAGGTTTGAGGATCTCGTTTTGCGCTGCTTTTATCTATATTTGACAAGCGCTTTAGATTAACGGTTAAAATGCCATTGAGATAAGAGGTACTTATCAATGCGAGACCTTTCGGTAGTTTAACCTTCTGCTTGAAACTTCCTCCCCCAATTATGGAAATCGATTTCGTTTTCAGATCCACTTTTACATCTTCAACTGGTCCAGGAACTTCTGCAATTACAGTAACTTTTGTGTCAGCTTCAAAAACGTCGCATGTCCATGTTTTCTTTGGAGACTTTGTAGCTCCAAATTCTACTTTAACAATCTGTCTAATTTCTCTCATCCAGTATATCATCAGAATAACTGCAATACCTGCAAGTACAATTCCAAGCAATCCTCTTTGTATTCGAATAAGGAATAGAAGCAGTAAACCCATCAAAAATATACCTATAACAAGAGCAAGCATAGATCCAACTTGAGCCAAATCATTTGAGCCGATTCTCCTCATTCCGTCCCTTACCATATTCTCGCCTACTCTTTAGACGATGCTTAGAATCTATAAAGATTATGTTACTTTCTATTAGAAGAAGATAGAGATGTAATGCATCTCAACAACACCTTGAACATTTACAAGTATTCCATAGTTTATCCTATTATCATCATACCATTTTACAATTCGATTACCACTCGCTTCTGTGCCCCAATTCTCAATAAACGATACCATAAGAGACTGAGTATTTTCTAGTTGTGCTTCAGATTTGTAAGTTGTATTTCCTTCAAAGAAGACTATATCCGGAGTTATCATGCTGGGTTCAATAATCGCTAAACCTTCGTTAAGAATAATACTTTCAATCAGCTCAATGCGGTCTCCTGCACCTGGTTCAGTGACCTGTGGAGCATCTATGCCACCCAACTGAGATAAGTATTCACTGAACGCTTCTTCTGGAGTAGCTCCTAATCCAATGAAGGTTTCACCAGTGGCATAAGCACCTACAACAGCCACCAAGCCTAACTCAGTAATTACACCTCCAGCTTTTGCTGTATAAACAGGGATTACATACACGTCATGATCACCTACCCTGTACAGTATTTTGTCACCCTCTCTTACACCACCAGCGCTACTAAGCAGTGTTTTACGCTCAGCATAATTCTCATCTTTGGATAAAGCTTCAATAACAGCTGAAGGACCAAGAAGTTTTAAGGCTTCTTGCTCCAAAGGTATTTCATAAAAAATAATGTTACCTAGATTGGAAAAATCGTTTTGTAAAACGGCATAACCAGCTAGGTTCTTTCCAGGGGATCCCTTTAGTTGAAATGAAATAACACCAAGAAACTCCGGCTCGTCAAAAAGAGGGGGTTTCGCTATTACGAAAGCGGTATCAAGATCGACAGGGATTTCATAGAATTGGTTTGCAACTATGAAGGTTGCCGGATCTGTTACATGGTAGTCATTGAATATGGATATCCGCCACTCAAATAATTCTTCAGGATACCTCATTTGACTTTTGAGCCAAGATGGAATATCATTATTTGTATATTCACTGTATGTAATTTTGAAGAGTTCGCTAAAGAAGTCGTCACCTGTTATGAAAAGCTCAATTGAACCATCATAAGTATTGATGAGTGAATAACCAACATGCCTTAGCAATGGGTTCCCGGTGCTCCAAGCTATATTTCCACCATCTAGACCTACAATAAGGGGCATTAACCAATAACTGTTTTCACCATCTGTAACAGGGTACATATCAACCGGTGTTCCTCCAAAATTGTAAAGAAAATATGGAAAGAGTAGCTCCATCCTATCATAAACATCTCTATACCTGAGAGAATGAATCGTATCACTTGGGAATGATACTATGAAAGTTGAATCGAATATCCAGCTAAGAGGGGGCGGCATATCTACTCCACCTTCGCCATTATAGAATACTTCTCCAGGAACTTCAGCACTTCTTCCACTTCCAAGTGGGTATGCTGCCCATGTATCCGCTAATAATCCACCTTCACCGTAGTAAATTTCTCGTTGTGAGAAGAAGTTTGATGAATCTACAATAACACCATCTCTTCCCTCTAAAAGAAGGAATCCGTTTGGAACATGGGTGTAAAACATGTGTTCGTTGAACCAGATATTACCCTCTTCGATAGTTTCTGGGAGAACAGGTTTCATTGAAGCACTCCAGTAAAGTGTGTTGTTAAAGCGTATAATGTCTGAATCTTCAAAGTCAACATACGGGATAAGCCCTATTTCGGGCTTAAGTTTGGCAAAAGCTGCATCCCAATCCCATAGTCGAATCTTGCTAAGGAGGCTACTCTGATTCACAACGTATTGATTTATTTGATTGGGGGCAACTGGAGATATACTGAAATTATATCTAACTTCATTAATTTCATCAAGTTGTGCAAGATATCGATTAACAGATATCTCTTGAGTAGTATATGGACCTAACCATTCAACTTTTCTAGCATCAGCTATACTATTCTGAACAGCAACAGCTGATCCTGCCATAATTGCAATAATCAAGATGGTGACGACACGAAGGAGAATACCACGTCCAGTTTGAAGTGTGATACGTCTTCTTCTTGATCTATCCAAGTAAGAGAATGCGGCAAATAGGAAGCCAGCACTAAATACTCCACCAATAATGAATTTGGTGTTATAGTCAATATATGAAGGAAAGAATAAGTTTACACCTGTCCACAAAAGAGCTAAAGAGATTAGGGCTTCAATCGTTGCTATTGGAATATTTACAGGTTGCCCAGGTTCTGTAGATTGAAGGAATATAGATGTCCCTACTTTCACAATCTGTGTTAACCCAATTAGAATTATCAATCGAACCCCAAGCACGGTCAATATAGGAGTAAGGAGAAGAGTTAGTGCAGGTGCTAATGGAATAACACTTTGCTCAGCGAAATTCATTGAGAGAGAAGGCGTTGTAAAAGGAAGCGCAAAGAGTTGAGGAATACTCAAAATGTTTGATTCCCAACCATTAAGCATTGCTTGAATACTCATACCAAATATTATGTTTGAGAAGACAGTCATTCCAATAAGTACCTTTGTGACTTGCCAAAGAAGAAACTTCACTTTAGTTAATTTGAAGTAAGTAAATTCCAGATATTCAGGAGGTATAGTCATTATTTCTGCCCGTGTTCTCAAGACTCGCAAAGCTAATCGAGCAAACCACCAAGTAATAGACCGTCTACTCTTGAAATCTACCCTGAATAAAGCTAAAGTGGCTAAAATTAATCCTCCAAGAATCTCAAAATAGAAAGGCCTAATGAATAATTCACCAAATTCAATAAAGTTCAACCAGAACCATATTAGTTGACTACCTGCAGCCCAAACAAGAAATAAGGTAATTACAATGACAATTAACCAGATGAACCTACGCGGTATCTCTTGTGGCACAGGTGGTGTCTCAGATTCCTCAAAACCCATAATGATCTAACTACTATTCATTGGCAAAGATAAGTGCTGAATATAAATCTTGAAAAAATCTCAAAAGGATAGTCAGGTATATAGCCAACGAAATACTCAATATTTGATGTTGACTATTCGGGACCCTTTCGGTAGACCAGTAACTCAGGCAAGGATATCACTCAATAGCTCGATGGAATGTAATTTCAGTTGTAATTTTTGTCATAAGGAAGGTATCAAAGATCCAAGCAATGATACCATCAACCCGGGTGAGGTAGAAAGGATTACACGCATTTTGACTAGATTTGATATATCTAGAATTAAGCTAACGGGTGGAGAACCTCTTCTAAGGAAAGATATTGTGGAAATAGTTGAGCGTATCAATAATGTAGGTGTCAAAGAGATATCACTTAGCACAAATGGAACCCATCTTTCCAGATTGGCTTCCAAACTTAAGGATAAAGGATTGAAAAGAGTGAATGTTAGTCTTCACACTCTTAAAAACGAAAGGTTCAAACTCTTAACTGGAGCTGACAGATTGGAAGAAACACTTGAAGCAATTAAGGCATCCATTGATGCAGGGTTACTTCCAGTCAAGATGAATACAACTGTTATGAGAGGTCTAAATGATGATGAAATTGATGACTTAATAGATTTTTCAAGAAGCATAGGGGGTTCTAAAACCAATGTGCTGCAACTTATTGAGCTTGTACCCAATGAATCATTATTCTACGAAAGATATCGCTTCCCTTTGGATTCAATTGAAAATGACTTGAAAAATAAGTCTATTGCATCTACCGAACGTGTTTCACACAGAAGGCCGAAGTACGAACTTACAAACGGAGTTTCAGTTGAGATAGTTCGACCCATGCATAATACTAAGTTTTGTATGGGGTGTAATCGAATGAGAATAACTTATGATGGTAAATTTAAGCCTTGTTTGCTTCGAAATCATAATCATATCGACTTTCTTTCATTGATGAGGTCAGGAGTTGATGATACCAAGATTATGGAGACCTTCAAGAAGGCAGTATCCATTAGAGAACCCTTCTTCAAAGTTAAGAATCCAGAATTGACTGACCAAAGTCGTAAATCATCTAAATAGATTAAAGATAAGCATGTTAATCGATGAGATTGTTCTTTGAGAGATTTTACTTAATACTTAAATCTGGATTTCTAGCTGTTGAAAAGGATAAGAAATGAATCTATTGAAACTTCGCCTATCAATCATTGGAACACTTGCACTTATTATTGGCCTATCAACACTTGCATTCACAATTTTATTAACTCTGACTGGAACATTCAACATTTATTTTATTATAATTTTCGTTGTGTTAATCAATCTTCTTCAATGGATCTTTTCACCTAGATTGATAGATTCATTGTATAAGGTAAAAGAAGTCACATATAATGAGCAGCCAAAACTTCACCGAATGGTTGATACCATATGCCGTAAGTCATCTATTAAGAAACCAAAAGTAATGTTGGCGAACATACCACTACCAAATGCGTTCGCTTATGGCTCACCCCGATATGGCAACAGAATAGCTGTCACTTCAGGTTTGTTGAATAGTCTTGAATCAGAGGAAGTTGAGGCTGTTTTAGCACACGAAGTAGGACACCTAAAGAATAGAGATGTTCAGGTTATGATGTTTGCATCAGTTCTTCCTGCAATTTTTTACTATATTGGTTTTACATTCATACTTTCGAGCTGGTACAGTGGTGGACGGAGAGATAATGGTGGTACCATCATTATTGGAATAGCTGCAATGGTGCTTTATTGGATTTTGAGTATATTCGTGTTAAGTCTAAGCAGGATTCGTGAATATTATGCTGATCGTCATGCAGTGAGTGTTGTAGATGATGGTGCGCGTAAGATGTCAGAAGCTTTAGCAAAGATAGCAACTTCTGAAATCAAAACGATGCGTAAAGGTCGGAGTAGTGGTTCCAGTTCCTTCAAGAGTTTGTTCATAAATGATCCAGATACTGCGAAAGGTGATGCATCTACTCTCTCTAAGTATAGTGGTCGGCTTAATGATAGGGAGTTAGTAAACAAGATGCTCACAAAGCATGTTACCGGTTTTGATCGGTTTATGGAGTTATTCTCAACACACCCCAATATGGTTAAGCGATTACAGGCTCTTCAAAGAATTCAATGAAATATTGCTGCTATCGAGATGTTGAACTATGTTTGATAAGGTGGCGCAAAAGGCCAAGAAAAGAGCAGCCACACTTTCTATAACATCTGCAATCTTACTTACTTTCATAAAGATAGTATTAGCACTTGCCACCAATAGCCTTGCCATCTTTGCCTTGGCAGTTGACTCTATTCTCGATATAGTGGGTTCAGGAACTGCCTACTTCTCGGTCAGAATCGCAGGAAGACCACCTGATTTGGAGCATCGATATGGACATGGTAAGATTGAGAACTTTGGAGGACTTCTAATAACAGGCATCTTAATTGCGACAGTAGGTTTTCTTGCTTATGAATCAATGAATAGACTTCTATTCACTAGTACAAACATTTCACTTGGTGTTGTAGGCATAATTGGGATTTTGCTCAGCATAGTTATTGAATTAGTAGTGTCTTGGCAATTGAAACGAACTGCTGTTCGGTATAACAGCCAAGTGTTAGAAGCTAATGCTCTTCAATTTAGGATGGATATATGGACACAAAGCATCGTGGTGATCGGATTAATCTTAGTAGACCTAGGGTACAATACCGCAGATGCTATTATTGCCATACTAGTGGCAGCGTATATAGCATATCTCGGCATGAAAATGGGTGCAAAATCTATCGATGTTCTGTTAGATAGGGTACCTATTGATCTTGTAAAGAAAATAGAGAATGCTGTAGAAGGAATGGAAGGAGTAGTAAAATATGAGAATCTACGTGTCAGAACTTCAGGGCCTCAAACTTTTGTGGATATGCGAATTCATGTGCCTCGAATCTTCTCTCTTGAAAAAGCGCATAACATCGCTTCAGAAGTTGAAGAGAGAGTAAGAAGTACTATTCCAGATGTGGATGTCTTAGTTCATGTCGAGGCTGAGGAAGTGAACGAGAAAGTTATTGACAAAATTCGATTAATTGCTAATGAAACACCTGGAATAAAAGGAATGCATGATTTGTGGTTTAGACAATCTGAAAACTCGATTGAAATTGATGTACACGTAGAAGTTGACTCAGAAGTTGCTTTAAGCAAAGCGCATTTCATAACATCCAAGCTTGAAAACAGATTAATGGAAGAGTTCAATGAAGATTCAACAATAACTATTCACATAGATACAGAAGTTGACAGAGTAATTTATCAGAAACCTGAAAAGATACGGATATCGGGATTAACGAAAAAGATAAAGAATATATTAGCAAATATAGATGAAGTAAAAAGTTCTGGACCAATTAATGTGAAGCGTTTCAATAAAGAACTTCATGTATCAATATCATGCACCTTGAAGAAAGATTTGAAAGTGAAAGATGCCCATAAGATATCAGAACAGATAGAAGCACAAATAATTGCTTCGGAGATGAATGTTTCTAAAGTCTTCGTACACACAGAACCCCCTACTAACAATGAATAACATGAATGGTTCAAAAGAAAATTAGTAAATATGTCATGTTTTCAATAATGGTTCTCAGGGTTACGCTTAAATAGCTTCTGCGAATAATTATGTATTTGGTCGATATTATTTATGTCATATACTAAAGGTCAAACTTGGGGAGCATTAAAGAAAGCTTGGAAAGCATATAAGATTGCTAAAGTTCAGAATGATAATGCAAAGATGAAAGAGTATGCAACGAGAATACAGACTCTTCAGAAAGAGCTTGGATTAAAGCAAGCACAATTCGATGTACTCTAGGTATACTGCTAAATTATTTTTAAAAAAAATCATTTTTAATGATTCTTCAATCCTAAGGATAGAATAAGCGATTAGTATATTAATACTAGAAACTATTTTTTTGGTTGCTAATATGAAGAATTTATCTTTAGAAAAATTTGTCTCAGATGTTGCTGAACTAACGAAACCAGCCGACATTTTTTGGTGTGATGGTTCAGATAAAGAAAATGAGACAATCATTAATCAAATGCTGAAAAAAGGTACCTTAATCAAATTAAATCAAGAGAAGAATCCCAATAGTTATCTCCACAGAAGTGATCCAAATGATGTTGCGCGAACTGAGCATCTCACTTTTATTTCAACTGAAAAAGAGGAGGATGCAGGTCCAACAAATAATTGGTCACAACCTGATCAATTTAAGGCAAAACTCAATGATCTTTTTGACAATGTTATGAAAGGAAGAACGATGTATGTTGTACCTTACTTAATGGGACCTGAAGGATCACCTTATTCTCAAGTAGGGATTCAGATAACAGATAGTCCTTACGTTGTAGTAAATTTGCGTATAATGACTCGAATGGGAAAAAGAGCATTGGATCATTTGGGAGAATCGGATTACTTTGTTAAAGGAATACATTCAACGGGCGACCTTAGTCCAGAACGTCGATATATTGGTCATTTCCCAGAAGAGCGTCTTATTATGAGCATTGGTTCAGGTTATGGAGGAAATGCGCTCCTTAGTAAAAAATGTCATTCACTCAGGATAGCAAGTGCAATGGCAAGAAACGAAGATTGGTTAGCTGAGCATATGCTCATTCTTGGACTAGAGAGTCCAGATGGTGAATTGACATATATTTCTGGGGCCTTTCCAAGCGCTAGTGGAAAAACAAATCTTGCATTAATGAAGCCTCCAGAATCATACAAAGGGTGGAAGACGTCGACTATGGGGGATGATATCGCTTGGTTCCATAAAGGTAAAGATGATCGGTTATGGGCTATAAACCCGGAAGCAGGATTCTTTGGGGTTGCACCTGGGACAAATATGAAAAGCAATCCTAATGCGATTGCATCATTGAGAAAGAACTCCATTTTTACAAATGTAGCGGTAACTGCAGATGGTATTCCTTGGTGGGAGGGATTGACTGATAATCCTCCAGATGATTTAACAGACTGGCAGGGTAAACCTTGGAAGCCGGGAAACGGTAAGGCAGCTCATCCTAATTCTCGGTTCACAACTTCGATTAATCAAACACCATCTGTGTCTCCTCATCTGAATGATACACAAGGCGTTCCTGTTTCAGCTATGTTATTTGGAGGAAGAAGAGCAAAATTGACTCCTCTTGTTTATGAGTCATTCAACTGGGTTCATGGAGTCTTTATCGGCGCCACAGTGGGGGCTGAAACTACTGCGGCAGCAGTTGGGAAGGTGGGGGTGATTCGTCGAGACCCCATGGCTATGAGACCATTCTGTGGATATCATATGGCAGATTATTTTGGTCACTGGATTAAAATAGGCACTTCAATTGCTAATCCACCTAGAATATTTCATGTAAATTGGTTCCGCCTCGATGATAATGGAAAATTCATTTGGCCTGGGTTCGGGGATAATATTCGTGTTCTCAAGTGGATTGTGGACAGAGTAAAAGGTAGAGGGAAAGCTACCAAGACCCCAATAGGATACATACCCACACCCGATGCGCTGGATACTGAAGGTCTCAACATTTCTTCAAGTGATTTAGATGAACTTCTTAAAGTTGATAATGCAGCTTGGCTAGAAGAGATGAAAGAGATAAGCAAGTTTTTCACTTCATTAGGGAAGAAACTACCCAATGATCTCTGGAATGAGCTATCTAATCTTGAATCAAGATTGAAATCCTGAGTTAATTTATGGATAACATACATATGTAACCCATTAAACAATAAGCATCTAAATGGCGCATAAATACATCCAGTCACCATTCTCATTAGGCTCACTTGACAAAAGAGTTTTTGCTTCAGATGCTGAGGTGGCAGCGATTTTTTGTCTGGCTGAAGGGAGGAGAAAGAAGAAGGGATTCTTAAGCAGCAATGAGGAAAAAATGGGTTTTCTTTGGAAAGCTAATTATCCAGTATATGCAATGCGGAATCGTAACCGTAGCATTTTTTTT
>Ga0187833_10006462_pt1 | contig 10816 bp, 10 predicted proteins | sample ETNtaG_37_FD_167968 | JGI IMG/M metagenome (GOLD analysis project Ga0187833, IMG submission 167968) | Marine microbial and viral communities from oxygen minimum zone, Eastern Pacific Ocean - ETNP2014_SV_400_PacBio MetaG (Illumina Assembly) | ecosystem: Environmental > Aquatic > Marine > Hypoxic... | reverse complement strand
TTGTTTGGAATCAGATAACCTAGGCATTCTTTTTGTAATTCTTGGTGCGTAAAATCCAAAAAATATTTAGAATTACCATTTAGAACTCTTGCTTCTTTGATTGTTGTTATTAACTTGGCAGGTATAGATTGCCAGACTTTCAATTCTTTTAATATATCAGCTGAACGGTGAGTTAAAGCGATTTCCCGACCATCTATCTTGGGATTTGCAAGAATATTTTTTGCTTGTTTATCAATGATAGCGATCTTCATATTTGTTTGGGCGAAACTGCAGGCAAAAGCTATTCCCACTGGACCAGCACCAATAATAGCAATATCAAATATCATTTTATTTTTTTTTGAATTCATAATATTAATTTAATACTCGATTACCTGTTATTTGTTTAATATATTAACAACGCATCAATAAATATCATATTAATAATCAAGAAGAAACATTTATATAATAAGTAATGACATCGAATTAATTAAGAGGTGAATTAAAATTTTATCAAAAAATATGAAAAATAAATTACTAAATGGAATTATATTTAGTTCGGCAGGGTCCTTTTGGTGGGGTATCATTGGTGTTTTTTATTTTAAACATGTGTCTTTTGCCGGGCCTGTGGAACTAGTAGTTCATAGAACAATATGGACTGCTTTTATTTTGCTTTTAACTATTACCCTGTATTCAAGGTGGTATTTATTTTTTGAAGTTTTAAATAATAAGAAAAAATTATTTATGCTTTTTATATCGGGTTTATTAATTTTTATTAACTGGTTTACGTGGATTTATGCTGTAGTTACCAATAGATTGATCGATGCAAGTTTTGGATATTATATTTTTCCTATTTTAAGTGTTTTATTTGGATTTGTTTTTTTCGATGAAAAACTAAACAAAAGAAGGATTATTTCTATTCTTTTAGTTTTAATTTCGATAATTTATCTTTTATTTAACTTTATATCTATCCCATGGATTGGTCTTGTTATTGCAATTGTTTGGGGCACTTACAATCTGTTAAGAAAAAAAATTAATGCTCAGACAGATATTGGTCTTTTTGTAGAAAGTATATTTATTGCACCCATAGCTTTAGTTCTTTTTTATTTAATAGCGCAAAAGGGTTTAAATGATTTTAGTTTTTCGAATCCTAATATTATGTTTTGGCTTTTTCTAGCAGGTCCGATGACAGTAATTCCACTATATTTATATCTACGAGGAGTTGAACTTGCTGGGCTTGGGGCTACTGGAATGATTTTTTTTATTGTGCCAACTAGCCAGTTTTTACTTGGTATTTTTTATTTTAATGAAATATTTAGCGTTCATAAGTTAATCGGTTTTATTTTTATTTGGATTGCTGTAATTATTTATTTAAAAGACTTAAATCAAAACAAATAAATAATGATAAAAAAATTATTAATTATTTTTCTCTTAACTTTTCCACAATTTTCATATTCAAATGTGGAAAATGATTTTGATATTTGGCTCAATAAATTTAAAATCAAAGCGTTAAAGAAAGGGATTTCCGAAGAAACAATTAACAATAGTTTTAAAAACGCAAAATATTTAGAACAAGTAATTAAGTATGATAGATATCAGCCCGAATTTTTTGAAGATACAAAAACTTACATAAACAAAAGAGCAACACATTCTAGAATGCTCAAGGCAAAAGCATTATTAAAAAAAAATCAAAAGCTTTTTGATGAAGTTGAAAAAAAATTTAATGTTGAAAAAGAGTTGTTGCTAGCGCTGTGGGGAATAGAGACAAATTTTGGTAAACATGTTGGAAAAATGGATATTATTTCATCTCTTGCTACACTTAGCTTTGATAAGAGAAGAAGCGAGTTCTTTTCAAGGGAACTCATAACACTTTTAAAACTAATAGATAAAAAATTGGTTGATATAGATACTTTATATGGTTCGTGGGCTGGGGCATTTGGGAATTTTCAATTTATGCCTTCAGCTATTGAGAATTATGCAATTGATTATGATAAAAATGGCAAAATAGAATTAAAACAATCCCTTCATGATGCTGTTGCTTCTGCCGCAAACTATATCAATAAAATTGATTGGAAATATAAATCATCATGTTTTCAAAAAGTTGAATTAACTAAGCCAATTTCTGAAGAATATATTAATGTATCTGCAAAAAAAATTAAAAATTATCTGACAATCAAATCTTGGAAAAAAAAAGGTATAGTTGATATTCAACAGATAAATGATAAATATAAAGCTGCATTGATTATACCTGACCTAGCAGTGCTAGAAGGAAATAAGGACTCGCCAGCATTCTTGGTTTTTGGAAATTATGAAAAAATATTAAAATGGAATAGATCCTTAAGATTTGGTGTAACCGTTTGTACTTTAGCAAATATGATAAGAAATGAAATTTAACTTAAGTTATATATATATTTTTGTTTTTTTATTTTCATGTAGTCAAGATATGAAAATTATAAAAAAACCTTCAAAAATAAATGAACCATCTTTTTCTTCTAAAGGTTTTGCTTTAATTTATGACAAATCTGTTTTTGAGAACAAGATTGTGGACAAAAAATTAAACAATGTTCAAAATTATGTTTTGCATCCATTCTTAGAAAACAATACTTTGGTTAGCATATCCAATCCTTTTAATTCAAGATCCTTAACAGCAAAAATAAGAAAAACTATTAACTATCCTTCAATTTACAATATTGTTATTACAAAAAATATGGCAAATAAATTGGAATTAGATATTAACAATCCTTATGTTGAAGTTTTATCAATCAGAAATAATGATAAATTTATTGCGAAAGAAGCGTCTATTTTTGATGAAGAAAAAAAAGTTGCAAATAAAGCGCCAATCACATCAATAAATATAAATAATATGTCTACTTCTACAACTAAAATTAAAGTTAAAAAAAATAAACCTTCGTATATAATACATATTGCTGAATTTTATTTTCTAAAATCTGCAGAAACAGTTAAAAGTAGATTCGAAAAAGAAGCAAATTTGGAAAATATTAAAATTAAGAAAATATCTAAGAACAAATTTCAGGTCTATTCAGGACCTCATGCTTACTTTAATACTGTGAAAGATATTTATTTTAGTATAAATAAATTAGGCTTTGAAAATTTAAATATAATAAATACAAACAAATGAAAACTTTTTTAGCAAAAATATTATTTTTTATAATTTTATTTAATAATTCTTTCTTAAATGCGGAAATTAACATCCAAGCTAAAACAGCAATCATACAAGATTATTTATCTGGAAAAATTCTATTTGAAAAAGACCCTGATATGAAAATATATCCAGCTTCAATGACAAAGATAATGACCGTAATAGTTGCATTTGAATTATTGAAAAACGGCGAAATTACTTTAAATGAAAAATTTGTGATATCAGAAAAAGCCTGGCGAATGTCTCAAAGCGGTTATTCCTCAATGTTTATAATGTTAAATGATGAAATATTAGTCGAAGATTTATTGAAGGGTATTATTATTATTTCAGGCAATGATGCATGCGTTGCCTTAGCTGAAGGTATCTCTGGATCTGAAGATGAATTTATTGTTTTAATGAATGAAAAGGCAGAAGAAATTGGAATGTATAACACAAATTTTTCGAATTCCTCAGGTATTGGGGATAGCAATAATTATTCAACTGTCAGAGATGTATTAAAAATGTCTAACTATTTAATTAAAAATTATCCTGAGTATTACACTTACTTTAAAGAAACATCTTTTACATGGAGCAGAACGGGAGGCGAACCAATAACCCAAGGTAACAGAAATGCATTGTTATATGAAAATATTGGAGTTGATGGATTGAAGACTGGATTTTTAACTGTAGAACAGTATTCCTTGGCTTCATCGATTTTACGAAATGACAGAAGAATAACCGCTGTTGGCAGTGGATTTAAATCCAAGTTCGCTAGAACAAAAGAGTCAAGAAAAATGTTACTGCATGGATTATCTAAATTTGACACTATTGAAATAGCAAAAAAAAATGAAACATTTTTTTCCTTAGATACATGGTTAGGAAAAAAAAACAAAGTTGATATTTATGTCAAAGATGACATTTACATTACGGTAGCCAAAAGAAAAAAAAAAACAATTAGTGCTCATATCGAATTTAACGGACCTATTCCCGCGCCCATAGAAAAAGATGATAAGATAGGTGTGCTAAATATTTTTTTAAACGATGAATTATTTGCTCAACATGATGTTTTCTCAATGGAAAAAATTAAAAAAGTAAATATCTTCTCAAGACTTATTAGGTCATTCAACTTTTTTGTTTGGGGAGATGTATAAAAAAAATTTTTTCATAGTTTTTGAAGGAATAGAAGGCTCTGGTAAATCATCTCATTCACTTTCTTTGATAAAGAAACTAAGATCTTTAAAAATTCCTTGTGTTTATTTACGAGAACCTGGTGGCTCAAAAAATGCAGAATATATTAGAAGTTTCTTACTGAAAAGTGAAAATAAAGGATTTAATTCGCTCACTGACACACTGTTATATCTTGCTGCAAGAAACGAGAATTTTTTAAAAAAAATAAAACCATTTTATAGAAAAAAAATAATTATTTGCGATCGATTTACAGATTCAACTTTGGCTTATCAGCACTATGGCTTAGGCGTTAAAAAGCGTTTAATTAATTATATTAATAAAGAAATAATGGGAACAATTAAACCTGACTATACATTTTTGATGTTTTTGAATGTTAATAAATTAAAATCAAGAATATCTAATAGAAAAACAATCAATAGATATGATAAATTTAAAAAATCATTTTACAAAAGAGTTCAAAACGGTTTTTTAAAGATTTGTACTAAAAATAAATCAAAATATATGGTTATTAGTTCTTCTAATAAATATGAAATAAATCAGGATATTATTTTTAATCGGGTTAAAAAATTATTAAAATAAATGAAAAAAAAAGAAACTTTTACTACAAATTTATTGCCTAATAAGCAAGAAAAGCTATTTTTATATGATCAATATTTTAAATTATTTATAAAATTATATAAAAATAACTTATTACCTAATAATATTTTACTTTCTGGACAGTCTGGTTTGGGAAAAGCAACTTTTGCATATCATTTTATTAATTCTATTTTAAGCAATAAAGAAGATCATTCGTATGATTTTATGAATTTTGCTATCAATCCATTAAATAGATCTTTTCGACTAATTAACAAACAATATCATCCTAATTTTTATTTAATAGAAAACCTTGCTGATAAACAATCTATAAGCATCAAGCAGATTAAGGATATGATTAATTATCTCAACAAAACAAATTTTGAAAAAAAAATTAAATTTGTTTTAATAGATAATGCAGAATATTTAAATTTACATTCGGTTAATGCATTACTTAAAATTATTGAAGAACCTAGCTCGAACACCTTTGTTATTGTTATACATAATTCTTCTATAAAATTAGTCGAAACTTTGAAATCTAGATGTATTGAATTTAAGATTTCTTTTTCAAACAAGGAAAGGCAAAAAATATTAGAAAATCTATTAATATATTATGATTTGAAAATTGATATAAATCTGCTTGAAAAAATAAAGAGTTTTTACGACTCCCCAGGATTCACTCTTAATCTTGTTAATCTTATCAATGAAGCAGCTATTAACGTGAGCAATCCAAATTTAGTCAATATAATTTCTAATTTGATGGAGTTTATTTTAAGGAATAAAAATAATACTAATCTAAATTTATTGCAAAATACTATTGAACTTTTCTTTTTCCAAGAACTTAAAAAAACTAATAATAAAAGCAAAATATCATTAAATTACTCTAAAGTTTTAGAAAGTTTAAATTCTTTTAGAAAATATAATATTGATATGAATAATACTTTTTATGAGATAAAAGAAAATATTGTTCATGGATAATAAGAATTATTATATCACTACACCAATTTATTATCCGTCCGGCAATCCCCATATGGGACACGCATATTCAAGCATCATTGCTGATGTGTTTGCAAGATTTAAAAGATTAGATGGATATAATGTTTTTTTTCTTACAGGTACGGACGAACATGGATTAAAAATTCAAAAATCAGCAGAAAAAAACAATAAAAAACCAAAAGATTTTTGTGATAACATTAGCAAAATTTTTAAGAATCTTACCAAAATTTTGAATCTTTCTAATGATGACTTTATAAGAACAACAGAAGAAAGGCATCATAAAGCGGTTCAATTTCTTTGGGAAAAGCTACAATCAAAAGGATATATATATTTATCTAAATATAAAGGCTGGTATTCTGTATCAGACGAGGCTTACTATAATGAAGATGAAATTGCTGAAAAAGATGGTAAAAAAATTTCAACAGTTTCAGGTTCATTGGTAGATTGGGTTGAAGAGGAATCATTTTTTTTTAAATTGTCTTCACTTCAAGATAACTTATTAGAATTTTACAATAAAAATCCTAAATTTATTTTACCTATTTCAAGAAAAAATGAAGTTATAAGTTTTGTTAAAAGAGGATTAAGAGATTTATCCGTTAGCAGGAAATCTTTTTCATGGGGCATAAAAGTACCAAATGATAAAAAACATATAATTTATGTATGGCTAGATGCTCTTACAAACTATATAAGCGCATTAAATTATCCTAATCTTGAGGATAAATTATTCAAAAGTTTTTGGCCAGCAACCTTACACATTATTGGAAAAGATATTCTGAGATTCCATGCAATTTATTGGCCAGCTTTCTTGTTGGCAGCTGATATTAAACCTCCCAATAGGGTTTACGGGCATGGCTGGATTCTATCCGATAAAGAAAAAATGTCTAAATCAAAGGGTAATATTCTTGATCCACTTGAGGTGATCAAAATTTATGGACTAGATCAATTACGATATTATCTCGTAAAAGAAGTTTCGCTTGGCAACGATGGAAATATTAGCGATAAAAATATAGAAAATTGTATAAACAGCGATTTAGCAAACAATTATGGAAATTTTTGTCAAAGAACGTTTTCTTTTGTAGAAAAAAACTGCAAAAATATTGTTCCAGGTGATATCAATTTTAATCCTGAAGATTTAAAAATCTTAAATTCTTTTAATAATAATATTGAAAAAATTAGGTCTTTAATGGACAACCAACAACTAAATGAATATGTAAAATTTATTATTGATAAATCATCTAATGCAAATAAATATTTCAATGATGAGGCTCCGTGGAATAAGAAAAAAGATGAAAAACGATTGAATACAATAATTTACGTTTCTTTAGAAATAATAAGGAAAATTTCAATTTTGTTATTGCCAATAATACCATACTCAGCAAGCAAAGTTCTTACATCTTTAGGTTTAAACACAAAAATTCTTAAACTTAGTAGTATCACCGATCATCTTATAAATAAGCCCGGAACAAAAATAATAAATCAGGGAATACTTTTTCAAAAGATTAAAAAAAACAATGATTGATTCACACTGTCATCTAGATCATTCACCACTATATGAAAAATTGGATGAGATTGTAAATAGGGCAGAATTGTCAGGGGTTGCTTGTTTGCTGACTATTTCTACTAGTTTAAAAAGTTTTGAAACAGTCAAAAGAATAATTTCAAAATATAAAAATATATATGGAAGTATAGGAATTCATCCTCATGAAACCAAGGATCATATTAATGTAGACAAAAAAATGTTAATTTCCCTTAGGAATGAGAATAACAAAATTATTGCTATAGGTGAAACGGGTTTAGATTTTTACTACCAAAATAGCAATAAATTAATTCAAAAAAAGAAATTTGTTGAACACATTGAGACAGCCATTGATCTTGATCTTCCTATAATAGTTCATTCTAGAAATGCTGAGATTGATACTTTTGGTATTTTAAAAGATTTTTCTTCTAGGAATCCTAAAATTCTTATGCATTGCTTTACAGGATCTTCTGATTTTTCAAAAAAAATGCTTAATCTAGGAGCATATATCTCTCTAAGTGGAATAATTACTTTTAATAAAAGTAAAGAATTACAGGAAACCACATCATTAATACCCATTGATAGGCTTCTTATTGAAACTGATTCACCTTATCTTGCACCAATGCCAAAGAGAGGATCTACCAACGAGCCTTCATTTATAAAATATACAGCTATGAAATTGGCAGAAATAAAACAAATTTCTTATGATGATTTAATATTTTATACATCTAATAATTTTAATAAATTATTTTCATTAAATCAGTGAAAACCTATCTAACATTTTTAGGATGCGGAAGTTCTATGGGTGTGCCAAGGGCTGATGGTTATTGGGGATTTTGTAATAAAAAAAATATAAAAAATTATAGGACTAGATGTTCCGTTCTTATTTCAAAAGGAAATAACAATATTTTAATTGATACTTCTCCAGATCTTAGGTTTCAATTATTAAAAAATAAAATAAGAAATATTTCTTCAGTTTTATATACACACAAACATGCTGATCAAACTCATGGAATTAATGATTTAAGAGTTTTTTTCCTAAAAAATAAAAAAAAAATAAATGTCTACGCTGATAAAATAACTTTGTCTTATTTAAAAAATAATTTTTCATATTTTTTTAATGATGGAAAAGAATATCCGGCAATATTAAATGGCAACAAATTAAAAAGTAATTTTTCCTTAGGTTCTAAGAAACAATTACTTAAATTTAAATCTATCAAGGTAAGACATGGAAAAATAAATAGTATTGGATATATATTTGCTAATACAGCTTACATTAGTGATTGCAATGAACTTTCAGATTCAAACTTAAATAAATTAAAAAATTTAAAATATTTTATAATCGATTGTTTGAGATTTAATTCTCATCCTTCTCATTTTTCACTTAGCGAAGTTCTGGATATTTTAAAAGAGATTAAACCTACGAATACTATTTTGACAAATTTACATTCCGATCTAGATTATAATATCTTATTGCAAAAATTACCAATCAATGTAAAACCGGCTTTTGATGGATTAAAAATAATATTATGAAATGAAAAAAAATAAAATTATTATTACAGGGGGCGCGGGTTTTGTAGGTACTAATTTAATTAATTTATTATTAAAAAAAACAAAATATAAAATAATTAGTATTGACAATTATTCCTCGGGTTTAAAAAAAAATCATATCAAAAATAATAGAGTAAATTATATAAAAGCAGACACAATTAACATTTCTCAGATACTAAAAAATACCAAAGGTATCAATTCCATCTTTCATTTCGGTGAATTTGCTAGGATTTATCAAAGCTTTTTGAAAATGAACGAATGTATCAATTCAAATTCTGTTGGAAGCAATGCTGTTTTCAATTATTGTCTAAAAAACAATATTAAACTTATTTATTCTGCTACATCAGCGTCTTTGGGAAACAAGGGTAATGATAAAAATTTGTCTCCTTATGCTTTTACAAAAGCAAAAAATTTAGAATTATTAGAAAATCTAAAGAAATGGTTTAACTTTAAATATGAAGTAATTTATTTTTATAATGTTTATGGGCCATGTCAAATAAGCAAAGGTGAAATGGCAACGGTAATAGGAATTTTCGAAGATCATTACAAATCAAAAAAACCCTTACCGATTGTAAAGCCAGGTAACCAGACAAGAAGGTTTACTCATATTTACGATACAGTTGAAATTTGTTACCAAGCCTGGAAAAAAAATCTTTGTAGGCATTATAGTATCGCAAACCATAAAAGTTATTCAATTTTAGATGTGGCCAAAATGTTTAGAACTAAAATAAGATATTTACCAAAAAGGCAAGGTGAAAGATACGCTTCAGCATTAACAAATATGAACTTATCTAATAAAGTTTATAAATATTTTGGTAAAATTGATCTCAGAAAATATATAAAAAATATTGTGTTAAATAATAATTGAATTTGAACTAAGATTTTTCTATTTCTTTTTCTTGTTAGTTGTAACTAACAATAGTAATAAATATCCAATAAAAGCTGATAACATTGATCCAGATAAAACACCAATTTTTACTCCATCCATATACTGATTGTTTTCAACAAAAGCTAGATTTCCAACAAATAAACTCATAGTAAATCCTATACCTGTCAAAATACCAACACCATAAAATTTAAGCCAATTTGAATTTGAAGGCATTTCTGCAAATTTAAATTTTACAGATAGGTAAGAAAATAGAAATACACCAATCTGTTTTCCAAAAAATAATCCGCATAAAATTCCCAAAGGAATAGGTGCTAACAAGGAGTTCATTGATACTCCATCAAGTGAAACGCCTGCGTTTGCAAAAGCAAACAGTGGCATAATTCCAAAGGCAACATAAGGTGATAAAATATGTTCCAATTTTAATAATAATGAAAAATCTTTTTCATGAACACGATGAGGTATAGTGAGAGCTAAGAGAACCCCTGATATTGTTGAATGAATTCCGGATTCATGGGTAAAATCCCAGAGGAATAGTCCAATTAACAGGTAGGGTGCAAATTTTTTTACTCCAAATTTATTAATAATGAGCAAACTCAAAAAAGATCCCATCATTAAAATTAAATACATATATTGAAGTTCTGTTGAATAAAAGAAGGCTATAATTATAATTGCACCCAAGTCATCGATTATTGCTAAAGCCAATAAAAAAACTTTTAAAGAAACTGGAACTCGCTTACCTAATAATGACAAGACTCCAATTGAAAAAGCAATATCAGTCGCCGATGGTATTGCCCAGCCTCTAAGTGTATTACCAGTTTCAAAGTTGATTATTACATAAATAATTGCTGGAACAGCCATACCACCTATAGCGCCAATTATTGGTAATGCAGCTTGCTTAGGCCTTGAAAGCTCACCATGAATAAATTCTCTTTTAATTTCCAAAGTGACAACAAAAAAAAAAACACAAATCAAAACAACATTTATCCAA
>Ga0187833_10006456_pt1 | contig 10825 bp, 7 predicted proteins | sample ETNtaG_37_FD_167968 | JGI IMG/M metagenome (GOLD analysis project Ga0187833, IMG submission 167968) | Marine microbial and viral communities from oxygen minimum zone, Eastern Pacific Ocean - ETNP2014_SV_400_PacBio MetaG (Illumina Assembly) | ecosystem: Environmental > Aquatic > Marine > Hypoxic... | reverse complement strand
ACGACGAAAAGTACATCGAGGCCTTCAAGCTGGAGCTCGAGGCGATCAAGCAGGTGCGCAACGAGTACGGGCTCACCAACGTGCATGTGATGATCCCGTTCTGCCGCACTGTCGAGGAGTGCCGCAAGACCGTGACCATCATGGAGGAAAACGGCCTCAAGCGCGGTCCGGACTTCCAGATCTGGGTGATGGCGGAGATCCCCTCCAACATCATCCTGGCCGACAAGTTCAACAAGTACGTTGACGGGTACTCCATCGGCTCCAACGACCTGACCATGCTCCTCATGGGGCTGGACCGGGACTCGGACACCATCGCCCACATTGCGGACGAGCGGAACCTGGTGGTCAAGCGCGCCATAAAGCACCTCATCGAGGTGGCCCACAAAGAGGGCAAGACCGTGTCCATCTGCGGGCAGGCGCCGAGCTTCTACCCGAACTTCACGAAGTTCTTGATTAAGTGCGGCATCGACAGCGTGTCGGTGAACCCGGACACCGTGAAGGCGACCAAGAACCTCGTTGCGGCCGTGGAGCAGCGAATCCTTCTGGACACTGCAACCGGCAAGGGCCTCGCGGACGATCCGGACCTTGTGTGGTAGATCGAGCGTAGAACCTGAAGAAGGGGAGGGGCTTTGGCCCCTCCCCGACCTTTCTTTTTCAAGTTGTTACAGGTTACGTAAAGCTTCTCTGTCGCTTGTGTGCGGCGTTAGTGCTCAAGCGGAGATGAGGGACCGGAACTCGTCGGGCGCGAGCTCACCCGTACTGTCTACCTCGCAGCGAGCGCGTTGCGTCACCTCGTTCGAGGCGTTGAACCAGTCCACATACGTCATGGTGAACTCGTGCTCGGCTGGATCCTCGGGGACGACCGTCGTCTCCGGAGCGGCGTACCCGAATCCCGCTGTGCGAAGGGAACGGTCGCTGCGCACCATGAAGTTGTTCGTAGTACCCGTATCGAGATAGACGCCTTCAGAGCGAAGGGAGTCGAAGAGCCCGACCGCCTTCCCGTCCCGTTCCACGCGCAGTCGCTTCCCGTCAATGACGGCATCATCGTTCCACATTTGCATGTGACCGCCGTGCTGCGGTGTGTACTCCTGGACGGCGATGTGAAGTGCGATGTCGTCGTTGTAAGCGACGGTGATGTGACCGTAGAACCGGGGGACGTCCACGCAATGACGGGCAAGAGTGTCCCGCATCGAGGGTGCCGTGGAGAGGGCATAGTTATTCGCCAGCTCCTCCTCCATGTGCTCGAGCTCGAATGGTGGGGCGTGCCGGTAGAGGTCCTTGAGAGCGCTCACGTGGGAGCTGTCCTCGTCGCTCTTGAGCCGTTCCTTCGCTTCCGGTGTCCACGATGCATAGACCTTCAGCACCTTCCCAGCGTCCTCGTTCACGAAGGCGCGGCAGTCCTTGCCGCCACCGAGAAAACGGTAGCTAGGTAAGCGCTCATCGACCAGTTCCTTGACCGCGTCCGAGATAGCGGGAGGTATCTCGTAAGGCAGCCAGGCTCCAGCAGTGAACTCGTAGTCATTCTGGGCAGCAGCCAACTCTTCAGTGTCCTTGGTACTGTAATCCCCTACAACGTCCTCCAGCGAATAGACGGTCATGATGGTCGACACCGGTCGTTACTGCGGGACGTGGATGAATCGCTCTTTTAACGTTTCTCATGGGGTGGGCGAGTGATAAACAAGCGCACGATGAGGGCGCCCCCCCCCTAACGCAGACCTTCGGCACCGCCGTCATCTTTTTAATACTTCCCGGCCAAACAACGCTCATGAGGTCGGCAGTAATCACCTTGCTGCTCGTTGCACTGCTCCTTCAACCAGCCCTTGCCATCCCCAGGGCATTGTGGGAGGGTATGGACTGGGGTCGCATCCGACCCCTGTCGGAAGACCCGCAGGACGATCATCGATTCGGGGACGTGGACATCAAGGCTCTCTACATTACCCACGACAATGAGTACTTGTACATCAAGGTGGACCATCACACACCAGTGCAGCCGACCACCAACTACGAGTTCGCTCTTGACGTCTTCGAGCCAACGGACGACGTCGTGGGCTACGCAACTAATTTCTTCCCTCGCGGCACGCTGCTCTGGTACGAGACGAAGAACGTGAACGGGGAGTTCGCACGGGTGCAGGCCCGGCCCGGGGGAGCGGCGATCATGTACCGGGGAACCGAGGTCCAGATCAGGATCCCGCTCAACATCACCAACAGTAACTATAGATTCAAGGTACAGCTTACTGTTTGGCCCTCCGGCGACTTTGAGGAGGGCTCCGACAGGATGGACAATCCCGAGTGGACCGAGTATCCCCCGGGAGGAGGGGAAGCAACACCGGTGGCCGTTACGCTCCTTCCTACCGCGACCCCCGCCCCAACGCCCACGCCCGTCCCTGTGTGGCAGGGTGTGAGCTGGCAAGGGGTCGCCCCGCTGGCCACGGATGCCCAAGGGGACCACGACCTTGGGACCGACCTGCGCTCTCTCTCCATCAAGGAGGACACAGAGTACATCTACCTCAAGGTCGACCTCCATACCGACAGCAATAATCCGTTCCATATCTACGACATACTGTTCGATACCGACGGTGATGCGCGCGCCGACTACGCTGCTAACATCAAGCTGAGCAAGGAGTACCACTTCTACCAGCACGCACCCTCGTTGCGGGAACTGCCCACCGAGGGAATGGCGGTGGTGTTCGGTCGCAATTGGATGCAGGCACGCATACCCAAGCTCTCGGACCTCAGCGAGTACCGGACAGCGGTGCGTGTATGGCCCGCAGGCACCAATTCACCCCAGGCGGGGGACATGCTATACGAGACGGGCTGGTCCGAACCTGGTGCCGGTGCTGACAGCGGGGGCGACTCGTCCACCGTCGTCATCATGGGCGTCGTTGTCCTGGTGCTCGCAGTGGCCATCATGCTCGGACGCGGGGGCGCACAGCAAGCGTAGGGCAACCCCATGGGAGCGCTCGATCCTCTCACGCTCGTCCCCGTCGTGCTCCATCTCCATATCTGGGCCCTCGCTCTCGTTCTTGTGCTGCTCGTTCGACGCCACCACCGCGATGTGCTCGACCTTCCTCGCGAGGTCCGTAACTGTCTCCTCCTGTTGGTCTTAGTAGCTGCGGGGCTCCGTCTCAGCAACCTCGAGGCAGCAGCGATAGTGTACTCGGACGAGTTCGAGGTACTGCTCTCGGCCCGCCACATGCTCGTATACAATCGGGTGGGCTATCCTCTGAACCTTCGTCTCCTCCCGCCCGCCCACCGGTCAGGCTACCCCGCCCTAACAACTGTCCCCCTCGCTCTCCTGGGCGGGACCGACCGAGCGGCAGCCCTTGTATCGGCGATCGCGGGAATCCTGGCAGTTCCTCTGACATTTGCGCTTGTACACCTCCTCTTCCGTGATCCGTGGGGGGCGCTCGCGGCGGCGGCTCTTGTCGCTCTCAGTCCGGAGCACGTACGCTACTCGATCACAGGGTGGAGTGCAGCATCGTCCTTTACCTTAACGCTCCTGGCCCTGTTTCTTGCGGTCTATTCATCCCGCCGAGGCCGGATTCTTGCATGGACGGTGGCGGCCGCCATCGCGGCAGGTCTTGCCACTCAGGTGCGCACGGCCGATACCGTGGTCGTTCCCGTTATCGCTCTTTACCTCTGGTATGGGACGGGGGCTCGACGAGCGGCTCTCTTCACAGCAGTGGCGCTGGTGCCCTCTCTCCTCCTCCTCGCTGCTCTCCCGCCGGGTACAGCGCCAGAGGGTGGGCTCCCCTCTCCTTGGGCCGAGGGCGCCTTCGAGGAGTTCTCTTTCGACAAGGTCCTCCAAGAGGAATCGGACATCGGCACCAAGGGATCGTTGCCAGGTTACCTCCTCCATGTGTTCGCCGGGGTGCGCTACTGGACGCCCGGGCCGCCTGAGCCGTCGGCCGATCCCATAATCAGGGTGCTGGGGAACCAGCGGGGTGACGTAGATCCGCTGGTCGTGTGGGCCACCCTTCTGGCCGTCTCAGGTGTGGCAGCGCGACCACGACGTGGTCATGTCCTTGTGCTGGGTTATGTACTGACGCTCATCGCAGCCAACAGCTTCTTCGCCTCTGATCCACGTCACGTTCTCAACGCAGTGTGCCTGCTCCCGGTGCTTACCGGGGCCGGTCTCGGTGCACTCGCGAGCTCGTTCCCGGGTGGTGGTCGGACGGCGGCGGCTCTGCTGGTGATACTGCTCCTCCGGTTCCATACCCAGGGCACGGCCGTGATGCTCCAGCTCCATGCCGGGAAGGCGGGAGCGGCAGCGGGCCCTCTCGACGACCTATTCTTCCAGAACGCACGCATCGGCCGATGGCTGGCCGCATCGCCCTTCAGAGACTGCACCGTGATCTCCTCGATCCCGCTGGCCACTGCGTTCTATACCGGTAGCTCTGCTGTGGATATCCGTGCGGCCGCCCGTGATGAAAAGCTACGCGATCGTCTCCGCGCGCTCGCGAGGAGCGAGTGCGTGCTCTATCTGGACACCTGCGCGGACTGGGTTCCGGCGCAGGAGACGGCGACGGTCAGCCGGACGCTGTCCCTCGAGTTGGCGGCCCGGACGGGTACGTGTCGCTCGTGGACCGATCTCGGTACTGAGCGGGACGTCATGCTCTACCGGATGCAGTCTGCGTCCTGACATCCCTCAGGAGGACGCCGGAGCACGGCCCACGCATCCACGCCGCCCCCGGCCCACCGCGCAAGCCGATCATCCAGGGTGAGCATGGAGCACAGGAGCCGGTCCGCGAGGTCACGGGACACCAGCGTGGTCACCCGGTGGATTGCCGCTGCCGCGAACGTGATGAGGTGTCCGCCGGTACCGGTGGCGATTGGCTCGAGGCCGGCCTCTCGGCTGGCCGCCATTAACTCGTCCACATCGAGGTGGGCCTGCCGTTGCCCCACGCGATCGAAGTGCCTGACGACGGGTCTGAGGGGCAGGATCACCCGCTCCGGCTGGCGTGACACCAGCACGTAGGCGCGTCCTCCGGGCCGGAGCACACGACGAACCTCGGTAAACAGAGCCACTGGATCCTTGGTGTATTCAAGCACGTGACTCGACACCGCAAACTGGAAGGAATCATCGGCGAAGGGTAGGCGGAGCATATCCCCGAGGACTACCGATCCACCACGCCCGGCAAGCACGCGTGTGCCGGCAGGGGAACGGTCCACGCCCACGCACACCACACCCGTCCGCTCCAGGGCAGAGCAGAGATAGCCTGTCCCACATCCCACGTCCACGAGGGTGTCCCCCGGTCGCGGGTCGAGCCGGTGGCACACTCGCCACACGAGGGTCGCGTCCCATCGAGAGCGATGCCTCCATGCGGTGTACTTCTCCTCGAAAGGGCCGGCCACGTCAGGAGGGGACGGAAATGCTTTATATGCCTTCATAGTCGGATTGCTTCATGCCAGGGGTCCGGGCCGTTCGATCATCGCCAAGGTACGATGGCGGCGGCATCCTCCCTCCCATCTCACGAGCTTAGACGCCGCTCAATCCCCTCCCTCAGAGCATCGGCGACCATCTGGTGGGCCCTGGCGTTAGGATGGTGATCTAGGGGATGCACCCACAGCGTTGAGGCCGTACTGTTCTCGAACACAGGTAGCAGGTCGATTACCTCGATCCCACGCTCACGGCAGGATGAGGCAATCAGCTCGTGAACATCCCTGAACGGGTAATCATCGAGCTGATGAATGAGGGGAAAGATTACGACCATGAACGTGATGTTCTGGCTTTTACTGTATCTTGCCATCTGGTCGATCGATCTCACCGTCCACTTCTTCCACCGCATATTTCTTTCTCCGAGGTAGAAGGAGCGGTACCATTCCTCGACGACATGTGTATCGCGACGGCTCTCACTCCTCTTTTGGATAAGGTCGTACAGCACGCTGCCCGGGCCTTCGCCCCCTTCTCCCTTTGGGATCGAGTAGATAAGGTCGTCACCTTTCATTAGGATGGACTCTCGGTTGGTGATGGGATCATCCAGCACAAAACCCAGGATGACCATGTTCGGCTTGATCAATGGCGCGAGCTTCATCAGCAGACCAGTCTTCTGGTAGACCGTGTATCCTGGGATGCCTGCATTGATCACCTGATTTATCCTACCTGGAGGGACATTCTCTTCTAGCCCCTCTTCAAGCCTTGCGGGAAAGCTCTCCTCTAACGCGACGCCCTCACCGAAGGTGAACGAGTCACCGATGACGAGAATCCTATAGGCATCCCCCCCATCGGCGAGGGTACGCTCGGGACCTCGCAATCCCCAGGAGTTGACAAGATAGGTTATCCGGAGGTCGGGTGGGAGGGTGTTATAGGGATCGCTGTCGTATATATGAACGAAGCTGCTGTTTGGGATTAGTTCGTACCCGAGCCCGTATTTTGTGGTGCTCCGTAGTGATATGGTCTCCTGCTTGGGCTCGAGTGGAGCATTGAACAACCGGGCCCCGAGCTCAAGGACGAGGAGGGTGACCACGATGCTGGCCAGGGTCAGGATCAGACGGTTCAGGTACTTCTCACGGCCCAGCTGGTTCGAGGCGTTCCTTTCAGATTCCATCGGTGATCGGCTCCATGGGGGGGCCTGAAGGGACCTAGCGTCCCTGGAAGACGTACCAATCAGGCCATATAACAAATGTTTTGCGGCATGCTATATATGGTTTTTCTTCCGAGGTGCTTCATCTCGAAACTCATCAATCGGTAGCCCGAGTTCGTCCTAATAACCGATGGAACCACCACCGTAGTGCTTTGGTGATACCTCAACGGATAGACCAAAGAAGAGGATACGACCGAGGATAAAGAACCGAGTGAACCGGGGAAATCACAGCTCAAACACGGTACTTTAGGGATGAAGTCACGTGGTGGAAATGCTTTATATGCCTTCGCCGACAGGAGCAACCCGTGCGTCGAACAACCGTGTACCGCGGCCTTTGGGCAATGCTGTTTCTGGCAGCCCTGCTCCGTCTCCCGGCCCTCGACCACAGCCCTCCGGGCCTCACCTTCGACGAGGCCTCCATCGGGTACGACGCGTGGTCACTGCTCCTCACAGGTCGCGACCACCGCGGGAATCCATGGCCCGTGTACCTTGAGTCCTTCGGCGATTACAAAGACCCGGTGAACGTTTATGCCACCATGCCGCTAGTAGCTGTGGTCGGGCTCTCCACGGCTTCGGTCCGCGCGGTCTCAGCACTGTTCGGGATCGCGGGAGTGGCGGCCACGTACCTGCTTGCGCGGCGTCTCCTAGGACCCCGGGAAGCACGTGTGGCGGCCCTGCTCCTGGCAGTGTGCCCATGGCACGTCCACTTCAGCCGCCTTGCACTGGAGCCGGTGCTCCTGCCCTTCTGGACGGCGCTCTCATTGTACCTCCTCATGGGTAAAGGGCGGGAACTAGTGCTTGCAGGGCCAGCTCTGGCACTTGGGATGTACTCCTACGCTGTAGGGAAGGCCTTTCTCCCACTCCTCGCCTGCGCCGTGCTCGTACTCCGCCGCCGTGAGCTCGCGGGCCAAAAGCGCTATCTCATGGCAGGTGTGTTGGCAGCGGCCCTGCTCCTTGCGCCGCTCGTCAGGCTTCACGTCACACATCCTGACCGGGCGGGCGCTCGAATAGGGATGCTATCGATCGCATCCGACGAGGTCGTCAGGCTCGACATGGCGCGATTCGGTACGACCTCGCCGCTCGTGGCCACGACGTTCCGCTTCCTGCGTAATTATTCACTCCATATAATGCCCTCATTCCTTTTCTTTTCAGGAGATCCCGATCCACTCAACGGCCTTCCCGGGCGTGGCCTCTTGGAACCGGTGACCGCTGTGCTTGCACTCCTGGGGCTCGGTATCGCCTTACGTGAGCGACGGTGGGCACTTGTGGCGTGGCTCATCATCTTCCCCGTGGCCGGCGCTGCCACGGACATAGAGGTGGCGCAGGCACGTAGAGCGATCGCCCTCCTACCTCTCCCCCATCTGCTCGCGGCCCATGCTCTCGGCGTATTACGGCGCCGCCATGGCGATAAAGTGGTACTCATACTTGCCTGTCTTCTAGCGCTCTCCTTCGCTACGGTCCAGGCCGAGCGGCTCGTCGACTACCCTGCCGACCCCGATGTGGCACTGGCCACAGGAGAGCCACTCCGGAAGGCCCTGGCTGCCATTACACCGGGGACGTCCCTGGCCATTGATCCCGTTATCGAGAACGCCTATGTCCAAGTGCTCTTCCATCGACGCGTACTGCCTGATCAGTACTTGTCTAGGGGATGGGATGGGGCCGGGCTCTCCTTCAAGCGGCCCCCACTACCCAAAGGGACCATGCTGCTCACAACCGGAGGCCCCTTTGCCGTAAGCATAACCGATGTGGACGTACTGGGCCGCACCTGTGGTACGCTCCCCGACGTGTCCCCTTTCGAAGTGGTCGCGGCCCCCGGCGAGCTCAATATGTCCGTTACTCTGGACCTCCCGGATATCTGTCGGGAGATGGGATTCGAGCTGGACCGGGGTACGACGGGGGTGCTCGAAGTGAGGTTCTTACCCGTGGAGGGCGGAACGTGCAAGCGACCCTGTGCTGGCCAGTATCGGTCCCTCATCAGTCTCAGCGTACCACCTGGCGAGTACCTTGTTAGAGCATTCTTTGGCGAAATCCGCCTTGGTGAACGACGGGTGACAGTACTCCCCGCACGACCTCGTGGTAGGACCAAGGTCGCGTTCACTCTGCCTGATGGCTCGGTCGCGCTTTGGCTCGTGCAACCCTAAGGCTCACTCGGGAACGAACCGACGCGCCAGCCGCCTCTCCCAAAGATGGTCGAAGTACATACGTCCCACCCTGGCGCGTGCCAGGGGCCGGTAGAGCCTGGCCAGCGCTGCCACCGCGGGATTCATGGCCAGCTGCCCGGAACCGACGTCCAGGAACATCGAGAGGAACGACAGCCCCTCGAGAACGTGGCGCTCATCCTCCCCCACCCACGGAACTACCACATGGTCGGCGGACACATCGGCCCAGTGGGCCAGGGAGTCGGGCGGATCGAAACCCCGGGAAACCGCCTCCTCGTAGAGGACCGTTCCCGGATAAGGGACGAAGATGAAGGCACCCGGTACACGAGCACGGGGATTGTCACCAAGGAGCTTGAACATGAGGTCGACAGTGGCACGTAGATCCTCAGTTCCCTCGTCCGGGAACCCGCACATGAAGTTGTACACAGGAGCTATATCAGAGCCAACCAGACGACGGTTCACGGCCATGACGTCCTCTACCCGGATGTCCTTGAGCACTCGGTCCAGCACCGGCTGGGAGCCTGATTCGACACCGAAGTTGAGCTGGCGGCATCCGCTTCGCTCCAGCAGACGCAGGTCCTCGTCGTTAAGGGCCATGATGGACTCCACCCGGATTCCCTGGGCCTCCCAGATGACGTCGAGCCCCTCGTCGGCCAGGAGGCGGGCGAAACGTCGGACGCGACCGAGGTTTGCGAACAGGTTCTCGTCCTCGAACCGTACGTTCCCGATGCCGAACCGTTCGGACACGTACCGCACCCGGTCCACCATGCGCTCGGCGCTCTGGCCTCGCCAACGCCGACGGTTGTACACGGTGTTATAGCAGAATGCACATCGATGGGGGCAGCCTCGGGAGCTTTCCATGATCATCGCGCGTCTTCCTAGGCGGATAGGTGCGTACCGCTCCACGTCCACAAGGTGATAGGGCAGCTCGGGCTGGGCATCGAGTACCACGAGAGGTCGGTCGGGGGCGTGTACGGGGCGTCCGTCCCTGACCGTCGACACACCCGCCACCCGTTGTACTGGACGGCCATCGCGGAGTGCAGCCAGGAGCGCAGGGAGGGTCTCTTCTCCCTCACCACGGACGACCATGTCGATGCGTGGATCGGCCAGGGCCAGCTCGGGGAGCATGGTCCCCAAGACACCGCCCAGGACGAAGGGCACGTCCGCCGCCTCCTTCTTGACAACGCTGGCGGCCTCCAGCATATGGGCCACGGGTCGCCCGGCCATGGCCGTAGAACCGACGAGCAGTGGTCCTGATGCAATCTCGCGTCGGAGAGTCTCCTCCCATCGCGGATCGGTGCGCTGGTCGATGATGGTCACGTCGAAATCGGCTACTGCACGGGAACAGGCATGGAGCAGGGCCAGGGGGAGGCTGAAGGGGGACACTACCTCGTCAACGAACCCGATGCGGGGCTGGACGAGGACTAGGTCGGCCATCGCTCGAGGGTTATACCGTACCCTATTAATGTTTTCTGCGCAAGTCCATGGATGATGCAGCGGGTCAAGGAGACCGAGTCCGTGTGTCCGCGGTGCTTGCACCGCATCCCTGCCGTCGTGGACGAGGAGGGCGGGCGGGTGCTCATGCGCAAGACATGCCCGGACCACGGGCCCATCACGGTCGTACTTTCCTCGCGCTCCTGGTACTATCTAGGCCTCGCTGATTTCTATCGAGGCCTTGCAATCGGCGGGAAGAAGGAAGAGCTGGAGTACAACTTCTACGTCACCATGCGCTGCAACATCAATTGTCCCATCTGCTTTACCAATGCCAACGTCACAAAGTACGCTGATCCCTCTCTTGAGGATGTGGGGGCGATGATCAAGGACATGCATGGTGTCCGCCTATGCCTCTTCGGCGGTGAGCCCACGGTGCGCAAGGACCTGCCGGACATCATCCGTCTCATCCTTCGATCGGGCAATATCCCCGTGCTCTATACCAACGGTATCAAACTAGAGGACTGTGCCTATCTGGAGGAGCTCAGGGATGCGGGGCTTGAGGAGGTCCACCTCCAGTTCGACGGTTTTGAGGAGCGTGTCTACAAGGTGCTCCGCGGCAAGCCCATGGTCGCCTCCAAGACCAAGGCC
>Ga0187833_10006453_pt1 | contig 10828 bp, 12 predicted proteins | sample ETNtaG_37_FD_167968 | JGI IMG/M metagenome (GOLD analysis project Ga0187833, IMG submission 167968) | Marine microbial and viral communities from oxygen minimum zone, Eastern Pacific Ocean - ETNP2014_SV_400_PacBio MetaG (Illumina Assembly) | ecosystem: Environmental > Aquatic > Marine > Hypoxic... | reverse complement strand
GATTTTGCTGATCAAGTATTAATACTTGGTATGAAGCAAAACAAAACAAACCATCCATCTAAAAAATCCCCATTACAGAAAAAGTTCTTTTTGTGTCATCAGTGCAATTTTATAGATATAATCATCACGGAAGTAATTGACACCGGGGTTGATGTCCTTGTCAAAATTGAAATCTCTGAACAAACACCTAATGGATTAAGTATTATTGATCAAATTGAATTAAATGATAAACAATCGGACAACACACAACGATATTACTATTGCGGCTTATGCGGTCACCCGGCGAGAAGTCTGAAACCAATAAATGAGAAAACCATAAAATATGCATTAAAAAAAGCGATTGGGAAAAATGATAATGAACGTTAAACGGGATAAATAATTGTCATTTTTTCCTGATCAGATATTATTACTAAATAAATGAAAACGATGATATACGGAAATAGCAGATGATACACGGAACTAGTAGCGGTTCCTTTGCAATTGGTAATAAGATATTGGGAATATCAGCTGTAAAGTTTAATGTCAAATTTACTGCAGAAGAAGAAGAGGAAACTGTACGCCAGGTTGGCATCTATCTATTTCCAATAGCTCTGGAGTTTACGATTTCACAGTCAGTGTCAGTTGCTGTTAGTATTTGGGAAATGAGGACAACACTTATCGTGGAAAAGAAAAAAACGGACAAGTTGAATACTAATTAAGGAGAGAATGATAAAATGATAAATCCATTTTCAAGAAAAGAAAACAAAATATCCAGCCTGGATGAGAAAAAAGCAAACCAGGATCCGCTAGCCGTTGAAGACCTTCTTGTAAACGGTACTCAAAAAGCAACCATCACCTCCGATGGCCGGCTGGTAACAAAGAAAAATGCTCTGAAGGACAAGGAAGAGCATATCGATCTGATGAAACAGCGGGAGTGGGGATGCCGGTGAACTGGTGGGAAAAAGAACAGAGGAGATTAAGCACTGAGATTAATCTCATGCGCCAAAAATTTCCCCAGTTCGAACTGGGACACGCAGAACATGACCACATGATTAATAATTGGAGTGTGGTTCGCAAAGGCCAGAAATATTGGCTGGGCCGGTTGAAGCCCGTCTCTGGCAATATTTATACTGTGCTCCTGACCTATCCAAATTATTACCCCAGTGGCGGCGAGATAAAGGCGTATATAGTTTCACCGCATATAAGTCACTGTAACCATCGCTACGGCGATGGCCACCTATGCTTGTATTCAAACGACCATGGTGGAAAAGGGCAAGGTGCCGGCCCTGGTATGACAGCTGTTTCTTATGTAGGATGGACTGCGGCATGGCTCCATGCTCATGAAATTTATGAAAGAAAAGGTGTATGGCCGGAAAACAACTTTTTCAAGAGGCCCTAATCATGGCAAAAAAGAAAACCAAGAGAAAAATCAAAAAATTGCATGAGGCGAGCTCCAAGTGCACGGTACAAGGTAAACCAAAGTTTCCAGAACCAATTATCAGAGTCACCCCACAGGTACTCCAAAAAATAAGGGATATCACCGTAAATGCAGGGCAGTTTGAGACTGGCGGGCTTTTGCTTGGAGACAAAAAAGGTGACAGGGACGAATATATTATCTCAATCAAAAAAGCTACAGGGCCTGGGGAAAAGGCTGAATTCAGTAATCACCATTTCAAGCCAGATATGGATTCCTATAAGAATGAATTAAAAGCAGAACTACATTTGAATGGTCTGGTCTATCTGGGTGAATGGCATAAACACCCCGGTGCATTTGACACCCCCAGCTGCACAGACCTTGAGACAATGCAGGACATCACTGAGGAGGATGATACAAAAGACCTAGTTGCTATAATTGCTACCACACCAGAACAAAATAATAGTAAAAATTCCAATCAAATGGTTAAAACTGACTTCTTTTACTATCGAAGAGGAATGAAAAAGTTTCTTCCGAGTATACCAGAAATAACCGTCCAACCAAGACTAAAAAGGAAAATTCAAAAAATTGGTGAAATAAATCTGGATGTCGATTATGTAGCTAACATAGTAGAAAATGGAAATGATGAATTGATAGTTGATGGATCATTAACCGATAATAAGATAGCCAATTTTTTACTAAACAATACCGAACAACAAATAAGGGCAAAACTTTTACTAAAAAATCATAACAACAAAGAAATTGAACTAAACACCAGCAATGAAGATTTACAGATTATCATTTCAATAAGCCCAGAAAATGTTTCTGCAACTGCCTGGCAGAATGATTCTAACTCCGGTGATTTAGTTGAAATACCCGTGAATATGATCAATTTACAGCAAACCCTTTATAAAAGGTTGGGGGGGTTACATGTCAAAGAAAATATTGAAGATAAAACAGTAACTTTATTGGGTCTGGGCAGTGTTGGATCAGCAGCTGCTGTTCAGCTTGTAAAAGCAGGTATCAATAATTTAATACTCATTGACTCAGGCCAGCTCAAAATCCATAATATTATAAGACACGTATGTGACCTTAGTGATTTGGGACGGAATAAAACAGATGCTGTTGCTGAGAAATTGAAATGGATCAACCCTAGAGTACAAATTCAAAAAATTAGTAAGGACTTTGTTGAAGTATTTAATGAAATAGAAGATCAGATCAATAATACTCAACTGTTAATCATATCAACAGATACTGCAGGTTCAAGAAATCTGGCTAACATGACCGCAGTAAGTATGAATATTCCTGCAGTTTTCATTTCTTTATGGGAACGTGCAAGAACAGGTACAATAACCAGGATCGTCCCGGGAATTACAGGTTGTCGGAATTGCGTAGGTGACGGAAGATGGGGAAGTGAAATGATTCCCGGGACAACTGATTATTCTTCAGCTGAAAACGAAAGAGACATTTATTTCCAGCCTGGGTTGGATACAGATATCTCCCTGGTGACAAACCTGGGTGTAAAAATGGCCATTTCAACTCTGGTAAACCCCAAAAGTGAAGTTTCTCCAGATTTGGGGACGAACTTCATTTTGTGGAATGGTTATCCTGGTAATAAACAACCAATGATTACCCTTGGGAAAAAACTGGGATTACCTAAAAATATTGATTGTGATCTATGTGGGAAAATATAATAAGAAGATTAATAACTTGGTTCATTTTGCCAAAAACCTGCTAGGGATTGCACAGGTTCAGGAAAAGAACGGAGTCTAAAATGACAGTAAAAAAAGGAGTTTATGAAATAACAAATAACGAAGGTGCAATCTGCTACGTAGATACGGCTACAAAGGGTAAGAATACCTATGGCCCAACCTGGGCTGCAATATGCGAATCTTTAAAGTCACATAGGGTCTTGGAAGCGGTGATAGACCGTTACCAATACAGATCAACGAACGGCAAGCCCGAAGAAACTCGGCCAACAGGTTTTGTGGTTAAGATTAACAATGAAGTTGAAGCGTTTCTTCCCGGTTCACTCTCATCTTGCACCAATTACAATATTGTCCATGTGGGTGAACGGATCGCTGTGATGGTGGTCTCGTTTGACCCACTGTCCCAGAGCTTGGTCATGCGTGAAATACGGGTAGCGGATGAAGGATTTGATATCGATATGGTAAATGAGGCACTTGATCTTGTGGGCAAGGCCAGTGCTGAGGACAAGTACGTACGCGGTACTATCGTTGGTGAAAAAGTAAGCCGTATTCACAATAGGAGATCGGCATACCTGCTAAGTATAGGGGGCCTAGAAGCCTTCTTACCCTGCAACCAGACATTTTTCCCATATATCGATAACGTTGAAAAAATCATCGGGCATCATGTGCTTGCTTCGGTGTTGGAAATCTCGCTTGAAAAATTGAGCGTAGTAATGTCCATGAATACGCCTTATGAAAATATGATAGCAGAACTGCCTGCACCGGAAATTCAACAGAAAACAGAAGGGATCGTCTGCTGGGTGACCCCATATAACGTCTATATACTCTTACCAAAACAAGTTCTTGGGATAATCCCCCAAAAGATGTATCAAAATAGGGACTATAGCGACTGGCTGAACCTTACAGGAACTTTGGTTCAATGTATGCCATTTAGAAAAAAGTACTGGAATACATCCACTGGTGATTACCAGTACTACGTAACATTATATCAATAGTTAGGGGTGTGTCATGGATGAATTAAAAGCAAAAGCGATTCTTGATTTGGAGGCTGGATTTTCACAGATTGAGATGATTAGGACCTACAAAACCCGAATAGAAGAGATTCATGAGCAATTGAAAGCTACTACCGACGAAAGCGTTGTCGTAGAATTGGCGAATGAGTTGTTTAATTTATCCAGTGCCTACATCGTCCTCAGGGATAATACTGTCCTTCCTGATGATGCAGGTCAGCAGCCGCTGGTTATTTTTACCGATGCAAGTGTACGAATAAACTGTGAGTATGCAGCTTTTAGTATTGTTGCAAAGAATGTTGTACAGGACTTCTCTTTGCCGATTGAAGTATTGAATAAATATAATATTCAGATCGAACCAGAATCGACCAATGAATTATGTTTTTTTACTGGTCTAGCAGTCAATTATGATGTGAATTCTGCAGAGATGATAGCTATTCTAGCTGCTCTTGAAATATTCCGATATTCTGCAATAGAAACAGGGCAGTCAATGGTGTTTTATACGGATAGCCTGACCGGTAAAAAAGTGCTTGGCAACAAGCGACTTCCGCCGGGAACCCAGCAATATTCAGAGATAAGGAAAATGTTCAGTAAAATAGTTGATGAAAACTATATTGATGTGACCATTAAAAAAGTAAAAGCACATACAGGAATAGAAATGAATGTAATGGCTGATATTTATGCAAAAAGAAGACTATCTTCTTGAACTATAGCTAACTTTGGGAGGTAAGAACTATCTAATGAATATCGAAAAGAGAATGGAAGAGACTCATGCAACCATGGAAGAGTTATCCGTAGATAAATGCCCAGACTGCAATTCAGAAAAGATATTTAAGTTAAAATGGATACCTTACAATGAGCAGACCTATAGGTGCAAAAAATGCAAGAGTACATGGGATAAAAACAGATGTCATTCTATATTGAAAATGCTATGAGGATTTGCCTTAAGTGGGGTAAATAATAAGGGATAGGATTTGTATTAAAGAAAGGGCATGTGAATAAAGCTAAACTTATAGAAAAGAACCTACTTCGCTCTATTGAACAAATAGAAAACCATATTCATAAAGGTTGTCATAGATAAGTGATGAAAAACACACATTTACGTCCAAAACCATTTGTTAAATGGGCTGGTGGGAAAACACGAATGCTTAAAGAATTAAGACCTTTTTTCAAAAAATGGGATAAACACCGTTATGTTGAACCATTTGTTGGAGGAGGAGCTCTCTTATTTGATTTACAGCGTAAAAAAGCCTTAATTAATGATTATAATAAAGAATTAATAACTGCATATAGAGTTATTCAAGATGACTCTCAAATAGAAATACTAATGGAAATACTAAACGATGTTTATCAAGGTAAAGAAAGAGATGAACCATTTTATAAAAAAGTGAGAGCAAAAATAATACCCGATGACCCTGTTGAAGCAACAGCTAGATTCATATACTTAAATAAATCATGTTTTAATGGACTCTATAGAGTAAATACTAAGGGTAAATTTAATGTACCAATGGGGAAAAGTAAATCTCCACCTAAGTTATTTGATAAAAATAATTTGATGTCTTGTCATGAGTTTTTAAAAAGTGGTGTTGAAATATTTGATGGTGACTATTATAACACATTAGAAAAAATACAAAAAAATGATGTTGTTTATTTAGATCCACCCTACAAACCTTTTTCTAAAACATCATCCTTTACTCAATATACCGAAAAAGATTTTATAGATTCTGACCAAAATAAATTAAAAGACTATTGTGATCATTTAAATGAAATTGGTGCAAAATTTGTATTAAGTAACTCAAATGTTAATTACATAAAAAAATTATATAATAACTATTCAAATACCACTAAAGAAGTGATGGCATCTAGAAGTATTGGAGCGAATAAATACAAAGGTAAAACTATCAATACCCGGAAAAAAGTGGGGGAGCTAATTATAACTAACTTTTAATATGGATAAACCGATAAAAATTGGCGGGAAAAATATGTGGTATTATTTCAATGAAAATAGAATATCATTGAAGCTTACAGAAAATATCAAGTCTGCAAATATGATGGCAATCCCATCCAGATTAAAATATTCAAAACTTATACTTGATTTTTTCGGTCTTAGTACATCAGTAAAAGAGAAATATTATATTTCATTTATTAATGAAAAGCAGAAAGAATATGAATTATACATTAAAATTGAAACCGCTAACAAAACCTCCAGAACTGTAGATGAATATAGATTATCTTGGGGAAAGGATTTTAAAAAGTACATCAGCACTTTCGATCCAATAAAGCATCGTGAGGCAATAATTAGAGCAAAGAAAATGGGTTATGATAACCCTTTATTTTATTTAGATATTAGAAAAAAAAGACAGGGAGAATATTTTATTACTAGAAAAATAAAATCAGATGAATTCTGGTATAGCGACGATAATAATTGGTCTTTTGATGAATATAAGAAGTACCTAAAAAAGACAGTAGTCAACGGAAACACAGATTTAGAGATAACAACAACTATTAGAATGGAACAAAATTTTCTAAGAAATGAACTATTAGGTTCTGCAAAAGAGGTTAAATGTGGTATTTGCAAAAAAGAATATCCTGTTGAATTTATTTGGTGTTCGCATATAAAAAAAAGAAGTGAATGCACATATGAAGAACGAATAGATATTGAACATATTGCTATGCCAATGTGTAAATTTGGATGTGATGATTTATATGAAAACGGATTTATTACAGTTCTTAACGGAATAATTAAAAGGGGGAAACCAATTAATAATAAAAATATAAAAGAAAAAATATCTTTACTAATCGGAAATAAAATACATAAAGATTATTATAATAAAAAATCAGCTAAGTATTTTCAGTGGCACTTCAATAGGTATAATAAATCATGAAATCTGATTTTAGTTTTCAAGACGATGCCATAAAATCAATTGTAAGTGATTTTAAATTAAATCCGACAGCAAAAAACCTCCTTGTTATCCCTACTGGCGGTGGGAAAACCTTAACTGCAATTAGAGCAGTGAACGAATTAATTAAAAAAGGTGTATTAAAAGAAGATGACAAAGTTTTATGGGTAGTTCATTACATAACACTTCGTGATCAGACAAGGGATGTTTTGAACGACAATAATTGGGGAGAAAAGTTTTCATTTTCAAAATTACTTCCAAAGGTTTTGCAGATAGAAATGATAACAAAAGGTGAAAATCTAATCAGTCAAGATATTGATAAAAAAATTAAAATGATTATAATTGATGAAGCCCATCATTCTGCTGCCTCAAGTTACCAAAGTTTTTTTCAACCCAATTACAATATTCTCGGGCTTACTGCAACACCTACCAGAAATGATGATAATCCTTTAGAGTTTGATAAAATCATTTATTCAATCACTACCCGAGAGTTAATCAGGAAAAACGTTATTATTGAACCTATAATTCATTCTGTCAAGACTGGTATTTATATTGATATTAATTCACTTATTGATGGAACCCACTTAGATCGTTTCAATACAGAATCTAGAAATCAATTTATCGCAAAAAGAATTTTCAAAAATAAAAATTTATATAAAAAAGTACTTATTTATGTAAGAACAGTTAAACATACTATGGCTCTATGTAAAGTTCTCCAAAAGGAAAATAAATTTCAGGGTAATTATTATGACCACATTGGATACATTTATGGTGGAGAGAATGAAAGTAAAAACCTATCGAATAATGAATATTTAAAGAAAAATAAAGAATATGATAAATCTATTATAGTTAATTGTGGTGTTTTGACAGAAGGATTTGATGATCCAACAATTAATACTGTTGTGATGGCTGTACCAACTAACTCTGTAGTTTATTACCTTCAATGTGCGGGAAGAGCAATACGGACACCTCAAGATTCAATAGCTAATTCAGTATTCCTAGTTGAATTTGAAGATAACATGCCGAACATAAGGTACAGAATAGACAACAAATGGCTTTTTGCTGATATCTCAGATGTGTTAGAACCACAAATAATTGATATTGATTTTGAAAGTTTAGAAGATTTTAAAATTAAATATACCCAAACGCTCAACGAACATAATATAAAAGTAAATGGTAGAATTCCACATGATATCGAAAAACCAGGAGATATCGAAAAAGTGAACCTATTACTGTATAATTCTACACAAAAACTAAGCGATGATACCTGGGATAGTTTGCTAATAAATGAAAAAAACCGAGAAAAGATTTTAACCTTATTTAATACTCTTTGTATAAATATAGAAAAATATTATGACCAAAATCCTAAATGGATATTTAATGAAAAATTTGGTGAAGATGGTCCATTTGAAGGATTGGATACTATAGCAAAACAAACAGATTTTTTACGTGTACTTGAACTATCCTATTTCAATACAACGAAAAAAGAAAAGGTTGAACGACTCAAATATTATTTCTTTAAATATATTGAAGCATATCCCGATGGATTATTAGAATTTTTATGTGATTGTGTAAATATAGATGATATTCTATCTGAATTTCAGTATGCAAAAGTGACTTCAACTTATGTAGTAAAGTTCCCTTTACCGTTATCAAATAAGTTTGAAGCATTATATGCTACAACTGACATTATTGATTTTTTGGATGATTACATTAATATCTTATTCGACATCAGAAATAGCGATGAGTATCATAAACAGTATACTCTTATTCAGCAAGAATTATATAAACTGAGTAATATTCCCATACCCATTCGGTGTCTAAACACTATTCCTGAAATTGTGAAAAATGAACTTAAAGATTATACATTTGAATTAAATGAGGAGAAATAAAAATGCCTGAATCCCACGACTTGAAATTAGATAAAATTAAATTATCAATTAATGATATTATTCTGGATCCTAATAATCCTAGATTTTCAAAGCACCCTGATGATTTAACATTAGAAGAAAACTTTTGTGACGAGGATGTTCAAGAAGAGACTTTTAGAAAAATGATTGATACAAAATCATTCGATGTCTTTGAAATTGAAGAGTCTATTAAAACAAAAGGTTATATACCTGTTGATAATATTTTCGTAAGAAAAGTCAATGAAAAATACGTTACAGTTGAAGGAAACCGAAGATTATCTGCCATCAAAAATTTATTATTGAAAAACGAGAAAGGTGGCCAGCTTGTACTTCCAAAGGAAATATTGGATTCGTTTGAAACCTTGGAAGTATTTGATTTAACTGAAAACGACCAATCTGATATTGATTTTATACTTGGTTTAAGACATGTGGGCAGTATTAAACAATGGGGATTACTCCCTTCATCATATAATATTTTTAAAACTTACATGAGGGAATATTGCAATGAAAATGGGGGTGACCCACATGACCCAATTTTATTCAATTACGATCCTAGCATAGCTAAAATAGTTAAAAAATTATATAGTGTTACACTAGCTGAAATAAGAGATAAAATAAAATCTTATAGAGCATATTTTCAAGTTTCAGAAGAACTTATATCAAGAGGTTATGAAGGCGGTTTTCCTGAAGAGAAGTATTCTATATTATTTGATACCATTAAAAACCTATCACTAAGAACTTTTTTCCAATTTCATGATAATTCTTCGGTTTTTGACGAGGAAGGACTAGAACTATTTATTAATTTAATTTTTGGAGATAATGAATCGAGTCCTGTTATTAAATCAGCTGCTGCAGGAGATAGTAATCTAAGAGATTTTGCCTATGTCATTAAGGAGGGGAATCAGAATTTTATTGATGATATAGTTGAAAATAGATATAAACCTAGCGAAGTGAAAGCACTAATAGTGGCTGAAAGAACCAAAAAATCTTTACTAAAATCATTAGAAACCGCTTTTAATGAAATGTCAAAGATTGAAATTGGAGAAATAAGTGAAATAGGTCATTCTGAAGACGAGATGTTAACAAAAATTATTGAAATTGTTGGAAGAATAAAAAGAGCCAGCAATAGAGATGGTTAAGCCAAATTTATTAAATCATGAATTCTATGAAATACTTGATTTATCTGTGGGAAATTATAAAGGTAAACATAGTATAATTATAAAATTAGCACCTGTGATTTATAAAACTATGTGTAATCTTTTAAATTCAATTGCTTTAGACCAGAATCATAGGAATGATTTATTTGTAGCTATCGGTTATTTTGTTATTCCAAAAGATCTTTATTCAGAATCTATTTTTGGTCCTATTGGCTATATTGATGATATCTTACTATCTATTTATGTATTAAGGAAAATAAAAGAAAAATATGGTATTGAAGAAGTATATGAATACTGGGACGGAGATTATAATGTCTTAGAGAAATTGTTGTCTAGCGATTTTAAAAAATTAAAAAAAGAGTACTTAGAGCTTTTTAATTCTATGTTAAAATTTTGTGGTTTATAGTTTTTCCGTAAGGTTGAAGATAAATTAAATCTATAAAAAATATGATTCCGTAGCACTTTATTGCGATTAATTTTTATTTCGCCGTAGATCACTTGGGGTCCTCCTTTTACTATTTATTCTTTTCTCTCTTCACTACGTTCAGAGAGAAAAGAATAATAGAAGTAAACCAACCCTTGATTCCCACCCCAAAATTCCGTAATATTCTACTGAAGTAAATGTTGTTTGACTAAAGCATCAGGAGTTCCTTCCGAAACGTTCGGAAGGACGGCAACCGAGCCTGAAAAGGCCACGGTGCTTTCTCACAAAAGTGAGAGATGTGCGGCTGAAGACCGAAAATAAAAAT
>Ga0187833_10006451_pt1 | contig 10830 bp, 10 predicted proteins | sample ETNtaG_37_FD_167968 | JGI IMG/M metagenome (GOLD analysis project Ga0187833, IMG submission 167968) | Marine microbial and viral communities from oxygen minimum zone, Eastern Pacific Ocean - ETNP2014_SV_400_PacBio MetaG (Illumina Assembly) | ecosystem: Environmental > Aquatic > Marine > Hypoxic... | reverse complement strand
TTTTCTAAAAAATAGGCCACACCCACTTAACGGATATTGTTTTCTATTTTGAAAATAATCATCAACTGAAACTCCAAAATTGTTACCAGGTGAAATATATACATATTTCCTTTCCCCATCAACCTCACGTATACCACCACATACTAAAAAATCGATCTCAGGATTAAATTCCATAACTTGATATGCCTCTTCTAATGATTCCTTATAGAATGTGTCATCATCTTGTAATGGTTTTATATATTTGCCCCTTGATAGTAGCAACCCTTTGTTTAAAGCCTCTGGACCATTTATGTCGGGTTCAGAAATATAAATATCAATAATGTCAGAGAATTCTTTAACCACATTGTCAGTCTTATCAGTAGATGCCCCATCTATAACTATCAATTCGTCATCAGACCTTTTATATTCTCGACATGAACTCAAAACCTCTCTTAATTTATCTGCCCTGTTTTTTGTATTTAAAATGTAAGATATTCTTTTACTACAATAACTTTCGAAAGTTACATTTTTCATATTAATCACAATTAGCGATAATCATTATCATTAATTATTCTAAAATAAAATCATCAATTGAGATATCATATTCTTGTAGTCTTTGTGTAATATAATTAAAATCATTCACACTTAAATAGTCTTTCCATTTACCTATTCTTCCATCTCTAAGTTGTTTTTCATTTGGAAATTCATCTTTGAAATGTCCCAAAATACTTCTACCATAAGCATTTTCAAACTTTACAATAGATTCTTTAATTGACATATCTAAAGCGATTTTATATTTTTCATTATTCTCATTTAATCTTACATCATATCCCAAATAATTGTGAACTCTTTGAAATGTTGATTTGGGATCTCTAACAAGATTTTCATATGTGATCAATAAAATATTAATCTAGCATTAACATTTTTGCCCGGACACCAATTGCCGATCACATCATATCTTTTTTTTATCTGATCAGAATTTAAATATCCAAGAATTGGACCAAAATTACTAGGATATGTATAATCACTATAAAAAATGAGGTTTTCCCAATTTTTTCTGTACTTCCCATTATAATCTCAAAAACTGGGACATAACCAATGTGAAATAAAAAATGCATCATAATCAAACTTGTTATTATTAACTTTTATTAATGTGTGAATTTTCATTCTTTTTTTCACCATGTAATCAATAATTTCTGATTTCTTTTTTCCTTCTAATAATTGATTATAAAAATAAAAGAACTCTCTGTTATACCAAGTACCAGATTTAGTCATTGTCGAAATAAATGCTGGTTTCAAAGATCGTATAACTTTAGCTCGTTGTAGAGTCAAGGGAATATGGACAATAAAAAGTTTTGAAATACTATTCTTACCTCTAGAATAAATTGGGGAAATTAATCTTCTATGGATTAGCTTTACAATTTTTAGAAAATGCATAACATTATTTTATACTTAATTCGAAATACAAATCTATTTTCAATCTCCAGCACTGTTCAATGATTCACATAATCGTAAGATTTTTTCCCTTTTTAGATCAGGATAGTTACCTATATAATATCCAAAAAAATGGATGTGCTCAACCTCTGGATACATTTCCCATTCCTTATCCTTTACAACCCCCTTTAAATATGGTTGTCTCATCTGATTGCCACCCCCTGAACTGCCGCGGCGAAACTCAACTTCTGCTTTATTCATTGCTTTTTCAACTTTGTTACGAAAGTCAGGGTCAGCTTCCTTCAAGACTAGGTTGAAGGCATAGTTGCAACTGCCGTCTAAATCAAAATCTGTCCTGTATTGATTGGGATCAAGATTATCCAGGAACAACAAAAAATTCTTCTTCCGTTTCTCATTGTGTTCATCCAGTCTCTTGAGCTGGTTCCTGCCAATTACGGCGCCAATCTCAGTATTGCGCACGTTGTAACCTGGATAGGCAAAAATAAAATCGGGAGAAAGGTGAGGATTCTCGGCGATATACTTTTTTGTCACCGTACCATTTGACGCTTCACGAGCCATGCCGTGTGAACGCAACATTCGGAGAGTTTCATAATTCCTCTCATCATTGGTGCAAACCATACCTCCTTCTATGGTACTCATATGGTGAGCGTAGTAGAATGAAAAATTTGACATTAAACCAAATGAACCGAGTTTCTTCCCCCTGAACATCGCTCCGTGGGACTCACAGACATCTTCAATCAGTGGGATACCCCTCTCTTCTAATGCTTCAAGCAAACGATCAGTTAGACCATTGAACCCCTGTACATGGGTAATAAAAACAGTTGCCGTCTTGTCAGAAAGCTTGGCAATAACCTGTTGGTCGTCCATGCAAAGGTTTCGAGGGTTTATGTCAACGAATACTGGCTCGAACCCGTTATGGATAACCGAGGCAATGTCTGACACCCAAGTGAGCGGCGGTACGATGACTTCACCGCCACCGTACAAGTGTTTCAACACAGCCATTGTAATAAGATTGGCTGATGCTCCCGAATTCACATAAACACTATACTTTACACCCAACCAATCAGACCATTCTTCCTCAAAAGTCTGAACATTGGATGATTGGGTTAGTTTTGGATCATCCTCACTCAGAAAATCAATTAATGTATCAAGATCATGACGAGTAATATTATTTTGCATCAAAGGGAGATTTAACATTAAGACATGGGAAGAGTTAATTGAGATTTAAGTTTTAAAGAAAATTTATGAACTTTAATTAGAATTCTTTATTCCTGTGATTCATGTATACTTGGGAGAGGAGGGTCCTTGGAGATTTCAAGAGGCTCTACAATCATATTCAAATAAAATTCTTCCCTTGGTAAGTATGGATACATATCTTCAATTGGTGTTGACCATCCAACAATTTTGGGATCATATGTATGATACTCATGACAGTTAACATCACAAACAATAGGCCCATCATTATCCAAAAACTCTCTTATTTGCTGCCTCATATGCTCGTAGTCGGATCCGTCATCAATAATCATAGTATTAACACAATATGCTTCACATATCTTGATAAAATCTGGGGGATTATATCCTTTTGGTCCACATGCTTCACTTCTTCCTTGAAAGTTTGTTTCTTGGAAAGCTTTTGTTATGCCATAAATATGGTTGTTTAAAATAATTGTTTTCATTTTGACTTTATAATTCACCAATATTTGTAATTCTTGAATATTCATATTAAAACCACCATCACCGATTACGCAAACAACATTCTGTTTTCTATCTGAAGCAAGCCATGCGCCAATAGCGCCAGCGAACGAAAAGCCCATCGGTGAGTTTCCATTATTTGTAAGATACCTTTGACCAGTTTTTGTTTTAAATGCATGATTAAGAGCCACTATATTGCCGCCACAGTCTCCAATGATGATATCATCATTAGTCATCTCCTCAGAAAGAATTCTTAAAAATGAATATGGATGCACATATTCAGATGGTTTAAACATTTCTTTTTTTACAGGATCGTAATTGTCTCTCCAATCTTTTACTCTCGACATCCAACTATCAAGGTCATTTTTATACTTCTTCAACTTTCCAAAATTTTTATCATTCAATTTTTTCAACATCACATTAATAAAAAATTTGGCATCTGAGTGAATACAAACGTCAAAAGGTAATTGTTGATACTTTTTATCTAGAGCTGGCTTATCTATATCTACCAAATATTTTTTTGCACCGCGGGCAAAAGTATGAGGATCACCACCTGTAATCCTGCCAGAGATCCGACTTCCTATTGCAAGCAGTAAATCTGAATTCTGTATTCCAAAATTTCTGCCTGGCCCTCCATAAGTTCCAACTCTTCCCCCATAATACTCAAAGTCTGAACAAACTATATCTAATGCATTCCAAGTCGGAAAACAAGGAATTGCAAGTTCCCTTGCTAGTACTAATAACTCATCATGTGCATTGGACATACGTACGCCGCCACCTACTAAGATGCATGGACGATGACTATTTTTGAGATCATTAAGAAAACATTCAACTCCTTTTTCAATCGATTGATTTTTTATTTTCGAAAAATTGTTTTCTTTAAACCCTTTAAGACTAGTAGGATCAATCTGAGCTTTTTGGATGTTAATAGGTAGATCTAAAAGTACCGGACCAGGTCGTCCACTTGTTGCAATTAATATAGCTTTTTCTAGTTCATATCTAATATTGTTAGGATCTGTAATAAGTTTTGCATATTTGGTTATTGATGAAACAATACTCACTATATCTGTTTCCTGAAAACCTACCTGCCTTATATCAGAGCTAGGTCTCATGTATTGAGTCTTTATCTGCCCAGTAATAAATAAACAAGGTACAGAATCATAAAAACAATTCCCGATAGAAGTTACAAAGTTCATACCGCCAGGTCCGCTGGTAGCGATTGCCACCCCAAATTTTCCTGATATTTTTGCATATCCCTCAGCTGCAAATCCAGCACCTTGTTCATGCATCATTGCGACATATCGAGTATCTTTATTTCTTACAAATGCGTCAATTAAATCCCCATTTGCAGCACCATATACTACAAATATATCCTTAATGCCATATCCAGAAATGGTATTAATTACATAATCTGCTAGTTTCATTATATCAATACGTTTCCATATTTGAATTGATCAATTATACCCAAATAAAATAGACTAAATATATTGCCAATACACTGAAAAATTCTTTGATCTTTCTAGCTTTTTATTTATCAAGTCAATCCTTCCAAAACTTGGACTTCTTTATAGCTTCTAACTCTCCCTTTTTTATTGGATAGGAATATTCTTTGGATGGGAATAGTCCTTTTTTTACATCATCAATATATTTAATAACCGCCATTTCAGCTAAGACCAACAAACCGTCTCTACGATTTTCACGACCAGTTTTCTTAACATCGGCAAGAGATTCAATATATTCTGAAAAGTTTTTTACAACATCTGGTATATAACATTTTGCAAACCAAGGTCGAAATTGTTGATAAAAACCCATTAAATCGTGTATTATAACAAGCTGACCATCAACCATACCACCGGCTCCAATTCCGTAGATAGGTATATCAAGCTGTTTTGCTATCTGACCGGCTGGCTCTGATGGCATCGCCTCAAGAAGTATGGCAAACACACCAGATTCTTTTAAAGCAACCGCATCCTCCATAATCTGATCAAAGCTCTTTCCAGTTTTTCCCTGCACTCTGTAACCTCCAAATGAAGCCGCACTTTGCGGCGTAAGGCCAAGATGTCCCATAACTAAAATACCGGCATCTACCATTGCTTTTACTCTATCAGTAATTCTTTTGCCCCCTTCACACTTAATAGCATCACAATGAGCTTCCTTTACAAATCTCAAAGCGTTTAGTACGGCATCTGTATTTGCTGGTTCATATGACCCCTGTGGCATATCTCCAATCAAAAAAGTACTCTGTGCACCACGACGTGCTGAAGAACTGAGTGTGATCATTTCATCCATTGTAACAGGATTAGTTGTCTGGTAACCAAGTTGAACCATCCCTCCTGAATCCCCAACAAGAATCATATCGACACCTGCCTTTTCGGCAACATAAGAAAATGGCAGGTCATAAGCGGTAACCCATGCGACAGGCTCGCCTCTCTTTTTCATGGCATTCAATTTTAATAGGTTGGTTTTTGTCTTTTTTTTATCAATTACATCTATTGCATGTTTAGTAAAATTGTTCAAATCTTTTTCTTTTAAATCATTCTGCGCTGGCATTTTAATCCCCTAATAGTTTTCTTTATTTATCTCATACTAAGATATGAAATCTAGACTCACATAACCAACCACCGACTATCACGTTTAACTTCATTCACTTTTGTCCCTTATAAAACTCCATTACTTCTCTAATCCCATCACGTAAATTCACTTTTGGATAAAATCCATAACTATTTGCTCTTTTCGTATCCATTAATCTAATAGGATCACCATTTGGTTTAGATTTATCCCATTCGACTGAAACATTTTTCCCATATACTTCTACAATAGTTTCTACTAATTTATTAATTGTAAAACCATTACCACTGCCCAAATTAATTGGTTCAGTAATTCTTTTATCATAGCAAAGTAATATTCCCTCAGCAACATCACTTGCATGAATAAAATCTCTAGTAGGGGTTCCATCACCCCAACATACCAATGGATTTTCACCATCACAAATTCTCTTAACTATAGATGGAATTACCATAGAACCTTCACCAAAATTATCTCCTTTGCCATAAATGTTAGCTGGCCTGACAATAGAAATATTTTCCAATCCATAATGGACTTTATAACAATCCGCTTGAAGTTCTCCAATTCGTTTTGCCCAACCTGCAAATCTATCATTTTCTGATGGAAACGATTTCCATACATCATCTTCTCTCATCCTATCAGCTGGGGCATAAACTCCATTAGTACTTGTGAATACATACCACTCAATACCTTCTAGTCTTGCCGCCTCCATCATATTTGTGTTAAACTGCAAGAATGGTGTAAAAAAATCATTTGGTTGTTCCATAACTCTTTTTGGCGAACCTTTTGCTCCTGCCACATGAAATACTATATCTACTTCAGATACTACTTTTTTACATTCTTCAAAATTTCTCAAATCCGCTTTTATAAATTCAAACATTAACTTCGAATTCAATTTATCAAATATTTTATTATACCTTAAATCGGTTGCTCTAACATCAAATTCTCTATCCACACATTTACCTACTAAATAATGACCAACCATTCCTGATGCACCTGTAATTAAAACTTTTTTCCTCATACTAATCTCTATTAAATATGATTATCCAAATACCAATCTACAGTTTTTTTTATTCCTTCTTCAAAAGACCACTTTGGTTTAAAACCAAGTTCACTTTGTATTCTATCTGTACTAACCATCCTAAATGGTATCGTAGTTGGTTTGGTTTTATCATATACAACTTTTGGATTTTTACCCGTAGCCTTCAAAACTGAATCTACAATATCACCAACCGTGATTGCAGTTCCCGCACCAACATTATATGGTCTCATTGATTCACCCTTTTCTAAAACCAATAATGCCCCATCGACTACATCTCTAACATAAAGAAAATCTCTAACTACATCTGCTGTTCCCCACACTACAAATGGATCTTCTCCAGTTAATACTCTATTAATAAGTGCTGGTATAACATGACAAGTTTTAGGATTAAAGTTATCATATGGACCATACATTGCAGTTCCACGAGATAATGCTATTTTTAAATCGGAAAATCCAGATACAAATTCCATCAGTTTTTCTCTATATCTTCTCATCCAACCGTATCCAAAATATGCTTCATGTGGTTCATCGTCCCAATACTCATCTTCTGTAATTGGATATCGTCTATCGGGATATCCTGTCGAACTTCCGATCTCCAAATAACCCTTTATCCCACATTTTGTGGCTGCTTCTAAAATATTTGCTATACCATTAATATTGTGTAATAACACTTGAACATTCGTTCTAACTGATGATGGATTTGTAATGGGGCCACCACAATGAATAACATAATCTGCGCCTTCTAAAAGTTTGATACAATCATCAAGATTACATAAATCAATATTTTTATAAAGTTTTATTCTATCATCTTGTATTTCCATAGGTCTAATATGAGTGTAAGTTGTAACATTTGCACCACGCTCAAGTAACTCGAGTAAAAAATTTGTTCCTACAAAACCACTACCACCTGTTACTACTATTTTCTTATGTTTATAAAACATTTCTTCTCCTAGTTTTAATTTCCCCATTCTTCATCAATGTTAAGAACCGATTCAAATGTCCTTTCCAACTATCATAAGCCATCGGAACGCACGTTTCTCTGATCTGTTGGGCAATTTTATTTAGGTTTCTATGTATGTCATTTCTCATTATTTATCGATATTCAACGTATAACAAACTTCTTCCCAACCTTATAGTCTTTGAGCGGTTGTAAAGCTGGTGGGGCTATATCTGAAGGCAAAGACTCCAGATAAAAATATTTTAAATCCACACTTTCATCACTCTTGGCAATTTTACCTGAGATTACTTTTGCAAAAAAAATAGCATCAACAAGATGCCTAACATCACCATTATCTGGATATGTAACTATCCGACCGTCTGATGGTTCTGAGTAGATCCCTAACAATCCGTTGATTTCAATATCAAGATTCGTCTCTTCTTTTGCCTCACGAACTGCAGCATTCATTACAGATTCCCCTGGATCAATCGCACCACCAGGAAGACTCCACATTCCACTATCACTTCTTTTTTCCAAAAGGATACGACCTTCATTATCTGTAATAATTATCCCAACACCCGCTTTCACAGCTGCATTGTTATCTGTCAACATATTTGCATACATTTTGGATGATATTAATTCAATTTTACTCATTGAACCGCTGTATAATTATTTACTTTATAACAACCGTAAGTGCTTTCTTAGGCAACAATAATGCATGCGGTAATCATTTTCATTTCATATCCTTAAGTTCTACAAACGGAGTATGTACATTTCCTGCTTGAGATTGTTCTTCTTCTTCATATTTTTTGTGCTGATCATAAAAAATGATTTGGCTGCCATTGGTTTCAAAATTGAAAGGTACGTGTAGTAAATGGGAAAGTTTTTTCTTTATGGCAGCCTGTTCGTCATGAGGAACATACAACAACAGAAACCCTCCCCCACCAGCTCCAGATAACTTCCCACCCAAGGCACCTGCTGAAAGAGCTTTAGTATAAATCTCATCTATATTTGAGTTAGAGACTTGCTTGCTCAAACTGCGCTTTTCTTGCCATGCCTTATCCAATAAAAGTCCAAAGTCATCCAAGTCACCTTTCTTCAATATCTCTATTGCCTCATCTACCATGGCGAACATTTTCATCAGCGGTTTTTCTTTTGTCTCGATATTCATCACATAGCTCCTCGCCACCTTCTCAGCGGTGCGCACGATGCCAGTATAGAAAAGCATCAGGTTCCTCTCCAAGGCTTGGGCACGGTCCTGTGATATGGTAACTGGATTAACGATGATTTCACCACCTGGGCGAAACTGTATCTTATTCAGTCCGCCATAGGCAGCGTTTACCTGATCTTGTGACCCAACAATCTCTTTAATCATATTTTGTTCAATGTAAATAGCATCCATTGCAAGTTGATGATTATCTATCAATTTACCCTGAAAAGCATAAAGTGCATGTATAAGTCCTACTGTAAATGATGAACTGGAACCCATACCACTTCTTCCTGGCAGGTCACCATCATAATGTATTTCCAAACCATTAGAAATAGAAAAAAACTTCAGTGTTTCTCTGACGGCTAAATGACTAATATCATCAGGATGTTTAACTTCTTCAATTTTTGAGTACGCAACTCGCAACTTATGTTCAAAAAAAGGCGGTAGGTAACGGCAGGTTATATAGAGATACTTATCAATGGTAGTGGACAGAACCTGACCACCATTTTTCAGATACCAGGCCGGATAGTCGGTCCCGCCGCCAAAGAAAGAGATGCGGTAAGGAGTACGGGAAATAATCATTCAGTAATCAGTTAAGAGTTAACAGTAAATAACAAAAATTAAAAGGTATCTATGCTGAAAGAGTTTTTCCCCCAAAAAACTTTTCAGCTTGGGCATAGGATTTGGGAGTACCAATATCAATAAATTTACTATCTATTTCAAAGCCATAAATTCCCTTACCTATCATACTCGGGAAAAAATCATACTCCAAAGAACAGGGTGTTTTATTCGGAATTTTATCCAAAATCCCCATTTCTATCAGATAAACACCAGCATTCATAAGACCCGGTCCACCAGCGGACTCTTTTTCCTTGAAGCAAACAATCTCATGTTCCGCGTTCATTTCAATAGAACCGTAGCGGGAAGAATCCTCAACTTTTTTGATAACAATAGTAATATTCGCATCCGAATTTTTGTGATTCATCAATAACAAAATAGGATCAAACTTAGTGTACGAGTCGCCATTCATGACCAAACACCATTTGGAGTCAACAGTCTGCGTGGCAAGTTTCAAAGCTCCACCCGTTCCAAGAGGTTCCTCTTCCCTTGAATAGTTTATTTGCTTGTCTTTGTAAAAAGGGCCAATGTTTTTTTCAATTATTTCAGCTTTATAACCAGTACTAATAATAACCCGTTCAATTTCTGTTTCAACCAGCTGATCAAGCAGATAGTAGACAAAAGGTTGACCATTGATTTCGACCATCACTTTGGGATGGTCCGGAACCACCTGCCGAAGACGGGTTCCAAGTCCGCCAGCAAGTATCACTGCCGTAATCTGGGAAAGATCAGACATTAGAAAAACTGTTGGATTTAATAATCTTATACCCTTTAATCAATTCCTGAATTCCATCATCCAAAGAAAAATCGGCATGCCAACCTAAAGACTCCATCTTTTCGTTACTTACAATGTAATCCCGCTTGTCTGGGTCTTCGCCGATCTCAGTGGAATAAATTTGGAGTTCTTTTACATATTTCTTTATTTTTTCAGCCAGTTGACGCTTAGTGAGATTGGCTGAACTGAGACCTACGTTGAAAGGTTCTCCCTGCATTTTTTCATAGTTATCAATTCCAAAAAGAAACGCCTTCGCCACATCTCTCACGTGAATGAAGTTACGACGGAAATGTTCTTCAAAAAGAACTAACACTCGATCTTTTACAGCACGATAAACAAAATCGTTTACTAAAAGATCCATGCGCATACGGGGACTCATACCAAATACTGTTGCCAGCCTAAAAGTGACGGCGTTGCCTTTTTCGAGAAATGCTTTCTCCACTTCTACTTTGGTACTGCCATATTCTGATATAGGTCGTAGAGGAGAATTTTCCGTACAATAAGTATCCTTTGCACCGATCCCATAGCCGCTGTTGGTGGTGGGGAAAATAACTTTT
>Ga0187833_10006450_pt1 | contig 10830 bp, 7 predicted proteins | sample ETNtaG_37_FD_167968 | JGI IMG/M metagenome (GOLD analysis project Ga0187833, IMG submission 167968) | Marine microbial and viral communities from oxygen minimum zone, Eastern Pacific Ocean - ETNP2014_SV_400_PacBio MetaG (Illumina Assembly) | ecosystem: Environmental > Aquatic > Marine > Hypoxic... | reverse complement strand
AATATATACGAGTATCTCAAATGGGATGAAAATATTATTGACACTACTTTAATAAATGATTATGATTGGGAAACTGACCCTGGGACTAAAACTACATGGCGTATTGGTGATGGTACGGTTCCTTTTTACAATTATATCTATTATATGGTTGCCGGATTTACAGAAAATGATACCTTTCGCAGCAATCAAATTCGCGAAGGTGTTCTTTCAAGAGAAGAAGCATTGAAAATGGTTGAAAAAGAAAACCAACCAAGATGGGATTCTATTAAATGGTACTTTAATACTATCGGAATTCGGTTTGATGATACTATAAAAAAGATAAACGAGATTCCCAAATTGTACCCGATTTGATTGTGAAAGGCTCATATAGCGATTAGCGATTTATCGATAACCAAAAAATTCACCACTGATTTTTTCTGGAATGTTCTCAGTTTAGCTATACTCGGTTTTTCCGGTATAATAATAAATATATTAATCGCCTATTATTATGGATCCGAAAAATTGGGAGTTTTTAATCAAGTATTTGCACTCTATATAGTATTGTCACAGTTCTCGGTATGGGGGATTCATTACTCAGTTCTAAAACATGTTTCATATAATCAGAAGAATGTTGATCTCATATCTGAAATTGTTATTTCGGCAATCATTTTATGCATTGCCTTGGCATCTGTGTTCGCCTCTATTACTTATATATCAAAAGAATTGATCGGGAATTTGATGCATAGCTCCGGTGTAAGCGTTGGTTTGGGATTGGTAGCTCCTGGTTTGATTGGCTTTTCATTAAACAAGGTTCTACTCAATGTGTTAAACGGGTTGAACCATATGCGTAGCTATGCTGTATTTCAAGCTTTACGATATCTGCTGATTTTAGTTGGTGTTGTTTTAGTAATTGCATTTTCGCTTCCAGGTAATTATCTGGCGGGTTCCCTGACCTTTGCTGAATTGGTATTATTGATTGTAATGGGTAGTTATACATTTATTGTGGTTGTTCCAGTCAGATTAGCAGCAGTTTCTTCAAAATGGTTTTCAGAGCATTTATCATTTGGTATACGTGGATTTATGAGTGGTGCATTGACAGAAATCAATACCCGTGTGGATGTATTAACTATAGGGTATTTTCTTACTGATACAATGGTGGGCATTTATAGTTTTGCAGCCATAATTGCAGAGGGATTCAGTCAATTATCTATTGTGGTCCGTAGAAATATGGATCCTCTTCTTGGAGAATGTTTTTCAAAAAATAATTTTTCACAGATCGAAGAATACTCAAAAAGAATCAAAAGAGTATTTCCCCCTGTTATGTTTGTCATCACCATAGGTGCAGTATTTTTCTATCCTAAAGGATTGGATATCTTTATAAGTGATGCGAATTTTAATCAAAGCATCTGGATTTTTGGAATTCTTATGATTGGTGTAACCTTAAATTCTTTTTATAGACCCTTTTTAGGTATTTTACTACAAGGGGATCGGCCAGGTTATCATACTTTAATGGTAGGGATTCTAGTAGTATTTAACTTTATAGGAAATATCATATTAATTCCATTCCTAGGTATATATGGTGCGGCGATAGCAACTGCTTGTGTTTATTCGTTTGAAGGATTATTAATCAAATATTATTCCAAAAGATTATTAGGGATACATCTTTAATGATTTATGATATTAGTGTAGCCATAATTTATACTCTATTGCTTGTAGTCTCCCTATTGGGGATTGGAGTATTCGTGCTCAGAATATTTTCTTTTAAGTTTAGTGGATTGCTTGAAAAAAGTTTATTTGCTTTTGGGCTGGGTTACGCTTTAATAACCAATATTTTATTTTTTTTAGGATTATTAAATATAATAAGTATAGCAACGGTTCTAGCAGTGTTTATTGCATCTTTATTTTTGGCAATTATTGTACTGTCTCAAGAATATAATAAATCTATTGTAAATTATATTTCTATAGCTCGTATTAAACTGGCTTCATCCATTTTGATTGTATTATTAATAGTACTTGCATCAATGAATGTGATTGGCGCTTTAGCTCCCCCGACATTGGGTGATAGTATGAATCATCATTTGGCTGCCCCAAAGTACTATTCAAAACTTGGCGGATTTCCATTTGTTCCAATATCACCGTGGCCCGCACCTGGTTTATTACACGTATTATATACCCAAGCGATGCTAATAGCTAATGGTATAGCATGTCAGTTAATTGGTTGTGTTTTTGGTATTATGACAATGCTGGCAGTATTTGCTCTAACTCGCCGTTATTTTGGATTAGTAGCAGGGCTTATGTCAGCAGCGATTTTTTATTCTCTTCCCTTAACCACAGAATTAAGTACTGGAGCAATGGTTGAATTTGGTGCTACTTTTTGTGTTGTGTTGGGTCTGTGGGCTTTGCTGAAAGCTGGTCATGATTTTGATACTCGATGGATGTTATTAGCTGGAGTTCTTGGAGGGTGTGCGGGAGCCACAAAATTATGGGCACTAATGAGTGGTCCCGCTTTTGTTGTGATTATCTTTGTTCTGGCAGGCCGGTGTTTCTTTGAGCACCCTCGGAATATATTGCATCCCTTGTTGGTTTTTTCGTTAGCTTATGGAGTGATATTGGCACCCTGGTTCATTAGAAATTATTTGGCAAGCGGTAATCCATTATGGCCAATGGGATATTCATTCTTTGATACACAGTATTGGTCAGAAGTTTCAGTATTGAAGTATAGCCGATGGAGAAGAGGACCTGGGACCTCATTTTGGCATTATCTTCTTGGTCCATGGAATCTGACCAACAACATAGCATCTTTTAATGCAGGATATGGCATCTTTACAGCGCACCTGTTTAATCCAATGCTTCTTGCTTTTATTCCCGGCACCATTTTGTTTCGAAAAAAATTTGATTTAGTAGCTAGGCATTTTCTATCTGCGTTGGGAATCTTCTGTATAGTTATTTACACAATCTGGTTTCTTGGAGGTTATCATCATCCGCGCTATCTCCAACTTGTCCATCCCTTTCTGTCTGTTATTGCTGGCGTAGGTATTGGTGCCTTTTTAAAATATAATCATAGTTTTTTCAGAAAAATAATATATGCAATTCTTGGATTATCATTTATGTTTATGCTAGGAATGGCTTTAATGCTCAATACAAAGTATTTCCCTGTAGTTTTTGGTTATATCAAACCCGAAAGTTATATTGAAAATAATGTGTCATACTTCAAGGGAATTCAATGGGTAAATAATAATCTCTCAGATAATTCTAAGGTGCTATATTGTGGATCTGCGGCCTGGTATTATATGGATAAAAATTATATACCTATGGCGGATAGATCCATTGATTATGCAAAATTAAAGACAGGAGAAGATTTAAAAATAAGACTCAAAGAACTAGGTATTACGCATATTTTTATTGAAGGAGATCCTCAAGATGGCGGGGTGATGCTTCAAGATATTGGTTCACGTAATATATATCATATAAGAGATTTAAATTTGCATACCTTATCCGATTTTAATAACTGGCTAATTACAAAGCCTAAAGACATTCTTAGTGACCAAATAACATATGAAGCTATACGGCCATTTGTTCTAATGCGTGCAATGGAATTTAACAAGGATTTATTCCTTTTAAAGTTAATTAAAACCAAAAGAATTACCAGTCGTACAAGGGGTACATATAGAGAATCTGAAGCCGCCGTTTATGAAATACAGTAAATATCAACAAGTGGGAATAACTGAATTATGGAAATAACAAAAAATATTAGGGATATTGTTGTACTTTATGGCCCACCATGGGATCAACCAGCCCAATTAAGTAAGCATCAATTTGCCGGTCTTTGGGCGTGTGATCGTCGTGTATTATACGTTGAAGCTCCAATAAATCCGATATCTTTCATTACACGAAAGGAGGAAGCAAGAAAACTTTGGCGCAGATATAAAAATGGCCCAGAAAAAATATCAGACAACCTTTGGGTGACCACGTTCTTTTATCCATTACCTTTTAGGGGTAGACGATATCTTTTTGGCGGTGAATGGATTAACACAATTAATCAGTATTTTGTAATGGGAAAGTTAAAAAAACAATTATCAGAGTTGAATTTTGTTAATCCAATTTTATTTATTGGTGGCGCTCATGCATTGCCCCTGCTTGATGATTATAAAGATTCTTTTAAGATTTATCATTGCAGTGATGATTATACTTTAGTCCAGTCTTTCCCGCAATCTTTTAAGACTATAGAGAAAAAATTTATTAAAAAGTGTGATTTAATAATTACTACTGCCGACGAACTAAAACGATCAAAACAGCATCTAAATTCGAACATTATTTCAATATCTAATGGAGCAAATATCGACCATTTTTCTCAAACTCAAAAATCTCATATTAAAATCGCAGAAGAATTAAAACAAATTTCTAATCCAATAGTTGGTTACATCGGCACCATATTTGAATGGATTAATCAGGATTGGATCTATTACGCCGCTGAGGAAAATAGTAATTACAGTTTTATTTTTATAGGCCCTATAACAACAAATATTTCAAAATTAAAAAATAGGAAGAATATTTACTTTTTAGGTCCCAGGCCTTATGAAGACCTGCCAAAATACTTGAAGGCATTTTCCATAGCAATAATACCATTTACTATTGATGGGGTAACTTTAAAGGCTAGTCCCATAAAGTTTTATGAATATTTGGCTTCCGGAGTACCGATTGTTTCAACTGCACTGCCAGATCTTGAACCATTTAAAGAAATTTCTTCATTGGTAACAACTAAGGACGAATTTAATGAACAAATTATTGCTTTAATTAATAATGATAATAATGAGTTAAAATCTAAAAGAATGCAAATAGCTAAAAGTTATAGTTGGGAAGCACGGTTTAATCAGATGAATGAACATATAGATCAAATATTGGAATCCAAATAAACTTGGTTTTTTTAAAACTGTTGTAATTCAAAAATAATGATTTTCTTTTTTTTATATTTAGGTGAATATTGGGATCTATTTCCATGAAGCAAATTGTTCAATCTTTAAAATCGAAAAAAACAGAATTAATTGATATACCGGCCCCTTTGTTAGAGCCTGGTTACTTGCTGGTAAAGACAACTCGTTCATTGGTTTCTACTGGGACAGAAAAAATGGCAGTTGAATTTGGGCGATCGCAACTTATAAATAAAATCCAACAAAGGCCTGCTCAAGTGAAACAAGTATTTGATAAAATTAAATCTGATGGAATTACATCAACAATGAGCGCAGTGCGAGATAAACTTGATCAAGATATACCCCTTGGTTATTGTAATGTGGGTACTGTAATTGAAAGTGGAGTTGATGGGTTTATTGAAGGAGATAGAGTTGTTTCTAATGGTCCTCATGCAGAAATTGTCAAAGTCCCTGAAAAATTAGCTGCTAAAATCCCGGATAATGTTTCTGATGACGAAGCAGTATTTACTGTACTTGGTTCAATTGGTCTCCAAGGCATACGTTTGCTAAACGCAACATTTGGAGAAACGATAGTTGTGATTGGTTTGGGTTTAGTTGGTATGATAACGGTTAAATTGCTAAAAGCAAGCGGGTTGAATGTAATTGGTATAGATGTTAATGAAAATAAATGTAGAATTGCTAAATCATTTGGAATATATACAATTAATTCATCATCACAAAATCCGGTGAAGGCAGTTTTAAAAAAATCAAATGACGTTGGTGCAGATGGGGTTTTGATTACTGCAACAACTAAATCCAATATGGTCATTTCTCAAGCAGCGCAAATGAGCAGAAAAAAAGGTAAGATTGTCTTAGTCGGTGTTGTAGGTCTTGAAATTAATAGGGATGAATTTTATGAGAAAGAATTATCCTTCCAGGTCTCCTGTAGTTACGGCCCTGGTCGTTATGATAAAAGTTATGAGCAAGAAGGTATTGATTATCCATTGCCTTATGTTCGATGGACTGAAAAAAGAAATTTTATTGCGATATTAGAATCGATTCGAAATAACTTGCTTAATGTCAAAGATTTAATATCCGAGAGAGCACCATTTACAAACCATAGATTGGTCTACGATAACATTGATTCAAATGAATCTATTGCAACAGTATTAACCTACCCTGATACTTCTAACAAAGAAATAAATAAAAAGACAATTATTATTGATCATTCATCTTTTATTAAAAAAATTGGGATATTGGGTATTATAGGTGCTGGGAATTATACTAAATCGATTGTTTTGCCTGCTTTACAAAAAACCGGTGCAGATATTAAATACATTGCCAGTGCTAATGGTGTTAGTGGAACGAAATTAGCGAGAAAATATAAGATTAAACAAAGTACTACGGATTATTTAAAGATTATTAAGGATAATAATGTAGATACAATTATAGTAACAACCCGGCATGATACACATGCCAAATTTGTAATAGAATCATTGCAGGAGGGGAAAAATGTTTTTGTTGAAAAACCACTCGCAATTAGTGAAAAACAATTGGATAAAATCATAGCGACTTATCAAATATTAGATAACCCTAATGTAATGGTTGGTTTTAATAGAAGATTTTCACCGCATCTTAAGGGAGTAAAAAAGGCGCTTAATAATGGATCAGGTCCAATTAATATTGTTGTAACTGTGAATGCAGGTTTTATCCCGAATACTCATTGGACTCAGGATATTGAACAAGGCGGAGGCCGAATCATTGGTGAAGCATGTCATATGATGGATGTTTGTGTTTTCCTTAGTGGCTCACAAATTGAACGTGTGTGTATGAATGGATTGGGTAAGTCACCATTAAGTAACATTGATAATGCAAGTCTTTTGCTTAAATTAAAAAATGGTTCGAATGCTGTAATAAATTATTTTTCAAATGGTTCCAAATCATATAGCAAAGAAAGAATCGAAGTATATTCTCAGGAACGCACTATAATAATTGATGATTTCAAAACAACAAAAGCATATGGTGTTAGTGGATTTAGACCAATAAAAACTAAAACTGATAAAGGACAGAATTCACAGTTTAATGATTTTATTGATCTTGTAATAAATGGTGGCCTACCGTTAATTCCATTTGATGATCTTATAAATGTTTCTAGGGCTTCATTCGCTGCTGTAGAATCCATGAAAAAAAGAAAATGGATTGAGTTACCATGTATTTAATGTAAATAATTTAAGATTTATACTATTTAATACATAAAATATTGCATAACAATCTTTCTATAAGATAGAAAAATGTTCAAAGTTGCCATGATATTGGAAGATGGCCGTTTGGCAGGACCACAGGTATATATTTCGTTGCTTGCAAATGCATTAAAAGATAAAGTCAATACAACAATAGTTATTCCAATTGAGGATTCTGCTGAAACAATATATAAGCTTGATCAATTTGGCCTTCAATATAAAACGTTACAAATAACTCGCATATCAAAAAATATTCGTTGTATGATACAATATCTGGTATTATTTATAACTGAAACGGCAGAGATATATAATTATTTCAAACGTAACAAATTTGACATAATCTATGTTTCGGGCGGGTCATGGCAATATAAAGGTTTAATTGCTGGAAAAATCGCTAGGATAAAAGTTATATGGCATATGAATGATACTTATATCCCGTATATTTTTAGAATTGTTTTTAATATTTTAAACAATTTAGCAGATGCTTTCACATTTGCATCAGAGAAAACAAGGGATTACTATTTACCAATGATAAAAAAAACAAAAATTGGTTATATTATTCCTCAACCAGTTGATACATCTTATTTTTCAAATAGTTCAGAAATAGAAAGTGAAAAAATAATCAAAAAGAACTACAACCAATTAATTATTGGTACAATTGCTAATATCAATCCAATAAAAGGTCTTGAAATATTTATTAAGATAGTAGCACGATTAAATGACTTTTTTGATAATCTCCAATTTATTGTTGTTGGACCCGTATTTAGTTCTCAAAAAAATTATTTTGATAAATTATTAAATCAAATTAATAATCATAAACTAAGAAATATTAAATTTGTCGGTCAACAGCAAGATATTCGGCCATTCCTTGATGAATTTGATATTTTTGTGTGCACATCTTATAATGAATCTGGTCCAATGACACTTTGGGAAGCTATGAGTATGAAAAAAGCGGTAGTTACTACGAATGTAGGTGACGTTTCAAAATATGTACATTCCGGTTTTTCAGGAGAAGTTGTAAATATTGGCGATCTTGATACTATGACCCAAAAGATTAAAGAATTAATATTAGACAAAGATAAAAGAGAACGATATGGAGAAAAAGCACGTCGAATTATTCAACATAAACTTGATGTATCTATATGCGCGGATAAACATTTTAAATTATTTAAACGAATTTGCAAAAATCGATAATAATAAAATGTATAGTATTAGGTAAAAAAAGTGTACCCTAATTTTATAAATTGGTCACTTTAATCTTTTATTTTAGCTTCTATAAAAACCATTAGATTATTCTTATAGATAAAATAGTTATTTCACTGTAAAAATATTTACTACCAATATAAATCAATATATGATTAAAGGTAATTATTAATGAAAACTGCAATTACAATTACAACAATCAATAAACCAACTGTGATAGAATCATATTTGAAAAATATTCTAAATTATGGTCACCAAGATGTGGAAATAATTATAGTTGGTGATAAAAAAACACCTTCAGGCGTTGGAGATTACTGTGCTAAGATATCAAGAGAAAGCTTAATCACTGTAAAATATTTAGATGTTGATTTTCAAAAAAATTATCTAAAAAAATTCCCTGATTTGGAAAAGTATCTACCATATAATTCATTTTCTAGAAGGAATATTGGTGATTTATTTGCGTATGAAGAAGGATATGATGTAATTATTAGGGTGGATGACGATAATTATCCGACCGAAGATGATTTTATTAGGATACATGGCATAGTTGGAAAGAATATTAAAACTACAGTATTAAAATCAGAGAATGGTTGGTACAATGTATGCGAAGAATTAATTGATAAAGAAAACATCCCTTTTTATCCTAGAGGTTTTCCATATAGTAAAAGATGGTTATCAGGTCAAAATTCAACTGTACCAAGGGAGGTGAAAGTTGTTCTGAATGCTGGTCTTTGGTTGGGTGACCCAGATGTAGATGCAATTACTAGACTGTGTAAACCAATTAATGCAATTAAATACAAGAAAACTTTTGGAGATACTTTTGCACTTGAAAATGGGACATGGTGTCCAATAAATACTCAAAATACCTCTTATTCAAGAGACATAATACCCGCTTCCTTTGTTCCACCAAATGTTGGTAGATATGATGACATTTGGAGTGGATATTTATTAAGGAAAATTACAGATCATTTTGATCACTATGTTAGCTATGGAAGCCCATTACTTTTTCAAAAAAGGAATGTTCACAATCTCTGGGTAGATCTAGAAAATGAGATAAATGGAAATATTTATACAGATCACCTGATAAATAAAATGAACACTTTTAATTTATCCAGTACCTCTTACTCAGACTGTTATTATGAATTGGCGTCAAAATTGGAAACAAATCTATCAAAAAATCGGGATGTTTTTGATCCATTAATCAGGGGTATGAAAATATGGGTAGAATCAATTAACTTGATTTCTTGATGTGTATATTATGAAAATACTAATTACAGGAGGAGCTGGATATATTGGGTCCGTTTTAACGATCAAACTGTTGCGTTTAAATCACAAAGTAACAGTCATCGATAACTTATATTATGGACAGGACTCACTATTGGCAGCATGTAAATATAATAAATTTGATTTTATTTATGGCGATGCTATCGATGAAAAACTCATAAAAAAGACACTTTCTTCATTTGACGTTATTATTCCACTCGCTTGTCTGGTAGGTGCACCTTTGTGTGACCAGAAACCAGCGCTTGCAGTATCTACAAATTACGGTGCCATTAAATTGATTGATGATTTAAGATCAAAAAATCAACTCGTTATTTATCCAACAACAAACAGTGGGTATGGAATTAGTGCAAAGGATAATTTCTGTACTGAAAATAGTCCTCTTAATCCAATTTCGTTATATGGCCAGACCAAAGTAGATACCGAAAAGATGCTCTTAAATAGTGGGAATGCAATCTCATTGAGGCTTGCAACAGTCTTTGGGACGAGTCCCAGGATGCGAATGGACCTGCTAGTAAATGATTTTGTTTATAAGGCATATAAGGATAGGGCTCTGGTTCTCTTTGAAGAACATTTCAGGAGAAATTATATCCACATACAAGATGTAGCTATGACATTTGTGCATTGTATAGACAACTATGAAAAAATGAAAAATGAACCTTATAATGTAGGTTTAAGCAATGCAAACCTTACAAAAAGAGAATTAGCTGACAAAATTAAAGAACATATACCAGAGCTAGTTATAATTTCTTCTGAAATTGGAGAAGATCCAGACAAACGAGATTATATAGTTAGTAATGAGAAGCTTGAAAGAACAGGGTGGGAACCGAAGAAAAGCTTGGATGACGGGATATTTGAACTGATCAAGTGTTATAATATGTTAAAAGTAAATCAATACTCAAATATTTGATATTAAAGGAAAATATTATGTCATTTTGGAAAGATAAAAAAACATTGATTACAGGGGGGCATGGATTTGTTGGTCATGCCGTTCTTAAAAACTTGAAAAAGTTGGGTTGTAAACAGATTATTGCGCCCAAAAAAAATGAATGTGATCTTACAATTGAATCAAATGTTAAAGATTTATTTAGTAATACTAAGCCGGAAATAGTAATTCATTTGGCTGGTAAAGTTGGTGGTATTATGGCTAATAAAAACGCACCAGCAGAATTTTTTTACAAAAATATTATGATGGGAACACTAGTATTAGATAATGCAAT
>Ga0187833_10006449_pt1 | contig 10831 bp, 11 predicted proteins | sample ETNtaG_37_FD_167968 | JGI IMG/M metagenome (GOLD analysis project Ga0187833, IMG submission 167968) | Marine microbial and viral communities from oxygen minimum zone, Eastern Pacific Ocean - ETNP2014_SV_400_PacBio MetaG (Illumina Assembly) | ecosystem: Environmental > Aquatic > Marine > Hypoxic... | reverse complement strand
AAATTCCTATCCCTTATCCCTTATCCCTACCACAGTGAAGGTTGCTGCCCACCCTTCCGCCCCCAGAAGAGGTGACACTGTGTGACGTTGGTATAAAATAGAATGGAGGAGAGAGAGGCTGTCAATTGTTTCAAGATATAATCCTGTGCGAGCATATCTATACCCATCTGAGTATCCCCGAGACCATTGGCAATAACTCGATTCTTTTCATATGGAGATAAGTTGACCCACATTTCATTTTCAGGAACAGTAAGAGATGTCATGAAATACTTGATGAGCTTATTAGCCTCATCCTTAAATACTTTTCCTCGAAAATTGTCATCGCCAGAATTAATAATAAAATCAAATTTGAAAGGATTCTTAGGATAGATTGTGATGCCTCTGATAATCGCTGGGCAATAGGGCTCACTTATGGCCAGCATGGATCCTGGTGCAGGAAGAGAAAACGGCTCCTGCGCATAGATTGACCCGGGCACCGCGCAGGAGCACAACAGAAAAACTGCGGTGAGAAAGGAAATGAAGCAATTTGATAAAACCCTGTGGCTGAAAGATGTTTTTCCCATATATATGAATATTTCTACTATTTTCTAAAAATATAGCATCCATTTAGGATAAATACGAATATTAGCTATATGGACAGCTTTTTCGGGGGGAGAGATATATTTTAGCACTAATCGATCGCCCTGAGAAGCCCCTCATCAAAAGACTCCCCAAATGCTGAAATAATAAAAAATAAATATTCAAAAAGCATGCTCGTTATTGCAAAAATTCATTGCACAAACAGGAACGTTTGTATATGCTAAATCATATCAATCAGATACAGAAAGTTGACTTTCTTGGGAATTCTTAAGCCTCACATCCACATCCTTTGCATGGAACACAAACGCGCCTCTCTCATCAAAGGTGATGTTTTAACCCAACAACAAAAAATCACATAATATATTCATTCTTCTCTAATAATAAATTCTTTAAAATTAATCCTACTCGTTCAGCCAAAGATCAGGCCTCTTAGTGCAAACTGCATCAATATTAAAAGACTTTAATTGCTGTTTAAAAACTTTTATCTCTTCAATGCTTCTGCCCTGCAATTCAGGAGACACAATACACAACTTAAAGTGCTCACACAAAACTTCGTAAGAATCCTGCGTCAAAGGCAATTTCGTAAAACAATCAACCCACACCCAATCAGCTTTTCCAGCCAAGGCCGTTACGGATTCTAAAGACTCGTACTCAGAAAAACGAACAGCTGCCCTTTTTTCACCAGCATTAACCATTTTAATCAAATAAGGAAAAGAAAGATCCAGAAAGAAAAAATCTTTAATACCGTTTCTCTCGACAATCTCTTTCACGCGATATTCTATCCCTTCTTCTTTTATGTTAAGAATTAACCTTTTATGATGATAATGCTTGATCCATTCTTCAAAATTGACAGCATCAACAAACGGCTCATGATGAACGATCAACCGATCTCCATAGCTGCGAATATCCATCTCTATCCCATATTCGACTGGCGTGGCCTGAAGCTCTTCTATCGTATTTTTTCTATGGGAAATAATTTGCATACTATTTCAACCTCCTTTTTAACGAAAAACTGAAATCCAGCGTCCTCTTTATGAATTTCCACTTTGCCTTCAACCCACTATTCCAATGCGAATGGCCATGTATCCTTTGTGTAAAACGTACGGGAAACCTCACTACGTCAAAATTATGTCTACGCGCCATATAGAATGCATACAGATCAATAGAAAAATCATATGGAGGATCCTCCCATAATTCAAAAAATGAACAATGGAATAAGTTGGGTTGTGCATTAATATCGTTAAGCGGCACTCCAAGATACATGCTTTCAAAAGCGCTCATGCCACAAGTAAAAAACCTATCACCGATAGGCCGCGATTGACGTTTTCCCTTTACAAAAATCTTTGTCGGTTGCGATGATCTTTCTATCAATTCTAATCCTCGTATAACATCATATGGATCTGTCTGCATGTCGGCATGTGTCCAGCCTATGTACTCACCCTGTGCCCCTCTCAAACCAAACAAGATACCGAAACCATACCCTTGATTGCTCTCAAGTTTAACAGTCCTCAGAAATGAGTATTTGGGCAAAAGATCTTCAATAACACAATGGCTGTTATCAGTTGAACCATTATCAACGAGAATAACTTCTATATCGTCTCTTTTGATAACCTCATTAAACCTATTAGCTATCAAAGGGATATTCTTTTCTTCATTAAAGCACGGAACAACTATAGACAGTTTCATGAATGCCCTCTCTTCATACCATAAATAATTGTCCCTGATCGATTATCCTTGAAATTTTTCCAGGATTTCCACCCCAATGTCTGCAAACCTTTTATAATGCCTTCCTGACTTTGTCCAATATCAGAAATAAGAACAATCTCTATTTCAGGAGAAGAATTAATGGCTTCCACATCAATCTTCGTAAAAGACATTTTCCTTAAATTTCTAATTTCCATCTGATGATCAAATAAATTTTTTGTTGAAATTGTTTCCTCAATAGTAAATCCATTCATAATCTCTGGAAGAATTCCATATGTTATCCCAATGATATAAGCATGTCCTGCATAGCCTTCATCCTTAACTGCCTTCAATGCGCCCGAATAATTGTAAACGGATTCTGATTGAATCGCAACGCCTTGATATCTTTCTTGTGCCATATAAAGGTTATGCAAATTCTTAAATATAAAAACATTATAAAAAATCATAAACACAAGACCTGCTATCAAAAATTTTGAAACTAATCTTCCCGTACTATTTAATTTTACAAAAAGACGGTAGAATCCCATTATTGCAAATGGCACTATATATTCCGCCTGATATCTATCTGCCCCCCAAAGAACTGTCCTGATGCTATAAAACATACAAAATACCAGGACAAAAAATACAAACGTCAAAGCCATATTGATGTTCTTCCTAAAGCTTCGAAAGCATGGCAAAAAGGCAAAAAAAGGAAATATCGCCCACGGCAACAATACAGTATTTAATATAATCCATGGGGCAATGCCTGAGTTAATAGCAAGCCAGACTCTCTCTATACTCGAAGCTCCTTGCGGCATAAAAACAGATTCGCTAAATACATAGGTAGCGGGAGTCCCAAATATAAAACTTCTTATAATAACAGGAAAAAATAAAAGTGCCGGCACCAATACAAAAAACAGCCTTTTAAAATCATATCTATTTTTACGAAAAACATAAATAATATAAAAAATAAAAAGTGGCACCAATGCTAAAAAAGCTGTTTGCCGCAACAGGGCACATAGTGAAATGATCGAAAACCACCGTATCCATTTAAAATCACTCAGATCGTCGTTATCTACCAGTAACAACAAAAAAATACTCCATGTAACCGCTGTCCAGATTGATTGCTCAACCAATGTGCCAACATGCCAAAGCAAAGGAATAGTTCCAATCGCTAATCCAAAAAGGCAAGAACATAACAATGAAAGCTTTCGACTCACAATTCTCTGGGCTATCCACATGAAAACGACCAACCCCAAAAATTGTGGCAACCTGAAACTAAAGTTGGTGCTCGAAAACAAAGAGCTTGAAAGCCAAAGCGGGAACAATCGAAGCGTCGGATGCGGGGTTGCATAACTTCCAAGCATTATGATGGCGACTCTGAATACAAAAAACCCCACTGAAAGCAAAACAACTTTTGTTATGAAGCTCTTATTTTTAAAAATAAAATACAACAATGCCAGAAATCCTATCGACAATAAATTGAGAACGAAGAGGACGTTTGAAAATATAAAATGATTCAAAGCACTCGTCATGGCCGGCAATTTTAAAAGAATGGTTACAATATGCCTCTGTGATTCATGGGAATGGGCAAGAGGGTCGCCAACCAAAGAACCTGTTAACTCCTGAAAAGACAAAACAAACATGATTGCCAAAAAAAACGCAAAGACAACGACATCTTTTGTGTAGATAGTCAGTGAATCTCTATACAAATTTTTATAATAATGCGAAAGCAGCAAAAACAATAAAAAGACTCCATAAAAAACTACCGATATAAAAATATTACCTATAAAGCTGAGTTCTCTGAAAGATACAGCCCCGAAATATCCATAACTCCAAAAAAATGCAAAAGCACTTATGGAAGCCCAATTTATAGGTATATCAAAAAGTTTTTTATCCAAATTTTTAATCATTTAATTTGGCCTTCCTTGAAAAACTTTTCCCAATATTCATAAACCCTAAGATCATTCGGCGTGCCCCAGCAAATATATTTATCTATTTCAAATACCTTAACATTTAAATTATCTTCGATCGCCTCATTCATCACTTCATCAACATAAAACTCATTATTTGTGCTTCTGTTTTTAGCAATCATTCTTTTTGTGCATTCAAAAAAACAACTCGCTTTCCGAAACCAAAATGTTCCCACAATGGCATGATCATGAACCGGATCTTTTGAAATCGGAACTTTACAAGAAATCTTTTGAGCCCTCCCTTCTCCATCTACAGCAACCCAACCATACATTTGAGGTTTATGCCTAACCGTAACATTATTTCTGAAGGTCCAAACTAAGACATCTATATTGCAATCATCTCTCATAGAATTAAATTTGCCAAGATTCCAACTCATGCCATTGTCGCAAGGCCCGATTAACAATTGACTTTCTGGCTCGACCTCGCCTTCTGCTAATAAACAAGTTGAAGCTTGTCCCTGTGTTAAATAATCAATGGGAATAATCTTTATCTCAGAAAAATTTGATTTCAGCAACGCCTCTAGCCCATATTCTTGAACATGTTCTGTCCTACACACAAAAACATAGCGATCACCTTTAGGTAAAGCATTGACAGCCTGTATAATCATCGGTTTTTCAGATACTTCGATAAAAGGCTTTGGATCATCATAGCCTTCATCTTGAAACCGTTTCCCCTGCCCCGCCATTGGAATAAGTACTGTGAGGCTCATTTTTCAATCCCCGAAACCATGTATGCAATACCGCCATACCCATAATCAAACACTTTTCGCCATTTAATATTTTGATTTTCTTCGCAAAACTTTTTATAAGCACCGCTTACACCCAGACAAGAATCACCTCGATAGGAATAGAAATCATCCATGACCAAAATCATTCCCTGTTGGATAATTGGTTTTATAAAACTAAAGACAATTTGAGCCGGCTCCTTTAAATCGCAGTCAATGAAAACTATTCTGGCTGCCGACATATCAAATTGACTTGGATGTTTATCTTTAATCGTCTCTTCAAAAAAGCCTTCCACAATTTTCACATCTAATCCTTTGGACTTCTTTTTAATATTTCTTGTCACCCTTTCCGCATCAATATTGAAGATATCATCCAAATAAAAGGATGCGCGTCTTCCTTGGAAACTTTCCCGAAACCACTAAAAGAATCAAATCCATAAAACTTTGTATCTAGCTTCCCAAGATATTTAAGTTTTTTATGTGCTCTCATTGCGAGCACAAACGAACTTCCTGTAAATACACCAAATTCTAAATAATCACCTTGTAATTGCTCTAATGCGGTTAAATAAAAAGCTTTTTTAAGTGCATGATATTTACCCAAATTATGTTCGACAACACAAGGAATCTTAGATGTAACCCAGGATGCAAAATTTTGAAAAAACAGATTCCCCTTTAATAGCTTAATTAACATACATCCCCTCCTTCAATAAATATCCAGACCAATAAAGGTATTCCTCAAGATCTTCCGGCGTCCCCCATTGTAAAAAAAACGGAATTTCATAAATAAATACTTTTAAGCCCTCTTCTTTTAATTTGCTATAGACAAGACTCACATAATACTCGCCATTACAATCCGTTTTCTGACTTATTAATTCCTGGAAATATTTCTTCACAATATGTCCATCTTTAAAATAATAAGTGCCGCTGGATTGATAGCTTTCCATTTTATTTTCCGTAAAGGAATATTTTTCACGGATTTCTTCCATCCAACCATTCCCAGAATCTCGCATCGATGCATACAGATTAGGTCCCAATAGATTTGGATGAAATCCTCTATAGGAAACAACACAGCCGTCACATTTGTTATCCATTACTGTTTTCTTAAAATGCTTGTAATCCCATCGCCAGGAAAAATCGCAGTAATTTACAATAGTTGGCTGATCATTATTAATAAATTCTTTAGCCTGCAATACCGCATATACCGGCCCAAGTTTATGCGGTTTAATCGGTACAATTTTCCCCTTTGGCCTAAGCTCCATTAATGTTTTTTCTAAAGAAGTCTCTGCGAGATGCTCCTCATTGCAAATGAACAGATAATCATCATCAGGCGCAAACCGCTCCAACACATGCTCAATAATTGGCTTACCTTCAACCGGAATAAGCGGCTTAAGAGTGGTGTAGCCCGCATCAATAAAGCGCTGACCAACTCCAGACATTGGGATGATAACTTGCATATTTTTTATAGCTCCTGACGAAATTTTTCAGCATCCCAGTTGCTTAAATAAGACACTTCTTCTTCTGATAAACAATTCACATCCCTGCCGGCAATATTCATAACCATAACATGAAACTTAAGCACCTCTTCAGCTTCCATGGCTTTTCTGATATTATTTGCCATAAAAAAAAGATGATTTTTATAAACAATTACTCTCGGCAGAGCACGATATTCATTCTGATATTTTTTGATTGGTTCGGCATTATCTAAAATATCGAGCTCAACAGCACTGATGCCGCAATAAACTAATTTATCCGGACAAAATGGCGCCGAAAAAAACAAACTTCGATCTGCCTTCAATAAACTATTTATCTTTTCATCTTCTGAAAGATAGGCGCTCATTAATTCATCGCTGAATTGATTCACCATATTCGAAATGACATTCGTCAATTTGTAGCGAGACAGGTCTATGTTTAACTTTCCGGCAATGATGTCTGCAACCTGATCTTTTGTCGTATATATATCTTCACTGTTGTCAGATGATATGATCAAGCCATGATTTTGCAAAAATATTATTTGAGGCCCTGTGCTACCTTTTACATCGCATTGCCTTAATATTGTTTTCATGCTTAAAGCCAAATCAATTCCCGGCGTTGCATATGGTATAAACACCGCATCCTTAAACCATTCCCTCAATAATTGTTGTCCATTTGATTTGCATGTTACAGCGTTTACAATCAAGGGGTGAGTATGCAATGTGTATTTCTTCAGTAGCGAATGAAGTGGCGTTTCAATGGATGCCTTCAAATCAGGCGTTAGCGTTGCATCAGAGATTGCTTTAGCAGCCAATAGCTCCCGCTTCTTTTTCGGCAACTGATCAATGCTCTGATCATCCATAAAATCAACAATTTTCTTATTATCAACTTCGGCAATACCAATTGTCTTGCTCATATCTGACAGATGAACTCCAGAAGCTTTTATAAGCATGGTCCCATCTGAAAGCTTCACGGAAGAATTTCCTCCGCCTGCTTGTATGAGATCAAACCGTTCTCCAGCGTATTTGGACATCTGAATTAATTGCTCTGTTTCAATCATCAAAAACTCCTCTAAGATCATTAAACTCCTTAAATTCTGTTATCAAAGCATGCGGAGCTATTTTTTTATTGTCACGATTTAGCCAAAAAGTGTGGATCCCAAGAGCAACGGCCCCCATCACATCTTTCTCGTAATTATCACCAATCATGCAAACTTCTGTGGGATTCTTGTTTATTTTCTTCATCGCCAATTCAAAAATTCGAGGATCAGGCTTTTCTGCCCCTGCCTCTTCACTTGTTACAATAAACTCAGCATAATTGAATAATTTCAATTTTTGAATCTTTCGAAACTGAATATGGGCCGTCAGATCAGTGACAAAACAAACATCGCATTTTTTCAACACATTAAGAACGTCTATTGCTCCATCTAAAAATTCCATCTTCTCCAAAAACGCATCCCAATAAATATTATAAAGATCTAAGCCATGGCTCATTGAATTCATTGACATCGACTCGACCATCCTCTGAAAATACAAAAGCCTATTATGAGATGAAGCCGTACCACACAACTCGGTGTTAATGGATTTTCTGCTTTCCATATAGGCAACATTGATCTCCTCACGAGAAATCTTGAACTTGGACTCGCAATACTGCGCAACCTTTTCCAATGCAATCAGATGAGAAGCCTTGTAATCATAAATAGTATTATCAATATCGACCAAAACACCCTTAAATTTCACGGCTATTCTCCGTCTCCTTTAACGAACATAATTATCATGATGATCGCGCATCAAATCGCTTAACACAATAAGAAAACATACCTGAAGTATCCCATCAGGACCTGACCTCCAAATCACATTTGGCGCGACAAGCTCATTTAGCTGAGGTAAAACTTCATTGCAAATTTCACAAATCTCCTCAGAAGAAACATCCCCCTCTACTGTCAACGTTTGATGCATAAGATCTTCTTCTTGATAAAGCGTTACGCTCAATCCAGATATTTTCCTCAACCTATCTACTGATTCCGTAAAAACTAAACTATTGTCGATCCGAACAGAAATGCCAAGCTCAGTGCTTTTTTCAACCTGAACATCCTTTGCCGAATTTTTTAATTTATAATATTTAACTAATATATCGGCAAATTGTTTCTGTGGTTTAACAAATTTTTCACCGTCTTCTTGACGTATCTTTATCTGTTTACTAACTTCATCTTTAGCGTAGCCCCTTTTTGCAACATCACGAGCCATTTTCCATTCATGCCGTAGATCCTGATCAGTATCCATGTAAATCTTTATATCCATAGCTTCTCTCATGCGTTTTAAATAAAAAGGATGCAGACCTACAAAAAAGATATAGCGACTGGGAGAAACCTGAAGTTGCTGTGTAAATTTTCCCGTAGCATGGTCATACTTAACCTTTTTAATCGTCTTTCCCTGCCCAAGAGCTTTAGCATGTTCCATTTGCAAATAGAGATCATTTCCCTCTGGATGAAGATGCGACACGGTCTTCCACATCTCATGCCCTCTTTCCCACTTATGAGCATCGTCACCGTCTACTGAAACGATATTAGAATGTCCAAGCAAATCAGCTATTATGTCACGCGCTGTATGCTTACCTGACCCTGAATCTCCTCCAACACCAACAATGACCGGCTGAGTTCTAGGTTTATAAATAATATTACTCAATTCTCCATGGCGATACATCATAAAAGCCATCATAAGAATAGATGACTGCATAATAGTAAACAATAACGAGTTTACTAAAGAAACATCGATATTAAATCTTTCTAAAAATAATATCGGGGCTGGCCAGTTGCTAACCTGTGGCAAAATCATGCCCATTGAATCAAATAATGTTGAATCAACACCAAACATTAAATAAATTAGACAACTAATATTAAATGTCCAAAGCGGTACACGGGAATAATTAAGCTGCCGAGAAAAGAAATATATGACGAAAGGAAGCGGCCACAAATAATATCCATGCCCAGGAGGAAGAAGGCTTATGAGAACAGTATACGCAAGGCCAAGAAACATAAAAAGCATATCTTGGTTTACTTTTTTACAAATCGCAAAACGTAAAAATAGCATGCTGATAATTAGCGGCGCAAGAAAAATTCTTAACCCTGGAAGATAGTCTATCCCTACCCTAAAAAACCGTTGCTGTTCTTCGCTCCCGAAAACCATGCTTCTAAAACCCTCATTTAAAACCCAAGGGAACAAGCTCACTAGATAAACGCCCATTGTTATAAAAAACATTGAAAAACCGCGCATCACTGACGACTCTTTACGCACTGCAAACATAACCACAAATGGTAAGGCCACAAGCAAGTGTGATTTCGTTGCAATACCAAGGCCGAGAATAACAGCAGACCACACATATCGCCCCCTCACCAAAAACACCAAACTCGCCATAAGTATTGCCGTCGGTATAATATCCAGCTGTCCATGGACATACGTAACGTAAAAAACGATCGGCGATGCCAACCAAAGCAAACGAGCCCGCCGTTCATTTGTATTCAAAAAACGCACAAGCATCCAAAAGATAGCTACATCAGCAACGAGGAGCGGCATGCGCGCCAAAAAAAGATTTGCCCAAGTAACCGTAAATATGTCTGACGAGGTCATCCAAGAAAACAAGACTCTCGGAATGATCATTAAATAAAACATAACCGGACCGTACGGAAACGCATTAGGTATGCCATTATCGATCGCAGATTGCCATGGATTACTAAAAGGACTGGCCGCATAAATATTTAAAAATGGAATAAACAAGGCATAAAGAAAATGAGATGCCAATATAGATCCAAAAAACAATTTACACATAAGAAGCAATGATGATAAATTAATTTTTTTCATATACCTTTCCTTTAGTATAAAAGTAAATCGACTGTGGGTTCATAATACAGATATTCCCTTGCATATAAATAATCACAGTTAACCTGGCTCGGAATGCCCTATTAGCGATAAGCTAGCGCTTATCGCTCTTAACTTTAGATTCATTTGTAAAAATTGTTGATTATATAAGTGAAAGTAAATTAAGAATTGGGGATAGCTTAGTATGTCCAGAGTAATGATTATTGCAGAGGCTGGAGTTAATCACAATGGTGATATGGAGCTTGCAAAAAAACTTGTGGATGTTGCGGCTGAAGCCGGAGTTGATGCAGTAAAGTTTCAAACATTTAACTCAAAAAAATTAGTTAGTAAGTTTGCGGATAAAGCTAATTACCAAAAAAATACAACTGACTCGACTGAATCACAGTTAACAATGCTTCAGAGACTAGAGTTGTCAAAAGAAAATCATTCAATGAAACACCGCCATGGAGGGCATTATGGGTTGCACGGAAGCAACCGCAAAGACGCGCGTATACCGCCCATCAAACCCACACTCCAGTCCGCTCTA
>Ga0187833_10006447_pt1 | contig 10837 bp, 9 predicted proteins | sample ETNtaG_37_FD_167968 | JGI IMG/M metagenome (GOLD analysis project Ga0187833, IMG submission 167968) | Marine microbial and viral communities from oxygen minimum zone, Eastern Pacific Ocean - ETNP2014_SV_400_PacBio MetaG (Illumina Assembly) | ecosystem: Environmental > Aquatic > Marine > Hypoxic... | reverse complement strand
ATACCTTTTGGGTGAAGTCTGCAATTTGTACAAACCCTAACTGCAAAGAGCAGGTACCATTATTTAAAAATTACATCATTGCTCAAAAGTCACCATCCATCCGGTATTTTAAGGATTGTGAATGCACGACATGTGCCACAAAGTTTGACTGGGAACTGGATGCAGCCACTTTAATGCCTTTTAATGACTTGACGATCACTGGGAGGAAGTCTGGTGGTGAAAGCCGTATGCATGCCAAGTGGACTTATGCATCGGAAAAAGGCGCACCTATCTGCCCGAAATGCAATGTATTGAATAAGCCTGAAGTTGCAAGAAAGAAACAGCGTAAAAAAGTACCGCTCCGTGTTTTACTTTGTCCTGAATGTTATGAAGTATGGCAATACCGCGGTGAATTACCAGATGAAGTCAATTGCCCTAATTGCTCAAATAAATATAACCCGTTGGTAGGTAATTCTGAAAAAGGTGGCAAGTTTATTTGTAACTATTGCGGTACAAAAGATAAAAGGATCAAATCTGTCCAAAAGTTGAAACAAAATGAGAGGCTTCCTGAACGACCATTTGCGATTGAGGGGTTTTGTCATAGGTGTTCAGGTAAAAACAATACTACAGAGGATAGACAGACTGATGCTTTTGAGAATATAGAAAAAAATAAAAAAAATAGAAAATCATCAACATCACACGGGTGTGAATTAGAAAAGAACAACGGCAAGTTTATTAAAAAATTTAGTGAAAAGGATTTTGAAAAAATTAATTTAGCCATAAATAATTTTGAAACTTGGAACGATAAATTACTTTATCCTAAACAGAGTATACCTGAAGGTCAAAAAACAAAATCAGATTTGTTAGGTCATCACTATTTATACTGGGAAGATTTGTTTAATAAGAGACAGTTATTATGTTTGAGTCTAATTCTTAAAGGGATTAGTGAGGAGGTGGATCAGACTTTAAAAGAAATGTTATTAACAGCATTTTATCAAACGTTAAGAAATCAGAATACATTCTGTTTTTTTAATCCAAAACGACATGAATTAGAACCCCTATTTTCTGGTCATGATTTTCGGAATCCGGTCGACTATGTAGAGAATAATGTATGGGGTATTCAATATGGTAGAGGGAATTTTAGGTCAACAATTAAAAAGGTCATTAAAGGTAAGGAATTTTGTATAAAACCATATGACAGGGGCCAAATAAAAGGATTACATTCAGAATATAGGGATCCAATAGAGGGTGAATTTGAGTTATTCGCTAAATCAAGTTCAAAACTTGAATTATTAGACAAATCGATTGATATGGTTATTACAGATCCCCCTTATTCTGGCAATGTTAATTATTCAGAATTATCGGATTTTTTCTACGTTTGGTTAAGAATACTTTTAAAAGATCAATATAGTTTTTTCGCGCCCGAATTTGCCCCAAAGGACGAAGAAGTTATCGAAAATCCACACAGAAATAAATCGGCTGAAGATTTTGAAAAAGGATTATCAACTGTTTTTGAAGAATGCTACAGAGTAACAAAAGATGATGGAATAATGGTATTTACATTCCACCATGTTGGTGATAAGCAATGGGAGACTGTTTTAGAATCCGTAATTAATTCAGGTTGGGAAATTGATTCTGTTTATCCCGTTCATGGTGACGCATTTAAGGGTGAAAGTATTGGGGCTATGCTCATTTCATTCGATTTAATTCATGTTTGCAAAAAAAGAAAAAAAGAAGAGAACCAGAAAATAAGTTGGGCTGGTATTAGAAGGGAAATACGTAGAAAAGCAAGGGAAGAAATAGCATTAATAGAGAAGGATAAATATGGAAAAGGATTGATTGAAGCAGATGTAAATGTAGTTCTAATCGGAAAGTGTTTAGAACTATATAGTAAACACTATGGGTTGATTACAGATTTTGAAGGAAATATTGTTACGTTAAAACATGCTTTAAAAAATATAAAAGAAATGGTTGATCAACTTACATCAAAAGAAAGCCCTTTCCCCAAAGAACTTGAGGATAACATTGATACCGAAAGCTACATATATATTAGATACCTTGCCGGAAACAAGGAAATACAAAGTGATTTGATCTATAAGTTTACAAAAGGAATTTTGGAAGTTACTGAATTACAAGGTGCTGGGATGGTGGTCCGGGGCAGGGCAAAGCGTGGCCGCACTTTCGAAATAAAAGGATATGATGAGAGGTATTCAGATCTGCTGAAACTATTAGCCCCGGATAAACTGCCCGTGGATGGCGGCCAGGAGACGTTTTTTGAAGAGGAAGAAATCCGTCCAGCAAAAGATACCCCATATTTTGTAGATAAGATCCATTTTCTAATAGGCTTGGTGGCCAATAGTGAAAACGTTTTTGACTGGATACAAAAATGGGATGGATATATGCCCCAGATTAAAGCTGCAGTGCGCTACATGATAGACAATGATTCAAGAGACAAAGACTTGCTTATGAAACTACAGAGTCTCATATCAGAAGACCTGTTTGTAAATCAGAATTCGGAGTAAATATGTCAGGTTATACCATAGTTGAATACAAGAATACCACGCTTAATCGGAGAGAAGGTTATCAGGTTAAAGGCAATCGATTGGAAATTGCTGATTTTATTCGGGAGTTGAATGAGGATCCTTTCCCATTCAGCTTTGGAGATGAAGTTATCGTGGAAGGATTGGATAAGGCTCTTTATGATTCCGGAGATGATGTTAATGAAACAGCGAATCAAATAAGGCATATTTTCTCTTCCAAGGCAAGTGACGTTAATAATAAACAAATGACAATCAATATAGTGATACTGGGGAAATTACAGTATGGTGCTTATTTAACGGTTAGATACACGCAAAAAGATTTGCCATTAAATAAAATATTTCATTCGGTAAATCAGTTTGACGATGCAAATGGGAATACTTTTTATACAACCAATGCAAACTTATCAGGATAAAATGGCAGACTATCAATCAGTAGAAGAAAGACAATCAGTAAGAGTAGCCGGTAAACCCCATTGGGGCGTTGGCGAAGTAATAAGAGAATTTAATCGTGGCGGTATCAACCAGGTCGAAGTGATTATTGACACCCCCGCTGGCCGCCAGCTAAAAACAATTCCAAAAGATAAAATTGAAGCAGTCTCTGATATTTGGACAAGGCTTGCAGAAGGGGATTATGATCATCCAAAAGATTTCTTACTGAAGCAGTTAGCCATTCAATTTCCGTTACAAAACAAGGGTGGTGAATTATCCAACACACGGACGGATTTATTACCCCACCAGATCTTAATGACACATCGTGTTGTGAATGCAGAAAGACGACATTTTTTAATTGCAGATGAAGTAGGGCTTGGAAAAACCATTGAAACGGGAATGGTCATTCGAGAGTTATTGTCTCGCAATAAAGGTAAAAGAAATATGCGAATCTTAATTATTTGTCCTGCAGGATTGACTGTGAACTGGCAAGATGAAATGAGAGATGCCTTTAGAATCAAATTTGATGTATTGGGAAGAGACTTTATTGCGGCCAATCCGTTAGCTTGGGAGAACCATGATAGAGTTATTGCATCTATAGATACCATAAAACAACCACACCACAAAATGAGATTGTTTAATGGTCCTAGCTGGGATATGGTGATTATTGATGAAGCACATCATTTAACACGAAGGCAGCGACCAGACGGGAAAATAGATAAGACACAAAATTATTCATTTGCGGAAGCTTTAAGAAACCATACGAATGATTTATTATTGCTGACGGCCACACCCCACCAAGGAGATCGTTTTCAGTTTTGGTCCTTAATCCAATTGTTGGATGATCAGTTGTTTGAATCACCAAGAGATTTAACAGATCATCGAGGGTTATTAAATAGAGTCATGATCCGAAGGAATAAAAAAGAGGTAACAGATGCTAAAGGGAACCCCATATTTATGCGGAGACAGGTGAAAACACAATCATTTAAGATGTCCATGCAAGAGTATCGGTTTTACCAAGAGCTGACTTATTATTTGAAGGAAGGCTATGGTGCTGCCGGTGTTGATCAGCAGTCTAAAACAACTGCCAATCAGCGTGCTATGGGGTTTGTGATGACGACCTTTCAAAAGATAATGGCTTCGAGTTTATATGCCATAAGGCAGGCATTGCGAAGACGTTTACTTGGATTACTTATACGAGAACAAATTGGGTTGGAACACAGGCTTGAACAAACCCCCGGTAATGCAAAAATTGCTCAACTAATAGTAAGAAAAATGAGAGAGATGAGAGAGTTGGCTGTTATTATTCGAAGTATTCCAGAGTCCATGACCTGGAAAGAGGAAGCTGACAGATATATTACTCAAGTTAGGCATTCCATAACACGAAGGGGAGGCCAGGTAGAAATAACAAGATGGGCAATTGAGGATATGGAACAAGATAGTAGTGTTTTAACTGGTCAAGGTCAGATACCAGATGAAACAGAAAAATTACGGAATCTGATTTCAGCAGTTCCCAATGTAACGGACAGAAAGTTTGATACGTTGGTTAGAGCAATAGAGGTTATCCGAAAAGAAAACAGAAATGAAAAGTTTGTTATTTTTACTCAGTACCTTGAAACCCAGAAGTTTTTAGATGAAAAACTGGGAGAAATCTATGGGAAGAGAGAGATTGCGATCATACGCGGCGGTAAACTGGAAGATAAATTAGCTGCTAAAGAAGCATTTTGGGATGAAGATGGCCCGCGCTTTTTATTAAGTACATCTGCAGGAGGAGAGGGGATTAACCTTCAGAATTGCAGGGTATTGTTTAACTATGATTTGCCATGGAATCCAATGGCTGTTGAACAGCGGATTGGAAGGATACATCGCTATGGCCAGCAAGAAACTGTACAAGTTTATAATCTTGTTGCAGAGAACACGGTAGAAGACAGAGTCTATTCGATTTTAGAGGATAAATTGACTGAAATTGCTGAATCCATAGGGAAAATGGATTCCGTGACCGGAGAAGTAAGTGAAGACTTCCGATCAGAAATACTAGGATTGATGAGTTCATTGACAAATTATCAGGATTTGTACAGACAAGCTCTTCTTCATAAAGATTACAAACTCACCGAATTAGAAATAAAGGAAGCAATAGAACAAGCTAGAGATGCTGTAGGTGCATTGAAAGATCTTACCCAAGATATGGACTCGTTTAATCTGGAGAATTACCGTGAGTTAAAAGGCTGTTTTCATCCTGGTGATTTAAAACAATACTGTGAGGCTGCCATTATACGTTTGGGGGGCATGTTCATCGATGGAAGCGAACTATGTAAGATTCAAGTTCCGGAAGTCTTAATGCAGTTCCAAGATGTTTCAGCGTTTTATGAAAAAGCAACTTTTGATAGAAGTGTTGCTATGAGGACCAAACGAGCGGAATTCATGGGATTAGGCCATCCATTAGTTGATGCCATTATTGAATATTATAAATCAATTGATACCGGTTCAATAGGACAATTGCGATCTCACACACTTAATATGGATGTTCGAATGGAAGTTCAGGTTGAGTTGGATGATGATGAGTCGATTAAATTTTATCACATCATCCAATTTGATGAGTCAGGTAATTCAAAGGAATTACCGCCGGACACTGATCTGAACTTTATTAAGTCAATGCAGCCAACATCCGGAATTAGTATCAATCAGAAAAAGATTGATTTAATTAAATCAAGATTAAACAATGTAATTGATTCTTATGAATCAAAATATCGCTCTGAATTCGATAATGTATTATCTGTGCAAACCCGAATAGTGGGTGTTGCCGTTTAATTAACTAGGAGATAAAAATGAACAAAGAAAATATAAAACAAAAGATAACAGATAACGGGGAAAGGGTAGAAGAACGAAATAGTCTGATGGATGATCTTCTTAAAGCTCTGGAGTTAGGTGGAAAGGATAAGGTCAAATCTGTAATCCAAGCAAAGGCAAAAGTGTTTGGCACTCAAGCTGAACAAAGAAAAAATATTTTATTAGATAGTTAGGAGATTATGAATTATGAAAATCAATAAGTTAAAAATTCAAGGATTTAGAGGATTTACACAAGAACAGGAAATTGACTTGTCTTCAAGGGTCACAATTTTATTTGGTGAAAATTCACATGGAAAGAGCAGTACTTTAAATGCGATAGAGTGGTGTTTGTTTGGAGATGCGTGCAAGGGAACGAAACCAATCAGAGAAAGAAAGGATTGGTTAGCTCAAAACCAAAATGGAGACCATGATTGTAAAGTAGAAATGGTATGTGAAGGCGAAGAGGGAGATATAGGTTTTAAAAGAGTTTTGGCAGCGAGTAACAAGGGTTTGGAAATACAAATACCAAATGAAGAACTACTAAAAGGTGATGATGCAAATGAATGGGTAGCAACAAATATCGGATCATTTACAGAATTCATGGCCACAGTATATCAACATCAGGAAAATATTCGCTATTTAACAATTGCAGGTCCTACCGAAAAAAGTGAACTAATAAACAGGTTGTTAGGACTTGGTGATTATAGTGAATTATTAGCAGGAATTAGTAGCTCAAACGCGAATAAAGCATCAAAACCAGTAACTGATTGTATAAATGAAATTGAAAGATCTATCACATTCAAGTCAGAGGATTCACAGGAAAGAATTCAGGATATTGGAGATGATTTGGGTGTCAACCCAAATATTTTTTCTATGGATGACCTAGTTACAAATGCTAATAATCTTTCAGATCAGATTCATAAGATAGCCAAAGGTATAGGGTTAGAAATTGACCAACAAGAAATACCTGAAGGAATTAATGAATTTCCGAATTTTGTTCAAGCATTAAAAAGAGATGCGCAAAGTTTATTAGATAAGTCCCCAGATGAAAATATGAACCATGAGTTATCTCAAAAGATTAGTCAACTTGATACTGATATAGCAATTATTACAACATCAAAAAAAAGATCTGATGAAGCAACAAAAGGATTGAATGATTTTATTAAATCCCAAGGAAATAAAACCAACTTGGATCAAAGATATTCCAAATTAAAATCCGAAGAAGAAACATTGAATAATAAAATATCGTCCATGAATAAGATACATGAGGCACTATCCCGTATTTATGAATATTTAGAATCAAATGATTTAGGTACAGGTGATGGAGAATGTATCGCTTGTGGAAATAAAACAGTGGATCAACGGGATTATTTAAAATCAAAATTGGATGAGTTGACTACAGAACCAATTAAAGAGGCAAATACACAGATACAAACTGTAAAAGCAGAAATTCAAACCATTTCAGGACATTTAACCAACCTAACTTCACTTGAAGCAGAGATAACATCATCACTTGAACAACATACCGAAAATGTTGAGGTGATTGTTCAAAAATATGAGTTAACTATAAGAGACGGTGAAGATGTTATAAAATTGCTAAACCAAGAAAAAACAGATGTTGTCAATAAAAGAGAAAACTTACATGCGTCTATTCAAAAAATGAGAGATGATGTTACTACTTGTGAAACAGATTGCGAACGTCTCAATAAAATGGTTGATCTGTTAAAAAATAAAGATAGGATAAATCACTACTCCACAATAAAAGAAGTTGATGACTATAAAGCAATTGAAAGGTTTGAGAATGAAGCTGAACAATTTTCAGAAGATGTTGAGGCAGTTGTAGACGCCATAAAATCTATTAGAGATGAAGAAAGCGGATCTGTCATTGAAAACTCAAAAGATATTGTTAAAAGAATCTTTAATAAAATTTCAGAAAACCCGGGTATAACAAATATTGATATGGTACTTGAAACATCGAGAGGTAGAGAGAATTTTGGTTTTAAAGATGGGAATGGTAAGGAGATTTTACCTATAATGGGCCAAGGAGATATGAATACACTTGCTTTGTCAATTTTTACTGGCTTGGGTGAAGCGAATATTGATTCTCTACCACTTAAATCAATTATTTTTGATGATCCGAGTCAAAGTATGGGAAAACACCACAAAGATAAACTGGCAGAGGTGATTAATGATATTGCAGAAAAACGGCAAGTGATCGTAAGTACTATGGACAACGAATTTATGGAATTATTAAAAAATAAAATTTCCATGGAGCAATTAACAATTGATATTGAAGGATGGGAGCCAGACTGCGGCCCCATACTAAATGCACATGCCGCTTGACCATGATACATATCAGTTAATCAAAAGATTGCATTCAAAGCATGGGGCACAAGTATTTGGAAAAGTAGCTCAACGTTTTTTAGCAATTACATTGCATATGTTAGATTGGAAATACATTAGAGACCATACTTCTGAAGATGCTGATTTAGACGCAATTTCTCCAGAAGATTGGAAATTGACCTTTGAGGTAAAAACAAGTGTCCATGATGATGTGTCTATTGGAGAAAAAGATATTAATTGTTTAAAACAACGAAAGCTTGACGGATATGATGGTTATTTTGCTGTTATGCAAATTAGTTCCCGTGGTGAGTGGTATTTTTCGCCATTAAATGGATGGGTTAAAGTTGGGAAAATTCCTTTTTCTCGATTTCGCTTAAATCGGGATGAAAATCTTGGAAATCCTATAAATAATAAATTTCCAGAAGTAGTAAAGAAATATTTTAAGAATGCTTTAAATAGTGGTCTAGACGGATTGGCTAATGTAATGGAGAGTCTAGGTATAGAGATGTTGGAGTAAATCAAATTATGGATAATAAAGAGCAAAATGATAATAAAAAACTTCGAAATATTGTTTTCGAATGTCCGTCATGCGGGCCGTTCGTAAAGGCTTATGCTGAAGTTACGGCGAAATGTAGTGATACGCCTTTTGCCATTGAAATATTAGAGCCTGCAGAAATGGGTTCTTATGATATAGAAGTAATATCAATCCGACCCAGACCGGAAGGTGAAGTGGAAAAATATGCTTATTGTGGATCCCTAGTTGGGCATTCTTTGATTAATCGTTGGGGTATATCCAACAAAAAAGAGATAGAGGATAAAAGACAACATTTAATGATGGAAAAAGAGAAAAATTAATAGATGAGCAATAGTAAGGACTGGGAAAGAACATTTTTGTGGTTAAGTGTCTGGGAAAAATTTCCAAAATTTCTTGAGATTCATGAAGAACTAGAAGACGATGATTATTTTTCTATCTTAGGTGATATATTGCATATGGGGACTTATTATTCTGATTATGAAATTGAATTTGACTATTTGCTTAATAACCCTGATAGAGATATGAATAATCGTATCCATTTGATGGATGAGGAAGAGCAAAAGATATTTAAGTTAATTCCTGAAAGAGGTACTATATATAGGGGTGCAAAAGACGGTATGGAATATGGCTTTTCTTGGACACTTGAACAGGAAAAGGCAGAATGGTTTGCAAAGGGGTATCCTGGTGACGCCGTACTTCTAAAAGGGCAGTTTCAGAAAGATGATGTGATAGCATATTTTGATAGAGAAAAAGAAATATTTATAGACCCAGTCAATGTCAATTGGGATGTAATTAATGATTATTCGAATGATGAGGGAACAAGGCCATTACAAAGATATGCAATGCATATAGATGTTTGGAACGAAATATTGAATTTCCCTGGGTATAAAGCATTAAGAAAGAAAGCAATCATGAGACAATTGATAAAAAGCAGAGGCCCAATAATTGAAAAAGACCATGATATTGATATGGCAAATTGGAGAACAAGTATTTATGCATTTTTTCTATCTGAAAATTCAACTCTAAAGGAGTTTTGCAGCCCGAACCAATTGCTTTATCTTGGTATAACGGAAAGAGGAATAAAAAATAGAGAAATCAATGAGCATTTGAAAACTGGGAAAACTGGGAAATCATCGTTTAGAAGGTCGGTTGGTGCAATCTTAAAGAAAGATTTAAATCTATCTGCAATTCCTCGGTCCAAAACTGCAGAAAAAAAATACGCAGCTAATTACAAATTTGATGAATCTGGTGAAGAGAGATTAACCAAATGGATAAAGAATAATTGTACATTTGGATATTATTTTCCAAATCGTAAATATGACAGGAATGCACTTGAAGCGATTGAGGACGAACTTACGATTGCCTATAGACCTACATTAAACTTGGCCAGACAAACTAGAAAGTATAATGAATTTGCTGATGCGTTAGATGATTTGCGAGAAATTTGCAGGGCCGAAGTAAAAAAGTCTTGCGATTAACCCCAAATCCTGGCAGGTAGTGGGATGTTGTAAAATTATACCCACAAAATATAGTTCCCAGCGAATAGCGGGGACTATTATGGCTTTTTACCAATCTCTCAAGATTTTACAATAATTTATAACATGAAATTCTACCATTACACATGCTTTGAACATCTTGATAAAATAAAAGAGTCAGGTTATCTCAAGTTATGTGAATCTAACACTCAGCCCCCTACTGAAGAATTTCATCTGGCTTTAAATCAGGGGCACGTAGTGGAAGATGCCAATGAAATGAAAGGTCCTGGCGTAGTCTGGTTGTTAAAGAAGCGTTTAACGGGAAGGGCTCCGGCAATGCTGATGGCCTGGGGCCTTGATGCAGCCGGATGAATGATTCCAAATAAATTTGATAAGTCTAGGATAGAGTTCACGGTAGACCTACCGGTTGATGAAGTACAACGGTCCGATAAGTTTTTTAAGAAGTATGATACTCCCGAATGGTGGCTTAAGGAATTGGAAAGTAAAAGTTGGGGAACTAAGCGCAAAGATTGGTACGTGATAGAACGTCAGATTCTTTCGCATGAGTGGTTAGAGATTAAAGATAGATATAAGGGTAAGGTTTTCCATGCCCAATAAACATCAAGCCCCGCAGTAGCGGGTTTTTTGTTTGTGGGATGATGGGTAGATTTGGATATGATTAGGCGTATTGCACCACTATTGTTATTTTT
>Ga0187833_10006446_pt1 | contig 10837 bp, 14 predicted proteins | sample ETNtaG_37_FD_167968 | JGI IMG/M metagenome (GOLD analysis project Ga0187833, IMG submission 167968) | Marine microbial and viral communities from oxygen minimum zone, Eastern Pacific Ocean - ETNP2014_SV_400_PacBio MetaG (Illumina Assembly) | ecosystem: Environmental > Aquatic > Marine > Hypoxic... | reverse complement strand
TATATGGAGTGATAAAAGGATATTTTATATTTCCTCTCAATATAGAATATAAATCTGACATTAAAGCTGAAGAAGTAGGGCCTGGACCAGCACCCTTGCCCTGCATAATAGTTTGTCCAACTGGAGAACTATTAATTATCGAAGCATTAAATACACCGTTTATATTTCCAATATAAGAATTAATGTCAACCAAACAAGGATGAACTCTTTCAAAAATATTTTTGTTTATCATTTCAGTAATACCCAATAATTTTATTCTATAACCTAGTTTTTTTGCGTTGATGATATCTTTGTTTTCAATGTTATAAATTCCGTCAATTAAAATATTATTTCTTGAAGTTAATGTATGAAAACATAAAGAGGACAATATTCTAATTTTGGAACCTACATCATCACCATTTAAATCAGATTTTGGATTACTCTCAGCATATCCAAATTTTTTTGCCTCTTTTAATATTTCATTAAAATTTTTTCCAGTTTTCTCCATCCTGGATAAAATATAGTTTGATGTACCGTTTAAAATTCCTATTAATTTAGATATCTTGTTAGAAATTAGACCTTCTTTAATACATCTAATTATTGGAATTCCTGATGCAACCGATGCCTCGTATTCAAAATTAACTTTATTTTTCTCAGCTAAATATGAAATATAATTACCATGTTTTGCTATTAATGATTTATTAGCAGTAATTACGTGTTTTTTGTTCTTTAAGGCAGAAATAACAATTTTTTTTGCCAAACCATCTGATCCACCAATTAGCTCAACAACAATATCTACCTTAGAATTACTTGCAATATTTAAAGGTTTATTAATCCATTGCTTATTTTTAAATTTAAATGGCCTTTTTTTATTTCTATTTTTTGCAGAAACATATAATAAATTTAAATTTTTTCCTGTTTTTAGTAAAATATCTCTTTTTTTCTTTACAATTTCATTGCAAAAATAACTTCCAATATTTCCCAAGCCAACTACAGCTATATTAATTTTTTTTTTCATAACATTTAATCCGGAATATTGTTTATATCTGGATAATTCTTAGATCTATTATTATTTAATAACAAATTTACATATTCTTCGAAAGAATATTCTTTAGAAGAATTTATTTCATTATGCGAAATATTGTTACTGGTTACATTGATTCCTTTTTCATTAAATGAACAATTAATAATAAAGATAAAAATAAAAACTATGAAATAATTTCTCATTTAAAACCCATCTTTTCATTAAACCCAAACAATAAATTCATATTTTGCATTGCCTGTCCCGAACCACCTTTTATTAAATTATCAATTGCACTTAAGATTATCGCTTTATTTTTTATTCTATCATTACAGACAGATATTTTACAAAAATTGGTATGCATAACATCTCCAGTTCCAATGGGGGTATTAAATTTTGCAAATTTTATAAAATGTTTATTTTTATAGTATTCTTTTAAACATTTATAAATTTTTTTTGCAGTTACATTTTTGTTCAAATTTACATAAATAGTAGAAAGAATACCTCTAAACATTGGTGATAAATGGGGTGTAAACTGTACCTCAATTTTATTTTTAGATATTTTTTTTAACTCTTGGTCGATTTCTGCTAAATGTCTATGTGAGGAAACACCATACGCAGAGATGGACTCGTAAATATTTTTAAATTTAAATTTTTTAAGTAAATTTTTACCAGCTCCCGAGTAACCTGACTTCGAATCTACTATTATATTATTAGTATTTATAAGTTTTTTATTAATAATAGGAACCAAAGGAAGCTGGATTGAAGTAGGATAACAACCAGGACATGCTATAATTTTAAATTTATCTAATTTTATATTTATCAATTCTGGAATTGAATAAATGGAATGCTTAATTAAATTTTTAGATTTGTGAGTTATATTATACCATTTTTTATAGTTCTTTGGACTTTCTAATCTAAAGTCTGCAGATAAATCAATTAATTTATTTTTTGAAGTTAATTTTTTAGAGATTTTTTGCGCTTCACCATTTGGTAGTGCGGTAAATAGTAAATCTATATTATCGAAATTTATGCTAGCTAAATTACTAATTTTAGGTAATGATTTTTTTTTTAACGAAGAGTCAAATTTATATATTGAAGTACCAATAGAACTTTGAGCGCAAATATTTTTTATTTTAATTTTTGGATGTCTTATAAGAAGTTTAATCAGTTCTAGGCCTATATATCCTGTTGCTCCAACAACAGCTACATTTATATGCTTGCTCATCTTTTGAATATAACAGTAAAATTAAATGGGTGGTAATATAAATATAATTACCTTTTAGAAAACTGAAAACTTCGCCTAGCTTTTTTATGACCGTATTTTTTTCTTTCAACAGATCTTGAATCTCTTGTGGTAAGCTTTTCCTTTTTGAGAGTAGGTTTTAAATTAGGTTCATATTTCAATAAAGCTCTTGAAATACCATGTATTATTGCTCCAGCTTGTCCGGATAAACCTCCGCCTTTGACATGACACCTAACATCGAACTCTGTAGATCTGTTTACTATCTCAAGAGGTCGCAAAACTGATGTCTGAACACTCGATCTTAGGAAATAATCGGTTATATTTTTCCCATTTACATATATTTTTCCAGTACCTTTTTTAATCCAAATTCTAGCTATAGATTTTTTTCTACGCCCTGTCGCATACTTGCTCTCTTTAAAATCTAGTTTAACCTTCTTTTTTTTATTATTTTCTAGATTTATATTACTTTCCATTATTAATTTCTAAGCAAGTTTTTTTTGTTTAATTGAACCAAAGATATTTCATTTGGGTTTTGTGCTTCATGGGGGTGTTTATCTCCCCTATAAATTTTTAACTTGGACATTTGTTTTTTTGCAAGAGGTCCGCTGGGCAACATTCTTTTAACAGCTAATTTCAATATTTCTTCAGGTTTTTTTGCACTTAATTTTTCGGGAGTTGTTTCTTTAATTCCACCAGGATAACCCGTGTGTCTAAAATATTTTTTATTTTTGAATTTATTTCCTGTAAACTTAATTTTTTCTATATTTTTTACTATTATAAAATCACCATGGTCCATATGGGGAGTGAAATTAGATTTATTCTTTCCTCTTATAGTTTTTGTTATGAATACAGCTAGCCTACCAACAATTGCATCAGTGGCATCAACTAGTACCCAATTATTTTTAATATCTTTAGTTTTAACAAAATCAGTCATGGAATTGAGCTTAAATACTTATATTTATGAATAAAGTCAAATTTTAATATAATTAAAATCTTTACAAACTCCTTTTTTTTTGTTTAATTAATCGCTGCCGATTTGATCAGCTTGCGGGCATTAAACTGCTAAAATGATAGTTCTTGATGCCGCCGAGTTTGGCGGTTTTTTTTTACTATAAAATTGGCATAAGTATTTAACTATATTGCGCGCCTTGAATTGATCAAAGGCACAAAAAAGAGGAGAAAAAAAATGACTAAAAATATAAATAATCCAGAAACCATAGCACTTCATGGAGGTGAGTATAGAAGTGATCCTGCTACAACTGCTGTAGCTGTACCAATATATCGAACTACTTCTTATCAATTTAAAGATACAGATACTGCTGCTAATCTTTTTGCCTTAAAAGAGTTTGGAAACATATATACGCGTATAATGAATCCAACCTGTGATGTGTTGGAAAAAAGAGTTGCGGCATTGGAAGGCGGCCTGGCTGCTCTTGCAGTTAGTTCTGGGCAATCTGCTTCGGCATTTTCTTTACTAAATGTTGCTCAAGCAGGAGATAATTTTATTAGTTCAACTGATCTTTACGGAGGAACAGTAAATTTATTTACACATACCCTTAAAAAACAAGGTATAGAAGTAAGGTATGCGGATCCTTTAGATCCAAAAAATTTTGAAAAATTAATTGATGATAAAACTAGAGCAATATATGCCGAGACTCTTCCTAATCCATATTTAAGACCTTTTCCTATCAAGGAAGTTGTTGATATTGGAAAAAAATATAACATACCTTTAATAATGGACAACACTGCATCTCCTATCATTTGTAAACCATTTGAACATGGGGCTGCTGTAATAGTTCATTCATTGACAAAGTACATAGGTGGGCACGGAACTGTCATTGGTGGAATTATAATTGATGGAGGAAACTTTGACTGGACTGCAGATCCAAAAAGACAACCTTTATTCAATGAACCAGATCCAAGTTATGGTGGAGCTGTATGGGGTAAAGTTGTTCCAGAATTAACCGGAGCAAATGTAGCCTTTGCAGTAAGAGCAAGGGTCGTATTACTTCGTGACCTAGGTTCATGTTTATCACCCGATAATGCTTTTCAACATATCCAAGGTTTGGAAACTTTACCGTTAAGATTTAAACAACATTGTTCTAACGCAGAAAAAGTTGTTGATTTTTTAAAAACACAAAAAAATGTTGAAAGAGTCATTTATCCAACTCTTTACAAAGGAGAAGTAGCAAATAGGGCCAAAAAATATTTCAAGGGAGGTAATGGAGCTCTTGTTGGGATAGAAATAAAAGGTGGTATCGAATCTGGCAAAAAGTTTATAAACTCACTTAAACTTCATTACCATGTTGCAAACATTGGAGATGCAAGAAGTTTAGCCATCCATCCGGCTACAACAACCCACAGTCAGTTGACAGAGAAAGAATTGTTAGCTGCTGGTGTAACACCAGGTTATGTAAGATTGTCAGTAGGAATAGAACATCCCGATGATATTATTGCTGATTTGAAACAAGCTTTAGATACTTCTGGAAGTTGAAAGTTGTTAGTTAATTTCTTGAGTTTTTAAAAACTAAAATTAGAGTAGCAATAAGCAAAAAGATAGAACCTAATTGGTGAAGAGATGCAATAAATATCTGTGCACCAAAAATAATTGTCAATGTTCCCAAAAAGAATTGCAACAATAAAAATGAAAAAACAAAAATAGCTGATTTTCTTAAGTAAACAAGATTTTCATTACTAAATACAATAAATAAGATAATCAAAAATAACACAATCATAATATAAGCTACATTTCTATGAATAAATTGTACAAGAGAAGGTTTTTCAAAAAGTTTTAAAGAAAACAGATCAGAAAATAATGAATCGTCCGGGAAATAACTCTGATTCATCAAAGGCCAAGTCTGATATATTTTACCAGCATCTAGGCCGGATACAAAAGCACCCAATGAAATTTGAAGAATTAAAATAATCAAAAAAATTGATGGCAAATAAAAAAATATTTTTGTTTTTGATTCAAAAACACTTTGGCTTATACTTTTTAGATAATTCCATAATAATAAGCAGAAAATAATAATTGCAAGCGTCAAATGTAAAGATAAACGATATTGGCTAACATCTGTTCTATCAATCAAACCACTTTTTACCATATACCAGCCAACAAAACCTTGAAATAACATAAGGAGAAAAATCAAGTAAAATGAAAAAAGATTATTTTTTGATAATGTCCTTTTAAATGTTAAATAAATAAGGGGCAGCACAAAAAAAAGTCCAATTACTCTACCTAATAATCTATGTATGTATTCCCACCAATAAATAACTTTAAACTGATCCAGGGTCATTGAAGGGTATAGCAATTTATATTCCGGTATTTTTTTATAAAGGAAGAAAGATTTTTCCCAGCTTTCTAAAGAGAAAGGAGGAAAAATACCTGAAAATAAATCCCATTTAGTTATTGATAAACCTGAATCTGTAAGTCTAGTTAGACCTCCTATAATAATTATTAATCCTACCAAAAAAGTTGAAAATAATAACCAAAAAGAAATAAATTTATTATTTTGATTTTTATTTAAATGCATTTTTAAAAATTATATATTTATAACTAAAATAAATATAATTTAATCATTAAATGAAGAATATAAAATTAAAAATGATAAGACAAAAAATTGATAAATTAGATGATAAATTATTGGATCTAATAAAAATTAGAACTAACCTAGTAACTGATATATTAAAACAAAAAAAATATAAAAATCAAGTAATTGATAAATCAAGAATTAAAGAGATTCTAGCGTTAATAAAAAAGAAATCTATAATAAAAAAAATAGATTCAAAGATAACGAAGAAAATATGGAAAAATATGATACGAGCTTATATTGATTTTGAGAAAAGAAATTTCAAGAAAAAGTAATTATTTGCTATGAGGGGGTAATTTTTTCTCAATAAAAAATTCATGTTTACGTGTTGCTGGATTATATTTTTTAATCCTTAATTTAATTTTTGCTTTTTCACCAGCAGATGGTTTTTTAACATAGTAGAAAAAAGAACTATCTGGTTTCGATTCTGGTACTAGTCTTACTTTTGTGGAAGATTTTTTAGCCATTTTCTAATTTTTTTAACTCTTCTATAATTTTAGATATTTTTTTTATCTTTTCCTTAATTTTTTCTTTATTAGAAAATTGATTACTTACACTATATTTTGTTGTGTAGTCAAGCGATAACGATTTTGGATTACTTAATGCAGCTTTAACTCCTTTAATTGTCATACCTTTTTCTTTTAAAAGAAACTTAATTAATTTAATTATACTAATTTCTTTATTGCTGTAATATCTTCTTTTTCCAGCTAAAATTTTTGGTTTAATTTGACTAAATTTCTTTTCCCAAAATCTTATTGTGTGTGTAGATAAAGTACCTTTTTTCTTATCAATTAATCCCACTATTTCGGCGACTTCACTAATTGTTTTATATGCGTCATTTTTTTTTTCCATAAGTTAATTTTTTTGATTAATTTTATTCATAAATAGCTTGGAAGCTTTAAACGTAACCACATTTCTTGCAGTTATAATTTTTTTTTCTTTGGTTTTTGGATTTCGACCAATCCGTTTATTTTTTCTTTTTTTTAAAAAAGTTCCAAATGCTGTAACCTTAACTTTTTCATTTTCTTTAAAGGCTGACATTAATATGTAAAAAATATCATTTACTATATTTTCAGAAATAACTTTTGAAAAACCAATGTTTTGATAAACTATATTTGCTAATGTTTTTCTATTTATGTTTTTTTTCAACATAAAAAATAATAAAATAATATTTATTCAATTAAATTCTTTTTAATTTTCTCAATCAAGTTTCCTTTAACTATTTTATTACACATTTTAATAGAGTAAGCTAGCCCTCTAGAATCAGTAGAGCCATGACTTTTTACAACTGGTCCATTTAAACCCAAAAAAATAGCCCCGTTATATTTTCTTGGGTCTAATTGATTTTTAAATTTCTTTAATGCTTTGTATGAAAATAAGAGTGAAATTTTACTTAATATACCTCTGGTTAAATTTTCCTTTAAATTGTTTGCAATAAAGTTTGCCGTACCTTCGGCTGTTTTTAGAGCAATATTGCCAGAAAAACCGTCAGTAACAATAACGTTAACGTTGCCATCCATAATATGGTTTCCTTCAATATATCCATGGAAATTAAAATCTTTATTTTTTAATTGCTTAAGATGTTGATAAGCTTTCTTAATTTCCTCATGTCCTTTAATTTCTTCCAGCCCAATATTTAATAATGCAATTACCGGATGGTCCTTTGGATATAAGGCTTTGTATAAAGCTGTGCCCATATAAGTAAAATCAATTAAATTTTTATCACTACATTCAATATTGGCTCCCAAATCTAAAACAACATTCATTCCTATTTTGTTCGGCCAAAGACCAGCGAGAGCGGGTTTTTCAACTCCATCAATCATGCTCAATATTAATCTAGACAAAATTAATAGTGCGCCTGTATTCCCAGCCGATAATGTAATTTGCGATTTTCCATTGATTTGGGATTCAATAGATTGCCACATGCTAGTGCTTTCACTTTTTTTTGCTGCACTTAAAGGACTTTCTTCATCCTCAATATGACGGTCACAATGAATAATTTCACAATATTTATTCATCTTGGGTTTATTGTTTATCAAAATGTTTAATTGATCTTTATTACCATAAAGTTTGAAAAAATTTTCATTACTTTCTTTTAAAGATAACTCGATGCCATTAACTATTTTTTGTGGTGAATTCTCACCTCCCATTGCATCAACTGCAATTATAACCATATTTTTCATTATGCTTAATGAATTAATCTTTCGGTTCGAAAACCTGTCTGCCTTTATAAAATCCAGTTTTTAAATCTACATGATGTGATAATCTGTATTCACCAGATTTTTTATCTTCAATGATGTTCTTTGATACAAATTTAATGTGAGATCTTCTTTTATCTCTTCTTGATTTAGAAGTTTTTCGTTTTGGTACTGCCATGTTTATTTACTCCTTATAGACAAAGTTGAATACACCTTTTATTATTGAATTTAAAGATATATCTTCAATAAATAAAGAAAATTTATCGAAATAATTTGTTAAATAATTAGATAAAATTTTATTATCATCGTTATTAGAAAAAAAATTTAATAATAGGTTATTTTTGCTGTCTTTTTGCAATTGTTTCCAGTTTTTACACTTGATTAAAATCTCATAAAACAGATTTATTAAATTTTTCATTTTCTTATTTACAGTTATATCTGCATATCCCAATTCTCTGAAATTTAATTCAATTTGTTTAAAGAAAAAATCAAATATGGCTTGTTGATCATTTTTATCATTTCTTTTTTTTTTAAGATCAATTAAAATAAAACAAAGATGAAAAAGAATAAGATAAATTCTATTTGAAAAAGAATCATGTAATCTGAAATCTACATAAAAGAAATTTTTTCTGGTTAATGAAACAATTTTATTATACAAAGGAAGAATATTTTTTTTTTTATATTTAAAAAAATGCATAAGTTCATTATTATTTTAATTTTATTATTATTATCAAATTGTCAACGAAAAGCAGTTATTAATACTCATGGAATTGCCTTTTTAGATAAAAAACATAAAAATTTAATTATTAATGAAACTACTAGAAATGACGTTAAAAAAATTATTGGTCATCCATCAACTGTTTCTACTTTTGATAATTCCATTTGGATTTATATTGAAAGAACTAGAACCAAGGGTAAATTATTGAAGTTTGGTCAAAACATAACAAATAAAAGCAATGTTTTAGCTCTAGAGTTTGATGAAAATGGAATTTTGAAAAAAAAAGATTTTTATAATATAGATAAAAGTAATAAAATCAATTTTACAAATATTACCACCGAAACTATTGTTAGAGAAAGAAACGCTGTTTATAGTTTTTTATCTAGTTTAAGACAAAAAATTAATAAGCCTGCAAAAGCGAGAAAACCTTAGCTAGCAATTACAGCCAATAACAAAAGAGCTACAATATTTGTTATTTTGATCATTGGGTTTATAGCTGGCCCAACAGTATCTTTATATGGATCTCCAACCGTATCTCCTGTTACTGCAGCTTTGTGTGCATCTGAACCTTTGCCGCCAAAATTTCCATCTTCTATATACTTTTTGGCATTATCCCAAGCTCCGCCACCTGCGGTCATTGAAATAGCTACGAACAGCCCTGTAACTATTACTCCAAGCAACATGGCGCCAACAGATGATAATGCAGCTTCAATACCGCCAATTGATAATATTATAAAATAAAGAACTATTGGAGACAATACGGGTAAAAGAGATGGCACGATCATTTCTTTTATTGCAGCTTTAGTCAAAAGATCTACGAGTCTGCCATAATCTGGTTTGGTCTTTTTTTTCATAATGCCAGGAATTTTTTTAAATTGCCTTCTAACTTCAATTACAACAGCTCCTCCTGCTCTTCCAACAGCTTGCATTCCCATGGATCCGAATAAATAAGGTAGCATGCCACCCACTAATAAACCTATAACTACAAAAGGATTTGACAGATCAAAATCCACATTAATATTTTCTAAAGGAGATTTATGAATTGTAGAGAAATATTTAATATCTTCGGTGTAAGCTGAAAACAATACTAAGGCTCCCAAGCCAGCTGATCCTATAGCATAACCTTTGGTTACAGCTTTAGTTGTATTTCCAACGGCGTCTAATGCATCGGTAGTTTTTCGAGTTTTTTTAGGCAAATTGGACATTTCAGCTATTCCTCCAGCGTTATCCGTCACTGGACCATAAGCATCTAGGGCAACAACCATGCCTGCTAAAGCAAGCATTGATGTAACTGCAATTGCTATACCAAAAAGACCCGCAATATAATTTGTAACCAATATACCAGCTACAATAATTAATGCTGGTAAAGCAGCAGCTTCCATTGACACTGCTAGTCCTTGAATAACATTAGTGCCATGTCCAGTGGTTGACGACGAGGCTATACTTTGAACAGGTCTGAAATTTGTGCCTGTATAGTATTCTGTTACATATATGATTAAGCCAGTTATAATTAAACCGATAACTCCACACACATACAAGCCCATTCCAGTAAAAATTTTATCTTCAATGAAATATTCTGTATTTAGACCAATCATATAATCGGTAATTGGATAAAGAATTAATAATGACAATACGGCTGTGGCGATAAATCCTTTGTAAAGTGCGTTCATAATTTTTTTGCTTTTTCCTAATTTGACAAAAAAAGTACCAAAAATTGTCGTTAATATACATCCAGCACCTATAGATAACGGATAAATCATCATGTTTAAATTGTCATGAAAAAAAATTGAAGATAAAACCATTGTAGCAACTATAGTAACTGCATAAGTTTCAAATAAATCAGCAGCCATTCCTGCACAATCTCCAACATTATCTCCAACATTGTCGGCAATGACCGCTGGATTTCTAGGATCATCTTCCGGAATACCTGCTTCTATTTTGCCTACTAAATCAGCTCCTACATCTGCACCTTTTGTAAAAATACCACCACCTAACCTTGCAAAAATTGAAATTAAAGATGCACCAAATCCCAATGCAATCAACGCATTAATTAATTCTCTTTCTTCAACACCAAGCAATAATAAA
>Ga0187833_10006445_pt1 | contig 10838 bp, 12 predicted proteins | sample ETNtaG_37_FD_167968 | JGI IMG/M metagenome (GOLD analysis project Ga0187833, IMG submission 167968) | Marine microbial and viral communities from oxygen minimum zone, Eastern Pacific Ocean - ETNP2014_SV_400_PacBio MetaG (Illumina Assembly) | ecosystem: Environmental > Aquatic > Marine > Hypoxic... | reverse complement strand
ATATTGTTGGCTAAGGCAGGAGCTAAAATTACAGCAGCAAGCAAAAATTATGAACATATTAAAAAGTTGAAAAATGAAATTAGTCTAGTTGAATCAAATCCTAAGGATTTATTTAAAACTAATTGTGATATTATTTCACCTTGTGCTTTAGGTGGATCAATTAACCAATCAAATCAGCAACAACTAAAATGTAAAGCAATAGTTGGCGCGGCAAATAATCAACTTGAAAATCCTATAATAGCTGAATGGCTGTTAAAAAATAAAATTGTATATTCTCCTGATTATCTTGTTAACTCTGGCGGGGTAATAGCAATAGCTTCTGAAATAAATAATACAGAAAATTTACTAGAACAGCAGTTGAGAAAAATTGCAGATCGACTTAAACCAGTTCTTTATGAGAGTAAAAAAAATAATGAATCGACCGATTTAGTTGCTAGACGTTTGGCCTGGAAAAGAATTAATAGTTAAATTTATATTCTTGTGGTAGAAAAAAGTTCATGCCGTCAATCTTTAAAATTTTGGTGTTTTTTTTGTTGCTTCAAATTTTGGCTGTTAATTTTTCTGTCAACGCTAACGATGAAGTAAATTTTGAAACTTGGCTTTTGTCATATAAAAAATTTGCTTTAAAAAAAGGTGTATCACAGAAAACTATAGATAACGCTTTCAAGAATGTGAAATTTTTAGAACAAGTAATAAGATATGATAGAAAACAACCAGAATTTTATGAAGATACAATTACGTATGTTAACAAGAGAGCAAATATTTCAAGGGTTAAAATTGCTAAAAAATTATTTAAAAAAAATAAGTTTTTATTTAATGAGATAGAAAATAAATTTTTAGTTGAAAAGGAAATTTTACTCGCTTTATGGGGGATAGAAACAAATTTTGGCAAACATGTTGGAAAAATGGATATAATTTCTTCTTTAGCAACATTAAGCTATGATAAACGTAGAAGGAATTTTTTTTCATCACAGCTACTTACTCTATTGAAATTAATTGATGATGAGTTAATGAATCCAAATACTCTTTATGGTTCTTGGGCAGGCGCTTATGGAAATTTTCAATTTATGCCTTCCACTATCAAACGTTATGCGATTGATTATGATAATAATAATAAAATTGAACTAAAATCTTCACTTGATGACGCTTTAGCATCAGCTGCAAATTATATTAATAAAATTGGTTGGAAAAAAGGACAACCGTGTTTTATTCGAGTTAAACTAAGGAATAATATAAACAATAAATATATAAATTCGTCAGCTAGAACGATTTCGAAAAGGCTTAAAATTAAAAATTGGAAAAAGAAAGGTGTTGTTAATTTCGATGGAAGCGATCTTGAAACTAATTTTAAAGCGGCGTTGATTTTACCTGATGGAAAACCCAATACACCAGCTTTTCTAGTTTTTGAAAATTATGAGAAAATATTAAAATGGAATAGATCCCTAAGATTCGGTATTAGTGTTTGTACTTTAGCCAATATGATAAAAACATGAACTTAAAAAAAATAATTTTAATGTTTGCCTATATTATCCCATTATACTCATGTGCTGATTATAACATAAATAAGGCCATACATGAAAAACCAAAGCAGTATTATTCATCAAGTGGATTTGCATTAATTTATGAAGATAATCTTTATACGCAAAAAATATTAAACAAAAAGATTAATAATGAGGATATAAAGGTATTGCACAACTTGTTAAAAACGAACACCCCGATAAGAATTATTAATCCTGCTAATTCAAAAGTTATCGAAACTAAAATTTATAAAAAGGCTAATTACCCAAAAATTTTCACTATTGTTGTTAGCGAAAAGATTGCCACAATTCTTGAATTAGATCTTGATAACCCATTTGTAGAAGTTGCCGAAGTTAAGAAGAATAAAACTTTCGTTGCAAATAAAACTAACACTTATGATGAAGAAAAAAATGTAGCTGAAAAAGCTCCTGTAGATGAAATTAAAATGGATAATTTAACAAATAATAAAGATGAAGATAAAAAAAAAGTATTTAAGGACAATAATTTTATTATACTGATAAATGATTTTTATTACGAAGATTCAGCAATTAATTTAAAAAATGAATTATTTAAAAAAACAGGATTTAGTAACATTTTAGTTAGAAAAATTAGTAATAACAAATATAGACTTTTAGCTGGCCCTTTTAAAAATTTTAGTGCTTTAAAAACTACTTATATTAGTTTAAATAATTTAGGATTTGAAGATTTGAATATATACAAAAATTAAAATGAAACTTCTTAGATTTATTTTTATTATTTCTGTTTTTTTATTATTTCACCAAAAAACTTATTCGCAGATTGAAATTGATGCAAGGTATATTATTTTGCAAGATCATTACTCAGGTAAAATTCTTTATGAAAAAGATGCTGATGCACGAATTTATCCAGCTTCAATGACCAAGATAATGACATCAATAGTTGCTTTTGATTTGCTTAAAAAAGGTGAAACGTCCTTAGATGAAATGATAACTGTTTCCGAAAAAGCATGGAGATTGTCACAAAGCGGATATTCATCAATGTTTATTATGTTGAACGATCAAGTATCTGTCGAGAATTTGTTGAAAGGAATAATTATTGTGTCAGGTAATGACGCTTGCGTTGCTTTAGCCGAAGGTCTGTCTGGAACAGAAAAAGATTTTGTTTTATTAATGAATGAAAAAGCTGAGGAAATTGGTTTAGAAAATACCAATTTTAATAATTCATCCGGAATTAACGATGCAAATAATTATTCCACTGTGAGAGATATTTTAAAAATGTCTACCTATATGATTAAAAATTATCCTGAATACTATTCTTACTTTAAAGAAACTTCATTTACTTGGGATAGAACTGGCGGAGATCCAATCAAGCAAGGCAATAGGAATCCATTGTTGTATAAAAATATAGGAGCCGATGGAATTAAAACTGGTTTTTTAACCGTTGAACAATATTCTTTAGCAACATCGATAGAGGTTGGAAAAAGAAGAATTACCGCGGTAGGAAGCGGATTTAAAACTAAAAATTCCAGATCTAGAGAATCTATGAAAATACTAAATTGGGGATTAAAAAAGTTTGATACAGTTCGTATTGCGAAAAAAGATGAAATTTTTTCCAATTTAAACGTATGGTTAGGAAAAAAAAATAAAGTTGATGTATTAACATCCGAGGATTTTTATTTGACTATTCCTAAAAGAAAAAAAAAAACAATTAAAGCCGTACTAGAATATGATGGACCAATACAATCTCCAATAAAAAAAGGTGAAAAGCTTGGTGTGCTAAATGTATATATTTCCGGAGAGTTAAAAAAACAAATTGATGTCTTGTCTGCGGAAAATATAAAAAAATCAAACATTTTCTCGAGAATATTTCGATCTTTAAACTATCTGGTTTGGGGAGATGTATAAAAAAAAAGCTATTTTTGTTACATTTGAAGGTATTGAAGGTTCGGGAAAATCATATCAGTGTCGAAAATTGCACACAAACCTTAGAAAAAAAAATTTATCAGCTATTTTAACAAGAGAACCTGGTGGCACAAAATCAGCGGAAAAAATTAGAAAAGTTATACTTAACGATTATTTTCATCCAGATTCAAAAGAAAAATTTAATAAATATACAGATACTTTACTTTATCTGGCTGCAAGAAGTGAACATTTAGAAAATAAAATAAAACCAGCAATATCTAAAAAAAAAATTATTATATGTGATCGATTTATTGATTCTACTCTTGCTTATCAAGTTTTTGCAAATAAAGTGAATAAAAATTTAGTTAATTCAGTTCATAAACATATTTTAGGCGGAATTAAGCCTGACTTGACTTTTATACTGAAAGTTAAAATATCAAAAGCTCTACATAGGTTAAAAAAAAGGAAAATAAAGAATAGGTATGACAAATTTTCTAAAAATTTTTATATTAAAGTTCAAAATGCATTTATTAAATTAGCCAAAAAAAACAAAAAAAGGTATTTTGTAATTGATAATTCAAAAGATTCTAAAGAAACTGAAAAAATTATATTAACTAAATTCATGAAGGTTTTAAACAAATGATCAAAGAAAATGAAAATTTGGAGATCATTCTTCCAAAAAATCAGCTTCATTTATTTGGTTACGAATATTACTTTAATTCTTTTATTAATCTTTACCAAAAAAATAAATTACCCAACACAATTTTATTGAGTGGACCCGAGGGTTCTGGCAAAGCTACTTTCGCATATCACTTTATTAACTATTTATTGTCACATAATGAAAAAAATGAATATTCGGTTGAAAATTTTACTATTAATTCTGATAATAAAAGTTATAAAAACTTACTTAACAATACGCATCCTAATTTTTTATTACTTGAAAATGATAGGTTTGGTGAGAATATTAAAATTGATGATGCGCGAAAAACTTTAAGATTTTTAGAAAAAACAACATATTCTTCTAATACTAAAATTGTTTTGATAGACAGTGCTGATCGTTTAAATGTGTATTCTGCAAACGCTTTGCTAAAAGCACTTGAAGAAGCTAATAATAAAACATTCTTTTTTATTATTAATAACAATTCCTATAAAATTTTAAATACGATAAAATCACGTTGCATTGAATTTAAATTCTTTTTCACTTTATCTGAGAAAAAAAAAATTTTAAATAATATAATTAGAAAATATATGGATGATTTCGATTTGACAAAAATTGATGAATGTTTTTATTTTGCTTCGCCTGGTAATATTCTAAAATATTTACTGATTTTAAATATTAGAAACATTGATTTATTGAAAGATAAATTGTCTTGTATTTTGTATTTAATTGAGAGTTATAAACGAAAAAATGATCCACAATTATTAACTTTTGTTTCTTTATTAATAGAACTTTTCTATAATGAATTGTCTGTAAAAAATAATAATAAATTAAATCTTTATTTTTTAAATAAATTTAAGTTAATGAAACAAATATATGATGCCAAAAAATTTAATTTAGATAAAAAGAATCTATTCATATCGATACTAGGAACGCTCGAAAATGAATCATAACAATTTTTATGTAACAACTCCCATTTATTATCCATCAGGTAAGCCACATATGGGACATGCATATTCAAGCATTATTGCTGATGTTTTCGCTAGATTTAAGCGTAATGATAAATATAAGGTTTATTTTTTGACTGGAACAGATGAACATGGTCTTAAAATTCAAAAAGCTGCTGAAAAAGATGGTTCAGATCCTTTAAATTACTGTGATAAAATTTCTAAAATATTTAAGGATTTAACTAAAAAATTAAATTTATCCAACGATGATTTTATAAGAACAACCGAAAAAAGACATTACAAATCAGTTACAGATATATGGAATAGATTAGTAAAATCTGGTGATATTTATTTATCAAAATACAAAGGATGGTATTCTGTTTCTGATGAAGCTTATTATAATTCTGATGAAATTATTGAAAAAAATGGAAAAAAATATTCAACTTTTTCGGGTTCGATAGTTGAATGGGTGGAAGAAGAATCTTTTTTTTTTAAGTTGTCATCTTGGCAAGAAAGATTGTTAGAATTTTATGATAAAAATGATAAATTTATACTTCCTATATCTAGAAGAAATGAGGTTGTAAATTTTGTAAAAAGTGGACTTAAAGATTTATCAGTAAGTAGGACATCTTTTACTTGGGGCATTAAGGTACCAAATAATAATAAACATGTTATTTACGTTTGGTTAGATGCATTAACAAATTATATAAGCGCTTTAAATTTTCCCAACACTAATGATAAATTATATAAAAATTTTTGGCCTGCAACTTTGCATGTGATAGGTAAAGATATTTTAAGATTTCATGCAATTTATTGGCCAGCATTTTTATTGGCTGCAAAAATAAAACCACCAAGCAGAGTTTTTGGTCACGGTTGGATATTGTCAGGAGAAGAAAAAATGTCAAAATCCAAAGGTAATATTCTAAATCCTTTGGAAATTATTAAAAAATATGGAGTTGACGAATTAAGATATTATTTGATGAAGGAAGTGTCTCACGGAAGCGATGGAACCATTTCATTAAAAAATCTAGAAAATTGTATTAATAGCGATCTAGCAAATAATTATGGCAACTTATGCCAGCGTGTTTTTTCATTTGTAATAAATAATTGTAAAAACAAAGTAACTAAAACAAAAAATGCATCTGATGCCGATAAAAAATTAATTGCACAGACTAAAGTTTTAACAAGTGATTTAAGAAATCTAATGGACAATCAAAATCTAAATAATTACATAAAATCAGTTATTAATATTAGTTTTTTAACAAACAAGTATATTAACGATGAAGAACCATGGAAGTTAAAAAAAAATAATATAGATAAAATGAATAATATTTTACATTTAGCACTAGAACAAATTGCTAAAATTTCTATTTTATTAAACCCAATTATTCCTGAAAAGTCATTAAAAGTTTTGGATGCATTAAATATTAACATTGATTCAAGAAATTTAGCATTTTTAGATGAAAAAAATATATTAGGTGATGACATTAAGATCAAAAAATTGGATATATTATTCAAAAAAATAGCTTAATGATTACTGATTCACACTGCCATTTAGATTATCCTCAGCTATATAATCAATTAGACAAGATAGTTAGAAGAGCTGAATACAATCAAGTTAAATATTTACTCACTATTTGCACAACATTAAAAAGTTTTGAAAAAATTAAATTAATAATAAAGAAATATAAAAACATTTATGGAACTTTTGGTATTCATCCTCATGAATCCGAAAAAAATACGCATGTAGATTCTAAATTTATTTTAAATGTTAAAAAGAGATATAATAAAATTATTGGAATAGGTGAGACTGGTCTTGATTTTTATTATAACCATAGCGATAAAAAAAAACAAAAAAAAAGTTTTATTGAACATATATCAGCAGCTTCTCAATTAAATATTCCTATTATTGTACATTCTCGTAATGCAGAAATTGACACTTACGATATTTTAAAAAGTGAGAACAGAAATCTCAATTTGAAAGTATTGATACATTGTTTTACTGGCTCAATAGATTTTGCAAAAAAGCTTATAGATCAAAATTTTTATATTTCAGTAAGTGGTATTATTACTTTTAAAAAATCGAATGAACTTGTCAATACAATCTCTACAATTCCAATAGAAAATTTATTAATTGAAACGGATTCGCCTTACTTAGCGCCTTTACCAAAGAGAGGGAAAGATAACGAACCATCATATATAATTCATATTGTAAAGAAATTATCTCAGATAAAAAATCTCACAAAAGAATCTATATCGATGAAAACAACTAATAATTTTATGAAACTTTTTAATTTAGCCTGATATGAAAATAAAATTGTTATTTTTGGGTTGTGGGAGTTCAATTGGTGTTCCAACGATCGTTGGTTTTTGGGGCAATTGTAAAAAAAATAATAAAAAGAATATAAGAACCAGAAGTTCTGTTATTATTTTTAAAGGCTCTAATTCGGTACTGATTGATACATCTCCAGATTTAAAAAATCAATTATTATCAAATAATATTAAAAATATTTCTTCAGTTATTTTAACGCATGGACATGCAGATCAAATAAACGGATTGTTTGAATTAAGACCCTTTTTTTGGAAATATAAAAAGAAAATAAATATATATGGTGATAGGCGCACGATAAATTTAGTTAGGAAAAGAGATGATTATTTATTTAAAAAAATCGGCCCTTATCCACCAATTGTCAAATCAAATATTATTGAATCAAGATTTTCCCTAGGCAAAAAAAATGAAAAAATTTTTTTTAATGTTAATAAGGTAAAGCATGGTGAAATAAAAAGTCTAGCTCTTATTTTTGAAAAAACAGCTTACATTAGTGATACTAACGATTTAACAATAACAAAAATGAAAGAATTAGAAAATTTAAAATATTTGATTATTGATTGTTTGAAGTTTAAAAAACATCCTAGTCATTTTAATTTAAATGAATCGCTTTATGTTCACCGAAAACTAAAACCTAAAATAACAATTCTTACAAATCTTCATCACGATCTAGATTACAATTATCTTTTAAAAAAACTTCCTAATGATGTAATACCGGCTTATGATGGGCTTAAAATAAATTTATAAAGATTTTGATTGGTCTTAGATTAGTTTTTCTAAAGTTTTGATAAATTTTTTTGAAGATGGATTAACTATCGACGAGAAAGTTTCAGCAACTTTGCCGTTTTTATCAATAATTATTTTATGAAAATTCCATTTTGGAACAGTAGATTTGCCATGGTTTTCTCTCGCCCATATATAAAAAGGGTGGGCTTTTGGACCTTTTACAGATACTTTTTCTGTCATTGGAAAAGAAATACCAAATTTTGACTCACAAAATTTTTTAATTTCACTATTACTACCAGGTTCCTGTTTACCAAAATCATTGGACGGCACACCTAGCATTACAATGCCTTTATCTTGATATTTTTCCCATATTTTTTGCATATCTTCATATTGATTGGTGAAACCACACTGACTTGCTACATTGATCACCACTATAACTTTGCCTTTATATTCAGACAAACTTAAAGCACTGCCATCAAGATCATTAAATTTGAAATCATAAGCTAGTTTTTTATAATTAGCGCTTACGCTACTTCCTAAGAAAGATATCATAATAATTAATAATAATAGCTTAAATTTTTTTAACATTAATAAAAGTATTACTTTTTATTGGAAACGACCAACAATAAAAAATAACCTAAAATAGCTGACAATAAAGATCCACATAAAACTCCAATTTTAACTCCATCCATATGTTGTGTATTCTCAATAAATGCTAAATTTCCAACAAAAAGACTCATAGTGAATCCTATGCCTGTTAAAATTCCAACCCCATAAAATTTAATCCAATTTGAGTTTGTTGGCATTTCTGCAAGTTTTAATTTTATAGATAAGTAAGAAAATAAAGATACACCGATCTGTTTTCCAAAAAATAATCCAGATAAAATTCCCAAAGGAACAGGAGTCATCAACGTGTTTACTGATACTCCATTAAGTGAAACGCCAGCATTTGCTAAAGCAAACAGGGGCATAATTCCAAAAGCAACATAGGGGGATAAAAAGTGTTCCAATTTTAACAACAGCGAAAAATCTTTTTTTTGAACTCGATGGGGTATTGTAAGAGCTAAGAGAACTCCCGATATTGTCGAATGGATTCCAGATTCATGAGTAAAATACCAGAGGAAGAGTCCTATCAAGAAATAAGGTGCAAATTTTTTCACTCCAAATTTATTAATGATAAGTAAAGCCAAAAAAGATCCTATCATTAAAAATAAATATATGTATTGAAGATCAGATGAATAAAAGAAGGCTATGATTATAATTGCACCCAAGTCATCAATTATTGCCAAAGCCATCAAAAAAATTTTTAAGGAGATTGGAACTCGTTTACCTAATAATGACAAAACACCAATTGAAAAAGCAATATCAGTCGCTGATGGAATTGCCCATCCTCTAAGTGTATTACCAGTCTCAATGTTGATAATTACATAAATAATAGCTGGTACAGCCATACCTCCTATAGCGGCAATTATCGGTAGCGACGCTTGTTTAGGTCTTGAAAGTTCGCCATGAATGAATTCTCTTTTAATTTCTAAAGTAACGATAAAGAAAAAAACGCACATTAATACGTCGTTGATCCAATGAAGAATGCTTAAATCTAAACCAAAATTTTGAGTACCAATCAATATGTGAGTTTTTAATATGCCAAAGTAATGTTCACTTAAATTTGAATTACTTAAGATCAAAGCAACTATAGCTGCTATAAGCAAAAGTAAACCACTAGCTGATTCTAGTTTAAAAAACCATTTAAAAGGTGCCGTAATATAATTAATCATTTTATTCTTTTATTATATCGCCAATGGAAATTTTTCCATTAGATAAAACTTCGCAACGCAAACCACCTTTAGTTAAGAAGTTTTCAACTAAATTTTTTTGATTTAAAGATTCCTGCAAAGGTTTGCATGGTCTGCATAAATCGTGAGCTTTTAATTTTATTTTTCCAACGAAAAACTCTTTATTAAGCAAATCATTAAGTCTGATATCTTCTGTAACTATATTTCTTCTGAATTTTATAGCTGGGATATTTGTTTGAGATATCTTGTTGTAGTAATCAATATTTTCTTTTTCAATAAGAGTAATTTGCTTTCTTTTTTCATTATTCTCTAAAAAATATCTATCACCAATTATTCCTTTGCCAAGAATCACTTCAATTTCATTCACATTACTAACTGGAAAAAGACATGAACCAAGTTTTCTTTGATTGTTTTTGTTTTTAGAAATTGCAATTTTAATCACTTTTCCCATGATATATTTATATCACACCATTATCATTAACGTGGGTAATAAAAAATCGACTAAGGATAGGATTTGTACCACTTATATCTCTTCATTTCTTTTTTTTCATATTATCTTTCATAAATTTTTGCTATATAGCTTAGAAAACAAGAGATCGGGGCGTAGCGCAGCCTGGTAGCGCATCTGGTTTGGGACCAGAGGGTCGCAGGTTCAAATCCTGCCGCCCCGACCATTAAGAATTATGAAAAAAGCGAAAATTTACAAACCAACAAAAACCGCCATGCAATCAGGGAAGAAAAATACAAAAAAATGGTTGTTAGAATTCGACACTTTGAATCCTGGTGTTAATCCTTTGATGGGATGGATATCATCAATAGATACTATGTCAGAAGTTAAAATAAAATTTTCAACAAAAGATCAAGCAATAAATTATGCAAAAAAAAATAATATTGATTATAAAGTTATTGAACCTCAAAAACGTAAAATAATTAAAAAATCATATGCTGATAATTTTTTAAAGAATAATTAAATGATTAAAAGTTTTT
>Ga0187833_10006444_pt1 | contig 10841 bp, 8 predicted proteins | sample ETNtaG_37_FD_167968 | JGI IMG/M metagenome (GOLD analysis project Ga0187833, IMG submission 167968) | Marine microbial and viral communities from oxygen minimum zone, Eastern Pacific Ocean - ETNP2014_SV_400_PacBio MetaG (Illumina Assembly) | ecosystem: Environmental > Aquatic > Marine > Hypoxic... | reverse complement strand
ATTCATTGGGAGGCACTAATAAACCATTAACATTATCTTTAATCATCTCACCAGGCCCGGAAAAGCAATCATAACTAATAACCGGCAACCCGCAGGCCATGGCTTCCAAAAGTGCGTTAGGGAAGCCTTCATACCGAGAAGATAAAACAAATAAATCGCACCGTGAAAGAATAGAAAATGGATTTTTTACTCTTCCAGGAAAATATACAGATTTATCTATCTCCAATCTAATTGACATTTGCTTCAATTTATCTAACAATTGGCCTGCTCCTATAATAATCAGTTTCCAATCCTGGTGAACTTTATGTATTTTTGCAAAAACCTGAAGCAAAAGATCAAAACCCTTTTGTTCACTCAACTGCCCCATTGCAACAATACGCTTACCGGAAGGTAATATGATCTCCGGTTCAGCCTCTATATTTTCTCTCGTAATCATGACTGGGTTTCTAATTATATGTATAGACTTATTATAATCTTTAAACCAATTTCTAATTTCCACGGTTTGCAAGATAAGATGATCTGCCATGGGATATAACATTCGTCTCAACAAATGCCATATCAATCTATTCTCTTTGCTGTAGTCGGGATGATTTCTTTCAGAAATTATCACGGGAATGTTCAACAAACGAATAGCCAGCAAAATAAGAATATTTGTGGTACATACAAAACTTATTATGCAATCAGGAACAGATTTTTTAATAACCTTACGTATAAGATAGATACGTCTTAAGTTTTCTAACATTCCTTCTACAAAAGTTGAAGAATCACATTTAAGATCCAAGGCTATCCATTCAACTGAATCCGTAAGGAAATAAAATGGTGGACCACTTTTTTCAAAGGTTAAAATAGTAACACGATGTCCGGCCCTAGCCCAATAGTTCGCCATGTGTGTTAAAACCCTTCCTGTTCCTCCACCTGGCAAAGCATGAATAACTAAGATAATTTTCAAATTAATTGTTTAAATAATTAGATACATTGTAAGGACGTTCTTTCCTGCACAGGCCTGGCTAAATCCAAATGGAGTTAAAACTTACTTGAATGAGAGACACTTTTGCACAGTTAAAGCAAATGATATAGATTTAAAAATAGCTTTTTATCTTCTACCGCAGCAGATTGTATTTTATAATACACCTGAAAGCTGATATGCCGTCTTTCCACCCTATTTTTTTCCCCTCTTCATATGTCCTGCCGTAATAAGATATGCCAACCTCATAAACCCTGCAATTCATCTTGGCTATCTTTGCAGTTATTTCGGGTTCGAATCCGAATCTATTCTCTTCTATAGTAATAGATTGTATTATTTCTCTCTTAAACGCTTTATAGCATGTTTCCATATCCGTTAAAGCTATGTTTGTAAACATATTAGATACAGTGGTTAGCAATTTATTTGCTACCAAGTGCCAGAAATACTGTACCCTATGAGGAGTACCCCCAACTAATCTGGAGCCATATACAACATCCGCTTTCCCCTCTAAAATCGGCTCAATAACTTTAAGTATCTCTTCAGGATCATATTCCAGATCTGCATCCTGTATTACGACAATATCTCCCGTAGCTTCTTTTAAACCAGATCTTATAGCGGCTCCTTTTCCAATGTTTTTGTTATGATAAAATACTTTATCTACTTTATCCTCTATGCTTTTTCTTATTAACTCTCTTGTGCCGTCATTCGAAAAATCATCTATCAGTATAATTTCTTTATTATCATAATGTAACTTTCTAACTGCATCTATAATAGCTTTTATAGTATTTAGCTCATTATAACAGGGGATAATAATGGAAACTTTCATATCTTTAAGCATTAAATGAATTGAATATTTCACCTTGTGTCATAAGTATTTACTCTTACAATTTGCAATTTGAAATTGTTTCTAATTAAACGAGCAAGTACAACACACGAATTAAATACCTCTTATGGAGTTTTGTAATTAGGAAATTTACTCCTAATTTACACGGTGTTTCTTAACGGGGAGCAGTATACCAGGCAAGAATACAGACAAAAATAATATGCCAAATATTTTAATAATATTATTTTTACAAATTAAAAACACTCTACATGTCTCAAATATTATAACAATCATCGATAAAAATAATCTGAGTGAATAGATAAGAGCCTATTAAATAGCCGAAAACAAAATGAGAAAGTCCTAACCTTTTCCCTCTTGAAAACAACTGATATACACCCATTCCTGTAATCAACTCAGCAAAGAGTATCACGTATCCATTCCTTTTATTCTCCGAATCTCCCAGTATTAAATCCATATTCTATGTACATGTACATATCCATTAACCTTATACTAACCATTCAAATAGTGCATACCACAATCTACTTTAGCAATGAAACCCCTGTTTATCATCACCAGCTTTCTCAGCAAATTTAAATCTCTATGAATTACAGCAATCACCTATTTCTTAATATCTCGTTTGATTTTGGATGATCATAGACCGATATTGGCACTTGAATTATATGTTCAATAGGTTTTAGGAATTTATCATAATATTCCTGATCAAAAGCATGTTTACATACTGAACTATATTTATGAAGATCTGGTATAGAATACATTTCTTGCCATATCTTTTTAAGAGACTGTTCCCTTATGTTCCCGTAACTAACCTGTACATGTGGGCAAGTTATTACATCCCCAAATGCAGTAATGTGTATCCTTTCTTTTCCGGCTGGGCACCCACTCTTGCCGGAGAAATTCATTATCGTATCAGCCCTAACTAGACCAATTTCTAATAATTTCTTATATCTTTCTAAATCATTACTGGTTAATCTAAGTTTAACATTTCCAATCATCGCCCCTGATGCAGATACTGGATTCAACAATACAAATATGTCTTTCTTATAATGATTTTTTGCAAATTCAATAATTTGCTCTACCTCTTCAAAATTAATACGAGTTAATACAGTGCTAAGACATATGATTAAATTTAATTCGACAGCATAGTGAAAAGCCTGCATTACTTTTGCAAAATTGCCTGGTATCCCTCTTATATTATCATGAACTTCAGGATTCATACTTTCAACACTGAGCTGTATTGTGTCTAACCCTACGTTCTTTAGTTTTCTTAGCTTTTCTTGTGTGACTAAAAGACTATTTGTTACCATAGAAATCAAATGGGTTTTTGGCCTTATATTTTTTATAATATAGCAGAGTTCATCAATGTTTCTTTGCATTGGCTCGCCACCAGTAAGATTAATATGTATAGCACCTAATTTGCTCGCTTGCAAAAAACCATTTACAATTTGATCTGGCGTTAATATCTCTCTTGTTTCTTCCACCTCCTTATACAGATGGTGGGCCGAGCACATCTTGCACTTTGAGTTGCAGATATTGGTAACCGCAAAATCCACTGTACGTAGTACAGGTTTTTTTAATACCCACCCTTTGCAATATCCTTTTATTACTTTGTAAGCCACGAATGGTTTTTGTTTTAAAAAGTTTGAATGCAATATAGCGTTTCGTATGTTCATAGCTAGAAGCAAATATTAATTGTTAAGCCCTATAAGGTTATTGATGATCTTCATGAAAAGTTTAGATAACTTTTCGTTCATTTTTTCATTGTTTAACGCTCGATAACTTATTGAATATATCCCCCTGGATTCTAGATGAAAACGGTATAAATCGAAAGAATGTCGAAATATAGGATAGATATAACCGAACTCGTTAGGATCATAGCCGCTGTTACAATAAAAGCGTCAGAAAATTATGGGACATTGCATTATCATAGTTAATTCCAAAGGGGGCTCTGATTAACTTTTCTTGCGCATTTTGTAGTGGCACTTCTCTTCTTTTTTAGTATCTTGAAAAGTGATAACAAATTGATATAACTACAAAACAGAAAAATGGGCCAACCACAAAATACGTTTTTTTATTTATTCCGTATAGTTATATCCGTGAATGGACACTTACTAAAGATAATGCCGTTACTTATCAACAAAAGCCCAAATATTCAAGAACATTTCAAAATAACCGAGCTTCATCTTATCTCGTTCAAATTCACACCGCAATAAATAATCAATAATATCCCTATGTGAATAGACGCATTTGTGTTCCCTAATCTCGTCCCTGCTTACAAGCCTTAACACAGCCATGACCCTCAATAATTCTTCTGTCCATGGCGACGGAACAGTCAAAATGAATCTTCCTTCCGGTTTAAGGACCCTTCTTATTTCTGGTATGGCTATCAGTATTTTTTCTGATTTAATATGTTCAAAAACTGCTAACATAGTGATCACATCAAAAAAATCATTTTCAAAAGGTAGCTTGCTTCCAGATTCTAAATCAAACTTACCTATATTTATATTATCTGTTGAATGGGAAATATTAACCACACGATCCATGCCATATTTATTCTTAAACTCTGTATTCAAAAGAAAATAAGGGAATGGACCACAACCAATATCAAGGATTCTGCCTGTTCTTAAAGCTAATGGGATTATTTCATTAGCCATCTTTGCCCTTTTTTTGGCCAAGAACCTCTCGAGCAGACCATATCCTCGTGTAACATTATCTTTAGTCATATTCTTTGTCTACCAACCAAACAATAACCCCCTTTATCCGACCATCCATTGACTATAATATTGGCTGAGGAGCAAAAACAGATAAAAATAGCCAATGATAAGCAAGGTTAAATTTCATTTGTAATCAGTAAGTGTTCTTTCTCGTATTCAGATAGAGTCGAGTAGTTTAGGGAAGAGAGTAGATAGTCGTTGTTATAGTCTTCTACCCACTCTTTAAAATTTTCCGCAAATTCAAACGGTGAAGAAAACTCTCTGGTCCAGACTAAGTCCTCTTAATGTATGTAGTCCTTCCATAAAAGATACTTTACCGCTCGATAATATGTACCAAGGCGTGAAAAAAACATTTCATAGGGATGTTTTATAACCTCTTTGACAAATGAGATACTAAAATAAAACTTTCTGTACGCCTTTCTTACCATTTCCTCCATCTCTTCTTTTGTTATTTCAGGATAATTCGGAGCTCCATCTTTGAACCACTCTTTTTCATCTAACTCTTTATAAAAAGGAGTACCTCGAAAAGGAATCATTAATTGAAACTGGGCAGTATTTGGTTGAAGCATACATGCCCATTCAATAGTTTCTTTTATTGATTCTTTGGTTTCTCCTGGAAACCCAACAGCAAAGTCACCATGGATATTAAGACCTGCACTTTTTGCATCCTCTGAAAAAGCTGTCATTTCCTCCTTTGTGAGGCCTTTTTTAATATTCTTTAGAATATTTCTATTGGCAGATTCATAACCTACATGAAGATTTCTGCATCCAGCTCTCTTCATCAAGCGAAGTGTGTTGCAACTCAGATCCCCCCTGGCATAACACGACCATGACATCCTTACTCCATCACTTAATAAAGCCTCGGATATTTCTTTCGCCCTCTCTTCTGTCATGGTATCATCCTGAAGCATTATTGAACGTATTTGTGGAAGACAGGTCTTTATAAATTTAAACTCTTCAACAACATTTCCAACTGAACGAGTATTATACACACTCCCACGGATAAAAGAGTGTACCCAAAGGCAATAGGTACATACCCCCCATTTACACCCCCTGCCAGTCATTATATCTATAAAAGGCAGGTATTCCGAAGGGGCCTTATAATATCCAAACTCAAGATGACGACTAAAAAATTCAGTTACGAAAGGCATTTCATCAAGATCATCTCTTTCAAGAAGGGGCCTTAAAGGATTTATCCGAATAGTTCCGTTATCATTGTAAACAATGTTTTCAATCTCCTGAAGCTGTTTACCCTCAATAATCTCTAAAATCGGGTATTCAAATTCACCTTTGACAGCAATAAAAACATTCTTAGATTTTTGCAGGGATCTTTCCGGATCAATTGATATGTAAGGGCCAACGAAGGCTCCTTTAATTCCTAATTTGGAAACAAGCTTATCACTAAACTTTACATCATTATCTTCACTCAACCTACCGGTATAAATCACCAAAAAATCAGGTCCAAACTTCGTAATAATGTCTTCAGCTTCAACATGAGTTAATCCATAAGAAGGAGCATCTATAAGTTTTACTTCATAGCCTCTTTTTTCCAAAAAAGCGCCACAATATCCAAGCCATATGGGATACCATTGACTGCCAGATAATGACACAAAATCACATCTTGCATTCCGCATATATTCAGGTAAATAAGGAGGACTTAATAAGACAATTTTTTTCATTTTTTTACAGCCCTTATACTGACAAGTGGTGCCAAGCCATTTTTAAAGAACCTCTGTTTAAAAATTCTGTTTAATACACCATTCAAACCAAACCAGTGAAAATAGCAATTAATATCAGAGAAACCTTCCACCTCTAAGTGACTTAAAATCTTATAGGAATCTATCCCGTCAGAATGTATCTCAGACAATCTATACATTTCAGCTGTGATCTCTTTTCTAGCTTTTTTGTATTTTTTACAGGCATCAAAGATAATCCTGTACAATACTAAGGGAATCTTAAATTGTTTATTAAATGTCTTATCCATATCATGGTCAGTATAAAGTACACCATCTTTCTTTAAAACCCTGTAAATCTCTTTTATCAGAGGTTTATGATTATATATATGATGCAGTACGGCAAAACATACTACGACATCAACCGAATTGTCCTTCAAAGGAATATAAGACACCTCACCACATATTAAATGCTTACTCTTATCTTTAGACTCTTTAAGAATCTCAAGCGAAATATCAATTCCATATAAATGGCTGAAAAATTCTTTCCCACTGTCCATCGCAAAGCCCGAACCACAACCAACATCCAGAAGTACTTTTCCTGTTGTCGAATTGCTTAAAACTTTCAGACTGTTTGACAGCCATTTTTTAAGATCATCAGTTCTTCTTCCATCAATCTCTTCATATATATCCGCGACATTGTTATAAAAGAGTTTGTTTGCGTCTCTTACTTTCTTATGCAAACTATCCTTGTCAGTCATCACAGTAATTTCTCATCTTTATAAAATGCATAAGCATTTTTAACCGAATCTTCAAGGCTTACACCTGGCTGCCAACCCAGTTCCTTCATAGCTTTATCAGAGTTGAAATACTTGTAGGCAAAGGACTCTTTCAATATTTGTGTAGTCATTAAATTTATTGCTTTCTTTTTAAAACCTGCAAGTAATTCGGAACTCTTAACTAACAGCAAGATCGGATAGTAAGAAAAACGAGGCAGGGTATAAAGAGGTGGCTTTGCTCCGAGTACATTGGCTATTCTTGCAACCAACTCCCTATATTCCATATTTTCAGAACAAAAAATATAGCGCTCACCGGGCCTTCCTTTTTGAGCTAATAATAACAGGCCATCTACAAGATCATCTACAGCCACAAAACTTGTACCGCCGGGAGGAACAAATCTCATCTTTCCATTATAAACAGACTTGATAATAGATCCTGAGTTAAGTTTCCAGTCTCCTTGTCCGTAAACAGTAGCAATATTTGCAATTGAAACGTTTAATCCCTTTTTGACATATTTTTGTACTTCTAATTCTGCCAATTTTTTTGTATAAGCATAAACATTATCCTCATTTATCTCTTGATCTGAAGTCTCGTCAACAATCCTGTCTTTATCAACACTGAAACCAAGAACTGCGCATGCACTTAAGTGAACCACTTTTTTAACATTTGCCTGGTATGCCGCTTCCAATAGATTTCGCGTTCCGTTTACATTGACCATAATAGCATGCTTTAAATCTTTTTTCTGAAAAGAAATACAAGCTGCACAATGAAAAACAATATCACACTTATTTAAATAGGAAGCATAGCTTTCCGGGTATGATATATCGGTTGTAATAGTAGTTACATGTTCCATAAACTTGTCATTCGGTGATCTTACAAGAGCAGACACTGAATCGCTTAAACTTGTCAGCTTTCTTAGCAAATTCATTCCAATAAAGCCCGAAGCCCCGGTTACAAAATATTTTTTATCATTCATATACAGTTTTGTTATGCAGTTTATTGACTACTTAAACCACTTCAGAAAAGATACAAACCCGCTTACATATCAATTTAAATCATTTAAAGAACGAATCCTTTTAAACTGATTAAAAATATATTTCGGACTTATGTAGTACTTCTTGCAATCTGAATTATACAATTGAACCAACTCTTCCGAAGTCACATCACTTAATTTAATCAATGGGTGTGGACCATACGCCCTCTCATACAAATCGAGACCATCGTAGAGTAATAAATTCTTTACTTTTGCTTCATCTTCTTCTTGCTAGTAACACATTTATAGCTACAGGTAGTTTATTTTTAAGCTCAGAAAAACTCCGTAAACTCAACAAATTTTTTAGAATATATCCAGATCTTCGATAATACATTTTATATGACTTTGTATAATAGTGTGACAATACTTTACCATTTATATATTTGTCATAAAACTCAATTTGGCAGGATGGAGTAGGATTATGGATATATTCACTCCAGCTATCTCTATTGATCACACCATCATTTGCGGCGTCTTCAAACATTTCACACCCGGGAAGCAATTCAAGGATTGAAAACATTGCATAATCGCTTCCCATCTTTATGGCAACATTAATTAAATTATCAAGATCAGACTCTTTTTTATGATTGGGTAAGCCTATAATCCAGTTTGTACTGGTTTTAATATTGTATTTCTTTGCTAATTTTATTGCACTTGTTGCTTGTTCAATAGTAATATTTTTCTTAATCTTTTTTAAACCTTCATTATTATAGTCTTCAATACCAAACAAAATCTGTACACAGCCGGCCATTGAAGCTTCTCTACATAGTTCTTCATTTATAGAATTCACTCGTCCTCTGAATATCCATTTTATATCTAATTTCTCAGATTTTATCGCTTTAGAAAGATCAATAACGCGTTTTGAGTTAATATTGAAGGTATCATCAAAAAAGTAAAAGTTCCTGTAACCTTTCACATAGAATAATTTAATATTATCAATTATATAGGATATCGAGTGCGTACGATATTTCTTTGACAACACCTGACAGTAGGTACATAGGTATGGACACCCCCTGGAAGTGCATAAGGTAATTGTCTTACCACCATAACCGAATGTACTGTAGTAATTATCAGCATTAATTAGGTCATAAGCAGGGAAAGGCAAATCATCGAGATTTTTAATCCATGTAGGATTTCCAATAAATATTTCCCCATTGTCTCTAAAACCAATACCTTTATCCTTACCCACTATTTCTTTCTTTTCGATTTTATCAATTAGGTATAGAAAGGACTCTTCGCCTTCTCCATTTACGATGTAATCAATCTCTGAATGGGAAAGTACTTCTTTTCCAAATAGTTGTATGTTGGGTCCTCCTAATACAATACTAATATGTTCAAAATACTCTTTCACAAGACAAGTCAGTTGAAGAACATCATAAAACGTATATGTAAAAGATGTAATACCTATAATGTCCGTATTATACTCTTTTATGAAATGCAATATCCCTTCATTAGTGAAGTTTTCAACCTCCATATCAATGATTTTAACATTGTGCTTTGAATGTTTACGAATATAAGCAGCTAAGAAAAGAAGACCTATAGGAGGAAATCTTCCTGAATTACTTATCTCAAGGTCAAAGTCAGTGCTTATCCTGGCAATATTGGGAGAGGCGGGATTAATCAGAAGAATATTCAATTCTTAAATTAGTTTAAAGTAATTAAGGTTAACGCCTTCAGCGGACTTATTAGACAGGAGAATAGGACAAACTCTATCATTTTCAATCCAGTTAATCAGAATTCTAATCTTGTCAGTTATAATATAATTTCCTTAAATAATATTTTTGACTACCTGGCTATAAGCAGTCAAAACCCAGCTTAATGTTTTACACTTACGACAATTTATTCACGTACTAATCCTCGAGAGAATTTAGATAGCAATATATAAACGCCTTTTATAATATTTTCAAGTTTCATATGTCTTATGATCCTATAAACTCTCCATGGATTTAAATACATTCTGTAATACGCCTTATTAATCAATCTTGTAATGGCTTTACCATCTAAGCATTCTGTTTCAATAAGTATTTTAGGCTTATTTATATCAAATATATAGTTATTCCAATTCTCTGCTTCCGCAGTTAGATATCCGTTCTCCTCACAAATCCGCCTTAACTCAGTGCCAGGAAAAGGAATAAGGCTACTTATCGCCATACTGTCCAGATTCAAATCCATAAAGAAATCTAATGACTCTTTTATATCATCAACAGTTTCACCCGGATAACCTATAATGCAATTAGAACCAACTAAGAAACCCATAGACTTGGCCATGTCTATATTTTCTTTTGCCTTGGTTAATGACAGGTTTTTTTTCATCATTTTTAAAACACGCGAAGATCCTGATTCAATAGCAAATGAAAGATTATAACAACCTGCATTTTGCATTTTCTCCAACATTTTATTGTCAACACCGTCTGCCCTAATACCATTAGCAAATTTAATATAAACACCGAGGTTAAGTTCTATTAAAGAATCTAATATTTCATGTGCTCTCTTAGGATTTGCAGTAAAATTATCATCCTCAAACCATACCTCATCTAGGTTATAATCCCTTACCAGAGACTCTATTTCATTCATTATCATTTCAGTATTACGGTACCGTATTTGATAACCCATTACTCGACAGCAAAATGTGCACTGGCTTGGACATCCACGACTGAACATGACAGGCAATATACGTTTTCCCTTTTGGAACAAGCCGTGTGTCGTTCTTTTAAAGACTTCCTCAATATTTAAGAGATGATAAGCCGGTCTTGGGAGAATATCCAATTCACTTGAAGACAAAAAAGCTCTGTTTTTATTTTGAATAAATTTACCATTGAACGTGTAACACAAATTG
>Ga0187833_10006438_pt1 | contig 10847 bp, 11 predicted proteins | sample ETNtaG_37_FD_167968 | JGI IMG/M metagenome (GOLD analysis project Ga0187833, IMG submission 167968) | Marine microbial and viral communities from oxygen minimum zone, Eastern Pacific Ocean - ETNP2014_SV_400_PacBio MetaG (Illumina Assembly) | ecosystem: Environmental > Aquatic > Marine > Hypoxic... | reverse complement strand
TCCTGTCGAGCAAGCTAGATTTTATTCAGATAATGGCGCAGACGAGATATGTTTTTTAGATATCGGAGCTTCACTGGAAAAAAGAAAAACAATGATTGATGTTGTTGCAAAAACATCTGAAAGAGTTTTTATACCCCTAACAGTTGGAGGTGGAATAAATTCTATTCAAGATATTAGGGGTTTGCTGAAAGCTGGCGCAGATAAAATTTCTATTAATACAGCTGCAATTTTAAACGAAAATTTAATCGCTGAATCTTCTAGCAGATTTGGCAGTCAGTGCATAGTGGCTGCAGTAGATGTAAAAAAATATTATGAGGATTGGATTGTGTATTCACATGGCGGAACTAAAAATACAGGAATTAATGCAATGTCATGGTTAGAAAAATTGCAACAATTAGGCGCCGGTGAAATATTATTAACCTCAATGGACAAAGATGGCACTAAAGATGGTTTTGACCTAGGTCTTCTTAAGAGAGCTAATGATATTTTGAATATACCTGTCATAGCTAGTGGGGGGGCAGGAAGTTTAAAACATTTTGAGGAAGGTGTGACCATAGGAGGCGCCAGCGCTCTTTTAGCGGCTTCTGTTTTTCATTTTGCTGAATTTAGTATATTGGATGTTAAACGATATTTACAAAAACAAAACATACAAGTAAGATTCTAAATGAACAAAAAAAAAGAAACTGATTTTTTGCAAGAATTGTTTAATATTATTCAAAATAAAGCAAAAGGAAAAGATAATAAGTCTTATACAAAATTTTTATTAAAGAGTGGAAAAAAGAAAATAGCAAAAAAAGTTGGTGAAGAAAGTGTAGAACTATTAATAGATTATTTAAACGGCACTAAAAAAAGAACTATAGAAGAGGCTTCCGATTTGATTTATCACTTGTTTGTATTACTATACTCAAAAAGAATCAGTTTAAATGATATAAAAAAAGAGTTAACAAATAGACATCATGTACGATAAAAATAATATATTTGCCAAAATTTTAAGAAAGGAAATTCCCTGTGAGGTTGTGTACGAAGATGATCAGGTATTATTTTTTTATGATATTAATCCTCAAGCCAAAGTTCATATTTTAGGAATACCTAAAAAAAAAGTCGTGGATTTTAGAGATTTTATCCTCAGATCAGATCAATCAACTGTCCAATATTTTTTCACTAAAATTATAGATGTAATTAATGGTTTGGGATTGGATCAAAAAGGATACAGGCTTATTATCAACAATGGTAGAGATGCAAATCAAGAAGTCCCCCATTTTCACATTCATATCTTGGCTGGAGAGAACTTAAAAGGAATCAGATAAATTATTCTTTTATAACTACGTAATTAACGATTTCGTTTACACCCTTGATTGTTTTAGTGCTTTCGACAATAGCTTGAAGTTGTTCAGGCCTACTTGTGATGCCTGCTATATAAACCTTACCTTTTATTGTTTCAAAGTTATAACTAAAACTTCTTAAGCCAATTGTTCTGGCCGCAAGTGATTTTACTTGAGTATTAATCCATAGATCATTCATATATTCCTTAAGTGTCGTTTTATTGCCAACCTCTATTTCATTTATAACTTCCCTTACACCATTTATTTCCCAAACTTTTTTTACTGCTTCAATTCTAATTTCTTGGGTGTCAACCAAACCAGTAAGCAACACCCTTCCTTCTGTGACATTACTATTTACATCTAAAAATAATTTATTTTCAGATTGCAAAAATTTTGCTGAAAGATTAAGCTTTATTGTTGCGTCATCAACTACAGTTCCTAAAGATCGGTCACCCTCTGCAATAACCATTGTTGCGCTACCTCCACTTGCTAGAACCCCAACTGGAGAACATCCGATATTAATCATCAAGAGAATTAAAGATACAAATAATAAAGTTAATTTAATCATTTTTTAAGTTGTAAGGCCTTTTTATAAATCTCTTTTTTTGAAATATCTGTTAATGTATGTACTATTTCGACGACTTCAGTCAAAGAAAATTTTTTCAAGAGTTTTTTAATTTGCGCCTCAGTTGTTGTTTGTATCGTTATTTTTGTTTTTTTTTCTTTGCCCTGAATCAATAGTGTAAATTCACCTTTTAAATTGGATTTATCTATATTAATTTCATCAATTATTTTTTTTATATAACCCCTAAATACCCATTCATTTTTTTTCGTCAATTCTTTGCATACAGCAACTTTTCTGTTAATTTTTGCATCCAGCAAAATTTTTAAAAAACTAACCAATCTATTACCTGAAATAAAAAAAACAGACGTTGCAATGACATTTTGTAATTTTTTTGCTTGGGAATTCATATTGCTTATATTTTTTGATACAAATCCAAAAAATTCAAAATTATTTATAGGAAGTCCTGATAATTGAAGTGAGGAAAGTATTGATGATGGGCCAGGAATTGTTGTTACGTATAGATTTTTCTTAATATAATCTTGAATAAGATTGTAACCTGGGTCAGAAATTAAAGGAGAGCCAGCATCAGAAATTAGGGCTATTGCTGAATTATATTGGTATTTTTCTATACGCTTTATTATTAAGTTTTCATTATAATCGTGTAATGAAAACAACTTCTTTTTTATGTCTAATTTATTTAATAGTTTAAGTGAATGTTTAGGGTTTTCGCAAATAATGAAATTAACAGAATTTAAAACCTTTTTTGCCCTTAAGCTTATATCATCAAGATTTCCTATGGGTGTTGATACTATATATAACCCTTTCGCAAGAGTTTCCATAATTCTTACATTTATATTTATAGTTTCGTGTGTGCCAGCAAATAATCAATCATCTCAGAATGTTCTTGTTGAAAGTTATCCAGAAAAAATAAGTGAGGTTTTTGTAATTGACACAGAAAACAAAGATTTTTTGAAAAAAAAACAAACTGATCCTTTTGCAAACTACTTATTAAATACTGAAGTAGAAATTATATTACCCAGATATAAAAAACCCAATGTCACCAGAAACCTTATTAATGCTTTAGAGCTGTCAATTTATAAAAAAGAAATTAAAAAAATTAGCCTCAATATTAACTCATACATAGATATAAAAGAATTAGAAAAATTACTTATTGAAAAAGCTAAACCAGGAAAGATATTTATAGGAACTCTGACACCAGAATCTTCAAAAATAGTTAAAAATTATTGTTATAAAGGAATACTCTTTTTTTCTTTTGCGCCCGATAAAAGTCTTGCTGATGAATGTGTGTATTTAATAAATTTTTTTCCTGAAGATGATTTGATCGCACTTTTTAATCATTTTCCAGAAGGTTCAAGAATAGCTCTACTTTTCCCTGAAAATGCTTACGGCTACTATATTAATTATATAATTGATCCCATAGCTGTTGAGAGCAGTTCTCTAATTGTGAATCGAGCTTCTTATAAAGAAGATTTAACTAATGCTAGAGAAGCAATCAAAGAATTGAGTAAGTATGAATTAAGGAAATATGAATTAAACAGACAAAAAAAAATATTAGAAAAAAAGGATGATGTTATTTCAAAAAAAGCTTTAAAAAAAATAGAAAAATTCGAAACAATCGGAGAGGTAGATTTTACTCATTTAATTTTACCTGACTACAGTATTCGTTTATTAGAGATCGCACCTCTTTTACCTTTTTATGATGTGGATCCAAACAAAGTAAAATTTGTTGGAACGGGTGTGTGGGACGATAAAATTTTTTTTGATGAGCCATCTCTTCAAGGCGCAATTTTCTCTGGTATTGATGAAGTAAACAGATTAACTTTTCTTAATGATTATGAAAAGATTTATCAAGAAAAACCAATTCGTACAGTAACTCTACCCTATGATTTGTTGGGCATTGTGTCTTATATAATTAATCAAAAAATGACAATTGCACAGGCATATGATTTATTAGACAATAGTCAAATTAAATTTGATGGAATTGATGGCAAGTTTTCTTTTGTAGAAAATGTTATTTTTAGAGAGCTTGATATTTTGAAAATTGCGAAAGGTAGCGCCATTAAATTAAATTAATGTTAATAAATATTTTTTTAATTTTTTAATTGCAATTGAGCGATGACTAATTGAATTTTTTTCTTCAACCGTCATTTCTGCAAATGTTTTTTTATACCCATGAGGGATAAAAATAGGATCATAACCAAAACCACCAGACCCCTTTATATTTTTAGTTATTGTGCCTCTAACGATTCCATTAAAAAAGACATGTTCTTTGACGTTTAGAGATAAACAAATACTTGTTTGAAAAAAGGCTTTATTTTTTTTAGTTTTATCAACTAAAGACAAGATTAAATTAAAAGCATCAAGAGTACTATTGTTAGTTTCTAAGAATTTTTTTGATTTAATACCAGGATTGTTATTCATGGCCTCTATACAAATACCCGAGTCATCAGCAAAACAGGTTTTTTTAAATGTTTGCAACCCAAAACTAGATTTAATTTTTGCGTTTTCTTTAAATGTAAGCCCACTTTCATTGGGTGATTTTATTTTATCAAAATTATTTAAACTTAGTATTTTAATTGGAATATCTTCAAACAATTTAGATATTTCTAAACATTTATTTTTATTGTTAGAAAAAAAAATTATTTCTCTCACTTACTATTTTTGCAAAAAAAGAACATTTTTTTGTTTATTTATAATTTCAGCCACACCTTTTTTTGATAGTTCAAATAATTTATTAAATTGATCACTGCTAAAAAAATATTCTTCTCCAGTAACTTGAATTTCAGAAATTTTACCACTTTCACATATGACAAAATTTGCATCTACTTGGGCATCAGCGTCTTCTTGATAATTTAAATCTAAGTTTGCTTGATCATTGATGATACCCGCTGAAACTGCACCTAAAAACTCTTTAATAATAGGCTTGTTAATATTATAATATTTTTTCAAGTGTGTTACTGCTTGATGTAAAGCTACAAAACCCCCACTTATAGAAGCAGTACGCGTTCCTCCATCTGCTTGAATTACATCACAGTCAACTTTAATTTGACGCTCACCAAGGCTTTCTAAGTCTACAATAGATCTTAAACTTCTACCAATCAAACGTTGAATTTCTTGGGTGCGCCCACTTTGCTTTCCTTTGGTTGCTTCACGATCAATGCGTGAATTAGTGGATCGTGGCAACATTCCATATTCAGCGGTTATCCAACCTTTATCTGATTTTTTGATCCAAGGGGGTATTTTTTCATCTATTGAAGCGGTGCATAAAACGTGAGTATTGCCAAATTTAACTAGACAAGAACCTTCAGCATGTAAATTAACATTAGTTTCAAAAGAAATGTCTCTCAATTCTTGAAAAGTTCTATCTTGTCTCATAAATTAAGTACCTTTTTATTTTTTTAACTTTTATTATACTTTTTTTATTATAAAGCCTTCATATGTCAGAAAACTTATATGTAGAATTAAGTGATAGATCAAAACAAATATTTAAAAGTGTTGTAGAAACTTATCTAAAAACTGGTTCTCCATCAGGATCAGAAACAATACTAAAAAAAGGTGGAATAAATTTATCCTCTTCATCCATTCGTTTGATATTAGCAAATTTGCAAAAGGAAGGCCTGCTTTTTGCTCCGCATACTTCTGCGGGCCGTCTACCCACAGACAAGGGTATGAGATTTTTTGTTGATGGACTTTTAGAGTTTGGAAGGCTCACACAAGACGAAAGAGATAACATCAAACAACAATGTCTTTCAAAAGGAACTTCTTTTCAGGAAGTATTAGACGAATCTTCTAAAGTAATTTCAGGACTATCAAACCACACAGGTATTGTGATTGCACCTAAATACCAATACAGCATTAAGCACATAGAATTTATACGTCTTAATAGCGGTCAGGTAATGTCTATTATTGCTAGTGCGAATGGTCAAATAGAAAATAGAATTATTGATGATAGAGGAAAGTATTCCGATAATATTTTACGTGAAATATCTAACTATCTAAACACAAAGTATTTAAACAAAAACATCGGTGAAATTAAGAGAAGTATTCAATTAAAAATTAATCATTCTAAAGGAAGATTGGAGATTTTGTCTCAGAATTTAGTGAAAAAAGGTATTTTAGAAAATGCCCCAAATAGTGAAAATCCCTATATTTTTTTGCATGGACAATCTAATTTGCTTGAAGATGAAATTGTATCCAAAGACTTGGATCAAATTAGGAAGTTATTTGATGAAATTGAAAATAAAACAAATTTTTTAGATATACTTAAAAATACAAATAGTGCAAAGGGAGTGCAGATTTTTATTGGATCACAAAATTTTTTGTTCAAACACTCTGGTCTTTCTATGGTAATGGCCCCATATAAGGATAAGGATCAAAAAATCATTGGTGCAATTGGTGTGGTTGGTCCTACCAGATTAAATTATGCTAAAATAGTTCCACTGGTAGATTATACATCGAAAATTATAGGAAAGGTATTGTGTAAATGAATAAAAAAAATAAGGCTAAATTAAACAAAGAAGATGAATTAGAGAAAAATAATTCTGATATTATAAACAGTGAAAATGAAAATTTGGAACAAAATAGTACGGTTGCTAATAACACTGACGCAGATAATGAAAAGCAAAATGAATTAGAAGAAAATCTTCGTAATGAAATTGAGCAGCTAAGAGATGAAAAATTACGATTGCTTGCAGATATGGAAAATTTGCGCAAACGTTCTGATAGAGATAGGATGGATACTATCAGATATGGAAATATAAACTTTGCACGTGATATTTTATCCCTTGGAGACAACTTATCACGGGCCTTAGATGCCATACCAAAAGATGCAGAAAAGACTGAAACAATCACCAATTTAATTAATGGTTTACGAATGGTTCAAAGAGAATTTACCTTAATTTTAGAGAAACATGGAATTAAAAAAATAGAGGCTCTCAATCAAAGATTTGATCATAACTTTCATCAAGCGATGATGGAGATAGAAAGCGAAGAGGTTGAAGAGGGAATTGTAATACAGGAAATACAAAGTGGCTATAATATGCACGATAGATTGCTTCGTCCGTCTATGGTAGGTGTTGCAAAAAAACCCAATAAAGATGAGAAAAAAAAGTAATATTAACTAGTTTTTTAACCTTATCCTTGAAATATTGATCTTATTTACCATATTCAAGGTAACAATTTTAACAATTTAGATACAATTTAAGAAACGGATTTTAGTATGGCAAAAGTAATAGGCATTGATTTAGGCACTACCAATTCTTGTGTAGCTGTCATGGAAGGAAAAGAAAGTAAAGTAATAGAAAATTCAGAGGGTACAAGAACAACACCTTCAATGGTTGCTTTTACCGAATCAAAAGAAAAATTGGTTGGACAATCGGCAAAACGTCAAGCTGTAACCAATCCTGAAAATACTTTGTTTGCCATCAAACGTTTGATTGGAAGAGGTTTTGCAGATGATGTTGTAAAAAAAGATAACAACCTTGTTCCATACAAAATTATTAAAGGTGATAATAATGATGCGTGGGTAGAAACTAGAGGAGATAAGTATAGCCCGAGTCAAATTAGCGCATTTATTTTACAAAAAATGAAAGAGACAGCTGAAAGTCATTTAGGTGAACCCGTAACGCAAGCCGTTATTACAGTTCCGGCTTATTTCAATGATTCACAAAGACAAGCAACAAAAGATGCAGGTAAAATTGCTGGTCTTGAAGTTTTAAGAATTATCAATGAACCAACGGCGGCAGCCCTAGCTTATGGCTTAGATAAAAAGAAAACAGGAACCATAGCTGTTTATGACTTAGGTGGCGGTACATTTGATATTTCTATTTTAGAAATTGGTGATGGCGTGTTTGAAGTTAAGTCAACTAATGGTGATACACATTTGGGCGGTGAAGATTTTGATTTAGAAATAATCAATTACCTTGCTGGTGAATTTAAAAAAGACAATGGTATTGATTTACGTCAGGATAAATTAGCTCTTCAGCGTTTAAAAGAAGCAGCGGAGAAAGCTAAAATTGAACTGTCAAGCAGTACAGAAACAGAAGTTAATCTGCCTTTTATTACTGCCGATCAGTCAGGGCCAAAGCATCTTACCATAAAACTTTCACGCGCAAAGCTTGAAGCTATTATAGGAAATTTATTAGATAAAAGTCTAAAACCTTGTGAACTGGCTTTAAAAGATGCGGGTTTAAAGGCATCTGATATTGATGATGTTATTTTGGTTGGCGGTATGACACGTATGCCAAAAGTTATAGAAATTGTTAAAAACTTTTTTGGGAGAGAACCAAATAAAGGGGTCAATCCTGATGAAGTTGTGGCAACCGGTGCTGCTATTCAGGGCGGAGTTTTACAAGGTGATGTTAAGGATGTTTTGTTGCTTGATGTGACACCGCTATCCCTTGGGATTGAAACTTTAGGAGGTGTCTTTACGCGCTTAATTGATAAAAATACTACTATTCCAACAAAAAAGAGCCAGATTTTTTCTACGGCTGAAGATAATCAAAGTGCAGTTACTATTCGAGTATTCCAGGGAGAGCGTGAAATGGCAGCGGACAATAAATTGTTAGGTCAATTTGATTTAGTCGGTATTCCACCTGCAGCTAGAGGAATGCCACAAATTGAAGTAACGTTCGATATTGATGCTAATGGTATTGTTAATGTTTCAGCAAAGGATAAGGCTACTGGAAAGGAACAACAAATTCGTATTCAAGCATCAGGTGGTTTATCCGAAGAAGATATTGAACGAATGGTCAAAGAAGCAGAAGAAAACGCAGAAGCTGATAAAAAGAAAAGAGAAATGGTTGATGCTCGAAACCAAGCAGACAGTCTTGTGAATGAAACGGAGAAAAATTTAAAAGAGCACAGCGATAAAGTTCCTGAGAGTGATAAAAATAAAATTGAAGCCGATATAGAAGAGCTTAAAAAAGTTAAGGATAGCGATAACCTTGAGGCGATTAAATCTAAAACTGAAGAATTGGTGCAATCTTCTTTAAAATTAGGTGAAGCTATTTATAAACAGAGCCCACAAGGAGGAGCCCCACAACCCGACCCTTCAGGAGCAGAACCATCGTCTGATAAAAAAGATGATGACAAAGTTGTTGATGCTGAGTTTGAAGAGGTGGATGAAAACAAAAAAGATTAATTTAATTTAATTCTTTAAAGAGCAAAGGGGTTGGATGGCCGATAAAGATTTCTATGAAATTCTTGGCGTTGCAAAAAATGCTGGCGAAGATGAGATAAAAAAATCTTACAGAAAGCTTGCGATGCAATATCATCCTGATCGCAATAAAGATAATAAGGTAGCTGAAAAAAAATTTAAAGAAGCTAGCGCCGCTTATGAAATATTAAAAGATCCTCAAAAACGAGCTGCATACGATCAATATGGACATGATGCTTTTCGTCAAGGAGGCCCTGGAGGCACTCATGGTTTCGGTGATTTTAGCGGCGGTTTTTCTGATATATTTGAAGAGTTTTTTGGTAGCGGCTTTGGAGGATCTTCTTCAAGAAGAAGGGGTCCTACTCGCGGAAACGATCTGAGATATAATATGGCTGTTACTCTTCAAGAAGCATTTTCTGGTAAAAAATCTGAAATTCGTATTCCAGGTTATATTGGTTGTGACACGTGTTCATCTACAGGAAGCGCGGATAAATCTGGTCCAAGCACATGTTCAACTTGCGAGGGTCATGGTAAAGTTAGATCAACATCAGGATTTTTTTCTATCGAGCGTCCTTGCCCAACTTGTGGTGGCGAAGGTTCATCAATTAAAAATCCTTGTTTAAAATGTAGTGGCTCAGGTCAAATAAAAAAACAAAAAACTATTTCAGTAACTATTCCCGCAGGAGTAAATACGGGAACCCGTATTAGAATTTCAGGTGAAGGAGAGCTGGGACAGAGAGGGGCTGGCAATGGAGACTTGTATCTATTTGTTGAGGTACAAAAAGACGCTTTGTTTGAAAGAGAAGAAGAAAATATATTTTGTCAAATTCCCATTTCAGTTACCACAGCAATTTTAGGAGGAGAAATTGAAGTGCCAACAATTGAAGGGAAAAAAGCTAGACTCACTATTCCTCCAGGGACGCAATCTGAAACACAGTTTAGACTTCGAGGAAAGGGAATGAGTGTTCTACGTCAAAACAGACGCGGGGATATGTATGTAGAAACCAATGTAGAAATTCCCGTAAATCTTAATGCACGACAAAAATCAATTTTGAAAGATTTTGAAGAAGAAGGGGGTACTTCTAAGGTCCACAGTCCAAAATCACAAAGTTTTTTTAAAAAAATTAAAGAAGTTTGGGAAGATTTAACATAAATTCTTCACTTATTGCCTTCTCAAAAGTATATAGAAATATTATGGATAAAATTAACGTTGGTATTGCTGGATGTCTTGGTAGGATGGGCCAAGAATTGGTTAATGAGACCACCAAAGACAAGCGCATTAAATTTGTGGGTGGTTACGATCTAAAAAATAGCAAAACTGATACTAATGATATTTTTCAAGGGGCTAATATAATAATTGATTTTTCATCTCCTGAAGCAATAAAAGGCAATGTAAGTTTAGCTCTTTTGCACAAGACAGGTTTGGTTATAGGTACTACAGGGTTAAATCAAAAAGAAACCAATCTTTTAAAAAAAGCGTCAAAAAAAATTCCAATATTGTATTCGTCTAATATGAGTTTGGGAGTTAACTTGCTTTTTGAGCTAGTTAGACAAACTTCTTCAGTATTAAAGGATGTTGATTATGATATAGAAATATCCGAAACTCATCATAAACACAAAAAGGATGCTCCATCTGGAACCGCTATCTCTTTGGGGGAAATTGCTTCCGAAGGAAGGAAGATTCCTTTTTCAAAAAACAAAGTTTTAAATAGAACCAACAAACGTAACAAAAGAAAAATTGGAAATATTGGCTTTGCAGTGACTCGAGGGGGAGAGATTGCAG
>Ga0187833_10006437_pt1 | contig 10849 bp, 10 predicted proteins | sample ETNtaG_37_FD_167968 | JGI IMG/M metagenome (GOLD analysis project Ga0187833, IMG submission 167968) | Marine microbial and viral communities from oxygen minimum zone, Eastern Pacific Ocean - ETNP2014_SV_400_PacBio MetaG (Illumina Assembly) | ecosystem: Environmental > Aquatic > Marine > Hypoxic... | reverse complement strand
CCCTCAACCAGCCCTACGAGGGCTTCGACGGGTTCGAGGGGGCTTTCCGCCATGCCCTGGACCAGCTCACCATCGCACGGGAGCACTGGGTGGCTACCTGCGACCTCGTCAAGGACTCGCTCTACCAGAAGCGTCTTACCGACTACATGGGGGCGAGCGCCTGAGCCGGGATGTCCGGGTGAGACCTCAGCGGTGCACCACGGCCCTCTCTTCGAGCGGGCTCCCGGGACTACGGTACGCGCTCAATCCCTACCTGGGGTGCGCCCATGCCTGCGCGTACTGCTATGCCCCGGCCACCCTCCGCCGTCCCGAGCTGACTGGGACATGGGGGGATGAGGTGTACCCGCGTAACAACATCATCGACGTGCTCGCACGTGAGCTCAAGAGACGAGAGCCAGGTCTCGTGGGCATCGGGACGGTCACGGATCCCTACCAGCCTGCCGAGCGCACCTACCGCCTCACCCGGGGATCGGTCTCGCTGCTGGCGTCATCGAGATTCCCGTTCCAGGTCCATACCAAGTCCGACCTGGTGCTCCGGGACCTCGACCTCCTCGTCCGCGCTGGCGGACGGGCTTCCGTGGGGATCACGGTCACGACGCTCGACGAGGATGCAGCGCTACGGATCGAGCCGGGGGCTTCGCCCCCTGCGAAAAGGGCAGCGGTCCTGCGACGGTGCGCAGCGGAGGGCGTGGCGACATGGGTGTTCCTGGGTCCGGTCATCCCCGGACTGAACGACTCCCCTGCCTCATTGCGAGCTGTCGTCGATCTGGCAGCAGGGACCGGGTCCCATATCATGCTCGACCGGCTCAACCTGCGTCGAGGCGTGCTCGACCGACTACGTCCGGTGATGCCATCCTTACGGCCTGACGACCTGTCCCCGGCATGGTGGCAGCGAGTGATGACCACGGTCTCTGTGGCCTGCAAGGAGGCGGGCCTGCCCTGGCGGTCCGCGTTCTGAGGGACGATCAACTGACGCTCGCGCGTCCCACTGCGACCGCTCCGTCCCTTTCCATGGCCACGTCCCGTCCGTCGAGCCTGATGGCAACCACTTCCACGGGCGCATGGACGCGGAGGGAGATGAACCGTAGCTCGTCCGCGTACCCATCATGGACGACCTCGCGACGCACATCGGCAACACCATCGTTGATGGTGCAAATGATCCGTGTGAGCTGATAATCCCCGTGCTCGTAAGCAAGCGACCTGCCGTCGTCATCATACACCTCGCACACGGCCTCCCCCTCGGTGGGAGCGAACACATGGAGCGTGAGCTCGTCGCCCCGCTCCTTTGTGCTCGCGCCGTAGTTGCGTGCAGGGATGATGGCCCCCTCGCGAGCGTAGAGCGGCAGCGTGCCCAATGGCGCATACGCCACGATGTGACAGCAACCCTCGTGCCGCTCACCCGTCCACCAGTCGGTCCAAGTGCCCGCGGGAAGGTACACGAGCCTGTGCCGACGGCCGGGGAGGTACACAGGCGCCACGAGGAGATCACGCCCCCAGAGGTACTGATCGTCGCACCGGAGCGTCTCTGGATCGTCCGGATGCTCCACAAGGAGCGCCCGCATCACCGGTACTCCGGTGAGCGATGCCTCGCGGAAGCAGCCGTAGGTGTAGGGCAAAAGCTCGTACCGGAGGCGGATGTACCGGCGACAGATGTCCTCTACCTCAGGGCCGAAGGACCAGGGCTCCTGGTCCTCCTTCTCCCTGGTGTGCGCGCGGAAGAACGGGCTGAAGGCGCCCAGCTGCGTCCATCTTACGAAGAGCTCGGCAGAAGGATGGTAGTTGAACCCGCCGACGTCCGTTCCCACGAACGGCACGCCGGACAGGCCGAGGTTCAGGCACATGGGCATGGCCATGAGGAGGTGCTCCCAGATCGCACCGTTGTCACCGGTCCACACCGCAGCATAGCGCTGGATGCCCGTGAAACCCGCCCGCGTGAGCAGGAAGGGCCGCTCATCGGGCCGGGCCTGTCTGAGGCCGTCCACGGTGGCCGCTGCCTCGAGCAAGGCATAGATGTTATGGACCGTGGCATGAGCGCCGGTGGCGTGCATGACGTCATCGGGAAGAGTGTTATCGGGCTTATCGAAGGTCGCAGGCTCGTTCATGTCGTTCCAGATACCGGCCAGCCCCTGCGCGATCCACTGCGCGTTCAGCCCAGCCCACCAATCGCGCACGTCCGCCCGAGTGAAATCGGGGAACCCGGCGCGCTTGGGCCAGACCTTGCCCAGGTACACCTCGCCCGTGGGTGTCGTACAGAAGTACCCGCGCTCGAGCCCCTCCACCCATACCGGGTACCGTACGCTCTTGGAGATCCCAGGGTCCACGATCGTCACCAGATCAAACCCGTCCTCTTGCAGGTCTGCGATGAGCCCTTCCGGATCGGGGAACTCCTTCCGGTCCCAGGTGAAGCACCGGTACCGGTCCATGTAATCGATGTCCAGCCAGATGGCGTCACAGGGGACGTCCTTCTCGCGGAAGGTCCGGGCGAGCTCGCGCACCCGGTCGGCCGGGTGATAGCTCCAGCGGCACTGGTGATACCCGAGAGACCAGAGCGGTGGCAGGGGCATGTGACCCGTGAGGTCGGCGAGGCGTCGGAGGACGTCCTTTACGGTGGGGCCCTCAAGCACGAACAGGCCCGCAGGACCACCGGTCGCGCCGAAGGCGATGTCGCCGTTACCGCTCCTGTCCAGCACCATATAGGTGCGCTGGACGTTGTCGAACAGGATTCCGAAGGCCCGCCCGCGGCAGAGCACGATGACGAAAGGATGCGACTGGTACAGCCGTCGAGTGGCCGATGTGTGGTCCCCGTTGGCGTCCGTGTTCCAGTTCTCCAGCATCTCGCCGGTCTTGTCCAGGAAGCCGGTCCGCTCCCCCCCGCCGTAATACGACGAGCCTTGCTCGACACGTCCGTCGATGGTGATAGAACCGTCGTCTTTGCGCGACGCACGCAGCTCCGTCAGGATGGGTCCGCCCCCGATACGAGACACGTCCACCCTGTCCCGGTTCCTATCAACGCTCACCCGAAGATCCTCCGTGGCGTACGCCGGTCCCGTGGAGAGCCGTTCCTCTGAGGGTGGGATCCCATCACCTGTAGGGACCACTGCAAAAGAGTCGGGCCCCTCCTCGCCGAACCGGATGCGGGTGATGCCCGTAGCGGGAAAGGTGACCATCGCAGGTGCCAGGGGCGTTGGTGGTGATGGTTGATCAGGCTCGGAGATCCTGCCTGTCATGCTCCCTGTCCATGGCCCATTCCTTTATATCTGGTATCCCAGCGGATGGATAAGCGTCATAAACGATGAGCGACTAGTAGTATGTATGCAGGGATCCTCTCACGGCTCGCCACGCATCTGTATCCGCGACGGCCAGCAGTACTACAAGCAGGACTGCGAGATGAAAAGGTGCCTCGACATCGCTCGATGCTGGCCACCCGAGGACGAATCTGGCAACCAGGGAGTTCAGCAGGGCATCTTCCAGTTCTGAGCCGAGCCTAGCAGCTCTTCATCCGCCGGGCGCTCTCCTCCAGCGCGGCGATACCGGGGAGCACCCTCCCCTCGAGGAAGGACATGGACGCCCCACCTCCCGTGGAGACATGGGTGACATCGTCGGCAAAACCCATGCCCTCGATGGCCGCTGCCGAGTCGCCGCCACCGATGATGCTCACTGCCTCGGAGCCGGCGATCGCTCTGGCAACTGACCTCGTACCGTTGGCGAAGCGTTCCCACTCGAACCTGCCCATGGGCCCGTTCCATACCACGGTGCGAGCGTCTGCGATGATGGACTCGTACAGCTCCATGGTCTTTGGGCCTATGTCCAGCCCGATATCGGTCTCACCGATACTGTCGACGTCGACTTCCCGGGCCGTAGCCTCGGGCTCCATGTCGGCCGCCACGGTCGTGTCGACAGGGATCGTGATCTTGGGATCGGCAAGGAGCTCGCGCGCCAGATCGAGCTTGTCCACCTCCACGAGGGACCTACCGGTGGTCTTTCCCTGGGCGCGGAGGAACGTGTACATCATGGCGCCGCCGATGAGGATGCGGTCCACCTTGCCGAGTAGGTTGCGGATCACCTCGATCTTATCGGACACCTTGACACCACCCATGATTGCGACGAACGGGTGCTCGGGCACAGCGAGCGCCGCTCCCATGACATCCAGCTCCTTCTGAACAAGGAGGCCCGCTGCCGCGGGGAGCAGGCGTGCTACCGCGTCCACCGACGCGTGTGCTCTGTGACATGTGCCGAAGGCGTCGTTGACGTACACGTCGCCGTAAGCGGCGAGCTTTGCGGCGAACGCGTCGTCGTTGCCCTTCTCCTCGACATGGAACCTGAGGTTCTCCAGCATGATGATGCGGTCGTGGGGTATGTCCACCGCGATGCAGTCGTGCACCTTGGCCACGGCTATGCCCAGGAGGTTACCTAGACAAATGGCCACAGGGTCCATCCGGAGCGAGTCGACCACCTTCCCCTTGGGCTTGCCGAGATGGCTGCACAGCACGACCTGCTTCGCACCCCGCTCCAGGATTGTGCGGATGGTGGGCAGGGCAGCACGGATGCGCTTGTCGTTGGCGACCTCACCGTCGTCGGTGAGGGGGACGTTGAAGTCGACGCGCACGAGGACGCGCTTGTTCGCAAGGTCGAGGTCATCGAGGGTAAGGAACTCCATGGCCGATCGGTTGGCACGAGCAGGTTCGCGTTTAAAACACTTTCCCTGGTGCGTGAGCTTGCTCCATGGCCGCCCGGGCCCGCTCTTTTCAGCAATGTTTATATAGCGGCTGCCCAACCGACGGGCACTGGATGGATGGGGAAACGTTTTATCGGGAAGACATCGAGCTGGCTCTCGACGGGTACATGGATGTCTACCATGCCCGGGACCCAGGACCGCTCGAGCACCGGGACATCGAGGACCACGTGGTATCCTACATCGAACAGTCGTACCATGAGCTCGCTGACCCTGAGGACGTGACCCTGAAGATCTACCTGCCCGGTGTCGAGCGGGACGAGTCGATGGAGGACGCTCTTACCGAGTCGATCCATAACTACTTCGAGTTCACGGAGCGGGAGGCGCGCAAGGAGCTGCGCCATCACTACTTCAAATCTGCCGGATTGGCGGTCATGGGAGCAGGGTTCATCGCCGGGAGCGCGTTCGTGCCGGTACTGGCCGGGGTGGGCATTGGCGCCTCGATCGCTGCCGAGATCATAGGCATTGGTGGCTGGGTCGGCGAGTGGAACGCTATCTCCAACATACTCTTCGATAGCGGGGACAAACGTGGGACTGTCGCTATGTACGACCGGCTCTCCGAGGCAAATGTCGAGTTCGTGTACGACTAACCGTCCAGATTCTTCGACCACGCGTCGAGCTTCTCGTTGAGCACCTCTGAGCTCTCGAGGACCTTGTCCTGCGTGATCTCGAAGTCGAATATCAGGGACTCGATACCCAGGATCGTCACCGCAAGGATGGTCATGCAGAACACCATTGAGATGATGCCCCGGTTCACCCTCATGACCGACAAGAACTCGTTCTGCATGAACGAACCCATGGGGATATAGACGGCACAGATGAGAAAGGCAAGAACCAGGATGCCGGTGACCGTCACGGTGTATACACCGGAGATGCGCTGCTTAGATTTTTCCATTGCCACCACCTGAATGAATAGGGTATTCTCAAACTTTATATCACTCAGTTTTTCTCTGCGGCGGTCCCGCGGTCCGTGGAAAGGTTTTTATCACTGCATGGCCGTCTCTTGTGCAAAGGCCATGGTCGCCTCGTGCGCGGTCGGGCCAGGGGGCATCGTTCTGGGTCCGGACGAATCCGATGGGAGAGGTCGGCTCATCCGTGAGCTCGGGGACCTTCGCAGGCTCATCGCTGAACTCGAGGAGGAGGAACTGCGTCGTGCGACGACCGAGAGGGAGCTCGCTGCGAGCGAGAAGCGGTACCGCTCCATATTCGAGCTCTCCCCCGAGACCATCGTCATGCTCGACCGGACGGGGACGGTGCTCGATATCAACGAACGGGTACATGACCTGGTAGGCTACGCGCCCAAGGAGATCATCGGCAAGCGCCTCATCGCCCTCCCCTTCCTCACGCGAGAGAGCAAGCTAACGGCAATCGCCAGGTTCGCCAAGCGCATGAGCGGGAGAAAGGTCGGACCATACGAGCTCAAGTTCGTGACCAAGGACGGCGACTATGTGATCGGTCTCGTACAAGCGACCCCCATCAAGGACGAAGAGGGCAGCATCGACGGCGACCTCGTGATGGTCTCAGATATCACGACACGCAAGTACGCGGAGGAGCGCAGGTTGCATGACAGGGGGCTGTACAAGGGTATCGCCGATAACACCCAGGATGGCCTGGTGGTCATCATCGGCGGGAAGATCACCTATGTCAACGACCGGGTCAAGCAGATCCTCGGCTACTCGAAGAGTGAACTGGAGGGAATGAGCGGCCTCGACCTCGCGCCTCCCGAGGAGCACGACCGCATGAAGAGCTTCATGGAACGGGTGTTACGCAAGGGCGCACCGCCGGAGATGCTCGCCTTCTGGGCAGTGTGCAAGGACGGTACCAGGCGCTACGTGCAGTACCGGTATTCCTCATTGCACCTCGGTGAGGGCGAGGACGGATACCTCGTCGTCATCACGGACATCACCGAGCGCAAGCGTGCCGAGGAAAAATTGGAGAAGAGCAAGGACCGATTCAGCACCATCTTCCACGCCGCCCCCGTGTCTCTTTGGGAGGAGGACCTGAGCGAGGTAATGGAAGCTGTCGATCGTGTCAAGGCGTCGGGCGTGAGGGATTTCCGCAGCTATCTGGAGGGACACCCTGAGTTCATCCGGAAGGCTGCAGGGATGATTAAGGTCGTCGACGTCAACGAGGCAACCCTCCGAATGTACGGTGCCCGTACTAAAGAGGAGCTCCTCGGTTCCTTGTACAAGGTGTTCACACCCGAGTCGTTCGACGTTTTCAGTGAGGAGCTCATAGCCATTGAGAAAGGGAAAACGTACTTCGAGGCCGAGGCTGTCAACAAGACCCTCCAGGGTAAGCGAATGGATATCCTGATAACACTTTCAATACCGTCTGGGACGACCGGATTCAAGAGCCTGATAGTGGGCATTATGGATATCACGGCCCGCAAACAGGTGGAGCAAGAGCTCAAGGAGAGCCGTGCCCTCTACAAGACAGTAACGGAGAGCACCAAGGACGGCCTCGTCCTCATCCGCGAGGGACGGATGGTGTACGCCAACGACCGGGTGTGCGATATCCTCGGGTATTCACACGAGGAGTTCAAGGTGCTCTCAGGCCTGGATCTCGCGGCACCGGAGGAGCGGCCACGGTTGATGGACTTCATGAGACGTGTCTTGAAGGAGGGCGAACCCCCTGGGGAACTGGAGTTCTGGATCGTCCGGAAGGACGGTGAACGGCGGTGTGTCCAGTACCGCTACTCGCCCATCGCCAACGACGAGCGGGGAGCGGGATACCTCGTGCTCGTCACCGATGTCACGATGCGAAAGCATGCTGAGGAGGAGCTCAACAGCTGGTTGTTGCTCGAGAAGGTCATCGCTGACATATCCTCCCGCTTCGTCGGTGTGTACGACATGGACGAGGCCATCGACGCCACCCTCGAGGACATGGGGACCATGAGCGGTGCGGGCCGTGCCTACATCTTCTTCATGAGCGAGGATGGTACGACCATGGACAACACAAATGAATGGTGTGCCGAGGGCATCAGCTCGAAAAAGGACACGCTCAAGGGAGTGCCTTCCTCGATCTTCCCCTGGATCAATGCACGGCTCCGTCGCGGCGAGGTCGTGCACGTACCCGATGTGGCGAAATTGCCATCGAAGGCGATTGAGGAGAAGCGTGCCCTCGAGGAACATGGAGTGAAGTCCATCCTCGCACTGCCCTTGATGGTCCACGGTACGCTCGCCGGCTCAATCGGTCTGGACAACCTCAACGAGGGTGGTGAGTGGCACGAGGACGTCCTCACCCTCTTGAAGAGGACCTCGCGTGTCATCAGCAACGCCCTCGAGCGCTGGCGCGCCGAGGAAGCGCTCGTCAGGAGCGAACGCAAGTACCGCACCCTCGTGGAGACGCTCCCTCAGCGTGTCTTCCACAAGGATCGGGACTCAGTCTACATTTCGTGCAACGAGTGCTATGCTCGCGACCTCGGTATTGCTCCCGACGAGATAGCGGGGAGGACAGACCTCGAATTCTACCCGAAGGCTCTTGCACAGAAGTACCGTGCTGACGATAGACGCATCATGGAGAACGGGCGGATCGAGGAGCTCGAGGAGCGGTACATCAAGGACGGCAAGGAGGTCTGGATCCGCACCGTCAAGGTCCCCGTCAAGGACGGGGATGGGAACGTCATCGGTGTGATGGGCATATTCTCGGACATAACCGAGCAGAAGAGAGACCAGGACGACCTCCGGAGGGAGCACAAGCTCCTCTCCCGTGTCGCTGAGAAGATACCTGCCGCTATCGTCGTCGCTGACCGCAAGGGCCGCATAACGTTCGCCAATCAACGAGCGGAGGACGTTCTGGGCCTAACGAAGGACGCGATCACCCAGCTGACCTACAATGCACCCGAATGGAAGATCACTGCCATCGATGGCAGACCACTACCCGAGGAGAAGCTACCCTTCAGGTTGGTCCGGGACTCCAAGCGGTCCCAATCGGGGATACTCCTCGCCATCGAGTGGCCCGGGGGCAAGCGCGTTGGCATCTCCACGGACGGATCCCCGATCATGGGCTCGGAGGGCGAGGTCGATGCGGTGGTGTTCACCTTGAAGAACGTGCCCCTCAAGCGAACGAGAACGCGTGGGAAAAAGGATGTGGATAATGGCCTCACGGGGAGACGGAAGGGCTCTACAAGGTCCCGCTGACAGCTTTATTAAGCATGAAAGGGCACTTTGGTCTATGGTCCTCAGGAAGCTCTCCCGTCTTCTCGCGCCCGATGTGTTCAACGAGCTCGAATCGCTCCGCTCGCACAACGAACAGCTCGTGGTCATCCAACGGTACAGTGACGTCGAGAAGACCAAGCTCTACGAAGCGAACCAGCTCCTTTCCCGGCGCCATGTAGAGAGCAAGCGGCTGCTGGCCGATATGATCTCAGGCTTCGAGGATATCTTCGAGGAACAGTTCATCTCGCAACGTGGAGCCCTCCCGCCCGTCGAGCAGAACGAGTTCCCGGAAACGGCCGAGATCGACGACGAGGACGACGATTGGCGTACCTAGACGGTCATGATTTCCTGCCGCTATCGTCGTGTAGAACAATCCTTCTAGGCCGAGTCTTCCTGAGGCGTCCACACCTGTGCGTTCTCGGGCGCAGCCTGCTGCTCGCCACCCTGGTAGGCCGTCTGTTCGGTGGCTGCCGGGACGAAGAACGGACCGCTGGCGAAACCTTCCTGCTGGCCCTCCTGCGTGGGATACCCGGCGCCGTAACCGTATGACGCGTTATCTGTGGATGGGTACGAGGTGGAAGGTGCGAACTGGAAGCGCATGTCCACGAGCTCCTCCGATGAGCCCGCCTTGTAGTACTGGGACATCAGCTCGTCATCCTCGACCATCTCGGCGGCCTTGCCTTTCTCCGGCTCATCCTCCTCTATGATACTCTTTGCGAGCATCCCGACGCCTGCGAGGAAGAGGAGGAAGGGGAACACCATCACGATCTTCACCATCAATGTAGGGTCCGTGTAGTAGTAGAAGGTCGCCTGACCGAGGAGGTTGAAGCCCGGCTTCACTGCATCATAGCACTTCTGCATGTTCGACTCATCCGATATCATTGTATTGCATGTCTGCATACCGAGCCGGGGAGTGTTAAGGCCAATCACTCCGGCGACATTGGTGATGCAGCCGTCGCGCAGGTCTGGATTGCGTACTTCGTCGCATGCATCGAGCGCGCTCGGGGGGAACGACTGTGCTACGTCCTTGGAGACCGCGACGAAGCACGCGTCCCGCTCAGCAGCATCCACGATCGAAGCACAATTGGACAGGTCGTCGGAAGAGATAGCCATGAATAGGACAAGAATTAGTGTCATGACTATCGTTTTGGTGCCCATGGTCCTTCCACAACCCCGGGGGTAATTCATTTCCTATTAATATATATTAAGTCACTCCTAGTATAAAAAGCTGCCCCGGGGGGAACCGGATCACTGCTGGTATTGGAAGCCTTCAATCTGCTGGGATGGATCGGTGATAGTGTCCCCCGAGGTGAAGGATATTTCCTCCCCGCCCAAGGACGAGCCGCCCTCGTACCAGAACTGCTGGAACTGGTCACCGGAACCTCCGGGTGGTATGTACTCATCGTACATCATCTGGCGCTGCTCCTCGACCTCGGCCTCCTCGGAGGACTTCTTCATGGAAAATACTATGTAGATGACACCGAGGATGAAGATCAGGAGCGGGATGGACATCACGCCCATGATGATGATGCTTGGATCGGACCAGTAGAGGAAGCGTATACGGCCCGTCCCCGAGAAGTAGGGCGAGATACCATCGAAGCACTCGGCACGGTCCTCTTTGAGAGTATCGCAGATCTCCAACGCCCCTGTCTGGTTCACCAAGACGATGAACTTGATGATCGCGATGTTGCACCTGTCACGTGTGAGTGTGCTCTCGATATTGGCGCACGCTCCCGGAGCCTCCTTGGGGAGCTTCGAGGCGATGATGGGGGCCACCTGGTAGTAGCACTGGTCCCGCTCCTCCGGTGAGGACTGCTTAGGGCACTCTTCGATGAAACGGTAGGAGAGGGCAGGTATAAGCAGGAGGAGCAAGATGGCGACGAGGACCCTTCCCCTCATAGTACAGCTTAGACGGTTAATCTTTATTAAGGCTAGGGAGAGGGGGCTCACTCCGCGT
>Ga0187833_10006435_pt1 | contig 10853 bp, 10 predicted proteins | sample ETNtaG_37_FD_167968 | JGI IMG/M metagenome (GOLD analysis project Ga0187833, IMG submission 167968) | Marine microbial and viral communities from oxygen minimum zone, Eastern Pacific Ocean - ETNP2014_SV_400_PacBio MetaG (Illumina Assembly) | ecosystem: Environmental > Aquatic > Marine > Hypoxic... | reverse complement strand
TTGAGCATAATCTGGATCATACTCATAAGTTAGTTTTTTTATACTTTTTATAACATCATTATATGATCTTTCGTGTGGTAAACCGATAATAAAATCAGCTATGGTTGTAATGCCATATTTTTTACATAACTTTAATGCATCAATATTTTGTTTTACTTTAGAACCTTTTCGCATCATCCTTAATCCTTCTTCCGAGGCTGTTTCAATACCAAATGAAATCATTCTACCACCAGAATTTTTAAATCTTTTTATTGATTCTTCATCAATTCCATTCACTCTACCTCTATAATCCCAAGCAACTTTAAGTCCCCTTTTGTCTATTTCGTCACAAATATCTATTACTCTTTGGGGAATAATATTAAATAAGTCATCATAGAAATGAATCTCTTCGTAACCTTGTTTTACACAAGTTTCCATCTCATCAACTACTAATTTTGGATCCCTTCTCCTATGAGTTTTTATGGGTACATCACAAAATGTACATTTATATGGACATCCTCTACTAGAAATTAAAGTTGCTAATTTAGATGAAACACCAACGACACTATTATAATTTATATGTTTAATATATTCACGATTTGGTATTGGTAATGAATCTATATCATCAATGTAGGCGGGAGGCACTCTCACTTTATTAAGAAATCTTTTATCTTTTAATTGAGTATTTCGATACTTTTCAATAGACTCTTTTGTATAAACACCTGTTATATCTGTAAAAGTTTTTTTTTCTTCAATTGCTTTGACTAACTTTGTAAATGCAATTTCACCTTCGCCAACAACAATACTATTAAATTGAGGAAGACTTGCCGCTTCAAAAGGAAAAGCAATAGGATGATGTCCACCCAAACAAATATGAGCATCTGGTACAATTTTTCTAATATTTTGTGCTGCAAGAACACAATCAACTAAGCCTATTGTAAAACTTGTCATTCCAACTATATCAGGTTTAATTTTTTCAATATATTCTTCTAGAGCTTTATGACCGACTCTTTCTACAACACAATCCTTAAAAAATAGTTCGTGGTGTGGCTCACTCTTCTCAAGGTAAGACATTACATACAAGAGTCCTAAAGGTGGAAAAGCTCCAAAATCGTCACTTTCAATATATTCTTTCGAATGCTCATCAAGAGCATACTCACTTACTTTATTTAGGTCGGGTGGATTTAGAAATAATATTTTCATTAAAAAAACTTTTTTATAAAATATTGCTTTTTTGTCTATATATTAATAAGATTACACCTCCAACAATGACATCTAGCATAAAAATTAAAAGATGTAGACTGATTATTAATGCTGCGACCAAATCAATCTGACTACTTGGTATATCACCGCCCATTAAAACCTGAACAGCAAGATAAAGTCCATAATGAACAACTCCAATTCCAGCAGGAGCACTTGGTAAAGCTAAAGCAATAGCAGAAAATATTAAAAAATAGATTGCAGAATAGCTTGGTAGATTAAGTTGATTAACAAAAGGATATGATAATATATAAAATATACACAACATAACTAACCATCCACCAACAAGTAATAATAAACTTTTTGCAATTTGACTTTTAGTTTTAAAATATGACATGCCATTAATTGCTTCATAATTAATCTCCAAAAGAATTTTATTAAATTTAGTTGATTTTATTGATTTTATAAAGTTGATAATTTTTTTGTTAAATTTTATATAAAGTAAAAAAACTGTTATGAAAAAAAGTGATAAAGATAAAAAAATAAATAAATACGATAACAAATGTTTTTCATATTCGATTAATATGACAATAAGAAAAAAGAAAACCATTAATAAAAAGTCAATTACTTTTTCCACCAAGATATAGGGTAATAATCTTCTTTTTTTTATATTATCTTTTAATGAAATAAAAACTATTCTAATAGCATCCCCTAATCTCGTAGGTAATATTACATTATAAAATAAAGCTACTCCAACTGAAACTACTGATGTTTTTGTTTTAATATTTGGTGTGGTAATATAAAGATTATTTTTTTGATAAATTCCTCTTATTAAAACAAATACAACATTTAAAAATAATGCAAAAAATACAAAAAAAGGATTTATCTCACTTAGGTATTCAAAAACTTTCTTAAAATTAGTATCTTTGAATGTTATAACAAGAAGAAATATACTGATTAAATATCCAAATAATGTTAAAAAAAATTTCTTATTTCTATTCATATCTTTTTTCTTTTATATCAAATAAAAGCTATGGTAAAATTGTTTTGGTAATGCCTAAAAGAATTGATAAATAATTAGAAATGTCAGCAAAAACTTCAATAATCCTCTGCACATATAATGAAGCAGATCATATTAAAGATACTATTTTACAAATTCAAAAAATTATAAAAAACTTAGAATTAATAATTGTTGATGATAATTCTAACGATGGAACCAAGGAAATTCTTGAACAATTAAACCTAGAAGAAAAATTTAAGGTAATATTTAGAAAAAAATCCAGAGGATTAGCTTCAGCCTTTTTAAGAGGTATTATAGAATCTTCAGGAGACTATATAGGTTGGCTTGACACGAACATGACTGAGTCTATTGCCATATTTGAAAAAATGCCCGACTTACTAAACGCCGAACATGACATTATTATTTTATCTAGATATGTTGAAGGTGGAAGCGATAAAAGGAAATTAATCAGATCTTTGTCCAGTAAATATTTTAATATTCTGTGTAGATTTATTCTGCAATTACCTGTTAAGGATTTAACGAGTGGAATTTTTATAATGAAAAGAGAAGTAATAGATGAGGTAACTTTTTTAGGATATGGACACGGTGAGTTTTTTATTGAATTTATTGATAATGCTCATAGAAAAGGTTTTAAGATAAAAGAAATTCCATTTAATCAATACACGGAGGATATTTTAGGAACTAGTAAAACAGCTCCAAATTTAATAAAATTTTGTTTTTTAGGATTAATGTATTTAATGAGAATCATTTCAATAATTATTAGAAGATTTAGTAAAAATTAATTTAATGATTGAGAAAGTAATTTATAAAAAAAAACTTTTTGCTCTTATTGTTAGGGGAAAGTACAGAAATAAAAAGGGTATAAGTTTTTTTACACCTAAAGAAGCGACTCAACAATTTGGCTATATGAAACACAAAAAAGGACATATCATACAACCACACGAACATAGAAAAAGATTAACTAAAATTATGACGACAACAGAAGTAATTCTATTGCTCAAAGGATCCTTGAAAGTAGATTTTTACGATAAAAAAAGAAAATATCTTTCTAGTAGAATATTAAATCCAAAAGACATCATTATGTTAGTTGATGGTGGACATGGATTTAAAGTTTTAAAAAATGTCGAAATGATAGAAGTTAAACAAGGACCTTATAATCTAATAAAAGATAAAATAAAATTTGCCGGCATATATGATAAAAAAATTAATGTTAAATCAAAAAAATAGTTTTATTCCAGTAAATACACCAAAAATTTTTAAACAAGACAAAATAAATGTTAAGAATTGCCTTAACAGGGGCTGGATTTCAGCTGAAGGAAATTATGTTAAAAAATTTGAAAAAGATTTCTCAAAATACATAAATAAAAAATATGGTGTGGCTGTAGCGAATGGCACTGCTGCACTTGAAATCGCTTTGAAGTCATTAAACTTAAAAAAAAAAGATGAAGTAATTATTCCAACATTTTCGATAATATCTACTGCCTTATGTGTTGTTAAATTAGGAATAAAACCCGTTTTAGTAGATTGTGATGTAGAAAACTGGAATATGAAAGTCGATGAAGTTATTTCAAAAATTAATAAAAAAACGAAAGCTATAATTATTACACACATATATGGATTTCCTGTGAGTTTAAAAAAAATTTTGAAAATCGCTAAGAAAAAGAAAATTAGAATTATTGAGGATAGCGCTGAAATGATTGGGCAAGAAATTTATGGAAAAAAATGTGGAAGTTTTGGAGATATTAGTACTTTTAGTTTTTATGCAAATAAACATATCACAACTGGAGAGGGTGGAATGATATTAACTAATGATTCAATAATTTATAACAAATGTAAATCACTAAGAAATCTCTGTTTTGGAGAAAATAATACGGATAGATTTAATCATGATGACATAGGCTGGAATTATAGATTTTCAAATTTACAAGCTGCTTTGGGCTGTGGACAATTAAAAAATATAAAATGGATTATAAAAAGAAAAAGAGAAATTGGTAAAAGATATTATAATAAATTAAAAAATAACAAGAAAATTTATATTCAACCTCTGTCTAATAAATTCTCAAGAAATATTTTTTGGGTTTTTGGTATTTTAATTAAAAAGAAGCTAAAATTAGATAATAAAAAATTAATGAAAGAATTGTTAAAAAAAAACATACAGACAAGAAGTTTTTTTTTACCTATGCACAAACAAAAAGTATTTAAAAAATTAAAATTATTTAAAAATCAAAAATGCCCAAACGCAGAGTTTTTATCAAAAAAAGGTTTGTATTTGCCATCTGGTTTAGGAATCACAAATAAACAAATTGACTTCGTAAGTAAGGCTACTAACGAATTATTAAACAAGTATAGATAAATTTTACTTGTTGTAACTTGGTCGATTTTCAATAATAACTTTTTCAAACAAGTAATAAAATAAACTGCTGAATATAAATATTGAAATTAAATAGTAAATAAAAATAAAATTACTATTCATCAAAAAAGTATTTGAATTGAAAAAATGAATAATTATCAAATGAAATAAATAGATTGAATAAGTCTGTTTAGATAATAATGAAAAAAATCCAGTCAATAATTTATTTTTAATTAAATTATTAAAGTTAACAAAAATTATTATCATATTTATAGAAAATATCTGTATTAGAAAAATAAATAAGAAAAGTTCAGAATTTTTTAATTCGTGTAAATTCATAAAAAAGTAATACATTGAAATTGAAATTAATAAAGCTAAAAGAACATTTATTGTATTATTTTTTATTTTATCAAAATATACTCTTGCTAGTACACCAAAAGCTATAGAGTCCAACCTTAAAAACGTACCTATTCTATAAAACTCTTTATCTACATCGTTAAAAAAATAAGAAATTTTCAAAATGTAAACTACTAAAATAAATAAGAACAAAATATTTAAAAATCTATTCTTGTTAAAAATTAACAGAAAAAATGGAAAAATAAGATAAAAAAACTCTTCAACTGACAATGACCAAGCTACAGAAAAATAATCAAAATTAATAAAATTATCGAAGACTTTTTGTACAAAAAATAAATATTTTAAAGTATCATTATCGAACTTACCAAATAAGATTGAATAGCATGCAAGTGCTACTATGTATGGTGGTATTGTTCTAAACCATCTTCTATAATAAAAAACTTTTATATTTTTTTTATCTAAATATACTTTTTTAAGTTGTGGATAAAGCACAAAGCCGCTCAATATAAAAAAGAACTCAACAAAAAAAATTGAGTAAAATTGAAAATCATTTAAATAATATGTGTAATAATAAAAATGACATATCGCTACGCCGTAACCAGCCATTCCTCTAAATAAATCTAAGCTAGAAATATTATTTGAATTAATTTTCATTTAATTTAATTATTTAAATTAGAGGCCTGAAATCCATCTTTATTGAGTCTCTCTATTATGGTTTTCGAAATAATACGATAACCTTCAGCATTATAATGACCGTAAATTCTAAATGGAAAAAGAGACTCAACATCAGGATGAGGTTCAAAAACTTCTGTGAAAGTATCTATTACAGGAATATTTATTTCTTCAAAAATTTCCAATACAATTTCTCTATATTGGTGTTTTTTATTAAAAGCGTATTTTGTAAAATATCTAGGTAGGTACACTACGTACATCTTTCCACCCCATTCAGAAATGATATTGTTAGATTTGCTTAATATATTTTTATAAACTTTAATCTCTCTATCAAATAAAGTAGCGCCCGCCGGTTTTAAATTAAGCAGTGATCTTATATTGCGTAATAGAGAAAATTTGAAAATCTTTACTAGCAAATTAGTTTTAACTTCTTTAACCTTATTGTCTTTTTCTAATTCTTCCTTATTAATTTTTTTCCATCTCAAATTAATATAAGTTTTTAAAGCTTCATCAATTTCATTTTGTCTGAATCTTAATTTTTGTGAAAATTTTTCTTCGTCAAAATATTTATTTAAAATAGAAGAACTCATTTCTTTATTTAAAAAAGACAATTCTTCTATGTAATAGAACCACAAAACTACTTTTGGTTTTAAAGGCTCTATATATTCTTTAAGCTGAGCAAATTTCATTAACGGCCCATTATCAGGCTTTCCAAGATTAACTACTTTAAAACCTGACTCTTCTATCACACTGCTTATATTCTCTTCTGATTTGACGCCATGTCCTTCAACAAAAGAATCTCCTGTGACTACTATGTCTACTTTTTTATTCGAATAAATATTTTCTGGGTTATGGAAACCAAACTTATCTGTTTTATAAATTACCCAAAAACCACTTTCATTCCCTTGAACTGTAACTTTGTTTGAAATCCCTCCCAAAGGAAAAATTTTACCATTATTTGAATTTAATCCATCTTTATATGATGAATCTCTGAGTAAAATACTTGGGTGAAAATTTGGATAAGCCTCTATTCCATCTTCATTTAAATCTTTTAATACCTCGATTATTGACCTAGCATCATACGGAAGTCCAGACTTAAGGGCTATGACCTTTCGCATGTCTTCAAATTTTTTCCCAGATTGTGCTAAAAGATTTTTAGAACGAATGTCTAAGTAAATTTCACACGCAAAAATCGCTATACTTGTAGCTACAATAAACATAGAAATTTTAATCTTTAGATCGTTACGTAGAAAACGTAAGCCAAATAAGAAAAGAATCGCAAAGAATAAACTTAATAAAGTTGCTGAATAATAAAACTTTGGTGAAAAATATTCTGGAATATTGTAGATCTTATAAATTCCATAAATCGTAATTAAAAAAGAAAATAAAATTATAAAAACAAATATCAAATTTGCTATTTTAGAAGCTAGCGTAGAAATTTGTTTATCTTTATCAAGATTTTCATTCATAAATAAATTTAAAAAACTTTACTATCTTACACTAATTTTTTATTTTAAATAGCTTAGCATTTAATTGAGTCAGGTGCTTATATCCATAGAAATTATTTATTGATTTTGATCAAAGCAAAATTCTTCAAAATGTTGAATGCTTCTCCGTATTAAATTATTTGAAAGAATATTAAAATTATTAAGAAAATAATTAATTTGTTTTTTAAAATCTTCAAATTCTAGACCTTTTATATTCGGGTATTTGCTTTTTTTAATTTCTCTAACATAATGATACATCACTATGTAAATATTATAATTTTTAGTTTTTATCATATTTAAAGAATATTTTTTTAATGGGGCGTTTTGTTTTCCGTCCCAAATCAATTAATAACATAATATAAGACTTTTTGAAAAGGTACACAGTAAGGTACGGGTGTCCTTATAAATGTACGTTTTGCGATATACCAATTAAGACACATAGACGGAGAGATCCTGAGAAAGTTGTTGACGAAATAGAAGACTGCATAAAAAAAGGTTATGATGAGATACATTTTTATGATGACCTTTTTAATATTAACCCTAAGAGAGTAATATCAATATGTGACGCAATAGACAAACGAGGATTGAAAGTTACCTGGGATTATAGGGGCAGAGTTAACGGAATCAATGAAGAATCAATTATAAGATTTAAAAAATCTGGGGGAAGAATGATATCTTTTGGTATTGAGACTTCAACAGATGAAGGTCTTAAAATGATGCGTAAAGCATCTACTGTGAAACAAAATATTGATGCATTAAAATTATGCAGAAAGCATGGAATTGTAACTATTGCTGATTTTATTATCGGTTTACCACACGAAAGATCATATAATGATGTTATAAAAAGTATAAAAAAACTAACTTATGAGTATGATCCAGATTATGCTCAATTTTCAATACTTCGCTTATATCCAAATACTGAAGTTTTTGATCAAGCAGTAGCAAAAGGTTTGATAGATAAAGATAAAGACAAATGGAGCAAGTGGGCTATGAATCCCCTGGAAACACCGCTGATAGTTGATCACTGGGATGAATATGTTACAGCTGAACAGCTCGTAAAACTTCAGAAAAAAGCTTATCGTATGTTTTACTTAAGGCCATCAACTATATGGCGACAGCTCAAACAGATAAGATCACTTCACGAAATAAAAGCTAAAATTAGAGGCGCTTTAAGTGTTATTGGTATTGATTTTGGAGCACTTAAATTTAAAGCAAATTTCGAAAATCAGATCAAATAAATCTTAACAAAGATACTAAACGAGTATCATGTTTATTTCATTTAATTTGTAGTTATTTATTAATATTTTCAGGCATTACCAAAACAATTTTTGCATCCTTTAATTGTTTTGCCGTTTCTAATTCCCTTGCATTAGATAAGATCAAATACTCTGGATCTTTATGAGACGTAGTATTAATAAAGTAATCACCTATAATTTTTGACTTTGAATTAATATTTTTTTGTTGTCTGATAGATTGAATCAAATTTTCTCCCCATTTATAACTTTCTATCCAAGAAATAACTTTTTTTGCCTTAATTACAGTATTTTGTTGACTTTTATTTCTTGGATATAAACCGGGATTGTTTTTTCTAACATCATAATGGTCCACAACATTAATAATTCTATAAATTAGACCACCCTTTACATCCTGTTGATTAACTAAATAGCTTACATTTATTCCTCTTTCTTGCAGATAAAATGTAAGAAACATTTGAAAATAATAAGGGGAATTTTTTTCAGGTACACCTCCTCCGTGCTGAAGGTAATTTGGTGTGTAATAGTTTTCTGGCATATATATTAATTTAATTTTGTTTGTATCTTTTCGATATTTTTCAGTCTTTTTTGCGACATGTTTCGCTAAATTATAAAAATAAATCTGGTTTACATGTAGGCCTAATTTAACTTCATGTGAGAATTTATTATATTCCAAATTTTTTCTGGATAATTCTTTTTCTATGGCTTTTTTTGTAAAATCGAAATTATAACCATTAATGTATGTTTGAAATCTATTTGCTTCATCAATAAAGAAATATAAACGTGAAATAATTAATCCTACAAAAAGTAAAATGCTGAATATTTTAACTAATTCTCCATACTGTTTGATGTGTTTATAAATTGACATTAAACCAAGTGAAGATAGGATTATAATAAATGGTACTAAGAAATAGGCACGATTTGGTTGCATATTTGATGAAATTTCGAAGGGGGCACCAAGCATTACCCCTGTTTGTAAAATAGCAAGAAAAATTATTCCACCAAGATAAATGAATATAAATTTATTAAGATTTTTAATATCAAATATACTCAATATTAATCCATAAATAAAAAATATAAAAGTTATGATACTAACAAGAACAAAAGGGAGATCAATTAATATATTGCTCGAGTAGTTATTCTCTTTTAACCCAAAAATATAATAATAAAAAAAGTATTTAATATTGTGAAGTGACATTGCTAAAGAAGAATCTAGATCAGCAATAGGTTTTTGAATTGTAAAAATAAACTCTGTAGTAAAAAATCTAAAAATATTTAAAGGGTAGAATAAAGTTAAAAAAATAATTGTACTCAGAAGTACAATTGTAAAATTACTTAATCTTTTTTTTGTTACTATGTTTTTAAACTTCCGAAAGCAACACTTGTAATCAATCAAACACAAGATCATAATTGCAAGCACACAAATTCTCCCAATAACATAATGAATAGAAGCGAAGGCCAACGCCAAACCTAGGCTTATGGCAGAAAATTTACTTTGCTTTGAATTAAAATTTAGGAATCTTTCAACACAGAATAATATAGATGTCATGGTAAGGTTTTGCACAAGAAGCAAATTTTGAAAAGTAACGAAATGTAAATTGGTTATAAGTAAACTTGACGAGATAATGGCAGTTCCTTTACCAAAATATCTCTTAGTAATAATAAACAGAAGAGCAATTGAAATTAACCCGTAAAAAACCGAAATTATTCTAATATTTGAAATACTGTGACCTAATAAATCCGCTAACCATCTACTGGGTGTCCGCAGCAGTGTATAACCAATAATATCGTGAACACCTGAGGTATTTCCTGAAACATGAATAGGAAGAAATGGTAAAGATTTAATTGTTGGAAGAAAACTTCTGTAAACAATTCCACTTTCCCAATAGCTTATGAGTTGTGGATAATTTATTGATGTAACACAAATTATTAATAAAATTAAAAATATAAAACTTATATTTTTAGTAATTAAGTTTTTATTTAATTTTTTTAAAAACATTTATTTATAATTGTTCCATAACTTGTATCTGACCAATTAAAAAAGGCATGTCATTATTCAAACCTTCAACCACTTTGGGCTGAAGAAAATTTTAAAAAACATAATAGCCAGTATTAACCCATCACCTAGAAATAAAAAACGCCTTTAATTTATTAGTGCAAAGTAAATTCCAGCTACTAGCACAATAATTATTCCAGCTATTATTACAGTCCGCAGAATTTTTTCTTTAATAGTTTTTTTCTTCTTTTTTTTAAATACTTTAACAGACAAATAGCCAATTACACCACCAACAACAGCAACTGGCAAAGTTCCAGCAATAGCAGTTCCCAAGGCAGCTATACCCATTGACGATCCAAACCATCCACCAACAGCAGCACCCCCAATTGTCCCCATTCCTTCTTTAGTAGATGCGGCTTCTAAAGTTTTTTTCAGAAAATCACCGTCTTTATTTTTTTTGAACATAAATAAATATTATATTATTATAAAAAAATGGACAATATATTTAAAAGCATCGAAGAAGGTCCCGAAGGGACAT